>Ga0187773_10000560_pt1 | contig 14748 bp, 13 predicted proteins | sample 0216_BV02_MP05_1_FD_133133 | JGI IMG/M metagenome (GOLD analysis project Ga0187773, IMG submission 133133) | Tropical peat soil microbial communities from peatlands in Department of Meta, Colombia - 0216_BV02_MP05_10_MG | ecosystem: Environmental > Terrestrial > Soil > Wetlands > Peat | place...
AAGCGTGATCGACCCCTCCGGCCCGCGCAGTACGAGTGGCTCGGTCACGATCTCGCCAACGCCGGCAGGCGCTCGGACGCCTCGGCCAGAAAGGACGTCGAGTAGCGCCCGCTGGCGAACTCCTCGCTGCGCAGGATCTCGACCGCGAGAGCGCGCGTCGTCGGCGGACCGTCGAGCTGCAGCTCACCGAGCGCCCTCAGCATCCGCTCGATCGCGTACGGCCTCGTGTCGTCCCAGACGATCAGCTTGCCGAGCAGCGAGTCGTAGTGCGGTGGGACGTCCACGCCCTCCTCGATGAACGTGTCGAGCCGGACGCCCGGGCCGAGCGGCGGACGGAAGCGGGTGATCCGCCCGGGCGCGGGGACGAAGTCGCGAGCGGGGTCCTCGGCGTTCAGCCGCACCTCGATCGCGTGACCGCGGCGCGCGGCGCGGCCGGTCTGGGCGAGCGGCTCGCCGGTGGCGATCAGCAGCTGCTCGCGAACGAGGTCGAGCCCGGTGACGAGCTCGCTGACGGGATGCTCGACCTGCAGCCGCGCGTTCAGCTCGATGAAGTAGAACGCGCGGTCGGGGCCGAGCAGAAACTCGAACGTCCCCGCGTTCCGGTAGCCGATCGCATAGCAGGCCCGCTCGGCTGCGGCCTCCATCTCCTCGCGCGTCTCGGCGTCCAGCGCCGGCGAGGGCGACTCCTCGATCAGCTTCTGGTGGCGCCGCTGGATCGAGCACTCGCGCTCGCCGAGGGTCAGGACGCCGCCCTGCCCGTCGGCGAGCACCTGAATCTCGACGTGCCGCGCGGGCGAGACGGCCTTCTCGAGGTAGAGGCTGCCGTCGCCGAAGGCGGCCTCGGCCTCGAGCGCCGCGGTCCCGTAGGCGGTCTCGAGCTGCTCGGGGTCGCTCACCAGCCGCATGCCCTTGCCGCCGCCGCCCGCGGAGGCCTTCAACAGGACCGGGTAGCCGACCTCGTCCGCGGCCGCCCGCACGTCCTCGAGGCTGGTCGTTCCCGCCGTGCCCGGGACGACCGGTACTCCCGCGGCGCGCATCTCCGCCTTCGCCTGCACCTTGTCGCCCATGCGGGCCATGACCTCGGCGCTCGGCCCGATGAAGACGAGATCGTTGTCGGCGCACGCCTCGACGAAGGCCGGGTTCTCGGCGAGGAAGCCGTAGCCGGGATGGACGGCCTCGCAGCCCGTCGTCGTCGCGGCCGCGATCACCGACGGGATCCGGAGATAGCTCGCAGTCGCCAGCGGCGGCCCGACGCAGACGGCGCGGTCGGCGAGCCGGACGTGCAGCGCGTCCGCGTCGACGGTCGAGTAGACGGCGACCGCCTCGATGTCGTTCTCGTGCAGGGCGCGAATGACGCGCACGGCGATCTCACCCCGATTGGCGACGAGCACGCGTCTGAACATCAGACCGCGTCGAACGGAGGCGGCAGGACCGGCTCGAGCTCGAACAGCAGCTGCCCGAACTCGACCGGCTCGGCGTTGCCGACGTGGATCGCGCGGACGACCCCGGCCGCGTCCGCCTTGATCTCGTTCATCAGCTTCATCGCCTCGAGGATGCAGAGCGTCTGGCCCGGAGCAACCGCGTCGCCCTCCTGGACGAACGGCGCGGCACCTGGCTGGGGCGCACGGTAGAAGACACCGACCATCGGCGCCTCGACCCGCACCAGTCCGTCGCCGGGAGGAGGAAGCGCCGGCGGGCTTTCCGCCTCGCCGGGCTCCGGCGGAGGCAGGAACCCCGGCTCGACGGGCTCGGGCGTGCGCCGCACTGACACGCGCATGCCTGCCTCCTCGATCGTCACCTCCCCCACGCCCGACTCCTGGACGATTCGGACGATCTCGCGAATGCGCTCGGCGCGCGCCTGGTCGACGCCGCCCGCGCCGAGGCTCTCGTCCCGGCTGGCCCGGCCGCGGATCGTCTGCAGCAGTGGCTCGGCCTCCTCGCCGAAGAGGGCGAGCAGGAGCAACTCCTCCTCGCTCGATGCGAGATCCTTGGCCTCCTCGCGGATCGCGTCCAGCTCGGCCGGCGCCTCCTCTTCCGGCGCTCCGCCGAGGAGCGCGACGGCCCGCTTGACGGTTGCGTCGATCGGGCCGGGCGGGCTGCCGTACTTGCCTTCGACGAGCGCGCGCAGCTCGTCCACGACGGTTCCGTAGCGCGAAGCGGAGAGGACATGCAGGAGCGCTTGGGAGCCGAGGATCTGGCCGATCGGCGCCGCGAGCGGCGGCCACCCCGCCTCCTCCCGGATCACGGCCAGCTCGTCGAGAACGTCCGGCAGCCGGTCGCCGGCGCCGTGTGCCCGTAGGTGCGCGTCGAGCGCGGCCACGAGACCGGGCGGGAGCCGGTGCTCGGCGGCGCGGACGGCGATGCGCGGCGCCAGCGGCGTGACCGGCTCGTCGCCGATGTGCTCGTCCACGAGATCGGAGGCCTGCCAGAGCGCGTCCACGTCGGTTCCCGGGTCGAGCCCGAGCCCCTTCAGCGCGGTGGCGAGCGCCTCGCCGGAGACGCGGTGCACGGTCAGCGCGACCGGGTAGACCGCGGTGGCGATCCGGTCGGCGCCGGCCCTGGTCGCCTCGAGCGCCGCGGACATCGCGTTCCCGGCCGCCCCCTGGCAGTAGAGGCCGACCGGCAGGCCGCTCGCTGCGGCCAGCGTCCCGACGAGCTCGTGCGCCCGGTGCGGATGGAGCGAGCTGGACGGGTCGTGCAGGAGCACGCGCGAGGCACCCAAATCCGGGAGCTTTCGCGCCTGCTCGACCAGAGCGTCGGTCTCGCCCTTGTACCCGGAGCCGTAGACGAGACCGGCGTCGAACTCCTTGCCGGCAGCGGTGATCGCCTCGCCCGCCTCGCGCAGGTTCTCGACATGGTTGAGCGGGTCGTGCAGGCGGAAGACCTCGATCCCGCTATCGGCGGCCGAGGCGACGAAGCGCCGGACGAAGTCGCCGCCGACCGGGCGCGAGCCGACGAGGAAGCGGCCGCGCAGCGCCATCGCGAGCGGGGTCTTCGTGCGGGCGTTGAGTGCGCGGATCCGCTCCCAGGGGCTCTCGACGCCGCGCCGGACGGCCGTGTCGAAGACACCGCCGCCGGATACCTCGAGGTAGGCGAAGCCGGCACCGTCGAGGATCTCCGCCAGCTGGAGCAGGTCGGCGGTCGGCATCCGCCCGGCCAACGGCTCCTGGCCGAGCAGGCGAATCGTGGTGTCTACCAGAGCCGGCACGGCCGAGAGCCTACCGCGGTTCTTTTCCTCGGAGACCGAGCCGTTTCAAAGCCAGCGCGCAGGACTCGGCCGAAGGCCGAGTGCTCTGCGCGGGTTTCATCAGGCGCGCGAGATGTAGCGGCCCTCGCGCGGGTCGACCTTGATGCGGTCGCCCACGTTCACGAACAGCGGCACCTGCACGATCGCGCCGGTCTCGAGGGTTGCGGGCTTGGTCACGTTCGAGACGGTGTCGCCGCGGACGCCGGGCTCGGTCTCGGTCACGGCCAGCTCGACGGAGGCCGGCAGCTGCACCGCGGACGGACGCCCGTCGACGGTCATCACCTGAACGGTCGAGCTCGGCTCCATGTAGGGCAGCGCGTCCTCGACCGACGCGTGCGGGAGCGAGACCTGCTCGTAGGTCTCGGTGTCCATGAGGACGACCTCGTCGCCGGAGTCGTAGAGGTACTGCATCGGCTTCACCTCGGTGTGCACACGCGTGAACTTCTCGCCGGCGCGGAAGGTCTTGTCGACGACCGCGCCCGAGTCGAGGTTGCGCAGCTTCGAGCGCACGAACGCGCCGCCCTTGCCGGGCTTCACGTGCTGGAACTCGAGGATCCGCCACGCCGAGCCGTCGAGCTCGATGTGCATCCCGTTCTTGAACTGGTTGGTGTTGACGGTCTCCGCCACGGGCAAGCAGTCTAGGTAACGGCGACCAGGTCCTTGGTGAAGGTCGTCAGGATCTCCGGCTCGCCGTCGCCGACGATCACGAGGTCCTCGATCCGGATCCCGCCGAGCTGCGGCAGGTAGATCCCCGGCTCGACGGTGACGACGTTGCCGGCAGCGAGCGTGTCCGGTGACTCGCGGCTGAGGCGCGGCGCCTCGTGCACCTCGAGCCCGACGCCGTGACCGAGGCCGTGGCCGAACTCCTCGCCGAAGCCGGCCGCCTCGATCGAATTGCGCGCAGCCGCGTCGGCGTCGATGCCGGTGACGCCCGCGCGCACGGCATCGAGCCCGGCCAGCTGCCCTTCGAGACAGGCTGCGTACCCCTCGCGGAGCTTCTCCGGCAGGAGCCCGGTCGCAAACGTGCGCGTGCAGTCGGAGCAATAGCCGTCCAGGAAGGCTCCGGCGTCGATCACCACGGTCTCGCCGAGGGCCAGCACGCGGTCGGTCGGCCGGGAGTGCGGGCGGGCGCCGTTCGGCCCCGACGCCACGATCGTCTCGAACGCCGGGCCCGAGGCGCCGAGCTCGTGGAAGAGCGAGTCCAGGCGCCAGGCGAGCTCGCGCTCGCTGCGGCCGGTGAAGCGCTCCTCGGCCAGCCGCGTGTACGCCTCGCTCGTGATCGCCGCTGCCGCGCGGATCGTCTCGAGCTCGTCCTCGTCCTTGACCGCGCGCAGCGCTTCGACCAGGCCGCGGCGCGGAACGAGCTCGAGACCCTGTGCCGCAAGTGTCTCGTGCTGTTGAAAGGTGACCGCATCGGCCTCGAACCCGATCGGGCCCGAAAGCCGCTCGGCCAGGTCTGCGTAGAGATTCCGCTTCGTCTCGATGAACTCGGCCTCGGGGACCGCCCGGCCGGTCTCCGCGTAGCGGAAGTCGCTGAAGAGCTGCGCGCCGCCCGGCTCGACCAGCAGCGCGGCGTTCGAGCTCGAGAACCCGACCAGGTAGAGCACGTTCGCCGGCGCCGTGACCAGCAGCGGCTCCCCGAGCGACGGCCGCAGGCGTTCTAACCTGGTCATAGACGCTCCGCCAGGAAGGCGAGCGCCTCCCGGTAGCCCTCGGGCCCCTTGCCGATCACGCGAGCGGCTGCGATGTCCTCCAGCACGGTGTGACGTCGCCACTCCTCGCGCTCGGCGATGTTGGAGAGGTGCACCTCCACGACCGGCGCCTCGAACAGCTCGAGCGCGTCGCGGATCGCGTAGCTGTAGTGCGACCAGGCGCCAGGGTTGGCAATGACGCCGCCGGCCCAGTCGAGCGCGTCGTGACACCAGGAGACGTACTCGCCCTCGCTGTTCGTCTGGCGGCAGTCGGCGAGCAGCTCCAGCTCGCGCGCCCACTCGTAGATGCGGCCCTCCAGCTGGTTGAGGCTGAGGCCACCGTAGAGCGCAGGATCGCGGCGGTGGAGAACGTCGAGGTTCACGCCGTTGAGAACCGCCACGCGCACGGTCTGACTCTACTGCGCGATCAGCTCGTCCAGCGCCGCGCGCACCTGCTCCTCGGGGAGCTCGACGCCGGTCACCGGCCGGCCCGGCGCCTCGAGCAGCACCAGCCGGGGCCTTCCGTCCCGCGCCTTCTTGTCCCGAGCCAGCGCCGCCCAGGCGGCGTCGCGGTCGACGCGCACCGGCTCCGGCGCCAGCGTCTCCTCGACCGGCGTCGTCTCGAGCCCGGAGAGGCGGAGGGCGGCGAGCAGTCCGAGCGCAACCGCCTGCCCGTGGGTGACGCCGGCGTAGCGGCCGGCCGCCTCGAGCGCGTGCGCGAAGGTGTGGCCGAGATTCAGCACCGCCCGCTCGCCGTGCTCGTGCGGGTCGCGGAGGCAGACAGACGCCTTGTAGGCCGCGCAGCATCGGACGAGGTCTGCATCGGGAAGCTCCCAGAGAGGCTCGCCGGCGAGCAGGCCCGTCTTCACCACCTCGGCCATGCCGGCACGGCGCTCCAGCTCGGGCAGCGTCTGCAGGAGCTCGGGGTCGATCACCGTCAGCTCGGGCCAGTGGAAGGCGCCGACGAGATTCTTGCCCTCCGGCAGGTTGACCGCCGTCTTGCCGCCGATTGCCGCGTCGACCTGGCCGACGAGGGTCGTGGGCACCGCTACCCAGCGGATCCCGCGCAGGTAGGTCGCCGCCGCAAAGCCGGCCGCGTCGGTGGTGCAACCGCCGCCGAACGCGACGATCGTGCCGTCCCGATCGAGCTGCAGCTCGCGCCAGAGCCGCTCGACCGCGCCGAGGCTCTTCGCCTCCTCGCCGGGACGGAGTGCGTGCGCTGGTGCGGCGACCGGCGGGCGGTGCAGCCCGAGGACCGTCGAGTCGGCGACGAGCTCCGTCTCGCCCGGCGGGAGCAGCTCGGGCAGGCGGCCGACCGCGCCCTCCTCGATGACGATCCCCGCGGCCGCGAGCACGATCTCCTCGGCACTGCTCGCGGTCACGTCCGCCACCTCTCGGTACATGGGCTTTCGCCGCTCGTGCAGGTCGCGGAAGCTTCCCTCGTCCCGCGCCAGCGGGCGCCCGCTCCCGACCGCCCGCCCCCAGGCCGTGTCGGGATCGACGTCGAGGTGCACGGTCAGCGCATGCTCGCGCAGGGCGCGCCTGATCTTGGACGTCTCGACCGCGCCGCCGCCGAGCGCGAGCACGGCCGGTCGCTCGTTCTGCAGCGTCGCGATGGTCGCTTCGGCCTCGAGCACCCGGAACTCCGCCTCGCCCCGTTCCTCGAACAGCTCGGGGATCGTGCGGCCGGCGCTGCGGGCCAGCTCGTGGTCGAGGTCGACCAGGCGCCTCCCGAGCCGCTCCGCGACCTCCCAGCCGAGGGTGGACTTGCCCGCGCCCATGAAGCCGACGAGCGCGACGTGCCGGTCTAGCGCGTGCGCCACGGGGTCCGCTCCACGTAGGCGCGGTGGGCTTCGACGAAGTCCCCGAGCGCGTCCCCGCCGAACTTCTCGCGCGCCGCGCGTGCGAGCTCGAACGCCACGGCCGCCTCGGCGACGACGGCCAGCGCCTCGACGGCGGCGACGTCGCTCCGCTCGACCAGCGCCTCGCCCGCCTCGCCGGTCTCGAGATCGACGGACCGCAGCGGGCGCATCAGCGTCGGCAGCGGCTTCATCGCCGCGCGCACGACCACCGGCTCGCCGTTCGAGACGCCGCCCTCGATCCCGCCCGCGTGGTTGGTCTCCCGGTAGAGCGTCCCGTCGGCGTCCGCGAGGATCTCGTCGTGGGCCTCCGAGCCGCGCCGCTCGGCCAGCTCAAAGCCGGCACCGATCTCGACGCCCTTCACCGCCTGGATGCCCATCAACGCTGCGGCCAGCCGCGCGTCGAGCCGTTCCTCCTTCGTCGCGTAGGAGCCGAGCCCGGGCGGGACGCCGTGCGCGCGCACCTCGACGACTCCGCCGACCGTGTCGCGCTCGGCCCGCGCCTCGTCGATCCGCTGCTCGAGCGCCTCGGTCACGACCCGCCCGAGGACGTCGATCCCGAGCTCCGCCAGCAGCGCCTTCGCGACCGCGCCGGCGGCCACGGCGACCGCGGTCTGCCTCGCGCTCGCCCGCTCGAGCGCGTCGCGCGCGTCGGCCAGGCCGTACTTCTCGGCCCCGGCGAGATCGGCGTGGCCCGGCCGCGGGAGCGTCACCGGCTTCGTCCCCTTTCCGGAAGGCTCGCCCTCGGGCGGCCACGGGCTCATCCCCCACTCCCAGTTGGCATGGTCTCGGTTGCGGACGACGAGTGCCAGCGGCGTCCCTAACGTCCGCCCGTGGCGCAGCCCGGCCAGCACCTCGACCCTGTCCTGCTCGAGCTTCTGCCGCGGGCTGCGCCCGTAGCCCTGCTGGCGCCGAGCGAGGTCGGCGTCGATCGCCACCTTCTCCAGGACGAGCCCCGCCGGCAAACCGGTCACGATCGCCACGAGCGCGGGCCCGTGCGACTCGCCGGCCGTCGTCAGCGTGAGGGTCACGCCCCTAACGTTAGTCCCGACGCTTCGAACGCACGACCTAAAGAAAACGCGGCGGCGGATGCGTCTACCGAGTGATGGTCGCGCAACTCGAGGAGCTCTATCGCACTCGCCGGCCTGACTTCTGCCGCGTGGCGGCAGCGATCACGGGCGATCGCGGCCTCGGGGAGGACGCCGTTCAGGACGCGTTCGCGAAGGCGGTCCGCAAGCGCCGAACCTTCAAGGGCCACGGCTCGCTGGAGGCCTGGATCTGGCAGATCGTGATCAATGCCGCCCGGGATGCACGGCTTCGGAGCCCCGCAATAGTGCACTCGCGGGAGCCTGCCGCGGCCCGGGCCTACACGGGGCCGAACGGGCACGAGCCCAGTCTCCCGTTGGAGCTCCTGACCGAGCGCCAGCGCGAGGTGCTGTTCCTCCACTACTACGCCGACCTCGACTACGCGACCATCGCCGCCGCGCTCGGGATCAGTCCCGGCACGGTCGGCGCAACGCTGTCCACCGCCCGCCGCACGCTGCGGCGGGCGCTCACGCAAGGGGTGAAGCAATGAGCGACGCATCGATCGACCATCTGCTCGACGAGCTCGTGGCTCCGTTCGAGCCCTGGCCGGGCGGCTGGGACGACGTGCTCGGCCGCGCGCATCGGACGCGGAGGCGCTACGCGCTGATCGCAGCCACGGTTGCCGCGCTCCTGCTCGTGCCGACGGCGGTCGCGCTGCGCGGACGGATCGCCGAACTGTTCCAGGGAACGCCCGCGCCCCCCGCCGTCGCGAGTTCCTTCGAGGCCAACAACAGGGTGGCCGACCTCGCGACACAAAACGGCTTCTACTCGGGGTTCCCGCACGCCGAGGTATCCCAGGCGCACGGCGTGCTCGAGGTCGAGACGGGCGACGGTCACGAGGATCTCTGGGTTGCGCCGAGCGACCGGGGCGGCCAGTGCTACTTCGTGGATTTCGCGAACGACCCGCCCGTGCGGGGTCGGCAGTACGGCTTCGGGGGCTGCTATCCGACGCCGCGAGGACTCGTCCTGGGGGTGGCCTCCCAGGTTTGGGTAGCTGGGCCTCCGCAGGAATGGCCAGGGAGCTCGACGGCGCCAGCGCACGAGCCGCTGATCGACTGGGGCGCCGTCTGGGTCGCACCACACCCCGCGCTGCGAACACTCTGGGGTCATGTCAGCGTGCCGGCCGACTCGGTCGAGGTTCTACTGTCCGACGGCTCGCTGTCGAGGCTGCCCGTGGTCGAAGGCTTCTTCCTCGCGTCGCTGTCGAGAGACGTCACAGTCCGCGAGATCCGTGCATACGACGCGTCCGGGACCGAGGTGGCGACGGCCTCGCCTCTTGGGGCGCACCGGGGGTGAGAGTCAGCGCGCGCGCTCAGACGTCGCCGAGGTGACTCGCCGCCGGCGCCCGAGTCGTCAGATGCGCAGGGCCGCCCGCATCGCCTCGACGGGTGCGTCGATTCCCGTCCAGAGCTTGAACGAGGCCGCACCCTGTCGGACGAGTGCCTCGAGCCCGTCCACGACCTCGCAGCCGGCGGCCCGCGCGGCCGCGACGAGTGCTGTCGCGCCGGTGTCGCCGCGGTAGGCGAGATCAACCACTGTCTGGCCCGCGTGCGGCTCCACTAGGACCTCGTCGCGAACCGGGGTCGCGTTGACGATCAGATCGCAGCCTGACGAGTCGGGAGGCCACTCGCCGCTCCGCGAGAACACGCGCACTTCGCCCGACAGCGCCGGGAGGAGCGCCAGCGCCGCGCCGCCCGCGCCGATCAGGCAAACGCGCTCGGCGGAGATCCCGGCCACGATCTCCTTGTCGGTGTTGAACCCGAGCACGCGGCCCTCGCGGAGGACGAGCGTGTTGACCGACTCCCCGTCCGCCTCGTCGCAGAGCGCGACGACCGCCAGCTTGTACGGAATGGTGACGTTCGCACCCGCGTACCCCTCGGAGAGGAGACGGGCGACGGCGGCCTCGAGCTCGCCGGGTGCGACATCCTCGGCGTCGTATCTCCAGTCGAGCCCGGCAGCCCGGAAAGCCGCGTTCTGCATCCGCGGCGAGAGCGACTCGGCGACCGGCCGCCCCAGCAACGCGACCCGGTTCACCGGAAGCCGTGAGCGGCCTTGTAGCGCTGGAACGCCGCGTAGCTCGCCGTGAAGAAGTGGTGCACGTGATCCGGCTTGCGCACGAAGTAGATCCAGGGGCCGGACGCCGGGTGCGCGGCCGCCTGGATCGACGCGAGCCCGGGGTTCGCGATCGGTGTCGGCGGCAGCCCGACGATGCTCGGGTTCCGCGTGTTGTACGGATTGGTGCTGGCCAGCTCCGAAGCGGTCAGCGACTTGGTCGGCGGGATGTGCAGGCCGTAGCGCGTGGTCGCATCGATGCCGAGGTTCATGCCGAGGCGGAGCCGGTTGTAGATGACGCGTGCGATCTTCGAGCGGTCTTCCGGGGCGACGGCTTCCTTCTCGACCATCGACGCGATCGTCAGCACGTCGTACGCGGTCAGGTTCTTCGAGCGCGCGTAGCGGAGGTTGACCTTCGCCCAGTTCGCCCGGAAGGCCCTGAGCTGCTCGGCCACGAGCTGCGCGGAGGTCGTGCGCGCGACGAAGTCGTAGGTCGCCGGGAAGAGGAAGCCCTCGAGCGGGTAGCTGTGGCGGCCGAAGCCGGGCTCCAGCCGCGCGTGGCTGGTGGCGGCGAGATAGGTCCTCGCCCGGAGCCTCGTCGCCTTCCCGCGCTCGCGCTGGGCGATCCTCGAGACCACGCCGACCCGCTGGGCCATCTGCGCACGGGTGAAGCCTTCCGGGAAGACGACGCGGAACGGCTTCGGAGGCACGACCGCGGTCGTCGGCTGCTCGCTCTTGCCCCCGCCGAAGCTGCTGACGATGAACCAGGCCGCCGTGAAACCGGCGACCAGGACGACGAGCGCGGCCAGGCGGCGGCGGTAGACGACCGTGCGAGGCGTCCGGCGCGGCGGCCGGGGCCGCGGCGGCATCACTCCCGGCCGGCGCTCGACCACTCGAGGTAGCTCGACAACAGGTGTGCCGCCGCCCGCGCGTCGTCCGGTTCCGACAGGGCCGAGGGACTGTCCCCGGGACCTGTCCGGGCGAGACGGGTTGTGAAGCGCTCGTCGAAGCTCTCGACCGGGACGTCGATCGCGCTGCGGAGCGCCTCGAGGAACGCCTCGGTCTCCAGGGCCTGGGCGCCGCGCTCGCCGCGCAGCGTCAGCGGCAGCCCGACGACCACCCGCTCGGCCGCCTCCGTTCGAATCAGCTCGGCGAGCCTCGCCAGCCCCGCCTCGCTCCCGGCCCTCTCGACGACGCCGAGCGGCCGCGCGATCGTGCCCGTGGGATCCGAGACGGCAACGCCGGTGCGCGCGGCTCCGTAGTCGATCGCGACCACCTTCACGGGCGGTTCTCCTGACGAACGGCGGTTCGACCGGTCGTTTCAGACGGCCGGACAGGCAAGGCCCGTCCGGCCTGAGGTCGACATCGCACGCGACGTCTCACGCGAGCGCCCGGCGCAGGGCCTCCTCCGCCTTCGCCAGCGCGTCGTCCAGCTTCTCGGGGTTCTTCCCGCCGGCCCGCGCCATCGTCGCGCGTCCTCCGCCGCCGCCTCCGACCTCCGCCGCGGCCTCGCGGATCACCGCGACCGCGTCCAGCCGGCCCTCGAGCGACCGGTCGAAGTTGGCGACCAGGTGGACGCGCCCGTCCTCGCTCGCGCCCAGCACCACCGCCGCCGGAGCGCGCTCCTGCACGATCCGGTCGGACTCGGCCAGCAACGCGTCCGCGTCCACGCCGTTCGCGCGCCCGACGTAGACGTTCACGCCGCCGATCTCCTCCTCGCGGCTCGGCTCGATCCGCACCTCCTGCGGCTCCTCGCGCCGGCCGCCGCCCTTGCGCGCCTGCTCGAGCTCCACGCGCAGCTCGTCCACCTCGCGCGAACGCGAATGCAGAAGCGCGTACGCCTCCCCGGAGGTGACCGCCTCGATCCGCCGCGTGCCCGACCCGATCGAGCTCTCGGAGAGGATCACGAACGGCCCGATCTCCGCCGTCGCGCGCACGTGGGTCCCGCCGCAGAGCTCCCGCGAGTAGCCGGCGACCTCGACGAGGCGGACCTCGTCCCCGTACTTCTCGCCGAAGAGCATCATCGCGCCGAGCTTGCGCGCCTCGTCGATCGGGACGATGAACGCCCGAACGGGCAGGTTCTCGAACACGCGCTCGTTCACCCGCCGCTCGACCTCGGCGCGCTCCTCGGGCGTCAGCGGCTGCGGGTGGGCGAAGTCGAAGCGGAGCTTGTCCGGCCGCACTGCCGACCCGGCCTGGCGCGCGTGCTCGCCGAGGACGTCCTGCAGCGCCTTGTGCAGCAGGTGCGTCGCGGTGTGGTTGGCCATCGTCGGGAAGCGAACCGACCAGGGCACGACCGCCCGTACGCGCATCCCGGAACCGAAGCCCTCGCCCTCGAGCTCGAGCACCTGGTCGTCGCCCGGGAGCCGGTGCGCGGCGACGAGCTCCGCGCGCGCGCCGGTCTCCTCGTTCTCGATGTAGCCGGAGTCGGAAACCTGCCCGCCGCCCTCCGGGTAGAACGGCGACTCCTCGAGCTTCGCCTGGAAGCGGCCGTCGCCGAGATCCTCGTAGGCGACGATCGCCGTCAGGACGTCCGTCTTCTCGTAGCCGACGAACTCGCTCGTCGGCGCGTCGGTCGGGACGCGAATCTCGAGAGGCATCTGCGCCGTGACGGTGCGCGAACGGGTTCGCTGCCGCTCCATCCGCTCGCGGAAACCGTCCTCGTCGACCGGGAGCCCGCGCTCGCGGGCCAGCTCCTGGGTCAGCTCGATCGGGAACCCGTACGTGTCGTGCAGGCGGAACGCCTCCTCGCCGTCGATCTCGCCGTCGGCCGCGGCCTCCTCGAAGAGCGTCAGCCCGCGCGCCAGCGTCCCGGCGAAGCGCTCCTCCTCCGCCGAGAGCACCCGCTCCACCAGCTCGCATGTGCCTTCGAGCTCCGGGTACGCGCCGGCCATCTGCTCGACGACGACACCCGCCAGCCCGGCCAGGAACGGCGGCTCGAGGCCGATCCGGCCCGCCTGCTGCACCGCGCGCCGGATCACGCGCCTCATGACGTAACCGCGGCCTTCGTTGGAAGGCTCGACGCCGTCGGCGGCGAGGAAGGTCATCCCGCGACCGTGGTCGGCGAGGATCCGGTGCGCCTTCGTCGCCTGCTCGCTCTCGCCGTAGGCGACGCCCGACTCGGCCGCGATCCAGTGCATGATCTCCTGGTAGCCGTCGGTGTCGAAGACCGACGGGACCTGCTGCAGGATCCTCGCCCCGCGCTCGAGCCCGAGGCCGGTGTCGATGTTCTGCTTCGGCAGCGGCGTGAGCGAGCCGTCGGCGTGCAGCTCGAACTCCATGAAGACGAGGTTCCAGAACTCGAGGAAGCGCTCGCACTCGCAGCCCGGCGCGCACTCGGGCCGGCCGCAGCCGACGCCCTCGCCCCAGTCGTAGAAGATCTCCGAGTCGGGCCCGCACGGCCCCGGCCCGCCGACCGACCAGAAGTTGTCGACCCTCGGGAGCCGCGTGATCCGCTCCGGAGGCATCCCCTTCCGCTCCCAGTGGGCGATCGCAACCTCGTCCTCGCCGAGCCCCAGCTCGGGATCTCCGGCGAAGACGGTGCACCAGATCCGGTCTGGATCGAGCTTCATGTGCTCGAAGACGAATTCCCAGGCGAGGTCGATCGCGCCCTCCTTGAAGTACTGCCCGAACGAGAAGTTGCCGAGCATCTCGAAGAAGGTCAGGTGGAACGTGTCAAGGCCGACCTCGTCGATGTCAGGCGTGCGGAAGACCTTCTGGACGGTCGTGAGGAGGGGCGCCGGCGGATTCTCGAGCCCGAGGAAGAAGGGCATCAGCGGCTGCATCCCGGCCGAGACGAGCAGGGTCGAGCGATCGTCCGCGCGCGGGATCAGCGAGGCCGAGGGCCGGAACTCGTGGCCCTTGGACTCGAAGAACTCGCGGTAGCCCGCGCGCAGCTCGGCGGTCGTCTTCACGCAGGTGATTCTAGGTACGAGGTCAGCCGCCCCAAGGCGCCGACTCGGCGGCGCCGACCATTTCGCGTCCACCGATCGTGCCGGCGCCCACGACGACGCCGTCCTCGTACAGCACGGCTGCCTGGCCGGGCGCGACGCCGTACGCGGGCTCGTCGAGCAGCAGCCGGAAACCGTGGTCGGTCTCGATCGACTGCGCGGGGAGCGCGGGAGAACGGTGGCGCAGCTTCGCCTCGACCCGGCGAGCCGGGACGTAGAGCCGGCCGCGGGCCTCGACCTCCGTGATCGCGAGCGCCCTTCGCGGACCGGCGACGACGGTGTTCGTGCCCGGGTCGGCGCGCAGCGCGTAGAGCGGCTCGCCCGCCGCGACGCCGAGCCCGCGCCGCTGGCCCGCTGTGAAGCGCCAGAAACCGCCGTGGCGCCCGAGCTCCCGTCCCTCCTCGTCGACGACCGGGCCGTCCGACGGCTCCAGCCCGTGGCGCGCGAGGAAGTCGCGGTAGTCGCCGCCGGCCAGGAAGCACGCTTCCTGGCTCTCGGAGCGGCCGGCCGCGGCCAGGCCGGCGCGCGCCGCCTCGGCCCGGGTCTCCTCCTTCGTCTGCTCTCCGAGCGGGAACCAGATCCGCTCGAGCAGCCGCGGGTCGAGCCGGCCGAGCATGTACGACTGGTCCTTGCCCGGGTCGGTCGCGCGCGCGAGCAGGAGCCGGTCGCGGTGGCGGACGATGCGCGCGTAGTGCCCCGTCGCCAGGCGCTCGGCGCCCGCGCGCGCGGCGAAGTCGAGCAACTCGGCGAAGCGAAAGCTGCCGTTGCAGCGGATGCAGGGGTTCGGGGTCTCGCCCGCCGCATAGCTGCGGATGAAGGGGCCGACGACGGCGCGGCGGAACTCCTCGCGCAGGTCGAGTGTC
>Ga0187773_10000561_pt1 | contig 14746 bp, 9 predicted proteins | sample 0216_BV02_MP05_1_FD_133133 | JGI IMG/M metagenome (GOLD analysis project Ga0187773, IMG submission 133133) | Tropical peat soil microbial communities from peatlands in Department of Meta, Colombia - 0216_BV02_MP05_10_MG | ecosystem: Environmental > Terrestrial > Soil > Wetlands > Peat | place...
AGGACACAGCACCTCTTCCGTAGGGGCGCGATTAATCCCCTCCCGAGGAACTTCATTGATCCGCCATTGCGGGCGGGAATAAAACCCGCCCCCACATTTCAGGACCACTCATGCCACCAGATCATGCGCATCACGCAACGATGCTCTGTATAATCTGACCGCCATTCTCTTCGGCAATAACATCCCCTCATGGCCCGTCCCTTGCGACATCCTCGCGCCAGCGCAGGGGCGCATCGGCACCTTTGTCAGTCGCACTTTTTCCTTCCCGTCTGCTTTCAAAAAGCAAGACTCCCATGGGCATCTTTGCAGCTTGCAGCCAACTCGATCACCTTCTCTGCACAATCGACTCCAAGGGCCAACAGTTTTCGCACTTGCATCTGAAAAATCTGAGCAGCAAAAAAAGCATCGGCTGAGGCGTTATGGCGGTAATATTGTTTAAGGCCATACCCCTTCATCATGGCTTCAAAACTCAAATCCAGGTCCTCAGCTCCCTGCCTCTCTCCCAACCATTTTTCAATCATAGCGATATCTAGCAAATCCCTTTTCAAATTTGCTCCCCATGACTGAAAATGCCTTCTGAGGAAGTTGTAATCGAATGCCACGGAATAGCCTACCAGGATACCGTCTAAAGCCCATAGTATTCTTTCGGCAACTTGTTCAAACGCCGGAGCGGTCTCTAAATCATCCTTACTTATACCGTGATATTTCATTGCATGAATTTTATATTTCCTAGGCCTTATTAGCGTATAGAAAGAATCGTGCACCAAAATTTTCAGGTTAATAATCGGAATCCGCGCAAAGGCTATTATTTCATCCTTCTTTGGATTGAGCCCGGTAGTTTCGATATCGACAGCACAGAACTTGACATTTTCCAAATGCATGGCCACCCCTCGGTCATCCTATAGCTGACTATAGGTAACAATTCGCTGTACTCCATATTTCTTCATTAGGAATTTCTGGAATGAGGCGACAATCTTGAGCGACTCTTTCAGCAGAAGCAAATCGACTTTAGAAAGTTCCTTGGCGCTTACCGTATTGTTTAGCTCGGCGCGGCTCAATACTGCCCGTGAATGATGCCTGAGCCTCAAGTCTTGGAGAAATCCGTACGATTCAGTCAGGTCGTGGCACATTTCGTGACTGATAACCCCAGTCTTATTTAATGTTTCCAGCCTTTCCTTTGTGTTCGTTACCTCCAGTATTCCACTCTGTAGAGCCAGCACCCGCGCGCCATTGACAAGCGGGTAAATCCCATAAGTTTTCAGATCCACGCCTCTATGGAGGCGTACGATTCCGGATATTCCAAGAGGCGGTTCCAGTTCAATTGCATCATAAGCCAGCAACCTTACGACCTCCTCTGTTACCACCAGCCGGATGGACTCCAGCAGGTCATCGTATAACGCCGTGTTTCCGTACACAGGTCTCATGTCCAGGAAAACGGAGAGATACCGGACGTGATCGGGGATGGGATTCTTAAACCACTGCCGGAAGTAGTCCTTCCAAACTGACAGGCTTTGATTCCACTTCTGGTTAGACGCCATATAGTTGCCAGGGCATTCAGGAAAACCTATCCGCGCCAGAGCTTTGTCCACATCGTCTGCCAATGCGCCCGGATCGTTCCCCTTCCAGATTAAGGCGTTGTCCTGGTCGGTTGCGATGATCTCCTCTTTTCTTCCCGAGCTGCCCATGTGGACCCAGGCGAACTGCTCGCTCGAATGCCCGACGTTCACAATTTCGATGGCCTTTGCAACTACGGCGTCGTGAACGGAACAGAGCATCCTGGTGAGATCGTAAAAGCTGGCCCCTGTCATGGCAATCTTTGCGACAGACAGCCTGAGGGCGCCCGAGATGGTCTCCAGCTCTCCGATTGAAGTTGCCCTGACAACCTTCCGGAACAGCTTGACGATTGAAAGGGAGGGCTCCATGTGTACCTGAATGTCTTTTCTGGTAATTACCCCAAAGACCCTATCCTCCTTGGTTACGGCAACGAGGTGGTCGATTCCGGCGTCGATCATTTTGGTGAGAGCATCGAACAGTGTCGCCTTTGGCGTTATAGTCTTTACCGGGGATGACATGAAAGCAGTCACGCGGTCTGACTTCTCGCCTCGAATGAGCACCTTCCCCAAGTCCTTATGGGTTAGTATGCCAAGTGGCTTCTCGTAATCGTCTACAACGACGACCGAGCTTACGTTATTCCCATCCATTTTGGCAGCCGCATCAGCTATCGTTGCATCCAAGGTGCAGACAACGGGCTTCTTATAGATGATTCTCTCCACCTCTACAACAAAGGTTGCCTCTTCCAGCATTTTCTTATCTGAGACTATAGTTCTAAACATCCGGAATCGCCTGTTCAGGAAGGTACTGAAAAAGGCCGAAAATCGCTCATTCTTGTCGACAACGATCTGGAAACTGCCCATTGCGATCAAATAGCATACAGTGTCTTCGATAGCCTTAGCGGTGAAGTTTGATGGACAGCCGTGCAGACACATGACACCGAAGATTTCCCCTCTTGAAAGATAATCCACCGCCCCTTCATCGTCGGAAAGTGCGATCAGTCCCGAGAAGATTACATAAACATATTTGGAAATCTGACCTTTATTATAGATTTTCTTGCCTTTTGCGAACAAATTAACCTCTAAACCCGATACGATGATATCCAACTCATCTTCGGACAAGAAAGAAAAGGGCTGGATCTTCCTTATGAACTCTCTTGGCGGGATCATGCACTATCCCTCAGAGCAGCCCCAACCAGAGCACGGGGCCCAAGTCACCCCACCCGAGCTTGTGAAACGGCAGGATCAGGCCGGTCATACCGAATCCTGCCACGCCAACTACGGCCGGATTGCCGATTCTTGCGTCATTCATATTTGTAGTCCTCCTGAGCTAAGAGCCATTCTGGAATAGGTGAACCCTTATCAATCAGGAGGCATATGGATAAATTATACCATCGAAGCGGGTAGGTGGGGGACAGCCACTAGGACGTACGAGGGTCCTATCCTCACGACCAAACCGTCGCGACAGAGAACTTGCAGGGATCGGCGCCGGACCAGGTGGCATCATTCTCGGAGAAGGTGCGAGGTCAGGCGGTGCTCGAGTCTGAGAAATTTGTGAACCGGATTTCGGAGCACTTCCTGAAGGGGGCGGCGGCAAGGAAGGAGCAAAGAGCAAGGATTTAGCGGCTACGGTAAGCTTTCCCCTGCCGTGGAGGTTCGGGTGGTTGCCGAAGCCGTTGCCGAGCGTTTTGGGGTTCTTGCTGACGAGCTCATTGCGAGGCGTTCACGACAATGAAGGCCCGCCGCCCACTGTTTGGAGTGTGCTACGATGGGCAAAGCAGGCCAAGGTTGCTTGCCGAAATCGGGATGGAGCTTGGGCGAGTGGGCGCAGCGGCTTTGGGTCGGAAGATATGGCTTGCCTCTGCAATCCTACGCCGGCGAGCCACATACGCCGTTCCGGGACAACCCCGGCCCCGACGGATCGCGAGCTGCTGGCTCAAGTTCGGTGGAGAGAACGGCCGAGCGTGTTTGGGCAACAGCCTGTCGCGCGCTGACGCCAGTCTTCGCAACCTCTTCCCTGAGAAAATACACTGGTCGTCCTATTCACTCCTGCACTGCCTAGCGGTACGGTAAAGATTGGGAGATCCGAGCCTAGGTGCCGAGGCCTCGCACGAGTACCGCCTTTGGCGCAGAGGCGGACGGCCATGAAATGATAACTCCCTTGGTGCGCCAGAAGGGAAGCCATGAATTCGTGTCCGTCCCCATGCGACCTGCATCGCACTCTGGCCTCATCTTCCTTTACCCCGCGGGGGAAAGAGGGTTATTCTCGCGCTGTTAAAATTCATCGGCAAGGAAATTCCGTCCATGAGTGAGATGAAACGTTCCCTGTGGATGCGGTTTGTAACTATCGCCCAGCCTTATTTTTTCCCGAACATTCCCGGCGGCCGTTGGCTCATGCTTTTGCTCTTGATTATGCTGCTCATCTTTCTTTTCGGTATACTTTTCATGATCGTTGCGGGAATTACCTTGGCGGGAAACTACCTTGCTCCTTCCCTTACCGCCAAGGTAGCCTCGGGGCTGTTATCTCTGATCGAGCAAATCTTGCATTCCCGTGCCTGGCTTATTGTGGCCGGGATCTTAATCATTCCCGCCGCCTGCTTTGCCGTATGCGGCCATCACCTGCGGGTGCGACGGCGGGCCTGGTCACTCCTCGCCATTGTTCTTCTGCTCTCCTTTTCCGTGACGGGAATCAATGTCGCCTTCAGCTATATCGGCAACTACTTTACCAATGCCCTGGTGAAAAAGAATCAGGAGCTGGCGTATCTCTTTGTTGCCGTCTATTTTTGCGGCTTCCTCGTGGGGATTCCGATCGTTGCCTTCTATAGCTACGTGCAGAATTACCTGGGAATGCGCTGGCGGGAGTGGATGACCGGGGAGTTCTTGAACAACTATTTTAAGAACCGTAACTATTATGAGATTGAGACAACCGCGCAGATAGACAACCCCGATCAACGAATCATGGAAGATGTCCGTTCATTCACCCGCATCTCCCTGGCCTTTCTCCTCATTTTGCTCGGTTCCCTGATGGATCTGGTCTCCTTCACCGGGATTCTCTGGTCAAAGTCGGTTCTCCTTGTCGGTGTGGTGCTGGGCTACTCTTTTGCAGGCACGCTGCTTACCGTTTTGATCGGACGGCGTCTTGTCCGCCTCAACTTCAGCCAACTGCGCTACGAGGCGGATTTCCGCTACTCCCTCGTGCATGTGCGGGATAACGCCGAATCGATCGCCTTTTATCAAGGCGAGAAGCCGGAGATTACCCATATCGGGGATCGTTTCCGTAACGTCTTGAGGAACTTCAACCTCCTCATCGGCTGGCAGCGAAACCTATCGTTTTTCACCACGGCTTACAGCTACCTCCCTGTGGTGTTACCTTTCTTGGTTTTGTTTCCCCAGTACTTCCGCGGCGAGATCGAGTACGGCGACATGGTGCAGGCCAATTTCGCCTTCACCCAGGTTTATGCGGCCCTGTCCCTTATCGTTTCTCAAATCGAGCAAATAACCAATTTCGCCGCCGGTGTGCAGCGTCTGTCAACCTTTGCCGATGTCATAGCGCCGGAGCAGGCGGCCGTTCCCGGCATTCAATCCGAGGAAGCGGACCGGTTTGCCCTGGCTAATTTGACGCTCCTTACCCCAAACAGGAATCGCACCCTCATCAATAATTTAACGGTGGATCTGCAGAGCGGGGACAATCTGGTTGTCGTCGGTCAGAGCGGCGTGGGTAAAAGCTCACTGCTCAGGGCGATCGCCGGTTTGTGGACGCAGGGTGAGGGCGTGGTGAAGCGTCCCTCCTTGGGGGAGATATTCTTTCTGCCGCAACGGCCTTACATGCTGCTCGGATCGTTGCGGGATCAATTACTCTATCCCCGCCTTGAGAGAGAAATTTCGCAAGAGGAATTGAGACGTGTTCTGCAGGCGCTCAATCTGGAAGATCTGCCCGAGCGGGTAGGCGGGCTCGACGTTGAACTGGATTGGGCCGATGTCCTCTCTCTAGGCGAACAGCAGAGATTGGCGTTCGCCCGTCTGTTGATCAACCAGCCCAGGTTTGCCGTTCTGGATGAAGCCACAAGCGCCCTGGACATGGAGAATGAGGCCAATCTCTACGGTAAATTGAGGGAATTGGGCATTCATTATATCAGCGTCGGCCATCGCGCCAGCATCCTCGATTATCACCAGCGTGTGCTTGAGTTGAAAGGACAGGACAAGTGGCGATTGCTGCCCGTTAGCGAATATCGGGCGCCGACGAGCATCCCGGCATAAAAGCTGGCGGGATTGTCAACGAGCAAGAAAAAGTAAAAAACAGCATAGTGACGTGGGGACGATCACGAAAGAATAGGTTGCTGTCCGCCATCGAGTCTGGTGGATATGGGCCTATGCCGCGGAAGTCGCGGCCAGATGCGCCTGGAACCTTGCATCATGTGATGGTCCGGGGGATCGAGAAGCGCAAGGTTGGGTGACCACCCCTGCCATCGCCGAGGCGCTCAAGTGGACCGGGAGCACGTAGGTTAACCTGGTTAGGATGTCCCTGATTTTCGGGGCTACTCCTTGCTCCGTGTCGCACTCTCACCTTCCCTTCCACGCCGGTTTCGCCGGCGCTTTCTGTACGTAGCCTTCTTTCCGCGATCGGGGTGGAGTTCTGATCTCGCCTGCACCGGAGCGCCGGGCATATTGGACCAAAGTCCAATTGCCCGTTCCCTGCATCCCTTGCTACGATCTCAAAATGGTACTGGACGTTGAACCCTTTTGCTCACTCTTTTGGGGCCGCGATCTACCACGGGGCTCCCGAAAACAGGCAGGTAATGGCTGGTATCAGGCTCTCCTTGACACCGATATTCGGCGCGGACATTCAAGATCGGATCAACTCGTGCAAGCTGTTCCGCGAAGGGAAATGCCCTTATCAGCCGATGATGGAAAGGGTGTATCTCATCCCTCAAATCCTGGACCCAGAAGAACTTCGGAGATTGGAGAGACTGTGTTGCGCCTGCGGGCGGTACGCAGAGTCTTCTGAGGGTTGACCATCCTGGCTCTTCTTCTTTCGCTCCTGCCCTTCCCTGCCTGGGGCATACGGGCAGGCGCGGATTTGAAAGAGCCGAAGCGCCCAGGTGGACAGGGAGCAAGGAGGTTTACTTAGTCAACAACGCCATTCATCAACTACACAACTTGTGCGCGGTCCAGGGGCGCGTGGTAGGCTGAAATATGGCATGGCAACGGTAGGGATGCAAGGGTACGTTTCCTAGTGGTCTGGTGGGATTTAGGTTGTCTCATCAAGTGCCGAAGGCTTGGATTCCTTCTTCAGTCAGTGAAAGGCGTCATGCTATCCACCCCCTCTAATCGTTGCCAGCCGATGCTATGAGCTAGGGCTTATGAGTAACGAAGTTGAGAAAGATAAGGACTTCAAGGACGAGATCCTGAGGGAACAAGTCCGCCTTGCGATGAAGCAGGTTCCAACGATGCAAGTAACCTCTTTCATCGTTGCCCTCGTTCTTTCCTATGTGGTGCGCGATATCGTTCCTCATGTCAACATTTTCGCGTGGGTTCTGACAATTCTGACGATTGTCGTCAGCCGGATCGTGCTTTGCTATCGATTTCGCAAATTACGGGAAGGGGCGTTTGCCGGAGCGTACTGGAGAAAGATTTATCTGATCTTGGCCCTTATCTCAGGGATAATCTGGGGACTCTCTGCTTTTGTTGTTTTCCCGGCCCGCAATCCGGCGCTCATATCCCTGTTTGTTCTCGTAATAGCCAGTCTTTCCGCGGCTACGACGGTATCCCATTCTTCCATTAAATGGGGCCCTACCGCATGGGCGGGACCGGCCATGTCGCTCTATGCCATCCGTTGCGTTGTGGAAGGGGGGCAGTTCGGCTATACTATAGGTTTTCTCAGCATCCTTTACCTCTTTACAATCCTTCGCTATTCCTTCGACCACAATAACTCCATCACCTCTGCCATTGCTTTAGGGTTCGAAAACCTGGAGCTTCTCAAGGAGGTGCAGAAGGTAAACGACATCCTTCGCCAGGAAATCTCTGAGAGAAAACAGGCTGAAGAGAGGCTGCGTCGTAGCGAAGCCAACTTGCAAGTCATTCTCGAAGCCACCGCCGATGGGATCCTGGCCGTCGATGACAAAAGAAAGATCATCAAAGTGAACCGGAGATTTGCGGACCTCTGGAGAATCCCGCAATCCGTCCTGAATACCGGCGAGGACGACGCGATGCTGAATTTCGTCCTGGACCAGTTGGTCGATCCCGACTCGTTTCTCAAGAAGGTCAGGTCGCTCTATGGCACCGCAGAGTTCGATACGGACGTGTTGTTCTTCAAAGACGGCCGTGTCTTTGACCGATTTTCTGCGCCTCTGATGCAGGAAGGCTCTATCATCGGCCGCGTGTGGTCTTTCCGGGACGCCACCGAGCGCAAGCGAGCGGAGGCGGAGCGCCTGGAGATGGAGCGCCGGCTGTTGCACGCCCAGAAGCTGGAGAGTCTCGGCGTGCTGGCCGGCGGCATCGCCCACGACTTCAACAACCTGCTTATGGCCATTCTCGGCAACTTGGATCTGACCCTGATGGATCTCCCCCAGGGCTCCCCGGCCCGCTCCAAGATCGAGCAGGCCATTCACGCAACCCGGAGGGCTGCGGATCTCACGCGCCAGATGCTGGCTTATTCCGGCAAAGGGCCCTTCGTGATCTCGCGCATGAACCTCAGCGACCTGGTGAGGGATAACGCGGATCTCTTCCGCACCGCCATCGCCAGAACGATCTCGCTGGACCTCTCTCTGAGCTCCCAACCTTCAACCATCGAGGCCGATCCGGGCCAGGTGCAACAAGTCATTATGAACCTCATCACCAACGCCTCGGAAGCCATCGGGGAGAAGCCCGGAGTGATCACGCTCTCCAGCGGAGTAATGGAAGGCGATGACCGATACCTGAGCCGGAGCATGATTGATAAGAAGCCTCCCGCCGGGCGATTCGCGTACGTTGAGGTGTCGGACACGGGATGTGGGATGAACGAGGAAACCCAGCGGCGGCTCTTTGACCCGTTTTTCACCACGAAGTTCCCTGGCCGGGGTCTGGGGATGTCGGTGGTGCTGGGGGTCGTGCGGGGACACAAGGGAGCCATCTTGCTGGAGAGCGCCGTGGGCCGGGGAACCACCATCCGGGTCCTATTCCCTGCCTGCGAGGGAGAAGGCGCCGCACCTGCAGAGGTCTCCAGCGTGTCTCCGAGTAAACCGCCCATGACGAGCACAGTCTTGGTAGTGGACGATGAAGAGGCCGTGCGCACTCTATGCATGGCTCTGGTGCAGCATCTCGGTTTTCGAGCCATCGGGGCGGCGGACGGCGAGGAAGCATTGCTGCTTTTCAAACAAGATCCGCACGAGTTTACCTGGGTACTCCTCGATCTTACCATGCCCCGGAGGGACGGGCTTAGCACATTCCGGGAGATGAAGCGCCTACGGGCAGATATCCAGGTGATCCTTTGCAGCGGCTTTAGCGAGGAGGATGCCGGGGACCGCTTCGGCGGCGAAGGCTTGGCTGGGTTCCTCCAGAAACCGTACAGCCTGAAGGAACTGAGAGAGAAGATAGCACAGGCGATTCATGCTCTCGGTTGAACTGCTGCCAAAGGGGCCTGGCTTACGCTGGAGCGGTCCGCGCGGAAACGCATGTTGCTTCTAGACCTCCGGTTTCTTCGAATGAAAAAGGCGGATGTTGTTGATTAAATAAACTTCTCATGCGAAGCCTGGAAAAATCGCAGAACGTGCCGGCTGACGCCCAAGGGAACGCGGAACTCGGAACACGAAGTGCGGAATACGAAGCGGCCAGTCGTGCAAGGTCTCCTGCCGATTGCATCGCCAAGGTTGAAGTGTTAATTCTTCAGTTGCCAAGATCGGCGATACAGGAGAAAGATTGATGACGGCAGGCTCTCGGGACTTCCCAAAGGTTATTAATATTATAGGTGCAGGGAATGTAGGGGTGTGGACAGCCTATAGGCTTACCAAGCTTTATGAAGCTGCCGATTTAGCACCGCCAGAAATCCACGTCTTTGACAAGAATGCTGGCGCGGCAAACCAGATCAGTGCGCAGATTGGTGCGCATTTGCAACCTGATGAAACACTGCATGATTTCGAGCATGAACTTCATCGTCTTAATCTACTTTTAACCTATAAGGATGGCGGCCGCATGCTGGGGTCCTCCGATACGGGATTGGAAAAACGTTTAGAAGAATTCGGGGACCGCGGATTAGAATGGTTGCTGCAATATGTCGCCGCTGATCAAGGGGTCGAAAGAGAAGAATTTGAAGCGCGTTTAGCAAGACAGATCCAAATCGGCACCCGCAGTATGCAGCTGTGGCAAGAATTGATGGCCGAGCTGGATGGTCCAATACCAGATTTCAAGCTAAGGTCAAATTTCACTTACGGTTATGAAGGGCACGGTGGTGGTATTCTCAAGTTTATGGACGGTAAACTGCCGCCGAGTTATGTAACAGATGGACTTGAGATATGTAATGACAATGGTCTGAATTCGCGCACGGTGCCATATGATGACATAACCGCATTAGGTAACGGCGCTTATGGGTTAGATGAAGTGAAGGGTGAATTAGCGGGGGGAACCTGTTTGCTCCAAGACGGCGGTGCGTTTCAGTCTGAGATTGCGACCCGTCTCGCCCTTGATCATATGCTAAAGAGCGCCGGCTTTGATGTTAGATTCCACCCACAAACAGAAATTGCCAATATACGTTTTGCCGAAGATGGTAGCATTGAAGCACTGGAGACTGCGGATGGCACTGCGGTGGCTGAAGGCGGCACCTTTGTGTTTGCTGCGGGCAACATGGTAAAACTCCTTGAAACATCTCGAATGCGCGATCCCATCCCCATGATGGGAATTTGCGGTGTTACGCAAAACATTGATCCTGGCCTGGACTTTTGGAAGGGCAAGAAAACACCTCGCCGGCCAATTAAATCAGTGACGGCAGGTGATGTTGGCGGTATTACTAAGTGCGTGATTACGCCTGATTTTGTGTATGAGCAACAGGCGGATGGTTCAATCAAGCGCGGTGCTGACAGCAAGCCTATGGTAAAGTCCATATATATCCGTGTTGGCGGGCAATTCGGTTTTCGCGATCACGGATTAGAAAGATTGGGGTTTCTTAGTGAGATAGGTGACCTTGACTCAGATATGCAAGCATTTGCTCAGGAAGCACTTCAGAGAGAGCTGGAAGTGATGGAAGAGTTGTGGCCGGGCATTGTGCAGGCTGCCAGAGCAAATTACCGCAAAACGCATGAGATTCCTGACGATAAGGAGGTCAGTGATGTAGATATATTCCAGCAATGGTTACAGGCACGCCCGGGCAGCCCAGACCACTGTGCTATGGTGGGTCAGTTGGATAGGAATGTGGATGGCAAACAAGTGGCTGTACCAAATGCGTGGGCGATTATGGGCCGTGGTTCAGGTGGTACTAGCTTTGTTCACGCCGACGCGGAAATGCTCTTTGAGCAACTGGTGTTGGGCAGGCAACCTGAGGAGGTGGCCCTTGTTAATGCATCTGGAGAAATAATTCAAGGCGCTGGTGAATCTGCCGACCCACGACGTTTTACGGATGGTAAAGGGCTATTTGCTTATCAAGATAGGAACGGTAATCAGGTTGCCATCGCGGGAAGCATTCAAACACCTGAAGATAGGGCGCACGCCATTGCTCTCATCGCAGCAGCGGCTAGAACAGTTACCCCCTGATGGACCGAGCCGATCAGCGCCTGGCCATCACCGTCACTTCCATAAAGACTGCCCGCTCGCGTAAATAGGTCCACACGCCGCATTCCCCCTTCCGCATGTTGCCGGCAGGTTCGACCGCATGCGCCTGGAACACTGCATCATGTGATGGTCCGGAGGATCGAGAATGGCGAGATGGGGTGACCAGTCCGGCGGTCGCAAAGGCGCGCAAGCGAACAGGGAGCAAGTAGGTTTACCTAGTTAACGGATCGAGCGGGACGATAGGGCGAGCAAAACAACTTTTTGTGAAGCCGGGAGGAGCTCATAACGAACTCGCGCCAGCGAATTCGGTTGACAGAAGTGCCGGTCTTGCTATAGGTTAACCTTCCCGGAGCAAGCCGATCCCCGGTAGCTCAGTCGGTAGAGCGGGTGGCTGTTAACCACTTGGTCGGCGGTTCGAGTCCGTCCCGGGGAGCCAAGAAATGGAAGAGCCCTCGATCGCGAGGGCTCTCTGTTTTTTGGCCCCTGTTGCCGGCGCAGAGCGTTTCCAAGGAAACCGTCACGGCTTGCATGATGGTTAGTCTGTGTGGTCAAAGAGGGAACGCAAAAAGGGCACCATGAGTGAGTGCCCCCTTCGCCCCGCGGAAACCTCAGGGGCTCAACGAACCTCCCGAACAGAGCGGGCTAGGTTTCCTCTCTCTCACCCTCGGCGCCCGGGGTCTCGCCGGCAAGGGCGAGGAGCTTGTCGTACTCCTCGTCAATCCGCTGCTGGATGTAGGCGATATCCTTTTCCGTAAGGTGACGGAACCGGCGCTGGATGGCGAAATACTCGCTCACCGGCTTCGGCTTCGTGATCTTCCTGGAGATCACATACTTCCCGTCGATCACCTCATAAAGCGGGAAGACCTTCGTCTGGACCGCAAGCCTGGCCGTCGTCAAGGCCTCCTCCGGGTTGCACCGCCAGCCCGTCGGGCAGGGCGAGTAGATGTGGAGGTAGGCCGGCCCTTCGACGAGCGATGCCTTCTTCGCCTTGTTCATGAGGTCCAGGTAGTAGTACGGGTTGCACGTGGCCACATAGGGAGTGCCGTGGGCTACGGCGATGGCCGCCATGTTCTTCTTCCACGTGCTCTGGCCGATGCTCTTCTTGCCCGCCGGCGAGGTCGTGGTCGAGGCGCCGTAGGGGGTCGAGCTCGACCGCTGGATGCCGGTATTCATGTAGGCCTCGTTATCGAAGCAGAGGTAGATGAAGTTGTGCCCGCGCTCGAGCGCCCCGGACAGGGCCTGCATGCCGATATCCGCCGTCGCGCCGTCACCCCCCATGCCAACAAAGGTGACCTTCTTCTCCGGGATCTTCCCCTTCCGCATGAGGGCCTTATAGCCTGCCTCGATCCCCGAGACGACCGCCGCCGCGTTCTCGAAGGCGACATGGAGCCACGGCACCCGCCAGGCGCTCTGGGGGAAGGATGAGGTGATGATCTCCATACAGCCGGTGGCGCTCGCCACAATCGTGTCATGGCCGAGTGCCTTCATCACCTGGCGCAGGGCCAGGACCTCGCCGCAACCCTGGCAGGCCCGGTGACCGGGTGATAGCGGCTCTTCCACCGGCAGCTTCTTCGGACTGAACTTCTTGAACCCTTTTAGTGCTTCGGCTGCGCTCTTCATTATTCCCTCACATTGGTCCAGGTGGCGCCCTGGGGGAGCTTGTCGGCTGCCGCCGCCTCTACCCCGTCGGCCATCTCCGTAAAGTTTTCTACCGTGATGTCACGCCCGGCCAGGCCCGCGATGAAGTTCCATACGTAGGGCTTCTCACGCTGATCGTAGAGGATCGCCTTGATCTCCGTCGCGAGCGGTCCCGTCTCCATGCCGCTGAAGGCCAACGCCCGGTCCATGACCGCGATCTGCTTGGCACCCTTGATCGCCGTAACGAACTCCTCCGCCGGGAACGGCCGGTAGAGCCGGATCCGGACGAGCCCGACCTTCCTTCCCGCGGCCCGCATCTGGTCGATAGCGGTCATGGCCGTCTCACTCGTGCTCCCCATGGTCACAAGAAGGGTGTCCGCCCCTTCCGTCTTATAGCTCTCAACCGGTTGGTACTTCCGGCCGAAGAGCTTGGCGAACTCGTTCCACGCCTCGATCACGACCGGCTTCGTATTCTTCATCGCCTCGTCCTGGGCTTTCTTCGCCTCCGTATACACATCCGGAATCCCCACCGGGCCCATGGTTATCGGGTTCTTGAGATCGAGCCACATCTTCGGCTTATAGGGCGGGAGGTACTTGTTCACCTCTTCCTGGGAGAGGATCTCGATCGGCTCGATCACGTGGCTCAGGGTAAACCCGTCGAGATTCACGATGACCGGAAGCAGCACCCGATGGTCCTCGGCGATCCGGAAGGCCTGGATCGTAAGATCGAAGGCCTCCTGGCCGTTCTCGGCAACGATCTGCACCCAGCCCGAGTCCCGGGCCATCATGAGGTCCCCATGGTCGTTCCAGATGCTGATCGGGCCCGACAAGGACCGGTTCGCCATGGCCATCACGATCGGCAGCCGAAGCGCTGCACCGATGTAGCAGATCTCGAGCATCAGGGCCAAGCCCTGGGCGCAGGTCGAGGTGAAGGTCCGCGCTCCTGTCGCCGCCGCCCCAATGCAGGCGCTCATGGCCGTGTGCTCGGATTCCACCGGGATGAACTCCGCATCCAGGTGCCCGTCCGCCACCAGTTCCGACAGGTGCTCCACAATGTGGGTCTGGGGCGTGATCGGGTAGGCCGAGATCACATCCACATTGGCCAACTTCGCCGCCTCACTTACCGCAAGCGAAACCTCTATGCCAATTCGTTTTCCCATGACTACACACTCTCCTCTACCATGGTGATGGCGTCCGCAGGGCACTCCTTCGCGCAGATCCCGCAGCCCTTGCAGTAGTACATGTTCGCCTCGTAGAACCCATCCGGCTTCGGGCTGTACACCATGTCCGGGCAGAACATGTAGCACATGCCGCACTTGGTGCACTTCTCATAGTCCGTAACCGCCCGCTGCGACCGCCAGTCCCCCGTCTTCAAGTCCGCAGCACTCCCCGGCCTCGTCACGGCACACCCGAGAGCCAACTCCTTCCAACTGATCATTCCGGTTTCCTTCGCCACAGCTCACTCCTTTACTACGGTCTCCTCGAAGGCTCGCTTCAGCGACGCCAGGTTCTTCTCCGCAATGCGACCGAACCGCTCTTTCAAGGGCTCTTCCAGGGCGGAGATCGGCAGAAGCCCCGTCGCCTTGAGCACGGCCCCGAGCATGGTCGTATTGGTGATCGGTATCCCCATCGTCTCCATCGCGATCCGGCTCGCATCCACCAAGGCCAGCTTCGCCTTGATCCCGGTCTGCTTCCGGATCTCCTCCTCACTCTTCGCCGTATTCACCACCACGACCCCGCCCGGCTTCAAGCCGGCCGCCACATTCACCAGGCCCAGAAGACTCGGGTCCAGCACCACCACGATGTCCGGGTTGTAGACCTTC
>Ga0187773_10000565_pt1 | contig 14696 bp, 12 predicted proteins | sample 0216_BV02_MP05_1_FD_133133 | JGI IMG/M metagenome (GOLD analysis project Ga0187773, IMG submission 133133) | Tropical peat soil microbial communities from peatlands in Department of Meta, Colombia - 0216_BV02_MP05_10_MG | ecosystem: Environmental > Terrestrial > Soil > Wetlands > Peat | place...
GCGCTGAAGTCCTTCGCTGTGCAAGTACCGAGGTTTCGGCGGGTTATCCGCCAGTAGCGAAATCCGCCGTAGCATGAACCCAAAGGCACAAGAATCAGTTATCAACCGGGTACGCATTCATCCACGGGCAGAGCCCGTGGTCTTCTGCGAAGGCGGATAAACGAAGCCTCTAGGAACAACATCCCTTATCTATTACCCGCCTGTTCACCCATTATTCTTTCTTTTCTATCTGGGAAATCGCTGTACTGGCACTTCTTCGAATCTTCCGGTTTGGATCATTTGCAGCAATTTCCCGTAGATCCTCCAGGGCCCTCCGGTCACCGATATTGCCCAGAAGGACAACGGCATAAAGGCGGGTCCAGTTCTCGGAATCTTTGATAATCTCGATAAGTAATGGAGTGGCGGTCCGATCCCCCGAATGTTCGAGAAGCTTATAAAGATTACCCCACGTCGCTTTTGAATTCTTGTCTTTTAGTAAGACCCAGTTTTTCAAATGGGCAAAACATTCAAGGATCATGATTTTCGTGTTTTGCCTCTCCGCGGTAGAGAGTTTGTTAATATCCTCAATGAGCTTTGTTTGATTGTTCTCTCTGAGTAAGGTGGGACCTCTATCTACTAACGAAGGTAAGGGAGTAGGGACTTTATTTGTTGATCCGGTCTCCTTATCCGGCAGTCTGGCTGTTTTCGTTTCTTCACGGGGCGGGGTTTCCTTTGGAGATGGAGAAGACGTTACTTCCCTTGAGGGGGGAGACGGTTCCGCCTCAGGAGACGATGGCTTTTTTTCGGGGGTTTCCGGTTTCTCCCTGGAAGGGGGAGACGGTTTCACTTCAGAAGACGGTGGCTTTTTCTCCGCTCTCTTTGGTTTTTCCTTCGAAGAAGGAGACGGTTTCACTTCAGAAGACGGTGGTTTTTCCTCCGCTGTCTTTGGTTCTTCCTTCGGTTGATCCACCGTGATTTCCACCGTCGGAGGAGGAGCAACGGGGGTAGAGAGGGAGGCCAATCTTCCCTCGGAAGTTGTTGTGGTCGTGATCGGGGGCTTATCGCTGAAGAGGTAGAAAGATAGAATGCCTCCAAGGACACAAAGGATGAGGATGATCCCTACCCGTATTCGGAGGTCACCGATTCTAAAGGCTTCTTTTGTTGTTGGAGAAACTCTCTTCTTTTCTAAGGGCTCAATTTTTCTAAGACCATTTAGCGCGCCGGCTATCTTCTCAGGCACTTCGGGTTTTGGTTCTGGAACAGGTTCCATTGCAACCGTTTTTTCTTCCTGGACACCTGCGCCTTCTCCCAAAATTTTTCTTTCCTCTTTGATCTCATCCCGGAAAAGATCCTTCAGGTAGTCTGAAATCATCTTTTCGCTGAGTGTCTCCTTGGTTGTAAGGAGATAGTTTTCCAAATCGAGACGCATTTCATAGGCAGTCTGGTAACGGTTCCCAGGGTCCTTTTCAAGGGTTTTCTTGATGATATAGGAAAGGCGGTTCGGGATCTTCTCGAATATCTCCGGAGGGAAATCCACTTCACCATTTCTCACCTTCTCCAACATTGAGAACTCAGAATCTGCTTCGACGATCTTCCGGTCCGCCACCATCTCGTAGAAGAGTACCCCTAAGGAATAAAGGTCCGACCGTCTATCGATCGTTTTGCCCCAGGCCTGTTCTGGAGACATGTACAGAATTTTTCCTTTCAGAACACCTGCTCGTGTCTCGGTTGATTTGGAGGCAGCCTTCGCGATTCCAAAATCGGCAATCTTCACATCCCCTTCGTAGGAAATAAAAATGTTCTGAGGGCTAATATCGCGGTGAATGATATTGAGCGGGTTTCCATGATGGTCTTGCAAATTATGGGCGAACTCAAGGCCTCTGGCCGCCTCAGTGGTGATATAAGCGCATTGCGTCAAAGGGAGACGCTGATGTTTGTCCCTTGATCTTTTCAGGATGGTCCGCAGATCTTTTCCGAAAACATATTCCATGGCTATATAGTAGGAGCCTTGCTGGTTCCCAAAATCATAAATTTGAACAATGTTTCGATGATTCAATTGGGCGGCCAGTTTTGCCTCATCGATAAACATCGCGATGAATTCATCATTTTCAGAGAATTGAGGAAGAATCCTCTTGATGGCAAGTAATTTCTCGAAGCCTTTTACTCCTACCCTTTTAGCAAGAAAGACCTCAGCCATCCCTCCGGTCGCGATTTTTTTCAGGATTTTGTATTCTCCAAAAATCCAATCGATTGACATCTCAATTTCTCCCTTTCTTCCAAAAGGAAACGCTTTTCAAATGCTTTCGTAAACGACATCAAAACATGCAGTAGATTCTCGACACAGCTGGGGAGAGAATTCCTCCCCTCACGCGTCTACTGTTTGAAGATCAATGTCGTGGGACACTTCTGGCCCATTTGAATGACATCCCCGGATTTCAACTTCGCTTTCTCCACCTTGCTGTTGTTTACGAAAGTCCCATTTGTTGAACCCCGGTCGATGACAACCACTTCGCCTTTCTCCACGGTTACCCATGCATGGACACGAGAGACATTCGAATCGGAGATCACGATCTCACATTGACTCGGTTCTCTTCCAATCACGAGACCCTTTTCGCCAATGGGATAGCTTTTCCCCAATTGGCCACCCGTACTCAGCGTGAGGCTACCCAGAATCCTCCCTTCCACTCTTGTCTCACCCTCAGGGGCAACTTCCCCAGAACGAGGCTGTCGAACCGGCTGGAGGGGGGGTTGGACTGCCTTCTGAGGAGTTTTTCGCACCAAAAACGTCACGCCTACAATTACAATGAGAAGGATGATGATTACCAATGAAATCATGGCAATTTTGTTCCTCTGCCAGTTTCTTGTAAACCAGCCCATCTCAGAGATTTTACCTTCCACAGACTGTCTAAGCTTGACTAAATCGGGTTGGTTGGGTAGGAAGACAAGGGCACTATTAATTAGATCTCTCCCCAAAAACCATTCCTTATTCCACGTGGCATCCAAGGCTGCATTATATTTTTCATTAAATTTGCTTGGGATGTTGAATTTTACACCAGCCTCATTGATGAATTCCTTGGCGGTATCGACGGGGACAAGGAAGTTGAACCCTGCGACCTCAATTGGTTGTCCGGTATACGGATCTTTACCCATGGATCCAAGGGTGGATATTCCAATAACTTCCCCGTTCTCATTGCAGGCAGGGCCGCCGCTATTTCCATGGGTAATGGCTGCGTCGGTCTGAATGACAGGAACCCCTTTGTAATCCACTTTGAGAGCGGAAACCGTACCTCGTGTGATAGACACTTCCAGAGCTGTCTTTCCACCCAAGGCTGGATGCCCTTCCCCCCATGGGCCTGGGCTTGCAACTCCTGGATAACCAAAGGGGAAAACAAGTTGTTGTAACTTCAATTCAGATGAGTTTCCCAATGAGACGATAGGAAGGTCTTTAGCCTCGATCTTAATGACGGAGACATCTTTTCCCCCTTGCATGACAAAGGGGCTATATTTCTTAATTTCAAAGTCATAGACATCCCCATTGGAGATAAAGACTTTACGAAAAGACTGTTCCTGAGCAATCCGGGGTTGATGGGCTTGTATCCATTTCTGTGCATTCTGCGGCGTAACTTGTAGCTTCTCTTCCCGTAGTTTTCTCACCACAAAAGAGATCAGAAGTCCATTCAGGACCTTTTCTTTGTCTTTATCATACTCATAGGCTAATTGGACGACATGGCCGTTCGTCACGATGTATCCATCCGGATTGACAATGAAACCAGATCCTCCTGAACCATCGAAAGCCTGGTCCTGGATTTGCGAATTCTCCCTTTGATAAACGATCTTGGCCAAAACAGCTACACCGATTTGAACCACCCCTGGTTTCACCCGATAGGCCATTTTCTGGTATTTATCAAGTTGAAGTTCTTCCGAATGAGCGGTGGTCAAGGAAAACAAAAAAAAGAATACAAGCCAAAAAATAGATGATTGATATATTTTTTTCATGTGGCCCTCCTCCTTTTTGTGCAAAAAGCATTGTTTATTTTAAGACCCATTTGTTTTTAAACCGTTGCCAAAGATCACCTCCTTTATCAGCGATCAACTCAAGAAATAGAAAAGACCATAATTAAGAAAATCACAAGCAACAAGAGAGCTGCAAGGACCATCAACAATTTCCCGGCGGAAGAAAGATTCTGATATCGGGCTATCCACCGATCGAAGGGAAGGCTCATCTTCCAATCGGAAAGTGCAAAGGGACGGTTTCCCGTGGTCGGCGAAGATTTCTCTTGCTTTTGCTTCAGTCCTGTTCCTTCAACGAAAGAGAGGGTTTCAAGAAAATGACGTGCAGAAGGAAAGCGTCTCTCAGGTTTCTTCTCAATGGATTTCAAAATTGCTATTGCAATCTCTTTGGGAAGGTTCGGGGTGAATTGCAGGGGAGAGGGTGGCAGAAGTTCCAAATGACCCCTCTGAATCTCAAAATCCGAATTTCCTGAATAGGGAACCTTTCCAGTAACCATCTCGTAGAGGGTGATGCCGAGAGAATAGATATCCGAGAGAGAACCGATGGGTTGTCCGAGGATCTGCTCGGGGGACATATAACGAGAGGTTCCGAGGGTTACTCCGGCTCGAGTTAATTCCTCTCCGCCAAAAACTTTGGCAATTCCGAAATCAGTCACTTTTACGGTTCCATTGGATTGAACAATAAAATTGCTTGGTTTAATATCTCGATGGACGATTCCCTGCCCGTGAGCATAATCAATCGCTGCAAGGATCTGTGAAAATAGGGAGAAAGCCCGATTCCATGGAAGAGCTCCCTCCCCCTTGATGATCTGAGAGAGGCTTTTTCCCTGGACATACTCCATGACAATATAATGTAAGTTTGCTTCGGATGAAAAGTTATAAATAACAACGATATTCGGATGGCTCAACCGAGCCATGGCGAGGGCTTCGTTTCGAAACCGTTTCATCAAGACGGGATTCTGACTGAGATCTGGATTGATTACCTTCAGGGCAACTTCCCTATTCAGGGTGAGATCCATGGCACGATAAACTGTTCCCATCCCTCCTTTCCCAAGGACCTGGTTGATTTCGTATGTCCCGATTCGATTTGCCATGCGTTCCCCTCAGGGATTTGATGGAGAGATGAAAGGTAACTTCTTTAGAAACTCCGGTTCGATGAGGAAAAGCCCGTTGAGAAGCAGCAGAATGAACAGAATGAAACTAATGACCAACCAAAACTTCTTTCTGTTCAACAACGAAGCAAAAATTCTCTTTCTCTTTCCCACTTTCAGTATTTGAACGGTGATATTGTCATGCCCGCCCCGTTGATTTGCCAACTGGATTAGAGTTTCGCAGGCCCTCTGGGGAGATTCCTTAGCCACGATCGCTGACAATTCCTGATCGGTGACGAAGTTGGTCAAACCGTCTGAACAAAGAAGGAAGATGTCATCGATCGTGACGGGAATTGGACCTAGCAGGTCAACCTCTCCGTCCATATTGACCCCTAGGGTTTTGTAAATGACATTCTTCTGAGGATGACGGTTTGCTTCTTCGCGATTTATAAGCCCCTGGTCCACCATTCTTTCAACAAGGGAATGGTCTTTGGTTAATTTTGAAACTGTGGAATCCCGAAAAAGGTAGGCTCGGCTATCACCTATATGACCCACGAATGCTTGTTCGCCTTCCAGGACAAGAGCCGTCGCAGTGGTTCCCATTCCACTGAGTCCCTCTTGCTCCAATGACTTCTGAAGAATAGTAAAATTGGCGACTTGGAAAGCCGATTTTAGAGCCTCCAATACATCCTTATCGGCCCGCTCTTTTGAATAGATCTCGTGAATAATCTCCACGGCCATCCGGCTGGCAATTTCTCCTGAAGCATGGCCTCCCATCCCGTCGGCAACAATGGCCAGAACCTTTCCGAGAGGGCTCTCATAAAAGCCTAAGTAATCCTCGTTGTGAGTCCTTTTTCTGCCAACATCTGTACGGTTTCCAACCTCAATCTCCACAGTCCTTATCCGATGTTAAGTTTCACAGAATTTTGACACAGAGATTTGCTTTACCGATCTTTATTTTATCTCCATCCTTCAATTCAGATCGATGAATTCGTTTCCCGTTCAGGAATGTCCCCCCATCTGAATCGAGATCGGTGAGCGTCCAATGTCCAGAGGAAAAACGAATACTGAGGTGTTGGTCTTGAATCCCTTCGTCAGGGAGTTGAATATCACACGGCGAGGAAGATCCAATGATATTTCTCCCTTCAAAAAGGCGGAATGCCTCCCCAGAGAGGTTCCCATCCATCACCGCCAACCAACCGCAAAAAGACCTGTTTTCTTCCAACAGAGTCTTCCCAATCTCCTCTACCCGGGTAGCGTCAGAATCAAAATCGACTCTCGCTGGGGCTGAGACAGCGTCAATACCTTCTGCTCCCCTTACTGAGCCAGGATGACAGATAGGGCAGATAAGTGCTTCCGCAGGAATTACGTGGCCACTTGGGCACAGTTTTGTCTTAGTTGCCATGGCCTTCTCCTTTTTCCTTTCATAAACATTTAAACTTAAAAACAGTTTCGCCAAATTTAATTAGATCATTATCTCTTAAAATTCGCCTGGAGATCTTTTTGTCATTTACGAACGTGTGGTTAGTAGAATCGAGATCATTCAAAATAAACCTATCTTCTTCACGGACTAAAATAGCATGGTTTCGGGAGATAAAGTCGGACCTAATCACAATATCCGACGCCTCAGATTTTCCAATAGTGGTCTTCTCCTTTATAATTCTGAAATCTTTGCCTTTATCCGGTCCTCCCGTACTGACCAACCAAGCGAAGAAAAGAGGGTTCCGAGTTTTCACTATCTTTTGAGGCTTTTTGGGAGAGGATCCCGCAGAAAGAACTTTGGTCCCGTCAGCAGAATCTTCGAGGGATTCGCAAACGGTCGGTTCGGAGGCCTCCACCCTGGTTTTCTCCCCAATCCTCTGGGCTGTTAACTCATACCCGCAGTACATACAGAATCGGCTTCCTTCGACCACCGTTTGAGAACAGCTGGGGCATAGCATCTGAGTTCTCCTTTCCGAGGGTTCCGTCGGACATAATATGAATAAAAAATCCCTTTGTCAAACAATTTTTATGGGTAATAGATAAATAATTTATGCAGACTTGAGAGAGCCTAAGTACCTGAAAAGCTGGTCTTTTTAGAGAATGTCTTTCATTGTCATTTCCTATTGATCCTTCTCACCCCAACTGTATGATAGGATGGCAAATGTAGGCAACCTTTAAGCCTATCGTTTGCAAGAAAAGCAACCCTAATCTCACCCGCTTGGAGATGGTTGTCAAATTGGATTCTTAGAAGGTTCTAGTATGAAGCCCCGCATTTTTTGTGCCCCAGAAGAAGCTTTTTGGGGTCTCCGATAGACCCAAACCTATAGTGAAAGGACAAACACGTGAATGTCCCATAATTTATCAAAATCAACTGGAAGAGAATCAACGATGGTTGAGATCACAGGAGAAAGACCCGACCTCCTCGATTTGATTCAAGTGGCCTTCACTATCATCGATGTCCACTCAAAGGTTGTCTACAGCAGCCCGTGCACTGAGCATCTTTTCGGTTATGCAAAAGGCGAGATTGAGTGGCAGTGGATTAGGGTCTCTTCTTGAAAGAGGGTCTGACCTATTTTCTTCCGAACATCGTCTATTTTGCCCTTCGCAAAAACGGCTTTGAAATGGACGCACTTTTAAGACGGAAGGATGGAACAAAAGTCTATGTCTTACACTTCTACCACTTCTTTCAAGGAAGGGCCAGAGGTTTTTTGACTTTTTCCTTATAGGAAATTCATTTTCACTCACATAACTGGCCGCAAAGGATATCTAGGGAACGAGTGTTCGCGTGATCTCGAATGATCGATTCTGCTAATAATTTGAGAACGCGAAGGTTTGTCCGACTGGCATCATCCATATCGTCGTTCCCTTCTGTTAGCCTTATCTGAAATCGGTAATAACGTTGCCTTCCATCCTTGGCCGGGGCGAGGAGCTTTCCCAGTTGGTAATCCACGGTATCGTTGACGCCGTGAAGAACAACGTTCAATATGGGTTGTACCCATTGGGCGAGTCCCCAATTTTCTACCTCTTCATAGGGCAACATCCGGGTCAGCACGCCTGTCCCTAGAGAGACCATCAAAAAGTCATCGGCATCGGGATAAATGCATTTCGCCTCGACATACCCACACATGGCGGGATTATTAGCAAAAACGCCTCCATCGATCAGCGCGTAGTAATCGGATGAATTTCGGGGCACAATTTTGCACGGTTTAAAGTAAGTTGGAGCCGCAGAGGTGGCACGAGCAACCTCTTTGATAGGAAAGTCATAAGCCGGATCTTTCTTTGCGGTTTCGCTTTTGAAGAGAAACGGGTATCGCCTCTCGATCTCGTAGCTGGCAATGAGGACGGGGGTGAGGGCCTCTTTCAGACGGGCTTCCCCGAAATATTTTTCCAAGACCGTTTCAATCCCCTCGGAAGGGTATTTTTCTTCTTTGATACACCCCACCGAGCGGATTCGGTGCCAGACGGTCCGCGAAAAGATATTTGCTCCTTCTGTTTCATAGAATGCAATTAACTCGTTCGCTGAATATTGGGGCTTTATCGGGTTTGCTTGAGGGTCTGGCTTGGTTAGCCCCAATGCCAAAATCCCCCCCGTAGAGGTACCAGCAATTAGGTCGAACAGGTTTGAAACCGGCTTTTGGGTGCGTTTCTCGATCTCCGCCAAAATCATTGCGGGGATGATCCCGCGGACACCTCCCCCGTCAATGGATAACACTTTGATTTGACGAGCCATCTCTTCTCCTTAGATTCACCTCATTAAGTGATCGGCCTTCAGGAGACCGAGCCTTTCCGGGATCACAAGGATTGCAATTGGAAAGAACAAAATAAAATCCTGCATATCATCGACGAAATCAATCAAGGATCCCAAAGGCGATCCGTTTGGACGATATTGTATTCAAGATGAATCCAATAGTCAATGAAGATTTGAATTGAATGCGGTCTACGTCCATGCTGACCTTGCCTTTTCCCAAGCTGTTTGATACGATCTTTACCTATCGTTCATTTTCCTGATTGGCAATCTCTATCTCGGATTGAGAAGACTTAATATAGGAGGTAATATATGCCAGTGGAAAAGAATTTGCAGGAAAGGGTGAATGACCTGGAACGAGAGATCAAATTTCTCAAGGCTCAACTCCAACCAACGACCAAAAAGGAGAAGTTCTTCCTAAAGATGCATAAAAGTTTCCTATTCGTCCTTTCCTATTGGGTTTTTCTCACTTTCCTCACCGGCCTGATCACAGCTGCCTATATAAAATATGAATTTGGATTGGACTATTTTGAGCCCTACCGCCATACTGCCACAACAAAAAAGATCGCCGAGGTCTACCGCCAGATCGGTGACCGAATGATGCTTTATAATGAATGGAAGGCAGCGGAAGAAGCTTACCAAAATGCGATCAAGATCCATCCCGCGAACATTAAGGCAACGGCAGGGATTCTTAAGGCTCAGGTATTTCAACCTCTTCCCGGCCAGAAGACTTATGCGCCGGAAGTGGTCGATGCGAAGTTGGCCTCCCTCCTCTCTCTCTTTCCAGACGACTATGAAGTTTATTGTCTGAAGGGCGTCCGATACCTTCACCAAGGAGATTTCGAACAGGCAAAAACATGGTTTGAGAAAGCCATCGGCAAGAATCCCCAGTTTATGGGAGGTTATCTTGGCCTCGGATTCATTCACGCCCATGGTTCCGATTTAGAAGAATCGAGCAAATATTATAAAAAGGCTTTGGAATTGGATCCCGATTATGCCCTGGCTCACAATAATTTGGCCGTCTATTACATCCGCTCCCAGAAGTTCACAGAGGCCATTGAGCACTGTAGGAAGGCCAACGCCTCTTTTCCGACGGTGGGGACGGCCTACAATTTAGGTGATGCCTATCTCTACTCGGGTTCCTTTGAGAAGGCAGGGGAATACTATGAGGGCGCTCTGAACCGAATCAGTAATCCGAAATTCGAAATGGAGAGGGAGGGGTATGCTAGTGGGGAGTATATCGTTAATTATATGCCATTGAAGCCCGGGGATCATGAGACGATCAAGAGATACGTAACCATTGCAACCCTCGATCAAAAGAAGGCCCTGTTCCACTATATGCTCAGCTTCACATATGCCCTGAAGAAAAATTTTGATGCTGCGGACAGGGAATTTAAAAAGGGTCTTCAATTGGAGCGCCGCCGGGATTACGAGGACTTTTTTGTCAACAAGATCCTCTCCATCGAAAACCACCTCAACTTGAAGGGAGAGATCAAGGGCTGGTTCGAGAAGCGAAAAAGAAAACTCCAGGATTAATGAGGGAAGAGAGGCGTTCCCTTGGTGGCCAACACGATTGAGAAGGTGACCCTTGCCTTTGGGGGGGGGACAGGTGAAGGAACAGGGTGGTTTATGAATTTTCCTGGCGCGATGAAACAGGGAAAGAACATTTTATTGAGATCCCGCCCGAGAGAAGAAAACTAGCGCCGCAGGGAAAAATCCCAAACAAGGATTACGTGGTTAGTGCTCATCGGAGTCCGTTGGATTGTGTCATGAGAACCCGAACAAGGAAAGGATATATCACCTAATGCGGTTGCGGTGCATACATGGTACTCTTGGGGGATTGATCTTGAAGAACGCGAAGCTGACAAGGGTTTAAGACGGGAGGCTTCTATGAAAAAGATCTGTTTGGGTTTGCTTGTCGGTTCTTTTTTCGTTTCCTGCTTTAGTTCTGCCATGGCATGGCATGACCGCACACACATTGCTGTGGGTGTTGCCGCCCAATTCGATCAGGCTTACAACCTTGCAGCGCCGGACGTTGCCAAAGTAAAGGCGAACGCCGTAGAAGAATATAATCATTGGGTTAATAATCGAGAGGCGACCACCGTAACGAAGGCATTGATCAGGGGTCAGATACAGGAATACAACATGGGAACGGAACGCGAAAAAACGGGTCATTTATATGGTGCTATCGTTGCTGCAATCCGGGCTTATCAGGACGAATCAGGGGCCGGCAGGTTCGCCGCGTATCACCTTGTTTACGCAGGCCATTACATCGGAGACCTATCCATGCCTCTGCATAATATTGATAATAGTCTACTTAGTGCCCTACCGAACCACTATGATAACGACCATATTGTCGAGGATGAAGTTGCAGCCAATGTGGACAAAATTGAGTTAATTCCAATGACGATTAAAAATGAAGAGGATTTGATCGAGAATATCGCGCTCATTGCAACGAAGTCAAAGGATTTGGGTTGTAAACTTATAAAGGAACAAAGAAACATGACTAAGGAAGAGGCTTATCATCAAATATCGGAATCGGCGAGTTTGTTCAAGGCTGTACTCGAATATGTCGGCTATACTAAAGTGCCCTAGAACAGAATCTTCATGCTTTCAACATTGGTCAGGGGGGACTGTTCCGAAGGATGGATTCGACCGAAAGGCGTTTGCCAAAGAGGAAATCCGCACGCCAGAAACCTAACGAGAACTTCCATGGCTGTACCGTTGCTGCTGGGCGTTGTGCTCTCTTTCAAACGGAAATCGTCAACCCCTAACCTTGCCTAATCTCAACGCTTTGTAGGCGTAATGCACGACACGTCGCCCACCCTCTTTTTTGGTTACTTTCGTTCTTTTTGGAGGGGTCGAAGTTTTGTCAGCGACTCTGAAACCCTCTTCTTCCGATCCTTTGATACACTGAAAACGGTCTTCACGGTCTCGATCCGAAATCTCCTAGTCTCATCCCTTGAGTTACGAGCGTTTGCTTGTTGACCCGCAGATTCTCCTTTGTTATATTGGCGTCACCTAACGAATCTTTAACTGATTTTTTCTCCAAGGGAGGTAACCATGCGTCCGAAAGTTTATATTCCCCAGCCGATTCCTGAAGTGGCGGTAAACCGTCTGAAGAAGGTGGCAGACGTTGATGTTTTCCCCTATATCGATCGAGTGATCAGCCGGGAAGAGCTGTTAAAAGCGGTCAGTGGAAAAAATTACCTTTATGCCCTGGCAGAGATTCCATTTCCTGCGGAGGTGATTGATACGGGGCTCCCGGATTTGAAGGGGATCGCTGCGATGTATATCTTCCCGAAGTTCGTCGATATCAAAACCGCAACGGCCCGAGGGATTCCGGTAACGGGCATACCAAATATGCTAGTCGAAACGACGGCTGAGTTTACCTTCGCGCTGCTGATCGGAACGGCCTGGCGTCTGCCCGAAGGGGACCGCGTTATGAGGGAAAAGCAGTGGAAGCAGTATCAGTCTATGGCTTTTCTCACGACACGAATCTTCGATAAAACCTTGGGAATTGTCGGGCTGGGCAAGATCGGCAAAGCGCTGGCAAAGAGAGCGCAAGGGTGTGGCATGCGGGTGATCTATACGAAGCGGACCAGGCTTTCGCCACAGGAAGAAACCCAGTTGAACGTGGAGTGGCGAGAGATGGAAGCTCTATTCCGGGATGCAGATTTCTTGGCTCTGACCCCGACCCTGACTCCGAGCAGCAAGGGGTTTGTGGGAGAACGTCTCCTCTCTCTGATGAAGCCGACTGCGATCCTCATCAATACGTCGCGTGGTGCGGTCCTCGATGAGAAGGCACTTGCCAAGGTGCTGAAAGAGGGACGGATTAAAGGTGCCGGGCTGGATGTTTTTGAACGCGAATTTCCAAATCCTGACCCCGGTCCGTATTCCGGCCTCCTGGAGTTTCCAAACGTCGTCGTCACTCCTCATATCGGAAGTGCGGCGCGCGAAACCAGAGAAGCGATGGCTCTAAGAACGGTAGAGAACCTCGAGGCGATGATCCAGGGCAGGCGACCGCCGGACCTGCTGAACCCTGAAATCTTTGGGGAACCGCCGCGCGATACCGGAGATCGAATCGGGTAGACCCGGCCTTCAAGCATTAGAAATAACGAATTAGGAAGATAAGGATATCGGGAGGTAGGAAGAAGAGGAGAATTATGTTGACATTTCGAAACCGGACGTGGTAGTTATTCTTTCGGTTTCAGTCCGTTCAGGAGAATCATTCTTATGGAATTGATCTTTTGAGAAGGAGGTAGGCCATGAAGAAAACATCATTTCTTTTTAGCTGCACCAGCATCTTCTGTCTGGTCTTTCTGTTTGTCCTTTCGGCTGGCTTCGCCGCTGAGCCGATCAAAATGAAGATCGGCTTGAGCAACGACCCAGGGTCTCCGAGAGTGAGGGGCGCTGAGCTCTTTGCCAAACTCATCGCCGAGCGGACCGGAGGCCAGGTGGAGGTGAAGATCTTTCCCTCTTCCCAGCTTGGGGCCACGCGGGCGATGTTCGAACAGATCCAGATGGGTTCTCTGGAATGTACGCTGACGCCAACGTCCTATTTCGGCGCCTTCAGCAAGATGATCACTCTTTTGGACCTCCCTTTTATGTTTCCCGACATCAAAACCTATTACAAGGTAATGACCGGGCCTTTCGGGGATGAAATCGGCCAGGAAACGCAGAAGGCCAAAATGGAGGCCCTTGCTTTCTGGACCGCCGGTTGGAAACAGTTTACATCAAATTTTCCCATAAAATCACCGGACGATTTCAAAGGTCATAAGGTCCGCGTCATGCCCTCGCCGGTATTGATGGAGCAGTACAAGTCCTACGGGTCAACACCAGTCCCCATTGATCTTTCGGAGCTTTACAACGCCCTCCAGCTCGGAACCGTCGATGCCCAGGAAAACATGCTCTACCGGATCCAGGAGATGAAGTATTATGAGGTGCAAAAATATATTACCATCAGTAACCATGCCCTCATGCCGGAGATCATCGTCGTGAGTAAAATGTGGTGGGATAAAATTCCCCAGGACATTCAGAAGAAGATGATCGCCACGTTCCGGGAGGTCGCGCCCGAAGAGTCCAAATGGATCGATGAAGACGATGCGAAAGCTCTTAAAGTGTTTGAGAAGCACGGAAACTTGATCTACAAGCTGACCCCGGCAGAGTGGAAAGAGTTTCAGAAACTCGCTCCCCCAGTTTGGGATAAAGTCGCTACTCAGTTTGGAGGCAAGGCGGGAAATTATCTGGACAAGTTGAAGGCATCTATCGCCGCCGCGCAATAGGGATGATGGGGGCAAACGAAATCCAGAGACTGTCGGAGCGTCATATTAATCGATCCTCACTGGATAGACTTCTAATTAACCCCACCCCCACCCTTTCCCTCCCCCTGAAGAGGAGGGAAATCGCTAGATTTCTTCCCCTTCAAGGGAGAGGTCGGGGGGGATTTGATGGACTCATTAGTATTTAACGCCTTTCCAGGTCTTCGCGAAAATATGGAGGAGTTTTGGAAAGATTCTTTAAGTTCAACCAGCGTGTGATGCTCGGAGGCAAGATCCTGGTGGGCGCCATCATGACTTTTTCCGCGTTCCTGCTTTTTGTCAACGTAGTGTTGAGATACGTCTTCCACTACGGCATGTCGTGGGCCGAGGAGGTGACGCGTTACATCTTGCTCTGGACGGTCTTTGTCGGGGCCGGCGTGATTTCTCGCGAAGGCGCACATGTCAGTATGGAAGCTCTTTACAACATATGGCCGGAAAAGCTCCAGAGGATCGCTTTTCTCGCCATCAATATCTTCTGCATCGCTACGATCGTAACGATCTTCTTCTTCGGAATCGACATTGTCAAAATGGTGGTTGAGACCGGACAGACCAGCGAAGCGGCCTTTA
>Ga0187773_10000566_pt1 | contig 14688 bp, 14 predicted proteins | sample 0216_BV02_MP05_1_FD_133133 | JGI IMG/M metagenome (GOLD analysis project Ga0187773, IMG submission 133133) | Tropical peat soil microbial communities from peatlands in Department of Meta, Colombia - 0216_BV02_MP05_10_MG | ecosystem: Environmental > Terrestrial > Soil > Wetlands > Peat | place...
CATGACTACCGCCTCAATTCCGCCGATTCGCGCCTCAGCTCGCGTAATTTCTACGGCGTTCTCAGGGTGCGCGACTCGGGCGAAGGGCCGGAAGCCATGCGGACGCTCGCGCACGGCACCATCATCCACGGCAAGCAGTTTCTCGATCCTGACCGCCGCGACTGGCCGACGACCTACTACGGGAAGGAATCGGGCGTCGCGCTCGCCATAAGCGACGAGGGCGAGCGGGGCCCCGTCAAGGTCGGCGTCGTCGGGCTCGGCGCGGGCACCCTCGCCGCCTACGGCCGGCCGGGCGACGTTTACCGCTTCTACGACATCAATCCCAGAGTCGTCGAGATTGCCGGCTCGGAGTTCAGCTTCCTCGCGGACAGCAAGGCAAGGGTGGAGATTGCGCTCGGCGACGCGCGCCTGTCGCTCGAGCGCGAGCCCGCCCAGAATTTCGACGTGCTCGCGCTCGACGCTTTTTCGAGCGACGCCATCCCGATCCACCTGCTCACCGCGGAGGCTTTCGGCGCGTACCTGCGCCACCTCGCCCCGGGGGGCATTCTTGCCGTGCACATTTCCAACCGCTACCTGGACCTCGTCCCCGTCGTGCAGGAGGCTGCGCGCCACCACGCGCTCGAGCTGCGGCAGGTGGCGAACGACGATGACGAAGACGGCGGCGTATACCGGTCCGACTGGATGCTCCTCTCGGCTTCGCCCTCGGCCTTCGAGGGGACTCTCCTGAAGGACGCGGCCGGCAGAGTCGAGAGCGTGCCGCGGGTCCGGCTGTGGACCGACGACTACAGCGATCTGTCGCGGATTCTGAAGTAAGCCCCCGCGGGATTTGCGGTAAGATTTCGTCGTCTCGGCCTCCCCCGGCCGCCTTCCCGCGCACTCATCGGAGCTTCCCATGAACGACCCCAAGATTTCCGGCATTGCCGCGCTCAACCTCAAGGACCCGTCTCTTTTCCGGCAGCAGGGCTACGTGGACGGCAGGTGGGTCGACGCCGACAGCGGCAAGACCATCGCCGTGAACAATCCGGCGACAGGCGAGATTCTCGGCACGATCCCGAATATGGGCGCCGCCGAAACGCGCCGCGCGATCGAAGCGGCGAATGCCGCGTTTCCCGCCTGGCGCGCAAAGACCGCGAAGGAGCGAAGCACGATCCTGCGCAAGTGGTTCGATCTGATGATGGCGAACCAGGAAGACCTCGCCAAGATCCTCACGGCGGAACAGGGCAAGCCGCTCGCCGAGGCGCGAGGAGAGATCGCCTACGGCGCCTCGTTCATCGAGTGGTTCGCCGAGGAGGGCAAGCGCATCTACGGCGACACCATCCCGCAGCACCTGACCGACCGGCGCATCGTGGTGCTGAAGGAGCCGATCGGCGTGTGCGCGGCGATCACGCCCTGGAACTTCCCCAACGCCATGATCACCCGCAAGTCCGGGCCTGCGCTCGCCGCCGGCTGCACCATGGTGCTCAAGCCCGCCACCGCGACGCCCTACTCGGCGCTCGCCATGGCGGAGCTGGGCGAGCGCGCCGGAATACCGAAGGGCGTGTTCAGCATCGTCACAGGGTCCTCCTCGGCGATCGGTGGCGAGATGACTTCCAATCCGATCGTGCGCAAGATCACCTTCACCGGTTCGACCGCCGTGGGCAAGGTCCTCCTCGAGCAATGCTCGAAGACGGTAAAGAAGGCTTCGATGGAGCTCGGCGGCAACGCGCCCTTCATCGTCTTCGACGACGCCGACCTCGACGCCGCGGTGGACGGGGCGCTCGCCTCCAAGTACCGCAACTCCGGCCAGACCTGCGTATGCGCAAACCGGCTGCTCGTCCAGGACAGGGTCTACGACGCCTTCGCCGCGAAGCTCGCCGAGAAGGTGAAGGCGATGAAGGTGGGCAACGGCATGGAGGCCGGGGTCGTGCAGGGGCCGCTCATCGACAAGGCGGCCGTGGAGAAAGTCGAAGAGCACATCGAAGACGCAGTCGGGAAGGGCGCAAAGGTTCTTGCCGGGGGCAAGCGCCACGCGCTCGGCGGCACCTTCTTCGAGCCGACCGTACTCGCCAACGTCAACACGACGATGAAAGTGACCAAGGAAGAAACCTTCGGGCCAGTAGCACCGCTCTTTCGCTTCAAGGACGAGAAGGAGGCAATTCGCCTTGCGAACGATACCGAGTTCGGGCTCGCGTCCTACTTCTACGGCCGCGACATCGGCCGCATCTGGCGCGTCGCCGAGGCGCTCGAATACGGAATCGTCGGCGTCAACACCGGCATCATCTCCACCGAGATCGCGCCCTTCGGCGGGGTGAAGGAATCCGGAATTGGCCGCGAAGGCTCGAAGTACGGGATTGAGGATTACCTCGTCATCAAGTACGTCGCGATGGCGGGAATTGACCGCTAGCGGAATCTTGCGGGACTTGGGCCGCCGGATGAGCGGCTGCGCAGCAGTCCGTTCGATCCGGCGGAGATAAACCGGCACGCGCAAAGCGCGTGTCCGGCTTTATCAAACGTTGAAGCGGAAGTGCATCACGTCGCCATCCCGGACGACATAGTCTTTGCCTTCGAGCCGGAGCTTCCCCGTCTCCTTCGCGCCCTGCTCGCCCCCGCGAGCAATGTAGTCAGCGAAGGCGATCACCTCGGCACGGATGAAACCGTGTTCGAAGTCCGTGTGGATCACTCCGGCCGCCTGGGGCGCGGTTGCCCCCACCGGGACGGTCCAGGCGCGCACTTCCTTGGGTCCGGCGGTGAAGAAGGTCTGGAGCCCCAGCAGCGCGTAACCGGAGCGGATGACGCGATTCAATCCCGGCTCGGCCATCCCCATGTCCGCGAGGAACACCTGCTTGTCCTCCTCCGATAAGTCGGCGATCTGGGCTTCGAGCGACGCGCAGATCGGCACGACCGGCGAATCGACCTTATTCGCGTAGTCCTTCACCTTCTCGAGCAGCGGGTTGTTCTCGAATCCACGCTCGGCGACGTTGGCGACGAACATCTCGGGCTTGGAGGTCATGAGGAATAGCGGCTTCAACACCGCCTGCTCTTCCTTCGACAGGGAAACGCCGCGCGCCGGACGCGCTTCATTCAGCGCCGGCCGTACCTTGTCGAGGACCGCGACGATGCGCTGCGCTTCCTTGTCCCCCCCGGCCCTCGCCGCTTTCTCATAGCGGGCGTAGGTCTTCTCGACGGTCGCCAGGTCGGCGAGCGCAAGCTCGGTGTGGATCGTCTCGATGTCCGCTACCGGATCGACCTTGCCTGTGACGTGCACGACGTTCGGATCCTCGAAGCAGCGCACGACGTGCGCGATGGCGTCGCACTCGCGGATGTTGGCGAGGAACTGGTTGCCCAGGCCCTCGCCCTTGGAGGCGCCCGCGACGAGTCCGGCGATGTCGACGAACTCGACCACCGCCGGAACAACTTTCTGCGGCTTGGCGATCTGCGCGAGCTGCGCGAGCCGCGCGTCCGGCACCTCGACGATGCCCACGTTCGGCTCGATCGTGCAGAAGGGATAGTTCTCCGCCGCGATTCCCGCTTTCGTCAACGCGTTGAAGAGGGTCGATTTGCCCACATTGGGCAGGCCGACGATTCCGCACTTGAGAGACATCAGTCCGCCGTGTGCAGCTTCAGCATCGCCGCCTGCATGTCGCCGTCGAGGAGCAGAGTCGAGACGTGCAGGCAGCGCTCGAGCGCCGCTTCGATCTGCTCGCGCTCGGCCGGAGAGGGCGAATTGAGTACGTAGTCGGAAACCAGGCTCTTTTCTCCCGGATGGCCGATCCCGATCCGCAGGCGCCAGAATCCCTGGGTGCCGAGCTGCGCGGCGACGTCCTTCAGCCCGTTGTGACCCGCAACGCCCCCCCCGAGCTTGAGCTTCGCCGTTCCCGGAGGGAAATCGAGCTCGTCGTGAACGACCAGCACCTCTTCGGGGAGGATCTTGTAAAAACGCGCAATGGCTCCCACCGACTTGCCCGAAAGGTTCATATAGGTCTGGGGAAGCACAAGCCTTAATTCCCCGCCTGGCCGTGCGAGCCTGCCGACGAGCCCGTGGTACCGGGCGACCGGCTTCAGCTCGACGCGCTCCCCGGCTGCAAGGCGCGACACGAACCAGAAACCGACATTGTGCCGGTCGCGTTCGTGATTTCTACCCGGATTGCCGAGGCCCGCGATCAATTTTAGAGAATGCATGGATAAAAAAGGGCGCGGTGACCGCGCCCTTTTCTTGAAATGACGGAAGGCCTATTTCTTCTCGCCCTTGCCGCCTTTGGCACCCTTCTCCTCCACAGCGGGGGCGGCGGCTTCCGGCGCCTTCTGCTTGACGGTAGGAACTTCCGCGGCTGCGGGAACCGCCTCGGTGGGGGCTGCTCCGGCGACGCCGGCTGCAGCTGCAGCGGCGGCTTCCTCTTCCTCTGCAATGGCCGCCTTCGGGATCTGCGCCGAAGCCACGGTCGGGTTGTCGGTGCCCTTCAAGGCTACTTCGACGCCCTTGGGCAACACTAGGTCGCGGGCGTGGATCGAGTGCCCGACAGACAGCTGCGAAAGGTCCACCTCGATGAATTCGGGAAGATCCGCAGGGAGACAGCGGATATCGACGTCATTAAGAACGTGCGTGATCAACCCGCCTTGCTCCTTGATGGCAGGAGATTTCTCGGCGTTCACGAAATGCAGCGGCACCTTCATGTGGATCTTCTCGTCCGCCGAGACCCGCTGAAAATCGACGTGCTGGACTTCCAGCTTGAACGGATGCATGTTCACCGCGCGCAGCAGCACCTGTTCTTTGGCTCCGTCAAGAGCGAGCGTCAGGATGGACGCGTGAAACTTCTCGTCGCGAAGCTGGTGGTAAATCGCCTTGTGGTCGAGCTCGATGTTGACTGCCGGCTTCTTTCCGCCGTACAGGATCCCGGGAACCCTTCCGATGCGGCGCAGACGGCGGCTCGCACCCGTTCCCTGCTCCTTGCGCGTTTGTGCTACGACTTCGATTTCCATTGTTGCCTCCGTTTGTGGCGCCGTCCGCGACCAGACGGCGCCGTGAGAAAACTATTCTATGAACAGTGAACTGACCGAATCCTCGTTGCTGATCCGCAATATGGTTTCCGCGAGCAGCCCCGCGATCGACAGCACGCGAATCTTCTTGCAGGCCTGGGCGGCCTTCGACAGCGGGATCGAGTCCGTGACCACCAGCTCGTCCATTTCCGAGTCAGCGATGCGCTCCACCGCCCCTCCTGACAGCACGGGATGCGTGCAGTAGGCGACCACCCGAGTCGCTCCTTCCTCCTTCAGCGCCTGCGCCGCTTTGCACAGGGTATTCGCCGTATCGACGATATCGTCCATGATCACGCAGCTGCGCCCTTTCACATCGCCGATCACGTTCATCACTTCCGAAACGTTCGGAGCCGGACGGCGCTTGTCGATGATCGCCAGGTCCGATTCGAGGCGCTTGGCCATCGCGCGGGCCCGCACCACTCCGCCGACATCGGGCGATACTACCAGCAGGTTCTCATACTGGTGCTTCCACACATCGCCCAGCAGCACCGGCGTCGCGTAGATGTTGTCCACCGGCACATCAAAGAATCCCTGAATCTGATCGGCATGTAGATCCATCGTCAGCACCCGGTCGACACCCGAGGCCTGCAGCATGTTTGCGGCCACCTTCGCGCTGATCGCCACGCGCGCCGATCGCGGCCGCCGGTCCTGCCGCGCGTAGCCGAAATACGGAATCGCGGCCGTGACGCGGGCGGCCGATGCGCGCTTTAGCGCGTCGACGATGAGCAGCACTTCCATCAGGCTGTCGTTCGCCGGCGCGCAGGTGGACTGCAGCACGAAGCAGTCCTTGCCGCGCACATTCTCCAGAAGCTCGACCATGACTTCGCCGTCCGAGAATTTGCCGACGCTTGCATGGCCAAGCGGGATGTTCAACCGCCTCACCACCGCGTGCGCAAGCAGCGGGTTGGCGTTCCCGGTGAAGACCATCAGGCTTTCGTAGGCCATGCGCTCTACCCAGTCGCGGCTTGGGGGCCCCGAGGCGAATTCCTCATCTGCAAAAAATTAGCCGCGTCAGCGGCTCACCCGATTCTCCGGCCCCACTGCTATTTCTGGCTGGGGAGGAAGGATTCGAACCCTCGCATGGCGGAATCAAAATCCGCTGCCTTAACCAGCTTGGCGACTCCCCAGGCGCTAACCTTCGAAACGAGGGTACAAGCTCTCGTTCCCCATATTCAGACACTGCGAAGGCGGCAGCGCTTTCGCATCCGCTAGCCGGATTCCAGGAGTCCCGCGAGCGGATGGCGATCCAGCCCGCGCGCAGCGAAGCCGCTCATTTCTGCGGGCATCCTGGACAGGACCGAACGCGCTTCGCGCTCGGTCGAAAACCGGGCAAAAACACATGCGCCTGACCCGCTCATGCGCGCATCGCCGAACTGCTTAAGCCAGGCGAGATGCGCCGCCACCTCCGCGTGGCGCCCGCAAACCACCGGCTCAAGGTCATTTCTTCCGAAACCGGCTGAAAAGCCTGATATTTTGATGGTTTTGGAATTTCGTGTCAATTCTGGCGCCGCAAAGATATCGCTTGTGCGGACGGTAACCGGCGGCACGAGCACCGCATACCAGGAGGTGGGCAATTCGAGAGGCGCAAGCCGCTCGCCTATGCCTTCGGCAAAGGCGTTGCCGCCAAAAAGAAAGAAAGGAACGTCTGCGCCGAGCGCGAGCGCCATCTTCGCGAGCCGCTCTCCTGGCAGATCGAGCTTCCACAGCCGGTTGAGTACGGCGAGCGTCGTGGCGCAGTCGGAGCTGCCCCCGCCCAGCCCTCCGCCGACCGGAATGTTCTTTTCAATCTGGATGTCCACGCCCAGCGGGCAGCCCGTCTCTGCCTTCAAGAGCCGCGCGGCGCGCACCGCGAGCTCGTCCGCCTCGGCAATACCAGACAGGGGGCGCAACAGTCGCACCTCGGCGTCGGCGCGAAGCGAGAAGCGCAGCCAATCGCAGCGATCGATCAGCTGGAAAACCGTTTGCAGCAGGTGATATCCGTCCGCGCGCCGCCCGACAACATGCAGGAACAGGTTGAGTTTGGCGGGGGCGGGGTAGCGGCGCTCCCACGGATTCAATTCGTCCATCGATCGATGACCAGCCAGATCTCCAGATCATCGCGCGACATGCGCAATTTCGCAGGTCTTGCCTCCCGGAATGCCTCGTATTCGACACGCCATCCGTCTTGACGCAGTTCCCGAAGGCGTCCCGCCTCATCGCGACTCAGCTCGGCCTCCCGCCCGGGGCCGGGTCGTCCCTGAATCCAGTCGGACAGTCCGGCTATCGGAAGGCGCCAGCCAAGCGCGTTCTCGGTCAAGCTCTCGGCATCCGCGGCACGGTGTTCTGCGGCGTTCCCGGTCACCAGCCGGAATTCACTGCCTTCGCGGCTGACGCGGGCAATCCCCTGTCCGAGCGGCGAAGTGATGAGAAGGTCGTCGGTCTCGTCGGAGTGCCTCCAGAATAGCTTTCCGGACTCGGCGTCTTTTCCGTAGCGAACTGCCACTCGTCCGGAGAGCTCGAAGCCTCCGGGAGGAAGGGGTCGAGACTCGGGCAGCGCGACGCAGGCAGAGACGACTGCCGCCGCAGCAACAGCGAGCGCGAAGCGATCCACCCGAATCAGCGCTTCAAGCGCTTGATGGTGTTGGCCAGCGTCTCGTTGTCCGGGCTCGAGCGTGCCGCGTCGTCCAAGACGCGTTCTGCTTCGTCCCGCTGGCCAAGCGCCCACAGCACTTCGCCAAGATGGGCCGCGATTTCCGGATCAGGCCTGCCGGCGTAAGCCCGGCGCAGATATCCAAGCGCATCCCTGGGTTTGCCCATCCGGAACAGCACCCAACCCATGCTGTCGATGATGAACGAATCGTCGGGTGCGAGCCGCAGTGCCTTTTCGATCAGCTCGCGGGCTTCGGGCAAACGCTGGTTGCGGTCTGCGAGTGAGTAACCGAGCGCATTGTAAGCATGTGCGTGGTCCGGCCGAATCTCGATCAGCTTGCGCAGCGCGGCCTCCAGGACGTCGACTCGCTCGATCTTGTCGGCGAGCATGGCGTAGTCGTAGAGCAGGTCGGGATTGTTCGGCAGGCGGTCGAGCGCGTTTCCAACGAGGTCGAACGCTGCCTTGGGCTGATTGGCGTCGCGCAGCAGCTGTGCTTCCGCGAGCACCAGTTGCACCCGCTGCTGGCTGTTGCGCGCCGCCGTCTCCTGCAGATGCGCGCGTGCTGCATCGAGCTTTCCCTGTTTCGCCAGCACCTGCGCGTAGCGGATCTGGGCGGGGATGTACTGCTCTCCCTTGCCGATCTCGCTGTACCAGCGCAATGCCTCTTCCGGGTTCTTCCGCTCCTCGGCTACCTGGCCGAGGTAGATGCGCACGCTGTCCTTGTCGCGGTACGAGCTGTCAAGCAAGCCTCGCAAGGTCTTTTCCGCCGCGTCGTAGTCCTTGAGCTGAATCGAAAGCAGCGCAACGGCAAAAGCCACATCGGTGTTTTCGGGAGCGCTGGCCATGAGTTTCTGGAATTCGGCTCTGGCTTCGGTAAAACGCTTCTGCAAGATCAGCGTGCGCGCGTAGCCCAGGCGCGCCTCGCGAGCGGACGGATACTTCCCCAGGTACTCGGCCAGGAGTGCCGCAGCCTGATCCACGGAACTCTTCTGCACCAGCTGGGCTTGAAAGAGCACTGCGGCTTCCCAGTCGGGACGCCGCTGCCGCGCTCTTGACGCTTCCTCTATGGCAAGCCGGTCCTCGCCAGCGCCCGCCGCTGCTTGCGCCACCGCGAAGTGCGCTTCCGGAAGCGCCGGGTATTCCGCGGCGAGTTCCTGTACCAGTGCCAGTGCCGCGCGCTTGTCTTGAGCATTGGAAAGCGTGCGACCAAGCTGCGTGAATCCGCCGCCTGGACCCATGCTGGAATCCGCAAGCAACTTCTTCAGGTATGGCAAGGCCTCGTCGTAGCGTCCCACAGCCACCAACAAGCCCGCGAGGGCGAGCAGTGGGCGCTCCGCGCCGGGGTCGGTTTCGTACCAGATCTTCGCCGCCTCGATCGCCGCGCTGTTCATCCGCGCGTACAGCGCAACCTCGGTTGCGCGGCTGGCGATCCGCGGGTCCCGGGTGCGCTGCGCGAGGTCCACATACGCCTGAGCCGCCAGGTCGATATTGCCGCGCTGGACTGCTATCTCGGCAAGCAGGTACTCGTAGAGCAGATTTTCCGTAAGCTCCTGTTTGGGCAGGGGCGCCCGGCTTTCGGGCTCGGTTGCCGCTTGAGCGTCGCCGTTAAGCTCGTCGGATCCGGATTCGTTCTGGGATTGGCCGCCGGCAGGCTGCAGATTCCCTGCACATCCCGCAAGCACGAGCGCGGCGACGAACGCCATGGCGGCAAGCCGGGGCAGTCTGCCTACCGGCATCAGTCGTGGTTCAGGTACTTGACGCATGGAAATGGCTCAGTGTCGGGAGAAGCTAGTTTAGGTATATTTCCGAGGGCCGACAAGACGATAAGTTCCGCTTCCACGCGCCAGTGCCCGAACTGCCCGAAGTAGAGATCACCCGCCGCGGCATCGAGCCTTTCGTGCTCGGCAGGACAATCACCGGCGTGACTGTGCGCAATCCGAGGCTGCGCTGGCGCGTGCCGCGGAATATCGCCCAGCGCCTCGTCGGCCGGCAGGTGCGCAGGGTCCTGCGGCGCGGAAAGTATCTGCTGTTCGAGTGCGACGGCGGCTCGCTGATTCTGCATCTGGGGATGTCGGGAAGTCTGCGTGTCATCGACCGGGGAGATCCCCCGCACAAGCACGACCACGTAGACGTTCTCTTCGGCGACAAGGCCCTGCGCCTGCGCGATCCGCGCCGCTTTGGCGCCGTCTTGTGGACCGAAGGCGATGCCAAGCGTCATCGCCTGCTTGAGGCGCTTGGGGTCGAGCCGCTTGGCGAAGAGTTCTCGGCGGATTACCTCTATCGCGCAACACGCGGCCGCAATATCGCCATAAAGCAGTTGCTCATGAACGCTCATGTCGTAGTGGGGATCGGCAATATCTACGCCAGCGAAAGCCTGTTCAGATCTGGAATTCGTCCGGGCAGGCGCGCGGGGCGATTGTCTTTGGCGCAGTGCGGCCGATTGGTGGCTGCGGTTCGGGAGACGCTAACAGCCGCGCTCGCCGCAGGCGGATCGAGCCTGCGCGACTTCGTGCATTCAGACGGTGCCTCGGGCTACTTTCAGCAGCAGTACTACGTCTATGATCGGGCCCATCTGCCCTGCCGCATCTGTGGGACCCGGATACGCGCCTCGCGTCTTGGCCAGCGTTCGAGCTTCTATTGCGCGAAGTGTCAGAACTAGGCCAAGGCCTCAGGGTTTTCGTTTCGCTACTTTTGCAGCGAGCGCGCGCGCGACAATGGGCTGAACGAACTTGCTCACATCGCCGCGGAGCAAAGCAATCTCCCTGACGATGGTAGCGGAGATGAACAGGTATTGCTCAGCAGGCGTGAGGAACAGAGTCTCGACGTCGGGATAGAGATTGCGATTCATGCCCGCCATCTGGAATTCATACTCAAAATCCGAGACCGCCCGCAGTCCCCGAACGATTACTCTCGCTTTTTCGCCGCGGATAAAGTCCATTAGCAGGCCGCTGAATCCCTCGACCCTGACTTTCCTGTAGGGTTTGAGCACTTCGCGCGCAAGGCGCAGGCGCTCCTGCAGCGTGAAGAAAGCCTGCTTTCCGCGGCTGTCCGCTACGCCCACGACGATTTCGTCGAAGAGCGTCGTCGCGCGCCGCACGAGATCCTCATGACCTCGCGTGATCGGATCAAACGTTCCCGGATACACCGCCCTGATCATGGGGCTCCCTTTCCAACAGGTGAAAATGCACTCTCCCCGCGCGTGCGTGCTTCAGGATCCTCCACCCCCGCGGCCCGGCGAGAAGCGAGTCGCTTTCCAAATAGGCCCGCCCTCCCTCGCTGAGCAGCCCGCGCACGGCCGCGAGCGCGGCAACCTGCAGGCCCGACCCATAGGGCGGGTCGATGAATACGATGTCGAACCGGTTGCCCGTGCCGCGGGCAAATTCTAGCGCATCGCCGCGGACGATAGTCAGGTTCGTCGCCCCCAACCTCTGCGCATTCTTCCGGAGCGCCTCCAGCGCCATGCGGCTCTTTTCAACCATGACCACCGAAGCGGCACCGCGCGAAAGCGCCTCGAACCCCAGTGCACCGCTGCCCGCGAAAAGATCCAGGCAGCGCATGCCGGTGAGATCTTGGCCGAGCCAGTTGAAGAGGGTTTCGCGGACACGGTCAGGAGAAGGTCTCAGGCCTGCGGCGTCGGGAAATTCGATGAGACGGCTGCGCCAAATCCCGGCGATGACGCGGACCTTGTTCGCCCTGGCCCTAGGCGCCGACAATCAGGGGGCTTGCCGCTGCGATCCACCCGACGCAGTCGCGGCGAGCGTCGGACCGATTCTCCGGAAGCCGCTTGAGTCGGTCGGATGGCAGGGAAGTCCTCGAGACGAATGTTAAAATGCATCGATATTCTATAGTGGTTTCATTTCGGATCGTTTGCCCGCAAAGCCCATGCTGGAACCACGTCCAAAAGACGATGCTGGTGCGCGCTCGGCGCTAAGCCGCCTCAATAGAGGGCTCACGAAGACACGCCTGCGGCTGTCCGGCCTGTTCGGCGGCCGAGCGGTCGAACCCGCGCTGTTCGAGGAACTCGAATCTGCGCTGCTCACAAGCGACGCGGGAGTCGAGGCAACCCGTTTCCTTCTCGCCAAGCTGAGGGAGCGCGCCCGCAGTGTGCAGAGCGCGGCCGAGCTGAAGACTGAACTGCAATCCTTGCTCGTCGAGCTGCTCGAGCCGCTCGAGCAACCCCTGGATCTCACCCGCAAAGAGCCTTGCGTCATCATGCTCGCCGGGGTCAACGGAGCGGGAAAGACTACCTCGATCGGGAAGCTCGCGGCATACTTCCAAAATCAGGGACGCTCCGTGTTGCTCGCAGCAGGCGATACCTTCCGTGCCGCTGCACGCGAGCAACTTGCCGCCTGGGGACACAGGAAGGACGTGGCCGTCATTGCTCAGTCCGGGGGCGATCCCGCCGCGGTCGTCTTCGATGCCGTGGCCGCGGCCCGCGCCCGCGGGATAGACATCGTCATCGCGGACACGGCCGGGCGCCTGCCGACGCAGCTGCACCTCATGGAAGAGGTCAAGAAGATCAAACGCGTGATCGCCAAGGCGAAGACCGGGGCCCCGCATGAGATCTGGCTCGTCCTCGATGCAGGGACGGGCCAGAACGCGCTCAATCAGGTCATAGCCTTCGACGATGCCCTGGGCCTCACTGGATTGATTCTCACCAAACTCGACGGCACCGCAAAGGGCGGCGTAGTTCTCGCGATCGCCCTCGCGCAATCCAGGGCGGCTCTCACGCCGCCCAAGCGCGCGAAGCCGCACGCAATCCCCATAAGGTTCCTGGGGGTCGGCGAGGGCATCGACGACCTGCGGCCATTCCGTTCTCGGGAGTTTGTCTCGGCGCTCCTCGACTAGGTTCAGCGTGGCGATCATTTCGTTTAGCCAAGTCAGCAAGCGCTACCCGGGTGGCTTCGAGGCACTCAAATCGATCAGTTTCTCCGTCGACCCGGGAGAGATGCTTTTCCTCACCGGCCACTCGGGTGCCGGGAAGACGACGCTCCTGAAGCTGATCGCTGCCATCGAGCGGGCCAATCAGGGAACCGTTCTGGTCGGGGGGCAGAACGTTTCCGTGATGCGCTCAGCGGCGATTCCTTACCTCCGGCGCAATCTCGGCCTGGTATTCCAGGGACAGAAACTGCTGTACGACCGGAGCGTGTTCGACAACGTCATGCTGCCCCTCATCGTCACCGGTCAGCCTTACCGCGAAGCGGCGCGACGCGCGCGCGCCGCCCTCGACAAGGTGGGACTGCTCCAGCGCGAGAAGGCCAGGCCGGTCACCCTGTCTGGGGGTGAGCAGCAGCGCCTTTGCATCGCACGCGCTATCGTAAATCGGCCCGCTCTATTGCTTGCCGATGAACCCACCGCGAGCCTGGATGTCGCCTACGCTGACGAAATCATGGAAATGTTCGCCGCATTCAATCGGGTGGGCGTCACCGTCCTCATCGCTACCCACGATCAACTACTGATCGGAAAGTGGCATACGCGCGTCTTGACGCTCGACCATGGAAGGCTCCCGTGAGAGCCTGGTTGCGCCACCACGGGGTGAGTCTTGCGCAGACGCTGGCGCGCTTGGCGCATTCGCCGTTCTCTACCATGCTCAACGTCCTCGCGATAGGGGCTGCTCTCGCGCTGCCTGTGGGGGCCTTCTGCTTGCTCCTGAATCTGGAGGCCCTCTCGCGGTACGCATCCGTAGAGCCCCAGCTTACCGTCTTTCTGGCAGGCAATATCGGGTCGGCCGAGACCGCCAGCCTCGGATCCCGGCTCAAGGAAACAAGTGGCGTTCGGTCGGTGCGCTTTGTTTCCCGCGACGAAGCTCTCGCGGACCTCAAGCGCGGCGCGGGGATGGAAGAGGTTATCGCCACGTTGCGGCACAACCCGCTCCCGGATGCCTTCGTGGTTACGCTTTCCGGGCCCGACCCCGCGCTCGCGGAGCAGATCGAGCGTCAATTCAAGGCGCTCCCGAAAGTCACGCATGTACAAGCGGACTCGACATGGGTAAGACGCCTGGACGCGCTGCTGCGGCTGGGCCGCACCGCAGTCGTGCTCCTATCCGCGCTTCTTTGCCTTGCGTTGATCGCGGTAACGTTCAACACCATTCGGCTGCAGATCCTCACACAGCGAGACGAGATCGAAGTGTGCAGTCTCATCGGCGCGACCCGCGCCTACATCCGCCGGCCGTTCTTCTACCTTGGCTCGCTTCTCGGTTTGCTGGGCGGGGCAGCGGCTCTTCTCATCGTGCTGGGCGCCCTTGCGGTCCTAGATCGGGACTTGGCGCAGCTTGGGGTCCTTTACGGAATCGGATTGCGGCTGCGTTTCCCGGAACCCCGGGAAATGGCGGCGGTGCTTGGAATTTGCGTGGCGCTTGGTTGGCTGGGAGCATATTGGTCTGTGAGTAGATACTTACTTGTATTTGAGCGTCGTTGAAGGTGCCCCGGAACGGTAGATAGGCAGTTCATCACGCCGTGCGGAACCCTCCGCCCGTTTAGCACTCTAACGCGCTGAGTGCTAAGATTGCATTCGTGCATGCCGGTGGTCGCCACCGGCACCCCGCTGGAGCACACGGCTGGGGGTAAAGCCAAGGAGGCTCAGCAAATGAAGAAGCAGGCAATGGCGTTGTCCGTACCGGTTGGAAGTCTCGATAGTTACATCCAGGCGGTCAATCGCTTTCCGCTGTTGGCGCCCGAAGAAGAGTTGAGACTCGCCCGCAGATTCCGGTCTGACGGCGACGTCGAGTCGGCGCGCCAACTCGTGCTTTCCCACCTCCGCCTTGTTGTCGCCATTGCCCGCGGTTACATCGGCTACGGGCTGCCGCAGGGAGATCTCATCCAGGAGGGAAACGTCGGCCTCATGAAAGCGGTCAAGCGATTCGACCCCGAGCGCGGTGTGCGATTGGTGTCGTTCGCAATTCACTGGATCCGTGCGGAGATCCATGAGTTCATTCTTCGCAATTGGCGTCTGGTGAAGATCGCCACGACCAAGGCGCAACGAAAACTCTTCTTCAACCTGCGCAGCTTGAAGCCATCGCTCGATCCGCTGACGCGCGCGGAGGTTCG
>Ga0187773_10000568_pt1 | contig 14648 bp, 14 predicted proteins | sample 0216_BV02_MP05_1_FD_133133 | JGI IMG/M metagenome (GOLD analysis project Ga0187773, IMG submission 133133) | Tropical peat soil microbial communities from peatlands in Department of Meta, Colombia - 0216_BV02_MP05_10_MG | ecosystem: Environmental > Terrestrial > Soil > Wetlands > Peat | place...
CCTTCACGTCGCGCACCATGTCGGCGATGTCGACCTTGCCCCGGATCGAGCGGCCACGCTCGATGTCGTCCGCGGTGTAGCCGAGCATGATGCCGGGCTCCACGCGATCGAAGATCGCGGGGGCCAGCGCAACGTAGCCGTCCGCCGCGAAGCGGTCGCACACGTTCTGGATGTGATGGTTGACGCCGAAGATCTCCTGGATGATCACGACGCCGCCCTTGGGCGTGCCGCTCGGAGTGGCGCGATACGCGGCGAGGCGATGCCCGTCGTCTGCGGTGAGATTGATCATTTGACCCATCGGTGCGCTCCTTTTGATGCTGCCGGTCGTTGACTGCCCGTCACAGTAGAGGTCGCGCCAGGACCACGAGCCGGGGCAGGGCGGGCTCGGGACCCTTGAGGAGCACGGTGGCGGCCGCGGTCACGCGGGCGCCGGCGCGCTCCAGGAGCCGGCAGGCTGCCCGCGCGGTGCCTCCGGTCGCGATCACGTCATCCACGAGCAGCACGCGCCGGTCCTCCAGCAGCGGCCAGTCGAGGGGATCGAGCACCAGGGATTGGGCACCCGCAGTGGTGATGCTGGTCGCCTCCTCCACGAGCGGCTCCCGCGGCCGGCGCGGCATGTAGTTCTTCACCCCCTTGCGCAAGACCACGTACCGGTCCTGCCCGAAGCACTCGGCCACCACCTGCACCATGCCGACCGCCTTCGACTCCGAGCACACCACCACATCGAAGACCTCGTCGAGCGCGATGCCGTCGTCCATGCACCGTCGATAGATCAGGTCGCCACACGCCTGGTTCAATCGCCCCTGACCCAACAGGTTGAACGAGGCGATGTATCGACGCGAGCCGTGGAGCTGAGTGATCGGCCGATCCGTGCTGAGTGCGCCAGATCCGATCCGGACCTCGTACCAGCCGACGACGTCGCCCGGCGCGGTCGAGGGGCTCGCGGTGGGCCGAGGGCCGGAGCGATCCCAGCCCTCGGCCTCCGCGAGCGTGGCCGCAAGCCACCGGGCCCCGTCGAGGTCGCCCCCGGCGAGAGTGGTGAGGCACTCGATGCGTGCTTGGCGTAGCTGGAGACGGGCGTCGTCGTCGACGGCCGCCCGCGGCAGCACCGCGGCCCGCCGGGCATCGGCCCGCTGGGCCAGGTCCCGCACCGCGGTCCCCGCGTCCTCGTAGGCGCCGATGACGACGCTGGCCACGATCTCTCAGAGGCCCTCGACGGCCCGCGCCACGTCGGCGGCATGACCATCGACCTTCACGTCGTCCCAGCGCCGGACCACCTTCCCATCCGGGCCGATGAGATAGGTTATTCGGGCCACACCCATGTACGTCCGGCCATACAGGCTCTTCTTCTTCCACGCACCGTACTTGTCGGCCACCTCGTGCTCGGGATCGGCCAGCAGCGGGAAGGTCAGCTTGTGCTTGCGGGCGAACTTGGCCTTGCTGGCCACGTCGAGCACGCTCACTCCGAGCACTGCGGCCTTGCTCCGCCTCAAGTCCGGCAACGCGTCGCGGAACGCGCACGCCTCCCGGGTACAGCCGGGGGTATCGTCCTTCGGATAGAAGTAGAGGACCAGCGGTCGGCCCGTGTAGTCCTTGAGGCGGTGCGTCCGGCCCTCCTGATCCGGCAACGCGAACGCGGGCGCCTTCCGGCCTGGCTCGATCGCGGCCATGCACCATCCTCCTGGAGCAGATCGTGAGCTGGGCGACCCTGTGCGGGTCGCGAGCCGGCGCCCATCCTACCCCCGGCCGCCCGCGCGCGCTACCGGCCCGACAGCCGCCGCCCGATGCGCTTCTCGACCACGTGAGTCACCGCGGAGAAGTCCTCGCGGCCCCAGCCGCTGTCGAGCGCCTCGTCATAGGTGCGCTTGGTCTCCTCCAGAATCGGCGTTGGAACCCGGACCGCGCGAGCGAGGTCGAGGGCGAGGGTCGCGTCCTTGCGCATGAGCTCCAGCATGAAGGTGGGTGAGAACTCACCCTCGAGGATCCGCTTGGCCCGTCGGTCGAAGTAGGTGCCGAAGGCCATGCCTCCGCCGTTGCGAACCACCTCGTAGAAGGTCATCGGCTCCACGCCGGACTGCACACACATCGCGAGGGCTTCCGCGACCGCGACCGAGGTCACCGCGGCGAGCCCATTGTGGATCAGCTTCACACGGTTCCCCATGCCCGCGCCCCCCACGTACATGTGCATCTTGCCCATGATCTGGAGATAGGGCGCGATGGTGTCGATCCGTCCCCGCTCACCGCCCACGATGAAGAAGATCTGGCCGTCCACCGCCTGCGGCTGTGAGCCGAGCATGGGCGTGTCCATGTGATCGACACCGCGGCTCTTCAGCGCGGCGTGCACGGCGGTCGTGACCTCGGGACTGACCGTCGAGCAGTCGCACGTCACGAGCCCGGGCCGCGCCGCGGACGCGATTCCCCGATCGCCCAGGTAAACCTCCCGCACGATCGCGTCGTTAGGCAAGCACGTGAACAGCACCGCGCTCTCCGCCGCCACCTGGGCCACCGACCGGGCCGCCGCCGCGCGCGGCAGCGCCGCCCCGGCCGCGAGCGCGGCCGCGCTGGCGTCGTGGACCACCAGGGACACCCCGCCCCGGGCCAGGTTGGTCGCCATCGGCAAGCCCATCGTGCCCAGCCCGATGAATCCGACTCGATCCGCCATGATCGCTCCTCGTGTGAGTGCGGGCCGTCAGGGCCGGGGCCCGTAATGGGGCAAGGGCTGGCCGAGCTCGCAACAACCGAGATCGGGCGCCTTGCCGGAGAAGACATCGTTGAAGTTCGGGAGCCGCACCCCGGCGTCGACCGCTCGCGAGCGAGGATCGAGGCGGAGGTCGATGGTCTCCGGAGCATAGTGGATCGGGGGATCCGCCGGCACCGCCACACCGCTCGCGAAGTTGTTCCGCGACGCCAGCGTCACCGTCCCGGTGCCCGAATAGAGCGCGCTCGCGCGTCGCGCCCCCTCTCCACTACCGTGGGTCCGCCCGGCCCATTCCGGGAACACGCTCCCCGCCCCGCCGTACCCATCGCGATCGAAGTTGCAGCGGATCATGTCGCCGGTGGAGCGCAGCGCGGGCGCCCGCGTGCCGATGAAGAGATTGTTGCGGGTCACCACGTCGTTGACGGTCTCGCCGCCCGGATCGATGAGCCAGGGAATGCCGTTGCGCACCGAGGTGTTGTGGAAGATCAGCACTCCCGACGTGTCGTTGTGCAGCTTGAACGGCGAGTAGAGGACGTTGTAGATGGCGTTGCGGAAGATGTACATTGGCCCCCCGTGGCTCGGCTGGGCGCTGATACCGGAGAAAACATTGGTGATCCGGTTCCGGTAGATGCGGACGTTGGTGTCGGCGTAGTCGGCCTCGATGCCGTCGTCGGTGGCATTCTCGATGTCGTTGTTGTAGATGTCGCTCGCCGACAGCCGACCGTGCTCGGTGCCGTGCACCCCATCACCCAGGCCACTCATCCGGTTGTAGGCCACCACATGCCCGGCCCCGGTGATGTGCACGCCGTTGATCCCCTCGATGCCCTGGCTCCGGGGCCAGATGGTCGGTCCTTGCAGCTCGTTGTCGGTGATCACGAAGCCGCGCGATTCGTGGTAGCCGCCGTTGATCGCGGTGATCCCGGTGCCGGTCACTTCGAACCGGCAGTGCCGGATCACGAAGTTCGAGCCGGAGTGGCCGACGAAGAGGTAGCTCGCGCCGCGTAGAACCAGACGCTCGAACCACACATGGCGCACGCCGTTCGCGCTCACCAAGCGCTCGTGCCCCCCGCCGTCGAGGACCGCCTCGCCGTCTCCCGCCCCGCGATAGATGATCGGCCGATCGGGCGTGCCGTGGTGGTCGATGGTCCACGTCCCTTCCGCGTAGACGCCGCCGTGCACCAGGAACAAGTCGCCGGGCCGCGCGGCGGCCTCCGCCGCGTGGAGACCGCGGAAGGGGTCGTCGCCTGTCCCGGTCCCGGGGCTCCGGTCGCCCGCCGTGGCCGGGATCACGTGACGCGCGCGCATGCCGGCGGGCTCGCGCGGCTCTGCCTCCGTGCGCATGGTAAGCCAGCGCTGGGTGTTGCCCCCGTCCGGGTCGACGAGGGTCAGCGCGACCTCGTACTCGGTAGCCGGCTCGAGATCCACGATACTGCCCGCGAACAGCCATCCCCCCGGCACGCGATTCTCGGCGGACAGCGAGTCCGGGTCGGTCCGGAACAGGGCCAGCGCCTCGCGCCAGGTCGACTCTCCCGTCGCGCGGTAGTGCACGGCAATGAGGGCGTTGGCGTTCGCGTCGCCTCGCACCGGCCAGCGGACCCCGAGCGAGTGAAAGGTAGCCGGCTCGACGATCGGCTCGGCCGGCCGGGCGGCATTGTCGGCGGAGACGGCGGCCGGAGGAGACGCCGGTTCACGCGACACCGTGGTCTCAGTGCAGGCAGCCGCCGCTATCGTGACGGCTCCGAGCAGGAGTCCGACCGCACCGCGCCGAGGGCGGCGCGGCCCCACCCACCTCACGGCGTGGTTCCGGCGACGTGGCGCACCGGGTGTGACACGCCCCCCAGGAGCAGCGCGGGTGCCTCGCCCGCGTCCGACAGGAACGGCGCGAGCTGCTGGACGGCGACGCGGCCGAAGCGCGCGCGGAACGTCCCTCGGCGGATCCGGCAGAAGAGCAGGTCGTGCTCCGTCTCGAGCGAGCTGACGTCGAGCGGCTCGCGATAGTCCCCCTGGAAGCACAGCTCGACCGCCCGCAACGCGGAGCCCTCGACGGAGAGACGAAGACGTTGCACCACGAACGGGGTGTCCGGGGCCTCGAACCAGTTCCGCTCGCCCTGGCAGAGGACGAGGCAGCGTCCGTCCTCGGTCCTAGTCATCGCCCGCAGGAAGAAGCGCAGGACGGCTGGATCCACGATCTCGGTGCCGTCGTGGAAGATCCGCCCGTCGCGATCCACCAGATACCGGTAGTCGCGCGCGAGCTTCTCCATCACGCGCCCGCCACCGGGACCGACCGGGTCCGATCCGGGCGCCGGGCCAGGACCGCGCGCGCCTCGGCGTGACGTCCGGTGCGTACGTAGGCCGCCAGGAGTGTGTACTCGAACAGATCGCGCTGGGCGAGGCTTCCCCCCACCCGCACGATCTCGTCGAGGACCGGCTCGAGCGCCATGATGGTGGCGTCGTAGCGCCCCTTCGCGAACACGCCCATGGCCTCGGCGACAATCGGCACCACCGGGCCGGCCGGCACCCGTCCGTCCGCATCCGCCCGACGCAGCATCGACACCCATCGGGCGAGCCCATCGTCGTCGCCCGACGCAGCGAGGGCGATCGCGCAGTGCACGTCGAGGAACGCGAGCCCGGGCGAGGGAAACGACGTGCGCGCGTGCTCGGCCACCGCTTCCCAGGCGCCGGGCCGGGCCGATACGCCGGCCAGCCCGCAGCGCCAGAGCAGCGAGGCCGAGTCCACCACGGTGGAGAACGCCGGACCGAGCGACTGCCCCGGACGGATGCTACTCTCGAACAGGGCGAGCGCCCCGGCCGGACGGTCGCAGCCGAGCTCGAACAGCGCGCGATGCCACGAGATGTGGCAGTGCAGCGGTGCGGCGCGCGCGTAGTCGGGCAACCAGTCTTCCACGAAGGTCACGCCGGCCGCGTCGTCCCCCCGCTCGTACAGCACGTGCGCCCATGCGTGCGCGGCGTGCGCGTTGCGGGGGGCGAGGACGAGCGCGCGCTCCAGCACCGGCGCGCCCGCCTTCCAGCCGAGCGCTTCCGTCCTCGCGAAGCCGTGCGCGCCGAGGAACCACCAGTCGTCACCGTAGGCGGGCGCGAGCCCGTCCAGGAGCGCGAGCATCTCCTCGTTGCGATCCCGGCGGCCGCTGAATCCGATGAGCCCGTAGACGCCGTTGGCCGCCGCCAGGGCCATCGCGTCCCGCGGGAACTCGAGGAGGTGCTCGCGGACGAGCGCAAGCGCCAGGGCCCCCTGCCCTGCCACCGCCAGGGCCAGCGCCTCCACGTGCCGGCGCTCGCGCCGATCGAGCACGGAGGTCAGCGCGCGCCCCTGCGCCGCGGCGGCCTGCGCCTCTGCGCCGCGCCCGGCCAGCTGGAGACTGCGAGCGCGACCGATGTGCGCGAGCGCGAAGCCGGGATCCGCGGCCACCGCTCTGGTGAAGCACTCCTCGGCGCCGTCGCGTGCGGCCAGGAATCGGTCCACGCCGTCCACGTACGCGGCCGCCGCGGCTGCGGACGTGGTGGAGAGTGCCAGCCCGTAGCGATCCTGCGCCATCGGGTCTACAGGCGGGAGGACGTCAGCGTGACGTCGGCACGCGCCCGGACGGAGCAGCCGGGCACGAAAACGTAGAGGACGACGAGCAGCGTCGAGCGGCATGACGTCATGGGCGACCCCCGGAGCGCACGGGACGTCTCCGAGCGTAGTCCAGGCAGCGGCGCCGAGCAACGGGGACGACGGGCGGTCGGCGACGGCGCCCGCGGGAGCGGGCGCCCAGGGTCAGGCGCTGATGGCTACGCGCTTGAGAATCGCGAGCTGATCGAGCACCATGCCGGCGCCGCGAGCCACGCAGGTCAGCGGGTCCTCGCTCACCCGGATCGAGAGGCCGGTCTCGTGATGCAGGAGATCGTCGAACCCGCGCACCAGCGCGCCGCCCCCGGTGAGGACGATGCCATTGTCGCTGATGTCGGCGGCGAGCTCGGGAGGGGTCTGCTCGAGGCAGGCGCGGACCGCGGCCACGATGTCGGCCACCGGCTCGCGCATCGCCTCGCGGACCTCGAGTGCGGTGATGACCACCGTCTTGGGCAGGCCGTCCAGGAGGTCGCGGCCCTGGACCTCCATCGGCTCATTGTCGTCGCCCTTCGGATAGGCTGACCCCAGGCGGATCTTGGCATCCTCGGCACGACGCTCCCCCACGAGCAGGTCGTAGGCGCGACGCAGGTAGTGGATGATCGCCTGGTTCAGCTCGTCACCGGCGGTCCGCAGGGACTCGGAGTAGACGATCCCGCACAGCGACATCACCGCGACCTCGGTAGTACCGCCACCGATGTCCACGATCATGCTCGCCCCCGGCGCGGTCACCGGCAGGCCGGCGCCCAGGGCGGCCGCCATCGAGGCCTGGATGAGATAGACCTCGCGCGCGCCCGCCTGCCGGGCGGCATCCCGCACCGCGCGGCGCTCCACCTGGGTGATGCCCGACGGTGTGACGATGACAAGGCGTGGCTGCACGAAGCTCCAGCGGCGGCGCGTCTTGTTGATGAAGTAGCGGAACATCTTCTGGGTCCGGTCGAAATCCGCGATGACCCCGTGGCGCAGCGGTCGCACCACCTGCACGGTTCCGGGCGCGCGGCCCAGCATCGCCTTGGCCTCGTTGCCGACGGCCTGCACGGCCCCGTTCGTGTCCACCGCCACCACCGACGGCTCGTCGAGGACGACGCCCTGGCCTCGAACGAAGAGCCGCGTGTTGGCCGTTCCCAGGTCCACCGCCAGATCGCTCGAGAACATCCGCCCCAGTCCGCCAAGAGTCATGCAGTGACGGCCCTCCTGCCGCGGCACGGCAGAAGTTCAAGAAGCGGACCACGATTGCAGCCTTACATATTAACTGCTTACGTGGCACTCCCGCCAGCCGGGTGACGGTGACTGTCATCCCCTGGGCTCAACGTGGCAGTGGCCCGCCCGGGGCCGGGCCGGCGCCCTGCATCAGCAGCACCGGCAGCGGCTGGCCCGGCTCCACGACCGAGAGGACGCGGGACGGAGCAGAGATGCCCTCGGCGGCGAACGCGAGGACGAGCCGCCGGCGATACTCACGCCCGACCGTCCACTGGTGGACCGGGAGCGTCTTGAGCCGCGCCTTGATCACGAGCCCTGCCTCCTTGAACCCATCGACTCCGAAGACCTCGATCGGCTCGAGGATCAGCGGGCCGTGGACCGGGTCGCGATGCAGCTCCTCGAAGACCCGCCGCATCAGGGCCATGACCCGGTCCGGATCCTCCCGGTATCCGATCTCCACGTCCACGACGTAGCCGGACCATCCCTTGGTCATGTTGGCGAGCGTGGAGACACTGCCGTTCGGGAAGATGTGGACGGTGCCCGCCACGTCTCGCAGCACGATCGTGCGGAAGGTGACCGTCTCGACAACCCCGCCGGTTCCGTTGACCACCGCCACGTCGCCCACCCGCACCTGATCCTCGAGGACGAGAAAGAAGCCCGCGATGACGTCTCGCACCAAATACTGCGCGCCGAAGCCGACGGCCAGCCCGACGATGCCGGCACCGGCCAGGATCGGTCGCACGTCGAGACCGAGCTGCGAGAGACAGATCACCGTCACCACCGACCACAGCACCACCAGAGCCAGCGTGCGCACCACACTGGTCAACGTGGCGACGCGGGCGCGGGCGACGCCGGGCAGCGTGCCGGTCCGCTCGCCGGCCCGCACCAGCGCGGTCTCGAGATGCCCGATCAGCGCGCGCAACACGCGGGCGGCGATCGCTCCACCGAGGAGCACCAGGACGAGGCGGGCGGCCGACTGCGTGGTGGATCCGGCCAGCTTGAGGAGAAAGGACTGGATGTCGCTCGGGAGGAATTCCATTGCTACCTCCTTCCTACGCCGTGGGGTCAAGCCGAGTGCTGATGAAGTCGAATGCCGAGGAGATCGCTCGCCGCATCGAGTGACGGGATCGGTCGCTCGGCGGCCACTTCCAGAGCGACGGGACCCTCCGGAGTGGTCGGATCGACATCGACGGCCAGCCGCATCGGGGAGCCCGGCCAGCGAAAGACCATGCCACCGTCCGGGAGCTCGGACAGGTCGCCGCCGAGCACCGTGCTCCACTGGGTCTCAGCGCGCGACCGGGACCGAGCGCGCAAGCGCAGGCCCAGGATACGCTGCGGCCGCGGTGGCCCGGGGAGCCCGGACGCACGGGAGGCCGACGGGCCGGCCGGCTCGGCCGCGACCGCCGACTCGGCCAGCTGCACGACGATCCCGAGCGCCTGCTTGGGGTGGAGAAACGCCTCCTTCCACGAGGGATCGGATTCGTCCCGTCCGACGACGTCATACCCCGCGGCCGCGGCGCGCTCGCACGCCTCGCCCAGGTCCGCTACCTTGAAGGTCACATGGTGGACTCCTGGGCCGTGTGTGGCGAGGAATCGGTGCAGGAAGCCGTCGGCCCCGACGGGCTCGAGCACCTCGACGGTGCCGCCGCCGGCGAAAGTCCAGGTGGCCCACCGGAAGACCCCGGAAGGCCCGCCCTTGTCGGGGACCCCACCCAGGACGGCCTCCAGGGCAGCCGGGGCGAGGGCAATACGGGGAAGCGCGATGGCGATATGATCGAGCCGGGTCAGGGGCATCGGCAACCCGTCCATCTTACGCGGAAGGTGGTCCGGCCGTGCATCGGCCGGGCATGTTCGCTCATCTCAACTGTCGGGAGGATCAGGCAATGAGCAACGAGACCCCTTGGCTCCTGCACCTCGACGAGAAGAGCTACGACGAGGCGCTGGTGGCTACCGAAGGTGTGATGGTGGTGGATTTCTGGGCCGAGTGGTGCGGCCCCTGCCGGGCCGTGGCGCCGGTGCTCGAGGATCTGGCCCGCTCCTCGAGCGGCGCAGTGACGCTGGCCAAGGTGAACGTGGACGAGAATCCTGGTCTGGCGGCCCGCTACGGCATCCGCTCGATCCCGACGATCCTGTTCGTGAAGGACGGCAAGGTCCGCGATCAGGTCGTCGGTGCGGTGCCGAAAGCCCAGATCCAGAAGAAGCTCGACGCCGTCTCCGCGCAGAAATAGTCCGGGCCCCCGCCCGGTCGAGCCCCGGGGCCGCCGGGCGGTGATCTCCCCCGCGCCGGCCGCACCGTGCTAGGCTCCCGCCATCATGCCGCGCATCATCACGGTCGGCGCCGCGCAGCTCGGTCCCATCGCGCGGGGGGAGAGCCGCCGCGATGTCGTCAAGCGGCTGCTCGCCTTACTCGGTGAGGCTCACGTCCGCGGCTGCGATCTGGTCGCCTTCCCCGAGCTGGCGCTCACCACCTTCTTTCCACGCTGGTGGATGGAAGATCAGGCCGAGATCGACGCGTTCTTCGAGCGCGAGATGCCGGGACCGGAGACCCAGGCGCTCTTCGACGAGGCCGCGCGTCTGGGCCTGGCCTTCTGCCTCGGCTACGCCGAGCTGACCCGACGGGACGGGACCCTCCGCCGCTACAACACCTCGATCCTGGTCGATTGCGCCGGGCGGATCGTGGGCAAGTACCGGAAGATCCACCTCCCCGGTCATCGCGAGCACGAGCCGGCCCGGCCGTTCCAGCACCTCGAGAAGCGCTACTTCGACGTCGGCGACCTCGGGTTCCCGGTCTGGCGCATGCTCGGTGGTGTGCTCGGCATGTGCATATGCAACGACCGGCGATGGCCCGAGACCTATCGCGTGATGGGTCTGCAAGGCGTGGAGATGATCCTGCTCGGCTACAACACGCCGGTGCACAATCCGCCCGCGCCCGAGCACGACGTGCTCGGGCCATTCCACAATCACCTCGTGATGCAGGCCGGCGCCTACCAGAACGGCACGTGGGTGGTCGGCGTGGCCAAGTGTGGCAAGGAGGATGGCTGCGACCTGCTCGGACAGAGCGCGATCATCGCTCCGTCAGGTGAGGTCGTAGCTCTCTGCACCACGGTCGCCGACGAGCTCGTCGCCGCCCGCTGCGATCTGGATCTCACCCGATCCTTCAAGGACACGATCTTCAACTTCGCCCGCCACCGGCGGCCCGAGCACTACCGGCTCATCGTCGAGCGGACCGGAGCCGAGCCCCCGCCATGAGTGACGGCCTCTACTTCGAGGACTTCACACCGGGGCGGGAGTTCCGGACCGACGGCGTCACGATCACGGAGGCTCAGATCCTCGACTTCGCGCTGGCGTACGATCCCCAGCCGTTCCACATGGACGTGGAGGCGGCCAAGCGGACGGTCTTCGGGGGATTGATCGCGAGCGGCTTCCACACCATGGCGCTCACGTTCCGGCTCTTCGCTCAGACGCGGGCGCTCGCCGTCTGCAGCCTGGGCTCACCGGGGGTGGACGAGCTGCGCTGGCTGCGGCCGGTACGGCCCGGCGACACGCTGCGGGCCGTCGTGCGCGTGGTCGAGCAGCGACCGTCGACGTCGAAGCCGGACCGCGGCATCGTGCGCCTGCACTGGACCACGCTGAATCAGGCTGGCGAGCCGGTGCTCACGATGACGAGCATGCAGCTCGTGCACCGGCGGCCGGCGGTGACGGCCTAGCTCAGTCGGCGCCGCCGAGTACTGCCGAGGCGAGAGCGTGCAGCTCGCCCGTCTCCGAGAAGATCGCGGAGGCGCCGAGGAGGTTTCCGCCCTCCGCCGCGAACGGCCAGCCCATCACGATCCAGCGCGCCCCCACCGGCAGGGGGCGGAGCAGGCTGGCGGTCAGCTGCCGCAGCACGATCGTGCGACGGCCGAAGGCCTCCAGCAGGGCGAACCCGGCGGGGCAGTCGAGCGCGGCCCAGACGAACTCCGGGCGGACCGCTCCGCGCTTGTCGAACAGCGTGGGATCGGGCGCCCACGGGGCGGCGACCAGATGCCGCCCCGGGATGGGTCCGGGATAGATCGCCAGCCCGTCGCCCCACTCGCGGGCAGGGCCGCACACGAAGCAGCCCGGAAACGCGTGCTCGGTGAAGCCGAGGTAGCGCTCGGCGGCCCACTCGGCCTCGTTGTACGAAACCGGCACCGGCGGCTCCAGCTGCAGCGTGGCCGTCGCCGCCTGCGCCAGGGTGGCCGTCCCGTCCGTCAGGATGACCGCGCCGTCCGCCAGCCGCTCGATCCCGAGGGGCCGGTCCACCGGAATGGGGCCGTCCAGGCTCACCCGCACGGTCCCCTCCAGATGACGCCCGAGCAGGCCCGCGATGTATCCGCCGCTCGCGGTGTTGGGGGCACCGCAGAAGCGACCCTTCACGATGATCGCCGAGGCCTGGGCAGTGTCCATGGCGTCCCTCCTGGGCGCCACATCACCGCAAGCTCGGTGCCAGGAATGGAAACGAAGAAGATCGGCTAGTTCTGCCGCGTTCCCGGGCGCTTCGCCCTGGCAAGTGGGCGAAAATCCGCCGGTCAATCAGTGGTCAATTCCCCGGCCGATCCATGGGACGATGAAGTCGTGCGCTACCACTTCTCCGGGATCGCTGGCGTCGGGACGAACCCGCTCGCCCAGCTCATGCGCGCCCGGGGCCACACCGTCCAGGGCTCGGACCGCTCCTTCGACCAGGGCAAAAACGCCGACGTCAAGGCCCGCCTCCTCGCGCTCGGCATCGTCGTGCGCCCCCAGGACGGCTCCGCCATCTCCCGGGATCTCGATCGCTTCGTCTACTCGACCGCGGTCGAAGCGGAGACACCCGAAGTCCTTGCCGCGCGCGCGCTCGGCCTCGAGCGGGTGCCGCGGCCCGCGCTGCTGGCCGAGGTCGTCGACGCCGGGCGGCCGGGGGTCGCCATCGCCGGGACGAGCGGCAAGAGCACGATTACCGGCATGGTCGGCTGGATCACCCGCGAGGCCGGGCTGCCTGCGACGATCCTGGGTGGCGCCGCCCTGGCCGGGGAGGGCGGCAACGGCTGCTTCCTCGCGGGACCCATCGATGGTCCCGTGGCCGCCGAGGCGTGCGAGTCCGACGGCACCCTGACCGGCTATCACGCGGCGATTGGCCTCATCCACAACATCAGCCGCGACCACGGCGAGGTCGACGCGCTCCGGCCCCAATTCGAGGCCTTCTCGAAGCGCTCGGGCCGGCTGCTCGTCAACGCCTCCTCCCCGGAGGCCGCGGAGTTGGGACGCGCGGTCGGGGCGCGGACCTACGGGGTCTCAGCGGACGCCGACGCTCGGCTCGAGGTCGAGAGCACCGGACCGCACCGCGCGCGTGGTCGACTCCTGCTAGCGACTGGCGCGATTGAGCTCGACGTGCCCCAGCCGGGCCGCCACAACCTGGAGAACGCCACCGCCGCCGCGCTGATCGCCCTCGAGCTGGGCGTGGCGACCGCCACCGTGAGCACCCTCCTCGCGCGATTCCCGGGCGTCGCCCGGCGCTTCGAGGTGATCGGCGTGACGCCGGGAGGGATCCGCATCGTCGACGACTACGCGCACAACGGCGAGAAGCTGCGCGCGGCCATCACCACCGCCCAGGCCGGGGCGCAAAGGGTGCTCGCGGTCTTCCAGCCGCACGGCTTCGGCCCCGCCCGATTCCTCCGACCGGAGCTGCGGGAGATGATGCCGCGCGTGCTCCGGCCCCAGGATCGCCTGTGCTATTCGGAGATCTACTACGCCGGCGGAAGCGTCGCGAAGGATGTCTCGAGCCGGATGCTCGCGGAGGACCTGGCCGGAACGGTCGCCTGTGCACATGCCCAGGACCACGCTGCGGTGATCGACTGGGTCCGACGGGAAGTCCGGCCGGGGGACACCGTCCTCCTGATGGGGGCCCGGGACCCGGAGCTGCCCGCGCTGGCCCGGAGCATCTTCGCGGCGCTCCGCCCCGCCTGATCCCTCGACCAGCCCTCGGCTTCGTCTAGCCGACGACGCCGCCCCGGACGGGGCTCCACGGGGCCCGGGCCGCGCGTCAGCGCAGAGGGCGCGCCGGCTCGGATTCCTGGACGAGACGCAGGGTGCGCGCCGCGTCCTCGATGGCGCGACGGGCCTGCGTCAGGGCCAGCAGCGGAAAGTAGTTCCGGTAGAGCGTGTAGCGCAGGTAGAACACGTTCGGAAACCCGGTCCCGGTGGCGAGTGACTCGTCCCACGTGCCGTCCGGCTTCTGTGTGTCGACGAGGTGCCGCACGCCCCGAGCCAGCACCTCTCCGTCGCCCTGGCCGGCGGCCACCAGCCCGAGGAGCGCCCACGCGGTCTGCGAGGGCGTGCTCGGCGCGGGCACGAATCGTCCCTCGTTGTAGCTGGCGCAGCTCTCTCCCCAGCCACCGTCCTCGTTCTGCACGGAGGCGATCCACTTGCCGGCCTTCCACATCGCCTTCGCGGCGCTGGGATCCTGAGCGGCCCGGAGCCCGCGGAGGGCGAGGAAGGTGCCGTAGAGGTAGTTCACGCCCCAGCGGCCGTACCAGCTCCCGTCACGCTCCTGGGTCTCCAGCAGGAACCCGACGCCCCGCTCGATCGGCGAATCCGAGAGCTTGAAGCCGCGCCGGCAGAGCGCCTCGAGCACCCGGCCGGTGATGTCGGGACACGAGGGATCGAGCATCGCGTTGTGATCGGCGAACGGCACGCGGTTGAGGAACGCCCAGTTGTTGTCGGCGTCGAACGCGGCCCAGCCGCCGTCGCTCGACTGCATGCCCACGAGCCAGTTGATCGCTCGGCGCTCGCAGCGCACCTGCGCCTCGGGATCGGACGCGGTCGCGTGCTGCAGGGCCAGCAGGACCATCGCGGTGTCGTCGATGTCGGGGTAGTGCTCGTTCGCGAACTCGAAGGCCCAGCCGGATGGCTCGAGATCGGGTCGCTTCACCGACCAGTCGCCACGCCGTCGGATCTCGCGCGCGATGAACCAGTCCGCCGCCCGCCGCATCGGCGCCGGCGCCACCGCCCCCATCTCGCCCAGCGCGAACATGGCGATCGCGGTATCCCACACCGGCGATACGCAGGGCTGGAAATAGAAGGCGTCGGAGCGCTCGGTGAGGAGCCCCTCGTACTGCCGGATACCTTCGA
>Ga0187773_10000569_pt1 | contig 14639 bp, 12 predicted proteins | sample 0216_BV02_MP05_1_FD_133133 | JGI IMG/M metagenome (GOLD analysis project Ga0187773, IMG submission 133133) | Tropical peat soil microbial communities from peatlands in Department of Meta, Colombia - 0216_BV02_MP05_10_MG | ecosystem: Environmental > Terrestrial > Soil > Wetlands > Peat | place...
AGTTTTTTTGCCGATCGGGTGCAACGTTCGTTAAGTGATGAAGCCACCCAGCTGCTCGGAGCGGATCTAGTTCTTACTTGGGACCGTCCGATACAGAAAAATTTTGAAGAGCAAGCAAAGCGACTTGGCTTGCGCGTCACCCGCACGCTCAAATTTCCAAGCATGGTGCTTCATGCTGAGTTAGGGCAGCTTACCGAAATCAAGGCTGTCGCAGAAGGTTATCCTTTGCGCGGTGATTTGCGGGCAACTACGCCAAGCGGTGTGTCTGTAACTGCCGCTCTCCCCGAACCCGGATCAGTGTGGGTGGAGCCGCGGCTCGCGAGCAGGCTTGGCTTTAAAGTGGGTGACCCAATTGAGCTCGGCAATGCGCATTTTCGGATATCTGCGGTAATCGCCGAGGAACCGGATTTTCCTATTGGCTTCTTCAACATTGCCCCGCGCCTCCTAATGAATCTCAGTGATGTCGACGCTACCGGATTGATTCAGACCGGCAGCCGCATCACATACCAGTTACTGTTTGCGGGCAAGCCTGAAACGATCGCGGAATTCCGTGCCTGGGCTCAAACCCGCCTCGCATCGGGAGCGCGCCTCGAGGGTGTTCAGGATGCACGTCCTGAAATTAAAGGGCTGCTGGACCGCTCGCAGAAATATCTGGGACTTGCGGCACTAATGAGCGTTGTGCTAGCGGCGGCGGCAGTGGCGCTTGCGGCACGGCGTTTCGTGGAGCGACATTTGGACGGCTGTGCACTGATGCGCTGCATGGGAGCTAGCCAAAATGAAATGTTGCGGCTTTATTTTTATCATTTCCTGCTGCTAGGTTTGCTGGCAAGCCTGTTTGGCTGCGTATTCGGTTTGTTGGCCCAGGAATTTCTGGCGCAATTATTGAGTACCTTATCTGTACGGCGACTGCCCTTTCCTAACTTGTGGCTAGCAACTTACGGCTTTGCCTGCGGGCTGTTGTTGCTTCTCGGATTTGCTGTTCCCCCGCTCACGCGCTTGAGCCAGGTGCCGACTTTGCGTGTATTAAGGCGCGAATTGGGACTCCCCAGTGGCAAGGCTGGCGCAGGCTATGCTTTGGGTTTTTCGTTAATCGCAGTGATGCTGCTGTGGCAAGCCAATGATTTGAAGCTCGGCATATATGTGTTAGGCGGGCTGATCGGCGGCTTAGTGGTGTTTGCGTGCATTACCCTTGTACTCCTAAAACTGCTGGGGCGATTGCGCAGAGAAGTAGGGGTAACTTGGCGGTTCGGGCTGGTGGGCTTGAATCGACGCTCGGCAAGCAGCGTGGTGCAAGTGGTTAGCTTGAGTGCGGGAATAATGGCGCTGCTATTACTCACATTGGTACGCGGCGATTTACTGCAGAGCTGGAGAAGCAGCTTGCCGCCCGCTGCGCCTAACCGCTTCCTGGTCAATATCCAACAAGACCAGCTGGAGGCGCTGCACGGATTTTTCGCTGCGCAGGGTTTGCAGCAGCCGCAAATTTTTCCAATGGTGCGCGGACGGCTTATAGCGATCAATGGAAAGGCCGTATTATCCGCGAACTATTCCGAGCAACGGGCAAAACGCTTGATCGAGCGCGAGTTCAATCTTTCTTGGGCGCGCGAGATGCAAGAAGACAATCAGATTGTTGCTGGACGCTGGTGGAGCGGACAGGATTTAGGCAAAACAACATTTTCGGTGGAGAAAGGTCTGGCGGAGACACTGGGCATCAAGCTAGGCGACGAACTTACCTATGATGTAGGAGGCGAGTTCCTGACAGGGCATGTCACGAGCTTGCGCAAGGTGGACTGGGACAGTTTCAGGGTAAACTTTTTTGTCATCGCTCCGCCCGGCGTGCTAGAAAGTTACCCAGTGAGCTATATTACGAGCTTTTACCTGCCGGCTGACCGCCTGGCGGTGATCAATGATCTGGTCAAGGAGTTTCCGAATTTCCTGGTGATAGACGTGGTGGCAATTCTGTCGCAGGTGCAAAAAATCATTGACCAAGTGGTGCTCGCAGTCGAATTCGTTTTTATATTCACACTGGTTGCCGGGTTGATCGTGCTTTACGCGGCCATCGTGGCGGTTCAGGATGAGCGCATGCTGGAAGCGGCAATGTTGCGTACGCTCGGTGCAAGCCGGGGACAAGTCATGCGCGCCGAGCTTTCCGAGTTTGTCGCGATCGGGGCTTTGGCAGGTCTGCTTGCCGCGACTGGCGCAAGCGCCCTGGGTTATGTTCTGGCGTCCAAAATACTGAATGTTGCATATGTCTTCAATCCCTGGCTGTGGGTAGTGGGTTTAATCGGTGGCGCGATAGGCGTAACGCTTGCATGCTTGCCGCAGTTGCGCGCCGCGCTTAACCGTCCGCCGTTGCAAAGCCTTTACAGTTTCGGTTAAACGCAGTATGGATGCGCTATACTCCTTCAAGCTACCGGAGAATTTATGAACGAAATCCTGCTAGGCATTGTCGCGACGCTCGTTGTGGCTGCTTTTTGCTGGATAGGTATCGTAGTGCTGAGGCGGCAAAATCTTTCCAGCGAGCTGCAGCGGCTGATGGAAGACAAGCACCGCACTATGCTCAAGGATTTGCACGAAGGGCTGACCCGCCAGGGCGACCGCCTGGATGAAAAGCTCACGCAAACCTCCGAACGGCTGCGCGCCACAATGGATGAACGTTTGCAGCAGATTAGCGGAAAAGTGAGCGAGCGCCTGGACGAGGGTTTCAAGAAAACCAATGAAACCTTTACCAGCGTGATGACGCGGCTTGCCACCATAGACGAGGCGCAAAAGAAAATAGATGGACTCACCAGCAACGTAGTGAGCCTGCAGGAACTGCTGGGCGACAAGCGCTCGCGCGGCGCCTTTGGCGAAGTGCAGCTGGAAGCGCTGGTGAGAAATATCCTCCCGCCCTCTGCTTACGCGATGCAATACACATTAAGCAACGGCAGCCGCGCGGATTGCGTGCTGCGGCTTCCCGAGCCCAGCGGTATGATCGCAGTGGATTCCAAATTTCCGCTCGAAAACTATCATCGCATGTTCACAATGGACGTCAGTGAAATTGAACGCGCCCAGGCAGAGCGCCAGTTCAAGGCGGATGTAAAGAAACATGTGGACGATATCAGTCAGAAATATATTGTTGCTGGTGAAACTTCGGATGGCGCGGTGATGTTTGTGCCCGCGGAAGCCGTGTTTGCCGAAATCCATGCTTATCATTCCGATATCGTGGATTACGCGATGCAAAAACGTGTGTGGATTGTTTCTCCGACCACATTGATGGCGGTGCTGAATACTACCAGGGCGGTTTTAAAAGACGTGGAAATGCGCAAGCATATGAATGTTATTAAAGAAGCGCTAGCGAAATTGAGCGTGGATTTTGAGCGTTTTGACGTGCGCATGAAAAATCTCGCCACCCATATTCGCCAGGCTCATGAAGATGCCCAGGAGGTGCACACCACCAGCCGAAAAATCAGTGATAAGTTCAAACGCATCGAAGGCGCGGAATTAGAGCAGACCGAACCTGCCGCTTTGCGTGATGTGAAACAGGGGCGCGAAGAATCGGGCTAAACGGTTTGGGCGATGTGGCGAGTCAAAGCCTTGCGTAGGCAGCGCGCACCCGGCCGTGGCGGAATAAATGAAGCGTTATGGCGGCGAGTAATATCGCGTTTCGATTTTTTGCGAGCGCTCCGGCCAGCTGAGCAGGTACGTCTGCGCCAACTGACGCAGAGTTTTCTTGGCGATAAACAAATATCCGGGACGGCCGGGCTGCAGTTGACGGATGAAATGCGCACGGCAATTGCTGCCCAGGCCTGCTTGCTGATCCTTAACCTGGATCTAGACTACTTTCGGGGCTGGGTTGAGGTCATCATTTACCCCGGCGACTTTAGACCGCGGCGTGAATACACCGATGAAGATGGGGTGGTACATGTCGAACGCGAGATGATGCAAGGGGAAGCTTGGTTGCAAGGCCCGGTGATTTTGTCCTTGGAGGCCGCAGATTCGCAAAATAACCAGGGCGTCAATGTCGTGATTCATGAATTTGCGCACAAGCTCGACATGTTGAACGGCGAACCCAATGGTTTCCCGCCATTGCATGGTGATATGAACCGCGCAGCCTGGGCACGGGATTTCTCGGAAGCCTACAAGGATTTCTGCGACCGGGTTGACCGGGAAGAGGACACAAAAATTGATCCTTATGCAGCGGAGAGCCCGGCGGAGTTTTTTGCGGTATTAAGTGAGGTTTTCTTTGAATCCCCGCAAATGCTTAAGCGTACTTACAGCGAAGTTTACCGGCAGCTCAGCTTGTTTTACCGCCAGGACCCTGCGAAGCGGATGATACGTTGATCGACCGGGCACTGCCTCAAGTGGAGGCGCAAATTTCGCGGGGTTTTTAGGCGGAATAATTAATCCGCAAATTCAAGTCGTCTTCTTGGCCGCCCGGGCATGAGAAATATTCGTTTCGAACCCGGTCAGCTCTTCTGGCGTGTTGATATTGCTGAATGCTCGCTCTTGGTCGTCAAAAACTACGTCCGCGACCTTAAGCGTGGCATACCATGCGTCAATCTTGCGTCCGCCGGACGCGAGGAAATCACCCAGATGCGCAAGCAAATCGCGCCGGCAAAGGCAGAATACAGGATGCGGTTGAGCAAAGGTCTTGACGACCGCTAGCTGTGCGTTGGCCGCAGCAAGACCCGCATATAGGCGCTTTACTAGGTCATATGGCAAAAACGGCGAGTCGCAGGGCACAGTGGCAACAAGAGGATAACGTGCCTCCGTAAGTCCACGGTGTAGTCCGGCGAGCGGGCCGGCAAAGCCGGGGATTTCGTCGGGTATGATGCGGTAGCCAAAGCGCGCGTACTGTTGGAGATTCTGGTTGGCGTTTATCAGAACTTCATTTACTTGCGGCGTGAATCGGTCTAACACCCATTCGATAAAAGGTCTGCCTTGCAGCAAAGTCAATCCCTTGTCTACGCCACCCATGCGTCGGCCGCGGCCGCCCGCCAAGACCACGCCGGTGATTTTTTCCATCATCTAGACTCAGCTGACCGAAACTTGCTTGGATTTGACGAAACGCGATTCACCGGTGAACAGGAGATAATGCTTGCCGGTAGCCCGACCGATCATAGTGAGGCCAATCTTTTTCGCTATCTCATAGCCCATCAGGGTAAGCCCGGAGCGGGACACTAGAAAAGGAATCTCCATTTGCGCGCATTTGATCACCATCTCCGAAGTCAGTCGCCCGGTGGTGTAGAAGATCTTGTCCCGACCTTCGATGCGATCCAGCCACATCTGACCCGCGATGGCATCAACCGCGTTGTGCCGCCCTACGTCTTCCACAAACATCAGTATTTCACTACCCTTGCACAGTGCGCAGCCGTGAACTGCGCCTGCCGCTTTGTAAACAGTGTCATGGATGCGCACGTTATCCATCAGCGCATAATACGTTTCTTCGTAGAGATGGACATTGCTGGGTAGTTTGAGTTTGTCGATTACTTCCATCAATTCGCCAAATACAGTGCCTTGGCCGCAGCCGGTGGTGACGGTGCGTTTTTTCAATCGCCCGTCGATGTCCTGAATGCCACGCCGCGTAGTTACCGCGACCGCCTTAGTCTCCCAGTCCACCTGCACCGCTTTTATCTCCTCAATGTTCTTTACCAGCCGTTGATTGCGCAGGTAGCCGATAGCCAGGGCTTCAGGCGCTGCACCAAGCGTCATCAAGGTGACGATTTCGCGCTTGTCCACGTACAAAGTAAGCGGATGTTCGCCGGCTATTTGTGTATCAGACCATTCTCCGTGTTCATTCAGCGAGCGCACGGCGAAGGTAAGCGGCCGACTCGCTTGGGTAATTTTCGGGCGATAGGGAGTGGCCACGCGTTAACCCACGTCAGTGCTGTCCCTAGTCGTTCTCGAGGCCATAAATCCGCAGGCAGTGCGAGGGTAATCTGGCAAAAATGCAGATTGGGACGAAGGTGGTAAATTCAGCTCATCCATCATGTGGAACATAAAGTGCAACCTGCAGCGATTGGCTGCTGAGGCATAAGAAATTATTGCAAAATGTGTCCATAAGTAGCAAGCACAGAGAATACACCGAATGCCCCTGTTTCGGCAGTGGCTTTTGGTTGAATCTTTTGTTACCCAAGCGCAGAATCATCGATCAAATGGTAGAACACACGATGAAGCATCCCAGCATATCCTTAGCCGTAATCATGGAACGCCTGGCGCTGGACAACAAATGGTGTTCGGAAAAATGGGAGGCAAAGGGAGTTATTCCGGACACCAGCGGCGGGAATAAGGAGTGGCGTGTCATATTCAAAGATGCTCGGCAAAAACAAATATTATTCCCCGGGTTCGATGTGACGCTCTATAAAGATGAGGCAGAAGGTTATTACTTGAATTTGAGTTCCCCGCTGCCTAAAGTTTTTATTGCCTGGCGCCTCAAAGAAAATCTGGCTGTACCCTACATCGTCACGGTAAGCTATAACGAAGCCGCACGCTGGATGGATTCCAATGAGCATGTTGATGGAGTGCCGATGCCGCCTGATATCGCCGATTGGCTGGGCGATTACCTAAACCGAAACTACAAGCCGGAACCCAAAAAACGGCAGTACCCGCAATCTTTTATCCCGCCTGAGCGTAGGGCCCGCAAAGGCACCGGTTGAGCCATGCGACGCAAAGAGCCCTTTTTAAGCAGGTGGTCCCGTCTCAAAAAACAGGCGGAAAATCTGATCAAGACCGAGCCCAGGAAGCCTTTGGCCGGCGAACCTGAACTTCCGCCTATCGAGAAACTCGATATGGATTCGGATTACTCCGCTTTCTTCCATCCGAAAGTGGATGAGAAGTTGCGCCGCGCAGCGGTTCGCAAATTGTTCAGCGACCCGCATTTCAACGTCATGGATGGTCTTGACGTGTACATAGACGATTACGGCAAGCCCGACCCGATCCCTCCCGAGATGCTGGCACGACTGCTGGAATCAAATCCATTGCTGTTTCCTGCGACTGAGAAGCAGGGTGCCGCTGAATTACCAGGGCAAAAGGGTACGGACGCTCTGCCGAGCGAACAGCCTCAAACCGCAGCGCAAACCAAACCGGAAAACGCTGAACTCAGCCCTCAGTCTGACACCAAGCCAAAAATATGATTAATTTCGTGAAGGAGCAATCAGGCTGATGGGTGTAGATAACAAAAATATAATGTTGTGCAACTGCAACAAGACCATGCCGCTGGACGCCAAGGAGCTAACTCGCGCGTTGCAACTTAAAACGCCTGTAGTGATCCACCATGAGTTGTGTCGTCACCAGGCATCGGCGTTTGAATCGGGCATCAAGCAAGGCAGCGAAGTAATGGTCGCCTGTACGCAGGAAGCGCAGCTCTTCGGCGAGCTTGCTAGGCAAATCGACCCCAATGTCGAGGTTTCTTTCGTCAACATCCGCGAACAGGCAGGCTGGTCGATTGAGGCCGATCAAGCAACGCCGAAAATCGCCGCCCTTTTGGCGGCTGCAGCGCTGCCTGAACCCGAACCGGTGCCCAGTGTTAGCTACAAATCCGCCGGGCAACTGTTAATTGTCGGTCCGGCGTCAGTTGCTTTGGGCTGGGCAGAACAGCTTGCCGAGCAGGCGGATGTAAGCGTGCTCCTGACCGAGGTCAAAGGCGCAAATGAATTGCCGGTGCAGCGCCGCTATCCGGTATTTTCTGGAAAAGTGAATTCGGTGAAAGGCTATCTTGGCGCCTTTGAAGTCTCATGGAGCCAAATCAACCCAATTGATCTGGAAATCTGCACACGCTGCAACGCTTGTATTGAGGTTTGCCCCGAGCAGGCGATCGATTATAGTTACCAGATTGATCTCGACAAATGCAAAGCGCACCGCAAATGCGTTTCTGCCTGTGGTGATATCAAAGCTGTTGATTTCGAGCGACACGATACCGCGCGTTCAGAAAATTACGATCTGATTCTCGATTTATCGGATAAACCGCTTCTGGATATGCATCAGCCACCGCAGGGGTATTTCGCTCCGGGCAGGGATCCGCTTTCGCTGGCGCGTGCGTTCAATCAGCTGGCGCAAATGACCGGGGAATTCGAAAAACCAAAATTTTTCACTTACAAGGAATCAATTTGTGCTCACAGTCGCTCGGAAATTATCGGATGTACGAAGTGCATTGATATCTGTTCGACTCGCGCTATTTTCCCTGATGGCGATCACGTAAAAGTGGAGCCGCACCTGTGCATGGGCTGTGGCGCCTGTGCCAGCGTATGTCCATCCGGGGCGATGAGCTATTCCTATCCGCGAGTGGCCGACCTCGGCGCTCGCGTAAAAACCATGCTGCGGACCTACTTAGATGCCGGTGGCAAGGATGCGTGTCTGCTCCTTCATAACACCAGCGATGGACGCGAGCTGGTCGCCAAGCTTGGTCGCCGTGGCAAAGGCTTGCCGGCTAAGGTCATACCACTCGAAACGTTCCACATTGCCTCGCTTGGCATGGATGTGATGCTGGGTGCGGTGGCGCTTGGTGCATCAAACCTTATAGTGCTCGCAACCGGAAGTGAAGCTCCTGACTACATAGTTTCGTTACGCGCCCAAATGAGGTTTGCAGAAGAAATCCTGCAAGGTCTCGGTCATAACGGCGGGCATTTCCAGCTTATTCAGGCGCGGGATGTAGCGGGGCTCGAAAAGGCAGTGTGGGAAATTCAGCCCGCCCGGTCAGTCAAACCCGGAAGTTTCAACCTGTCCAATGAAAAACGCACCACGCTCGATTTTGTTTTTGGCCATTTGGTAAAAAATGCCCCTGTTGTGCTAGAGGATATCCCGCTTTCCGAAGGCGCGCCTTACGGCAGAATCGACGTTAATATAGAGACTTGTACTTTGTGCATGGCTTGTGTCGGGGCATGTCCGGAAAACGCCCTGTTGGATTCTAAGGAATTGCCCCAACTCAAGTTTATCGAGCGCAACTGTGTGCAGTGCGGTCTGTGCGAGAAAACTTGCCCGGAACAGGCCATTCGCCTCACTCCAAGATTGCTATTGACTAGCGAAGCACGGAGTCCGAGAATACTCAACGAAGCCCAGGTTTTCGCTTGCATCCGCTGTGGAAAACCTTTTGCCACCAAGCAGATGATAGACAATATGCTGGGCAAGCTCGGCGCTCATTCAATGTTCAAGGAGGGCGCGGCACTAACCCGGCTGCAGATGTGCGCGGATTGCCGTGTTGTCGATATGTTAAATAACAATAACGAGCTTAAGATATCCGATTGGAGGAGCTGATGAGCGCAGTAATCGCGCCGGTCAGAGAGGAACACATTCCCGCAGTCCAGGAAGACTTGGCGCGCGCAGATCTGTATGCGCTGATAGCACGCCTGCTCTATTCACCCGACCGACAATTGCTGCGGGCTATCGCCGCCGCAGGTGAAATCGGTGCCGAAACCGCTGATGCGCCCTTAGCGCGAGCGTGGCGCGCGCTTGCAGCTGCCGCCGAAGCCTGTGACGCAGAAACCGTAAACGAGGAATATGAGAATCTTTTTATCGGCGTCGGACGGCCGGAAGTCATGCTGTTTGGCTCATATTACCTTGCGGGTTTCATGATGGAAAAACCACTTGCACTGCTGCGTGACGATTTGGCGCAGATGGGACTTGCTCGCAGTGAATCAGTGCGGGAACCCGAAGATCACCTTGCCGCGCTATGCGACGTGATGCGCCATTTGATTTTGGCGGACGAAAATCGCGACACAGCCGGCTTGGAGCAGCAAAAACGGTTTTTCACCCGCCACATCCAAACCTGGTATCAGCCTTTCTGCGACGCCGTACTCGAGTCGAAATCGGCAAATTTTTACAAGCATGTGGCGCGCCTGATAAGAGTTTTTTTCAGAATAGAAACCGAATCTTTCGAAATGTTATAAGTTCAGACAGCAACAATATCTATTGGTAAGGAGGCACAAAATGGCAGAGACCAAGGGCAAATTGAGCAGGAGGAACTTTCTGCTTGCAGTAGGCGCAGGGGGTGCCGGCGCAGCGGCGACCATGCTCGCCAAGAGCGTGCCCCAGGCTGAAACCAAAGGCGAGTTGGGGGATGATGCCAAAGGCGCGGGTTACCACGTCTCCGAGCACATTCGCAATTACTACCGAACTACCGAAGTCTGATACAAAAGGAGCATTAACATGCTGCTTACTAGAAAATCGAGCGAGGTTCTAGGGACACCGAGCCGCCTGACCCGCAACTTATCGGGCATGATCGGGAAAACCATGGACCGACGAAGCTTCCTCAAGCGTTCCGGTCTCGCTGTCGGTGCAGGTGCATTTGCCAGCCAGTTGCCATTCAACATGATTGGCAAAGCCAATGCCGCATCCGAAGCGCAGGAGGGCGGTAATATCCAGGTAAGACGCACGGTCTGTACGCACTGCTCAGTTGGCTGCGCCGTTGACGCTGTGGTGCAAAATGGCGTTTGGATACGCCAGGAGCCGGTCTTTGATTCCCCGCTCAACCTCGGCGCGCACTGTGCCAAAGGCGCGTCAGTACGCGAACATGGCCACGGCGAGTACCGCCTGAAATACCCAATGAAATTGGAAGGCGGGAAGTGGAAGAAGACCAGCTGGGAGCAGGCGGTGAATGAAATCGGCGATAAGCTGCTTGCCATCCGCAAGGAAAGCGGTCCAGATGCCACTTACTGGATCGGTTCCTCCAAACACAACAACGAGCAAGCGTTCCTAATGCGCAAGTTTGTTTCATTCTTCGGAACCAACAACATGGATCATCAGGCCCGCATCTGCCACTCCACCACTGTGGCGGGTGTTGCCAATACCTGGGGTTACGGTGCGATGACCAATTCCTACAATGACGAGAGCAACTCCAAGTGCATTCTATTCCTCGGTAGCAACGCGTGTGAGGCGCACCCGGTTTCGATGCTGCATACCCTGCACGCCAAGGAAACCGGTGCCAAGGTTGTTGTGGTAGACCCTCGCTTTACGCGTACTGCGGCCAAGGCGGATTACTTTGTCCGCCATCGCTCTGGAAGCGATGTGGCGTTCATTTATGGAATGCTTTATCACATATTCAAAAACGGCTGGGAAGACAAACAGTACATCCACGACCGTGTATACGGCATGGAAAAGGTTCGCGAGGAAGTCGCGAAATGGACTCCTGACAAGGTCCAGGATGTTACTGGTGTTACTGAAGAACAGGTCTACAGGGTTGCGGAATTGATGGCTAAAAACAAGCCAAGCACCATTGTCTGGGCGATGGGACAGACCCAGCACACTACCGGCAACGCCGTAGTGCGGGCGAGCTGCATCCTGCAATTGGCTTTGGGCAACGTCGGCGTCTCTGGCGGCGGCACCAATATCTACCGGGGCCACGATAACGTACAGGGCGCGACCGACGTCGGTCCGAATCCAGACTCGCTGCCCGGCTATTATGGTTTGCTGCCAGGTTCCTGGGCGCATTTCGCCAAGGTTTGGAACGTTGACCTAGATTGGATCAAGAAGCAGTACGCCTCCGAAGCGATGATGGGGAAACCGGGGATTACCGTGTCTCGCTGGATTGACGGCGTGCTGGAAAAAAACGACAACATCGATCAGGATCCAAACATTCGGGCGGTAGTCTACTGGGGCCACGCACCAAACAGCCAGACACGCGGCAAGGATATGATCGAGGCAATGAAGAAACTCGATCTTTTAGTGGTTATCGACCCGTATCCCTCCGCTACGGCATCAATGGCGGCAATGGTGAGGCAAGACGGTGTTTATTTGCTGCCTGCGGCTACTCAGTTCGAGACTTCCGGTTCGGTGACCGCCTCCAACAGGTCGCTGCAATGGCGGGAAAAAGTGATCGAGCCATTATTTGAATCCAAGCCCGATCAGACCATCATGTATCTTTTCGCGAAGAAATTCGGTTACGCGGATCAATTGGTCGGCAAGAAGGATGGCAAGCAGAACATTCGTGTTGAGAAAGATGAACCGAATGTCGAGGACATAACGCGCGAAATCAACCGCAGCGTATGGACCATCGGTTATACTGGCCAGTCGCCTGAACGCCTTCAGGCCCATATGCGCAACATGCACGTGTTCGATGTGAAGACGCTGCGCGCAAAAGGCGGCAAAGACGCCAAGACCGGCTATATGCTGGATGGCGACTACTTCGGTTTACCTTGGCCGTGCTATGGCACGCCGGAGTTGAAGCATCCCGGCACGCCCAACTTGTATGACACCTCCAAGAACGTAATGGACGGCGGCGGCAACTTCCGCGCGAACTTTGGCGTCGAGAAGGACGGCGTCAGTTTGCTCGCTGAGGACGGGTCGCACTCCAAGGGCGCCGATATCACGACCGGTTATCCCGAATTCGACCATGTTCTCTTGAAGAAACTCGGCTGGTGGAACGAACTAACCGAGGAGGAGAAGAAATTGGCCGAAGGCAAGAACTGGAAAACCGACTTGTCTGGCGGAATTATTCGGGTGGTAATGAAGAACCACAGTTGCCATCCGTTTGGCAACGCCAAGGCGCGCGCCGTGGTATGGAACTTCCCGGATCCAGTGCCGCTGCATCGCGAGCCATTGTTCAGCCCACGACCGGATCTGGTCGAAAAATACCCAACTCACGACGACAAGAAGGCCTTCTGGCGTCTGCCCACGCTTTACAAGACGATCCAGGAGAAGAACAAAGATATCGTTAAGCAGTATCCGCTGATAATGACTAGCGGTCGCATGGTGGAATATGAGGGGGGCGGCGAAGAAACTCGCTCCAACCCATGGCTCGCAGAACTGCAGCAGGAGATGTACGTAGAAATCAATACCAAGGACGCCAATGACCGCGGCATCCGAAACAATGAGTATATCTGGGTCGAATCGCCGACCAAAGCAAAGTTGAAGGTCAAAGCCTGGGTGACTGAACGTGTTGCATCGGGAACAGTGTTCCTGCCATTTCACTTCTCAGGATGGTGGATGGGCGAGGACATGCTCAAATATTATCCGGAAGGTGCGCATCCTATAGTGCGCGGCGAGGCGGTCAATACTGCGACCACGTACGGATATGACTCAGTCACCATGATGCAGGAAAGCAAGACCACTTTGTGCCAGGTGAGCAAGGTTTAAGTTGCCGATCATGCGTATATTTTGAAGGAGCGGACCAATGGCTAGAATGAAATTTCTGTGTGATGCGGAGCGCTGCATCGTATGCAATGGCTGCGTGACGGCATGCAAGAATGAAAACGAGGTGCCTTGGGGGGTGAACCGCCGCAGGGTGGTTACCATTAATCAGGGGGTACCCGGTGAAAAGGCAATTTCGGTGGCATGCATGCATTGTTCCGATGCGCCGTGCATGGCGGTTTGCCCGGTGGACTGCTTCTACAAAACCGATGAGGGCATAGTGCTCCATGACAAGGATTTGTGCATCGGCTGCGGCTATTGTTTCTACGCCTGTCCGTTTGGGGCTCCGCAGTTCCCACAGGATGGAGCATTCGGGTTGCGCGGGAAAATGGACAAATGTACTTACTGCGCGGGCGGCCCAGAGCCAAATTTTTCCCAAGCGGAGTTTAAGAAATACGGCCGCAACCGTATCGCGGAAGGCAAGCTGCCGGCCTGCGCCGAAATGTGTTCGACCAAAGCGCTGCTCGCAGGCGATTCGGATGTGATTTCCGATATCTATCGTACTCGTGTCACCAGGCGCGGAACGGGTTCGGAAGTCTGGGGCTGGGGCACCGCTTACGGCAGACCCGAAAAAGCCGCGCCACAGCCTGGGGGAAAATAAATCATGAAAAAAACCATGCTGATATTGTTGCTAGGCGCTCTTATCGTTGCGGTATCAGGTTGCGGCGAACGACCCGCCGTGATTTACAAGCAGGGCAAGTATCAGGGCAAACCGGATACCCAGCCTTGGGACAACGAGCAGTTTAAAAACAACCGGGCCGCTTGGGAAAACGCACTGAAAGCACGAGCGCAGCTGGAAAACGAATACAACAGGACCAACATGGGTGACCAATTATGAGGATAACGGGTATCGTGGGTTCTGCGTTGAAGCTTATATCGGTTGTAGGGTTTTTACTATCTTCGGGCGTATGCCTGGCGGCGGAACCAGCACAGATAGATGAAGCGCAAGTAGCAGCCGCAAACAAGGATACGCAAGCTCAACGGCAACAAGACCAACCTTACAACAACGCCCCAACCTGGCGTGCGGTGCGCTCTGGCGAGCAAAACTATACGACAGTAAAAGGCGTGGAAACCGGAGTATTGGTGCAATCCGGCGGCGAGACCTGGCGCGCAGTGCGCAACGGGCCAGTTATGTTTTACGGCGGCATTCTATTAATCGCAGTTCCGGTTCTGATTTTCCTCTTTTACAGAAAATACGGGGCGCTTAAGCTCCATGATAAACCGACCGGCCGCATGATTCAGCGCTTTAGCGACTGGGAAAGGGTAGTGCATTGGTCTACTGCGATCAGCTTTGTAGTGCTGGCGATTACCGGCATCATCATTTTGTTCGGTAAGCATCTATTTTTACCGGTGTTCGGCTACACTTTGTTTTCCTGGCTCGCCATAATCTCGAAAAACCTGCACAACTTTTTCGGCCCGCTTTTCATTTTCTGCGCGGTCGCGACATTCGTGACCTTCCTCAAAGATAACTGGTGGAAGGCGCACGACATGCTTTGGTTTAAGAAAGCCGGCGGAATGTTTAGCAAGGAGCATGTTCCTTC
>Ga0187773_10000571_pt1 | contig 14632 bp, 9 predicted proteins | sample 0216_BV02_MP05_1_FD_133133 | JGI IMG/M metagenome (GOLD analysis project Ga0187773, IMG submission 133133) | Tropical peat soil microbial communities from peatlands in Department of Meta, Colombia - 0216_BV02_MP05_10_MG | ecosystem: Environmental > Terrestrial > Soil > Wetlands > Peat | place...
ACGACGCATTCCAAAGTAGGAGTCGACAGAGAGGGAAGAATTACCGCCGTGGACATGAAGGTCATCATGGACGGGGGCGCTTACGCCAGCACCGGACCGATCGCCGCCTCGGTCGCCTACATTATGATTGAAGAGGCCTACAAGTTCGCCAATCTTCGCTATGAGGCTATCCGGGCTTATACCAACAAACCACCTCGGGGAATGTACCCCCATCACCCCCGCACGGCCTATGCTGGATTAGAACTCCAGTTCGATGCCCTTGCCGAGAAACTTGGAATGGACCCTCTTGAATTCAGGATCAGGAACGCTGTTCACGCGGGCTACGTGACTCCTACGAGGACGGTGATCACCTCCTGTGCCGAAGTCGAAACCATTCGCTTGGCGGCGGAGAAGGCCGGTTGGAAAGAGAAACGGGGCCATTTACCGCCCTATCGCGGCATTGGCATGGGGTGCGGCTCGGTAATCAGCGGATTTCCAATGGGCATCCGCGGCGGGTCCGCAGCGTTTGTGCGGTTCAATGAGGACGGAGACGCGACGGTGATTTCCGGGGTGATGGATAACGGACAGGGCAATGATAGTATGATTTCTCAAATCGCTGCCGAGGAGCTGGGGATTCCGCTCGACCGAATCAAAGTCATTACTGGTGATACCAGTGTGACTCCTTCTGATCAGGGAGCCTACTCCCAGGCTTCGACAGTCATTTCGGGCGGTGCCGTCAAGGCTGCGGCTGCCGACGCCAAGGAACAGCTCCTGGAGATCGCCGCTCAGATGCTGGAGGCTAACAAAGAGGACCTGGGAGCGCGGGATGGCCATATTTTTATCAGGGGGACACCGGAGAGATCCGTCGATATTGCTAAAGTGGCCAGAACCGCCTTGGCGCAGAATCGGGCGATCTTAGGCCGCGGGGATCGCTGGCCGGACGCCGATCCCAAGCGGGAGTGGGTTAAGAACCCTCGGGGTCAGGTTGCTTCCGCATTCTCCTTTGGCACGGCAGTGGCCGAGGTGGAGGTGGATCCCGAGACAGGCAAGGTGAAGCTGCTCAATATGGTTGCGGCCCACGACTGCGGCCAACCCATCAACCCGCTGGCTGTTGAGCAACAGATCCAACGCTCCGCAATGGAGGCGGGCCCGCAAGGCGTGCTGATGGAAAAACATTTATGGACCGGCAGAGGGCAGAACCTGAATGCCAACTTTGCCGATTACTGGTTTCCGCTCTCCACGGATGTGCCCAACATCGACCCGATTGTCGTGACCTCCGATGACCCGTTTGGGCCCTTTGGGGCCAAAGAGGGCGGTCTGTCGATCGCCGTGGCCATGATTGGGGCCGTGGCCAATGCCGTGCAGGATGCCGTCGGCGTGATGCCTAAGGAGCTTCCAGTCACACCTGAGGTGGTGCTGCGGATGTTGGAGGAGAAGAAATCTTAAAAGTCTTCCGATGAAGGGTGCGCCCGGAAACCTTTCAACTGGCTTGCCCGTGTCCGTGTCGTGAAATTATCTGCAGCGGGGGTAACGCTGGAAATACTTCTCTGCTATACCACTCCATGGTAAAAGTCTTGACTCCTCCTTCCATAAGATCCCATGACAGCATTCTAAGAACGCCGGGAAAATGCGGGAGGAGAGCATGAAGGTTCTCGACCGGGGTCTTACCCAAAGAGATCATTATCGATAAGGAGGACATGAGGATGGATGCACTCGTACTGGGAGGAACGGGGGGGATGGGGCAGGGAGTCGCCCGGGACCTCATCAAACAGGAACAGATTAAGAAAGTGATTTTGGGTGACATCAATATAGACCCAGGGAGAGTGCAAGAAAAACTTCGGTCCAGTGAAAAGGTATCGCTCATCAGGATCGATGTCAACGATCACAACGGCTTGGTCAGAGCGATCAAGGATGCTGGCATTGTCATCAACTGCGCGGGGCCATTCTACAAGACGGCGGTGGCAGTCGCCAGGGCAGCGGTCGAAGCAAGGGTCAATTATATCGACATTTGCGATGATTATGAAGCCACTGAGATTCTTTTTGCTTCCGACATTGATCAGGCTGCCAGGCAGGCAGGAATCACCGTCTTGACGGGAATGGGATCGGATCCGGGAACAAACAACGTTATCGTTAAATGGTACGCAAACCAACTGGACCATGTTGACGAGATTGACTTATTCTGGGTCGTTAGCATCGCCGAGCTCGCGGGTGCAGCCTGGGATCATAGTCTCCATATGACCCTGGGTAAAATTCCCCAGTATTTGGGCGGCAAGCTGGAATATGTTGAAGGGGGGACCGGCGAGGAAACGGCGCAATTCCTTGAGCCCCTGGGTACCTGCCAGGTTCGCTATGTGGGCCATCCTCAGCCACTCACCATTCCTCGATATATCCAAGGGGTGAAAAAGGTGGTGATCAAAGGGGCGCTCATTCCGTCGTGGGTCGACCAACTCATTAAAGAGCAGAAAGAGACAGGCCTTCTCAGTAAAGATCCAATCGAGGTCAAAGGAACCAAAGTAACACCCTATGATCTGGCGTTGCAGCTCTGGAATTCCATTCCCAATAATCGAGATAAGGGACCTCTTGCTTCCGGCCTGAAAGTGATCGTCAAGGGAGAGAGAGGAAGAAAACAGGTGACCTACACGGCCGACATCGTGGGCAGGATGGCACCGGGAACAGGACTTCCCGCTTCGATCGCAGCCCTCATGCTGGACGCTGGCGATGTCAAGGTAAAGGGAGTGGTTGCCCCGGAAGGCTGCATCGATCCTGGAAAATTCATCGTGGAATTACTCAAAAGAGGTGCCAAAATTCATCAAATGGAAACGATAAGATCGATGCTTGAAGTTTAGCTTAGCGTACTGCGTCGAAAGTCCCTTTTCTATGATTGTCATTCCGGGCTTGACCCGGAATCTAGGATTTCTGACTGGATTCCTGCTTTCGCGGGAATGATGGCCTGGTCACTGATGTAAAAAAGAAGTATTGGACGCATTACACCCGGTGAGCGGAGGAGGTTATTTATGAGAGATGTCAAAAAGCTGAACATAGCAAAAAGTCAAGAGCTTTTTGAACAGGCAAAACAATTGATTCCCGGCGGAGTCCTGGGTGCCAGAAAACCCAGTGATTTTATCGAAGGAGAATATCCCATCTTTCTTGACTGCGGCAAGGGTTGCCGATTAACCGATGTTGATGGGAATGAATATATCGACTTCCTCTGTGGCTACGGGCCGATTATCCTGGGCTATAGAGAAGAAGAAGTGGATGAAGCTGTGATGAAGCAAATAAGAGACAAAGGGTTCTGTTTCACACTCACCCAGAAGTATCAGAATCAGCTCGCGAAAAAACTGAGCGAACTCGTCCCCTCCTCCGAAATGAGCATTTTTTTAAAGACAGGTTCTGATGCCACCACGGCGAGCATTCGTATTGCGAGGGCCTACACAAGCCGGATCAAGGTCATGCGCTGCGGATACCATGGCTGGCATGACTGGTGCGTTGAGATGAAAGGAGGCATCCCTGAAAAATTCTACGAGGATGTCTATGAGTTTCGGTACAACAGCCTCAATCAACTCGAGGACTTGATGGCAAGATATGGCGATCAGACCGCTGCCATCATTATGACCCCATTTGGGCATCCCAATCATCAGAAAATGGAAGAACCCCAGCCAGGTTTCCTTGAAGGAGTGAGAGAAATCGCTGCGCGGTACGGCGCGGTGCTCATCTTTGATGAAGTCCGCACCAATTTCAGGCTCAGCATGGGGGGTGCCCAAAAGTTGTATGGAGTCACCCCTGACTTATCGGTCCTTGGAAAGAGTATGGCCAACGGATATGCGATCAGTGCTGTCAGCGGAAAAACTGAGGTCATGATGGCTGCAGCGCAGAAGCTTTTCATCTCTTCTACCTTCTTCCCAAACAGCGATGGTTATGTTGCCGCCCTCAAGACCATTGAAATCTTGGAACGGGATAATGTGATTGAAAACATATGGGAAAAAGGTAACCGCTTTCTGAAAAAAGTTCGGGATATCATTAGCAAGTATGATGTGGGAGCTGAGCTGACCGGTGTTGCGCCAATGTTTTATATAACCTTCAAAAAGGATTCAGCGGAGACTCACAGAAAAAGACGGGATGATTTCTATACTCAACTTATCCGCAGAGGCATCTTTCTACACCCCCACCACCACGGATACATCAGCTACAGACATACCGAACAAGATCTGGACAGCGCCGCTCAGGTCATCGATGAAGCCCTGGCCTATGTCAAAGAAAAACATCAAAAATAGCCGCTCCCGGAAAAAAGTTATTTCCCTAGGCTAGTGAGCAACCCGGAGGAGGCTCCGGGGGTCTCCAAGGATCTTATTCGTGGAAATGATTCCGGATACCGTTTTCATCAATTCCACTCTTTTCAATTCCCTTACCCGAGAGTTTATCAAAGGCCAATCCATCTGGGTTAAAGATGGAAGGATTGCCTACGTGGGCGATGCTTCCGATTTTTCTAAGGACCATAAGACCGTATCGATAGACGCGGACGGAATGGTTCTACTTCCCGGATTGATTGATGGCCACACGCACACCTTGAGTCATCGATACAGTGTCGAGGAATTCATAAAGCACGTCATTCCCTCCGGGGTCACGACAGTGATTACAGAGACCATAGAACTTGCCACGATCGCGGGGAAAGAAGGCTTAGAATATTTTGCAAAGGGGCTGGAAGGACAGCCGATCCGGTTGTACTACACGGCTGCTCCTCTCTGTGGTCTCACCCCGGCTGAAGAAAGCATTGCTCCAACCCACGAAGAATTCCTGTCCATCCTGAGAGATCCCAGATGCCTCGGCATAGGGGAGATTTATTGGGGAAACCTTTTTTTGGAGGGGAGCCAGGGAGAGCGGTTGAAGGAGCTTATTTCTGCAGCTCTGGAGATGCGGAAGGTGGTGGAGGGACATACGGCAGGTGCAAAAGGACAGAAGCTTCAGGCCTACACCAGCTTTGGTATCTCTTCGTGCCATGAGCCGATTACGGAAAAGGAAGTACTAGAGAGGCTTCGACTGGGCTACTGGATCATGATCCGGGAAGGGGGAATCCGGAAGGAGCTGGAAGGAGTCAAGGGGATTTTCAAGAAGAAGATTGATTTTAGAAGATTAGCATTGGCCACAGATGGGGTCGATCCTGAGGGACTTCTCGGCGAGGGCTATCTTAACGCTTCTTTGAGGAGTACCCTGAAACTGGGCGTTCCGCCGAAGCTCGCTTATCAGATGGTGACCATCAACGTGGCAGAGCATTTCCACCTGGATCATCTCATCGGGTCTCTTACGCCAGGGAAAATGGCTGATCTTGTGATCATTCCCTCCCCCGATGATTTCTCTCCCCAACTGGTGATGTGCGACGGCAAGATTATTTACCGGGATGGGACATCCATGGCTGAACCACGAAACATCTTCTTCCCCGAGGCTATGTTTAATACGGTAAGAGTCAAGGACTACCGTTTTCCCCCCGTCCCCCAAAAAGGGAAGGTCAGGGTCATGGAACTGGTGACCAGACTTGTGACCCAGGAAAGGATCATTGATCTTGAGGACCCTGAAGAATCGAACGATGTGATCATGATATTTGTCATCAACAGGCTGGGAAGTGGAAAGGCCTTTATGGGTCTTCTTAAGGGATTTGGCCTCCAAAGAGGAGCTTATGGGACGACGACGACCTGGGACATGCCTGATTTGATTGCCGTCGGATGTGATCACCAATCGATGGAAACCGTCATTGGAAGGCTCGAGGAAATTGGAGGCGGATGCGCCTATGCGATCGGGAAAGAGATCGTTGCGGAACTCCGCGCTCCTCTCTGTGGTGTTATTTCATTAAAGCCGATGGAGGGGGTTCGAGATGAGGTTAGAAAACTGGAAGAATTTCTAAGAGAGAACGGAGTGAAATGGGAGAAACCTATTCTGACGGTTGACACCTTTGGGACCCCTGCTATTCCCAGCCTGAGAATTACAAACCATGGCTACGTCAGGTTAAAAGACCGGAAAATTCTTTCTCTCGAGGTATGATAGCCTCGGAAGAATGATAAGCCATCCGCATCTTCAATACTTCCTCCCCCTCAGCCGAATTTATTATTCAACCTGAAAACCCGACTCTGTTGACGGAGTACTTTATCCCATGGTCCATTTCGAATAAATAAAAATGACCAAATAAAAATACCTTGACAACCCGATCAATTATTGTTATTCCAAAAATTAAGGTTTAAGTTGCGAAGGGCCGTGCCTGCAGGGTGGGGCTCGAAAACCTAAATTCTCTCAACCAACAACCCAGACCGAGAATTCAATAGATTGGCTTCAGGTTATTCTACCCTTGGCAGACGCGTCTTCCTCCCCGTCCCTGCTTACCCAGGCAAGCACCGGACAGGGTTTTCAGATGCCGCATTCCAGGTAAACCCCGTTAGAAAGTCTTCCACTTTCTAACGAGAAGGCTCACACGGGGCACCAGCCTCCGTGTTGGCTGAAAAAGCGATAGTTTTCATCTCCGCTGCAAACCCTGCACCGTCCCGCGTTTCGCGGGATATAGGGCAAGCAGCGATGCTTTCTAACGGGGGAAACGTTAAGGCCAAGAAAAGCGAAAAGAAGAAAGGAGGTGATCAGGGGGGGATGGAACAGAAGTTTTTTGTGCTTTCATCGAATTCTTTTGCCAATAGAAGGAGGAGACTATGAAGGAGTTTAAAATTTTTCTCAAAGAAGATGAAATTCCAAAACAATGGTACAATATTCAAGCAGATTTACCCACGCCCCTCCAACCGCCTCTCCATCCTGGCACAGGGCAACCCATCGGCCCACAAGATCTCGCCCCTGTTTTCCCAATGAATTTGATTGAACAGGAGGTCAGCACACAACGATGGATCGATATTCCCCAGGAGGTGATGGAGAAACTCCTCATCTGGAGACCTACCCCTCTTCATCGAGCCTATGTATTAGAAAAGGCCCTTGGAACCCCCGCCAGGATTTATTATAAGAATGAAGGGGTGAGCCCTCCAGGAAGTCATAAACCCAACACAGCCATTGCCCAGGCCTATTACAACAAAATTTTTGGGATCAAAAGGATCACCACGGAGACGGGTGCTGGCCAATGGGGAAGTGCTCTTAGTTTTGCTTGCTGTCTCTTCGGTCTGGAGTGCAAGGTCTATATGGTCAGGATCAGTTATGATCAGAAACCTTATCGCCGCTTGATGATGAATACTTGGGGAGCCAATTGTGTTCCCAGCCCCAGCAAAGACACCAATGCGGGAAGAAAGATTCTGGAGGCGCACCCGGATTCTCCTGGAAGTCTCGGGATCGCCATCAGCGAAGCCATTGAGGATGCTGTCACCTCCAAGGACACCCGATACTCTCTGGGAAGTGTCCTGAACCATGTCCTCATGCATCAAACGATCATCGGGCTTGAGACCAAAAAGCAATTAGAGAAATTTGGTGAGAAAAAGGTCGATATCGTCACAGGTTGCGTAGGCGGAGGAAGCAACTTTGCTGGTCTTGCCCTTCCCTTTGTTTTGGACAAAATCAACGGCGCCAAGATTACCATCATCCCAGCGGAACCGACTTCCTGCCCTACCATGACGAGGGCTCCCTTTGTTTATGATTTCGGCGACACAGCAGCCACAACCCCACTTCTGGCGATGCACAGCCTTGGACACGCCTTCATCCCTGCTCCTATCCATGCAGGAGGGCTAAGGTATCATGGCCTCGCTCCAATTGTGAGCCAACTGATCGTCGAAGGATTGATCGAGCCTCGGGCTTATAATCAATTGGAGTGTTATGCCAATGCGGTCCTCTGGGCAAGAACTGAAGGTGCCATTCCCGCTCCTGAAACCAGCCATGCTATATCCGTGGTCGTTGAGGAGGCAAAGAAAGCTAAGGAAGAGGGAAAAGAGAAAGTTATCCTTCTCAGCTGGAGTGGCCATGGCATCATGGATCTGGGTGGTTACGAATCTTATTTCAGTGGGAAACTCGTTGACTACCCATTGCCAGAGGATGAGATGAGGAAATCCCTCAAGTCCATTGAAGGATTGCCAAAACCGAAGGCGATGAAAAAGGGTAAACCAGTTTAATCCTAATGAGATCCTGCGGGCCTATTCTTGGCCCGTAGGATTTTTTGCTGACTGAGCTTGTACCAAATTACTCAAGCCTTATCGAGCCACAATGATTGAAGAATATGATGCGCTGATCATCTATTGCCCTCAATTAGGAGGCGAAATCCCATTCCGATATTGTCGAACGGTCAATGAAGACCTTCCCTGTAGGAAAATTATGGTCTGCTGGGAATTTCGAATAGAGATATCAAAATTCATGGGCGAACATTATTCGATGGACCAGATCCAATGTGCCTTGACACCTCCAACCAAAACGAGGCTTGATACAATCCTCGAACTCGTCGAAAAGGCCAAGAAGATTAAAGAAGAAGGAGAGTAACGGGTTGCTAATCTCTGATCGATTGAGAAATATCAAACCCTCCGGGGTGAGGCGAATCTTTGATCTGGCGCGTCAGATGAAGGATCCCATCAATCTGAGCATCGGCGAACCCGATTTCGATATCCCGGGACCCCTTAAAGAGGAGGGCATTGCATGGATCAAGAAAGGGTTCAACAAGTATACTCCGACGCAGGGTATCCCTGAATTGAGGGAAAAAATCGCTATCCATTTGAAAAGGAAGGGGGTCCATTTCGAAGAGGTGATGGTGACAGCAGGAGTAACGGGGGGTCTTCTCCTAGCCAGCCTTGCCCTCATCAACCCGGGTGATGAAGTCCTCATTCCTGATCCATTTTTTGTGATGTATGAATATCAAGTTCTTCTGATGGGAGGCGTTCCTATCTTCGTCGACACCTATCCTGATTTCCGACTGTGCGACGAAGAATTCGTCAAGAAGCTATCGAAGAAGACGAAGTTGATTATGATCAATAGTCCGAATAATCCCTCCGGGGCCATCTATCCGAAGGAAGACCTGCTAGGGGTGGTCGGGATCGCCCGGGAAAGGAATCTCTTAATTCTCTCCGACGACATCTACGATAACTTTGTTTTCGACACCCCTTCCTGCCCCTGTATCGGACAATTCTATGACAACACATTAACGTTGGGTGGGTTCTCAAAGGGTTGGGGAATGACCGGATGGAGACTGGGTTACGCGGCTGGCCCCAAGGAGATCCTCCAACAGATGATCACGCTTCAGCAATATACTTTCTCCAGCGTCAATTCCTTCGCCCAGAAGGCAGCGACCAAGGCTTTGGACTTTAACGTGGATGATTATATTGAAGATTATAAGAAGAAAAGAGATTTGATCTATCACGGGCTCAAAGATAAGTTTCGTGTCCAAAAGCCACAGGGTGCTTTTTATATCTTTCCGGAGGTTCCCGGAGGAAATGGAGAGGCCTTTGTCGAAAAAGCCATTCAACGGAATCTCTTTATTGTACCCGGCAGCGTCTTTTCCAAAAGAAACACACATGTCAGGATCTCATTTGCAGCATCGGATGAAACCCTTCAAAAAGGCATTGAGACCCTCAATCAAATCAGCTAAAATTATTAGTGAGTTCATTGTTATACGGACTGTCGAAATCTTTCGTCCCCCATTACCGAAAGAGAGCCCCGCGTTTCGCGGGAATTGGCAAAGAAGTGCGAACTACCTGCGCGTAGTCCCGCCCTGCGGGAGGAAGGCAAAAGGGAGATTGCGCGGAGTGTGAGGAAGGGGAGGAGAAGAGAAGATGCCGGTCGATTTGCAGGCGGTGTGCGAAATCGTGGAAAGGCACGGTTATCAAAAGGCTTCTCTGATTGGTATCCTCCAGGATATCCAAGCCAAGATGAATCACCTTCCTCGAAAAGCATTGATTCAGGTGGCAAAAAGCCTCGACCTCCCCCTCACGCACATTTACGAGGTAGCCACGTTCTATAAGGCCTTCAGTCTCGAGCCCAGAGGAAAACATACCATCCAGGTATGCCTGGGGACAGCCTGCCATGTCCGGGGCGGGTCCAGAGTTCTCGACTATCTTGAGAATCGACTGGAGGTAAAACCGGGAGAGACCACGGGAGACCTATCTTTTACTCTGGAAAGCGTGAACTGTCTGGGGGCCTGTGCTTTAGGACCCATGATGGTGATTGATAAAAAATATTACGGAAAAATTAATACAAAGAGGATTGAATCCATTCTAAAAAAATACCAGTAAGGTATGTCCTTCATGAATGGAATTGCGTGAAAATTGCAATAAACTCATTTCTGGTCGGATGGATTTAAATCCGAAGCACGAAATCCGAATTTCGAAACAATTTTAGAACGCTCAAAATGCAAAATAGGGTCTTCGTTTTAGGGCATTAAAATATTCGGAATTAGGATTTGTTTCGAATTTAGATATTTGGATTTCGAGTTTCTGATTTATCCTGGTTGCTCTCGATTATGTCAGGTTAGGAAATGAATCTTCCCTTCAAAAGTATCTCAGATCTTCGCCACCTCCGCCAGTCTTTGAGAAAATCGAGAGACGGGAATAGGCCGTGCATCACGATCTGTGCCGGGACGGGATGTCAGGCAACGGGTGCTTCAGAAGTAGTGGAAAAATTCAAACAAGAGATCATGAGCCGGCATCTGGAGGGGAAAATTGATGTTCGAGCCAGTGGATGCCACGGTTTTTGCGAACGAGGGCCTCTGGTGGTCATCCGGCCTGAAAGGATCTGCTATACGAATGTCGAAACCACAGATGTTTCTCAGATTCTTTCAGATACCGTTCTCGAAGGGAAGGTCATAGATCGCCTTCTCTATCAGAACCCCTTGACCAAGAAAAAGATCATCCACGAACAGGACATTCCATTTTACAAATTTCAACAGAGGCTTGTTTTCGGAAGCAATGCGGAAATCGACCCCACGCAGATCGATGATTACATTGCGACTGGCGGCTACCAGGGATTGGAAAAAACCTTATCTGAAAAGACGCCAGAAGAGGTTATTGAAACCGTCAAACGATCCCGTCTAAGGGGCCGGGGGGGCGGGGGCTTTCCAACTGGCGCAAAATGGGAGTCTTGTCGAAAAGCAAAAGGAAAGGAAAAGTTCGTCCTCTGTAATGCCGACGAGGGAGACCCCGGCGCTTATATGGATCGTTCCCTGTTAGAGGGGAACCCGCACCGCGTGATTGAAGGAATGCTCATCGGCGCTTATGCCATTGGTTCCGAGGAAGGCTACGTTTACGTGCGCAACGAATATCCCCTCGCCGTTGCAAACCTCAGCCGTGCCATCGACCAGGCGAAGGAATACGGTCTTCTTGGGAAGAATATTCTGGGGTCAGGGTTGAACTTCACCCTCAAGATCAGCCGTGGGGGAGGGGCCTTTGTGTGCGGCGAGTCCACGGCCCTCATGGCTTCTCTGGAGGGAAAAGTCGGAGAGCCCCGAGCAAAATATATTCATACTGCCGAGCACGGCCTCTGGGACCAGCCCAGCAACCTGAACAATGTTGAAACTTGGGCGAATGTTCCAATGATCATCAACCGTGGTGTGGATTGGTATACCTCCATCGGGACAGAGGGGTCAAAGGGAACGAAGATTTTCTCGCTGGTCGGAAAGATTAACAACACGGGTCTCGTTGAAGTCCCGATGGGGATCACTTTGCGGCAGATCGTTTATGATATCGGCGGCGGCATCCCGGGGAGCAAACGTTTCAAGGCCATCCAGACGGGAGGGCCTTCCGGCGGCTGTATTCCAGAAGCGCTTCTCGATCTCCCCATTGATTTCGATCGACTTCAGGAAGCTGGATCCATGATGGGTTCGGGCGGCATGATCGTCATGGATGAAGACAATTGTATGGTGGACATGGCCCGATATTTTGTTCGATTTCTTCAGGAGGAATCCTGCGGCAAATGTGTGCCCTGCCGGGAGGGGCTTCAGCAGATGGGAGAGATCCTTAACCGGATCTGCGAAGGAAACGGTAAGGAAGGAGATATTGAACTTCTGCAAAACCTCTCTCAGGTGATGGTTGACACGTCTCTCTGTGGTCTTGGATTAACCGCTCCCAACCCTGTCCTGTCAACTCTTCGATATTTCAGAGAGGAATATGAAACCCATATCAAAGAGAAAAAGTGCCCGGCCAAGTATTGCAAAGGGCTTATCTCTCTTTCAATCGACCCTGAAAAGTGCACGGGTTGCGGAGCCTGTTTGAAGGTTTGTCCAGTGGATGCAATCGCGGGGGAGAAGAAAAAATCCCATCAACTGGACGGAGATAAATGCGTGAAGTGTCGGGCCTGCTATGAGGCCTGCAAGTTTGATGCGGTCACGATTCAGTGAAACTGGAATAATGGAGTGATGGAAGGATGGAATGCTGGGTAAGGGGAAACTCTGGGGCCAGATGTTTTACCCATTCTTCTACTATTCCAATATTCCATCGTTCCAAGAGACGTGTTCATGGTCACCTTAACCATTAACGGCAAAAAAGTAAAAGCGAAGGAAAATACGACCCTTTTGGAAGTCTGCCGGAAGATGTCCATCTCGATTCCGACGCTCTGCTATCATCCGGATCTTGCCCCTCATGGTTCCTGCCGGCTTTGCACCGTGGAAGTGTCTGAAAACGGAAAGGCCCGAATGGTTACGTCCTGCAACTTTCCTGCTCGCGAAGGGATCAAAGTAGAAACCCATTCTGACAGAGTCATTCAGGCACGACGAATTCTAGTCGAGCTTTTCTTGGCACGATGCCCCCAGGTCCCATTCATTCAGGACTTAGCCCGGGAGCTGGGCGTTGAAGAGAGTCCCTTCAAGACTGAAAACCCGGAAAACCATTGCATCCTTTGCGGCCTTTGTGTTCGCACCTGCAATGAGATTGTTGGGACCCATGCCATCGGGTTCTCTCGCCGAGGAACCCAAAAGAAAATTGGAACGCCTTTTGAGATCGATTCCGACCAGTGTATCGCCTGCGGGGCCTGTGAATCCATCTGCCCCACAGGTGCCGTTAAAATGGAGATGGAGAGGGTCAGGAAAATCAAACGATCCGACACCGGAACATTGCGTTATTGTCGGTATATGCGCCTCGGATTAGTGGACTTCATGGTTTGTTCAAACGGCTTCGAATGCTGGCGTTGTGAGGTTGACCAGGAGATGGAAGACCGGTTTGGGACACACCCCGCCTTTGCCCTGAAACCAGGGAAAAACAAGACCCCTTCGCAGGTAGGCGGATTCACCTTTTTCCCCGAACTTTATTACAGCGAAGAACATGTCTGGGCCAAGCCCATGGACCAGAATGTCAAGTTAGGATTCGATGACATGGTTACCACCTTTGCCGTGGAGGCAGATTCCATCCGCCTTCCTCCGGTGGGCGCCGTTCTGAAGAAGGGACAAGTCCTTGCCGAAATCACGGCATCGGGGAAAAAGGCAAGAGTGCTTTCTCCTTTTACCGGGACGATCTCTGTCGTCAATCACGAAGTGGAAGAATCTCCGAACCTGGCCTGGAGGGATCCCTATCGTCGGGGATGGCTGCTTATTTTACAGCCCGAGGCTCCGGATCAGATTTCCCAGCTTTATTCAGGTGAACCCGCGAAGTATTGGTTCACAAAACAGGCCGTGAACTTGACCGGCCTTTTTATGAAATGGGCGCCTAAACCTTCTAAGGAAGAAGAGTCCCAGGAGAGGCGACTGATTCGAGCGATTGTGCGGAAAAATTGGGATAAATTGGCAGAAGTCCTGCTTTCCCACTAAGATGAATGGCACCCCCTCCCCTCCCCCTCTCCCCTCGAGGGGGAGGGAAAGGGTTGGGGGGGAGGTTTATGATGTCGGATAAAGAACAAAGAGTTGTTCTTGGAAATGAAGCCATAGCAAGAGGAGTGGTAGAGAGCGGGTGTCAATTTTTCGCCGCTTATCCTGGCACTCCCAGCTCGGAGATCCTTCCTGCGATTGTTCGATTCAAGAAGGAAAACGATCTGGACATCTACGTCGAATGGTCTACAAACGAGAAAGTAGCCTTTGAGAATGCCCTGGTGGCTTCTTATACGGGGAAAAGAGCTGCCGTGGCTATGAAGCAAGTGGGGTTGAACGTCGCGACGGATCCTCTCATGAGCTCTGCCTATATCGGGACTATAGGAGGCTTTGTCATCATCAGTTGCGACGATCCCGGGCCCTATTCCTCACAGACCGAACAGGACACCCGCTTTATGGCCATGTTCGCAAAGGTCCCGGTATTTGATCCCGCTAGCCCGAAAGAGGCTCAACAGATGTTACCCGTTGCCTTTGAGCTTTCGGAAAAATATCAGATTCCCGTCATCCTTCGTCCCGTCATGAGGGTCTCCCATGCCCAGCAAACCGTGACCTTCAATCCTATTCGCAAAGTTGAAAGGAGAGCCGACTTTCGACGCAATCCCCAGCGATGGAGCGCGACACCCCGATTCCGGTTTTTGCTTCATCAGCAGCTCAATATAAAGCTTCAAAAAATTGCTGAAGAATTCAATTCCCTGACCTCTCTCAATTTCGTCGAACATGACCGGGAAAACGCTCCTTTGGGAGTCATTGCCGGAGGAATCGGCTTTGCGATTGCCCGGGATGTGCTCACGGAATTGGGTCTCGGGGAAGCGATCCCCATTCTTAAGATCGGAACTCCTTTTCCCTTTCCCACGGCGAGGGTGGAGGCCTTTATTAAGAAATGTGATCAGGTTTTGATCCTTGAAGAAACAGAGCCGG
>Ga0187773_10000572_pt1 | contig 14622 bp, 19 predicted proteins | sample 0216_BV02_MP05_1_FD_133133 | JGI IMG/M metagenome (GOLD analysis project Ga0187773, IMG submission 133133) | Tropical peat soil microbial communities from peatlands in Department of Meta, Colombia - 0216_BV02_MP05_10_MG | ecosystem: Environmental > Terrestrial > Soil > Wetlands > Peat | place...
AAAATTGTAGAGTGTGTTGGCGACGTAGCGGTGAAAACGCAACTTAGAGCCCTTGGCGCGTGCTCCCACGACCATATGATAGTTCGCTGCCTCGGCCAATAATTTTGGAATATCCTCGGTGTTGTGTTGTCCGTCGCCGTCCATCAGAACAATGTAACGTCCCTTGGCAGCGCGCAAACCGCTCTTCACCGCCGCGCCGTTACCAATGTTATAAGGGTGGCGCACGACGTTAGCTCCCCCATTCAGAGCGATTTCGGCCGTGCTGTCCGTGGAGCCGTCATCGACAACGAGAATCTCGGTTGTTGGCAACTTCAATTGGTGAATTCCGTCGAGCAGCTTGGCCAAATTTTTGGCTTCGTTGAAGGCCGGGATAATGATCGAAATCTCGGGTGGGTTAGCCATGGAGTTGGTAAACCGCGTACCCGCGGGCGCGAAAATCTAACTTGACGCGATTTGCGGCAAATTCGTTCCAGAGGCGCGCTTGATCCGCCGTCAAATTGTTGCTGAGAAAAGTCGCCAGCAGATCCTCGCGCACCATGAGATGGGTGATTTGTTTTTGTTTGAGTGACGCTTCAATCTGTTCGGCATTCTTGGCGGTGCGGACCGAAGCCAGTAAAAAATTGGGCAGGTCGCCGCCGTCGTGAAAGTAATCCCGATCGCAATAATACGCTCTCCGACCGACAAAGAGAAGATAAATGTTAGCATCGGTGGAAGTTTTCCGGTTGATGTAGTCGAAGGCAGCATACTCTGGCAGCATTCGCATCAAGTACGCCGTGCGGTTGATTCGACCCAAAAGATATTCTGACGGCTGGGCCTGCGCGATATATCGCCATAGATAGACGCCGTGCCAGCCGGCAAAGCAGAGCAACACCGCATATAGGACGGCCGGCCGTTTGATGCGCAGAAAAACGTTGAAGATGCCGTAGGCGAGCAATATAACCAGCAACGGGACGATTGAAAGAATATAGCGTATCCGCATGTCGACCAAGAACAAGGCATAAACGAGTAAAAGAAATGCGAAGCTGGCGATGAGTTTTTTATCTTCGAGCCATTTCCCCTTGAACGACCAAGGCAAGAACAGAATGAGTACCGGCGTCAGCACGCCGTCGAAATATTGCGGTTTGTCGTCTTGGCCGGAGAAAAACACGCGCAGCGGCAATGCGATAATCTGCCAAATATTTTCACCGAACAGCAATTCCCGTTTTGCAAAGATTCCGATGCTCGTAGAACCGATGAAGTTCGGCCCTGCGGGTCCCGCCGCATGAAACCAACTATCGAAAAACGGGAACAACGGGTTACCGGTTTGCCACCAATTCTTGACCAGCCACGGCAGAAACGGCGCAAGGCTGAGCAGGCCGAGGCAAATCACCTCTTGCCAGAGCGCTAAAAAATTTTTCCGTGGCGGCGTCACGATCACCTGCGCGAACAGAAGCGCGATTATCAACGCGGCGACCAGTCCGTTCGGCTTGGTCGCCAATGCAAATCCGAGCAAAAGCCCAGTTAAGGCTAACCAGCGCAACGACTCTCGCTCTTCTCGCCAGCGCAGCAGACACAACACCGACCCCGTCGTATAGAAGGTAATGCCTAAGTCGTTGTAGCCCCAGTGGCTCAGTCGTAAAATGATCGGCGTCGACAAAAAGAAAAACCAACCGAGCAAACCGTAGAGCGTGCTCATTCTGCGCGATAGATAGGCGTAGAGCAGAAGCCCGGTTAGCCCGCCGTATAATGCGTGAATCCACTTGGGCACGAAATCATAGCCCCAATAGATCCACGGCGTAAAAAGCATATCGAGCAGCATGGGATAATAGGCGTAGGACGCCATCGGCACTTCTATGATGCGTCCAGCCTTGACGTAGAGGTTGGGAATCGCCAGGTGGTGCGTCAACTCGTCTCGGCTCGTCGGTGGTAGCAAACCAAGAAGAGATTCCGCAACACTCACGAAGAGCAGCGCGGCCCAAATAAGCCAGCCCAGCCAGCCCGCGCCTTTAGCGGCGATCGCGAACTGGTAGAGAAAAAATATCTGCGCGGCGGCGAGTGCGATCGCGACAGTGAAATTTAACAGGTAATAGTGCAGGGCACCGGCAAGACCCGCAAGAAAATAAACCGTCGCCACACCGCCGAGCAGACAACCAGCCCAGCAAATTTGCGCCAGTAAACGTGAAAACCGATCTTCCATCAGCTGCGGGCAGCGCGCGGAGAGACCATCCAAATCCGTTCAATGGATTGAAGTATCAAAATTTTGCCGGATGGCGAACAAATTGGTGGTACGAGGGTCAGTCAAGCAGAACTTTGAATGTCCATTGTCACCCACGATCAGCCAAGCTTCTCGTTCGTCGCGGGTAGTCGGACTGTGAGTACCCGCTTGAGTCAGACTTACTTTTCGATGATCGCGACAACAACGCCGAATTTTACGAATTCGCCCTCTTTTGCGCTGATCTCATGCAGCGTGCCGTCCTCCGGCGACTCGACTTCGACGTTAACCTTATCGGTCTCTACTTCGAGCAGCGCATCGCCTTTCTTGACGTTTTCACCGGGGCTCTTGATCCAGCGCAGTATGCGTACCTCGTCGCTCTCGTCGCTCGATCCGAGACGCGGAATGATCACGTCCTTTTTCATCAAGGAGATCCGACAACCGGCTACAGGGACGGCGCGTCGAAGCTATCGGCCAGTGACTTGAGCTTCAGCGTCTGGCGCATGTTCTCCATGAATGTGTTGATGTTTTTGTACTTCGCCGGGATTTCGTACTTGACCGTCGTGTAGAGATAATGGAGCTGCGAAAAAATCGCGATGTCGGCCAAGGTCATCCGTTCGAACAGAAATTTTTTGCCGTTATACATTTGCTCCAGAGTGTTAAAGTGGGTATCCCATTCCGCTTCCGCCTTTTGACGGGCCTCCTGAGTTTCCGCTCGGCGGATCGCATGATTGGCGTGAATCAGCACTTCATCGGACCAGTCCTCCAGAGCCAAGCAGAGTCCTTTGTTGGCCGCGCCTTCGGGGTAAATGCTGTTGGCGGGATTATCCTTTTCCAGACGCGCGGAGATCACCGTGGAGTCAATGATGCACTCGCCGTCGTAGTTCATCGACGGAACCTTGCGCTGCCCGGTGTATTCAATCAGCGACTTGCGCTCGTCCTTGCGCACATCGATGACTTCATAGGGCATTTTTTTCATCGCCAAAACGATTCTCACTTTTTCGCAAAACATCGACGCTTGAGAATTGAACAGTCTGATCGCCATATCCGACCCTCCTTAGGTTTGCTTGAATCTGTCGATAAAGGTTTCGTGACAGCGTGGCTTGCTCACCCACCAGGTATCTAGTAACCCATGCAACAAAATGCGAAATTTCTCAACCCCGCACCGCCAGCCTTTATTGACGTCATCGGGGTTCATGAGTATTCTTCAGCATACTTGGCAACGAGCATAAATGACGGCCGGGGAATGGTCTTGATTGAATTTGGCGGTTAGGATCTGGAAGGAAAAACATGGCGAAATATCTCCAATGCAGTGAATGCGGGAAACTAGCTTTTTACTACGACGACTACGTCGGCACCGAGAAACCCTTTTACAAACGCTTTATGCGCTACCCCGAAGGAGAAACCAAGTATGAACCACCCCGCTGTTTCAACTGCGGCGGTGTTCCCCGTCTCATCCATGACAACATCAAGGAAGAAAAAGCCGCAGCCAAACACTGATCACACCGGCGCGCCACTTAGCAAGCAAGTCCACTTTTTTGTTCGTGAGCCGCAACGCTCGCCGTGAAACTTCAACCTCCCGCCCCGATCGTTGCCAAATGCTCCTCGACGACTTCGGGCGGACATAGTTTGAGGAATAATTTCAAACCAAGAAGAATAACGGCGAGATCGTCGATCTGGCCAATGCCAACCAGAAAATCGGGCAACAAATCTACCGGCAGCAAAACATAGATGAGGATTCCGACAACCACTAGCTTGGAGCTGAATGAAATCCGCGGATCTTTGATTAGACGTGAAAACAGCCTCATAAAATTAGGCAGGTGAACGAGCAAGCGAAAGAAATTGCTCCAGCCTAGCTGTCTGATCATGCCGGTGGTTCTCACTGCCATGGGAACATCCCCTAATCTCCACAGACGTTTTAAACGAACCCACTTCGCGGGCGGGGATTTAACCCCGCCCTTCACTAAAGGGGATGCTCGCCCCCTTTGGAAACTTAAATCTTTGTGCCCGCCTCAAGAAGCGGGATTAACGTAGAATTTAACGTCAACACCGAAAAAAGCAAAAGGCGAGTGAATCACCCGCCTTTTTTATTTGGTGGAGCTGATGGGAGTCGAACCCACGGCCTCTAGAGTGCGATTCTAGCGCTCTCCCAACTGAGCTACAGCCCCGTTTATTGGATGGACTTCAAATACGACTGAACCTTATCCCGTAGATCGGGTCTTTTCAACGCGTAGGCGACGGTTGCGCGAACAAAACCAAACTTGTCGCCGATATCGTAGCGCTCGCCGGTGAAAGCACAGCCAAACATTTTTCTCCTAAGCGCTAGTTCAGCCAAACCGTCGGTCAATTGGATTTCTCCGCCACGGCCGGGTGACTGGTTTTGCAGTATCTGGAAGATTTCGGGGCGGAGCACGTAGCGACCAATGATCGCCATTCTAGACGGCGCTTCGCTCGAGACGGGCTTCTCGACCGTCGCTTCGATCTGGAAGAGCCGTGGTTCGATCTCTTTTCCTTTAATCACGCCATACTGGTGAACTTCCTCGAGGGGAACTTGCATCAACGCGACCACGGCCTCTTCCTCGCGATTAAAAATCTCCACCAACTGCTTGACGCAGGGCACTTCGCTGTCGACTAAGTCATCGGCCAACATCACGGCGAATGGCTCGTTGCCCACCAGATCACGCGCGCAAAGCACAGCATGACCCAAGCCCAGCGGCACCTTCTGTCGTACGGAAACGACCTCGATCATCTCAGCGATTCGGCGCAGAGCTTTTACCATCTCGGTGTTGCCGCGGTTGATTAGAATTTGCTCCAGCTCCGGAGCCTCATCGAAATGATCTTCGATGCCGTCCTTGCCCCGGCCGGTCACAAATATGATTTCCTCGATTCCTGCGTCGACCGCCTCCTGCACCACATATTGAATCGATGGTATATCGACGATGGGTAGGAGTTCTTTCGGCACGGTTTTCGTCGCGGGCAAAAATCGGGTTCCCAGACCGGCGACCGGAATGACGGCTTTTTTTACCTTCATGGTCATTTTCAAAAATCTCTAGACGACGCGCTTGGCCTTTCGCTCGGCAATTTCCTGATTGGACTTGCACTCGATACAAAGCGTGGTTACCGGACGGGCCTTGAGGCGTTCGATCCCGATTTCTTGGCCACATTCCTCGCAGACTCCAAACTCGCCGTCGTTGAGGCGCTGCAATGCTTCCTGAATTTTGAAAATGAGTTTACGCTCACGGTCGCGGATGCGCAGCATCGAGTTACGGTTCGATTCCATCGTCGCGCGGTCGGACGGGTCAGGAAAATTTTCATCGTCATCCATGGTTTCGACGGTCTTGCCTGCTTCTGAACGAAGCTCGTCGATCCGTTCATTGAGAAGGCGACGAAACATTTCAATTTCTTGCTTCTTCACGTAATGCCTGTGCTAACAACCCCGAGAATATCTATTTATTATAGGAGAATGCGCCAAAACATCAACCAAGGACACATTCGTTCGATCACGAACCGCGCCGCCGTTCGTCAGTGCCCATATGAACGCGGGTAAGCCAAGACAAAGATTTCAGTCAGTTTCGGCAGCATGGAGCGATTTAAAGTCAGTTGCGACTGCGAAAGCCTTTTGACCGGATAGTGGTCTTTGGCATAACCGGCAAACAATTCGGCCTGTTGCTCCACGTCGTAGTGCATCGGAATCACAATTGGAGGTTTAACCTGATCGACCACGCGGAGAACGTCTTCGAAGCCCAGATTGGTCATCGCGTCAATGGGAATCATCATAACATCGACGCGCTGGAGGACTTTAACCTGTTCGTCGGTCAGAAGGTGGCCAATATTGCCGAGGTGCGCGATGCACAGGCTGCCCATCTCGTAGATAAAGATCGAGTTGGCAATGGCTCCCCAATTGGCGCTGCGCTGACTGGGAATGTTGACGATTGTAATGTCTTTGACGCTAGTGCGAATCGGTTGCCAGGTTTGTTTGAATGTGATGCCGCGTAGAATGATCGGATTGCCGGTCACGGCGCCGGTATTATTGTGGGTAAAATGATCGTTGCTCACCGTCACGGCGTCGGCTTGGATGCCGGGCGTCACGTTGAAATTGGGATCGGCGACTACCTTGGTTTGACTCCCTGAGTGAATCAAGAAACTCGAGTGCCCGTACCACTGCACGAAATAATTGCCTAAAGCCGGTGCCTTGGCGGCGCCACCGCGCGCTTGGACCAGCTGGCGCCCTTGGTGAAAAAGCTTAACCAGTGCCGGGTTGCAAAAAGCTTCGGCGATTCCCCGTAAGGGTAACAGGAGAAGACTCGACATCATCCCAACAAAACTGCGCCGCTGCATTACTCCTCCTCGATGATCAACGCCGTGAAGCTCGACACCACGGTATCCGGCCAACGCCAAGCCTCCTTTGGCAAATTGGCTTTAACGCAGGTCTGTTGCAAGAAGGTTTGGATGTCCCAATCATGTTCAATCGCAACTTGCGGCAAAAGTACGGCCCGCTTTCGTTCATGTTGGACATGCAGCCCATGCTGCCCTACTACCAAAGCAAGGGGATCCTCCGCAGCTTCCAACTGCGACACCACCGAGATATCGATGTGAATACTATCAAGCTCATCGGCGCGGATGGGGCCGACTCGCGGATCGCGTGTCGCCGCCGCCTCGGTCATTTCGACCACGGTTGCGCATAACGAATGGGCCGGCGTGCAGGTACCGATGCAGCCACGCAACTCGCCCTGCTTGAACAATGTAACAAAGGCGCCGTAACTCGATTCGTCGAGGTAAGGATCGTGGTTCGCGGAAAATTTGCTCAGGCGCCGATGCACGACATCCTCAAGGGTCTGCCTGGCAATCTCGATGAGCAGTCGTTGCGAGTTAATCGGGAGCTCTACGTTGACCATGACTCGCACCAAATTATGGCGCAGTCTATCGCCGCCATGATGGGATTACAAGGTTAGAGGATCGAGTGAATTATGACGAGCAATACTTGCAGACGCCGTAGAAAGCCACGCTGTGCGAGGTGACCTTGAACCCATCGTGGGGCAACTTGGCTGGTTTGATCTCTTTTTGGCTCTCGACCAGCACATAGAAGAACCGATCGCAGCTCTCGCAGATGAAATGCTGATGGCGTTCGACCAAGGGATCGAAATGCTGCGCTCGGCCGAGCATGAGAACTTGCAGTTTCTCGTCAGCCACCAATTTCTGCAAATTGCGATAAACGGTTCCCAGACTGATGCGCGGCAATTTTTTCCGCACCCGATCGTAGAGCTGATCGGCGGTGGGGTGGGACTTATCGTCCTTAATGGCATGCCAGATTAGTTCAAGCTGTTTGGTGTTTCGAGCGTGAATGCGCGACGTGGCCATTGTTAGTCCGCCAAATCTTGCGCCAAGGATTTTTGCTGTTCTGCAGTGAGAGTCACTTGAGCGTGATAATTCGGATGATCAATCATCAATTCAGCCCGTGCACCGGCAATGAAAGCTTGCCGAGCATCCGCGCTGAGCGGAAAACGCACGTACTGCACCGCGCTAATCTTATCTTCCTTGCTCCGACCTTCCTCGAAGCGGGCGCGCAAGGAATGGCCATCGATTTTCAATGAAACCGCTTCGTCGATGCCTAAGAACTTGAGCAGATCCTCGCGGAGCTGGGTCTGATCTTCGATTTCCAAGAACATTGTAGCGCTTAACTCCCCGGGGTTGGGAAGCAGTTCGTTATAAACGGCGATCTCTTCGCGAATTTTATCCAGATCGCTGATCCGTTCGGTGCGCAGCATTTCTTGAATCTGAAAAATCACCGTGTCGCGATTCTCGAAAACCAAAGAAATTTTGTCCCCCAGCACGACGCGCCGTGATTTTTTCTTTTCGATAATGCCATGGCGAAACTCCTGGCGCACTTTTTCGTACGCCGAAAAGCCTAAAATATCGTCGAGCGCTACTTTTTTCATACAACGTTGTCGATCGAGACGTTGGCGAATGGGCTGAAGTTTTTCCCCATCCGCCAACGTCCGATCATATCAACCTTACTTTAGCTGCCAAGAGTATCGAGGCCTTTGGCAAACCGCCCGGCGTGGGACTTTTCCGCCTTAGCCAAAGTTTCGAACCATTCGGCCAATTCCGAAAGACCCTCGTCGCGGGCAGTTTTGGCGAAGCCAGGATACATCTCCGTGTATTCATAAGTTTCGCCTTCGACCGCCGACTTTAAATTTTTCGCCGTCGTTCCGATGGGGACGCCGGTGCAGGGATCGCCAACTTCTTTAAGGAAATCGAGATGCCCGAATGCGTGACCGGTTTCCGCCTCGGACGTGTCTCTAAACAACCCACCGACATCCGGGTAACCCTCGATATCAGCAACCCGTGCGAAATAAAGGTAGCGCCGATTCGCCTGTGACTCGCCTGCGAAGGCGTGCTTTAGGTTCTCGTGACTCTTCGTGCCTGTTAAACCCTTTGCCATAGTGATTCCTCCTTCTTATTGATAATGGTTACTAATAGGAAACGGGGCGGCATGTGTCAATAGGGTCTGCGACTTTTTTTGCCGGGTTACTTCTGATATTTTTACTTTATGGATCCCGCAGCAAGTTCGTCAAAAATCTCCATTGCTGATTTCCGCAAAGTCGAACTTAAGATCGCTACCATCAAAGCCGCCGAGGCTCATCCCAACGCCGACAAGCTCTTGGTGCTCCAAATCGACCTTGGCGGTGAACAGCGACAGATCTGCGCCGGCATTAGAAATCATTACACACCGGAGGAACTAGTCGGTAAACAGATTGTCGTGGTAGCGAACTTGGAAACGGCGAATCTGCGCGGTATGGAAAGCCAAGGTATGTTGCTAGCCGCCTCGGATGAAGGGCGCGTCATTATTATGACACCGGAAAAGACCGTCCAGCCAGGCGCGCAAGTAAAATAACTCCTACCGAGCGTCAATAGCTCGCTTGCGAACATGAGCCATTTTTCACGAGGCCGTCCGACGATTTGCACCGTCGACCATGAGGCGCTGCGTTGGAACTTGAGCCAAATCCGCGCCAAGGTCGGCGATCAAGTTAAGATTCTTGCGATGGTTAAAGCTAACGCCTATGGTCACGGTGCCGTTGCGGCGGCAAAAACCCTGGCCGCAGCCGGCAGCGATGCCTTTGGCGTCGCGACGCTGGATGAAGCCATCGAGCTGCGTGAGTCCGGCATCCGCGCGCCGATTGTCGTGGTCGCCGGGGTCTACCCCGATCAGGTGGAAGCGTTCATCGCGCAGTCGTTGACCCCGGCAATCTGCGACCTAGCGAATTTACGACAGATCGAAGCCGCACTCCTCGACCGCGTCAGTACGCTCAAGTTTCATTTGAAAATTGACACGGGCATGGGCCGCCTCGGTGTGCGCGCCGAGGAAATTGAGACTTGCCTGCCCCAGCTCAAAACTCTTGAAGCGTTGAAGTTGGAAGGCGTCTTTTCGCACTTTTCAACCGCAGAAAGTGTTGAGGGCGACCACACGAAAAAACAACTGGAGATATTTTCCGGCGTCGTCAAGCGTCTGCGTTCTGCTGGCATTACCCCCCCGCTGGTTCATTTGGCGAACAGCGCAGCAACCATCGCTCAACCCGCGGCTTATTTTGACATGGTCCGGCCCGGTATCATGCTCTACGGAGTTTATCCGTCGCCATCGATGGCGCAGCAAATTTCGCTCAAGCCTGTGCTGTCATGGCAGACAAAAGTTCTCCAGCTCAAAAAAGTCCCGGTGGGAGCAAGCATCAGCTATGGTCAAACCTTCATCACCAAGCGCCAAAGCGTCATCGCCACGCTTCCGGTCGGCTATGCCGACGGTTATCACCGGCTGTTATCGAACCGCGGCGAAGTCTTGCTGCGTGGAAAGCGCGCGCCGGTAGCCGGTCGAGTGTGCATGGATTTGACTATGATCGATGTTACCGATATACGAGGTGTGCAGCAGGGAGATGAGGTCGTTCTTCTGGGCCGTCAAGGCGACGCGGAAATTACCGCCGACGAGATGGCCGGTTGGGCAAGGACGATTTCGTACGAGATCTTCACTTCCATCGGCGCAAGAGTTCCCCGCATTCATCTCAATTAGACAAAAGGAGAATCAGCAGTGGGCAGGATCGAAAGGGCCCTGATCAGCGTTTCCGATAAGCAAGGCGTTGTAGACTTCTCCCGCGCTTTGGCACAAATGGGTATCGAGCTGGTTTCCACCGGCGGTACGGCATCGTTGCTGCGCGAGAATAAGATTCCCGTCAAGGATGTTGCCGATCTCACCGGTTTCCCGGAAATGATGGACGGACGGGTTAAGACCCTCCATCCAAAAATTCACGGCGGCATACTCGCGCTCAGAGACAATCCTGAGCATGTCGCGAAAATGAAAGAACATGGCATCGCGCCGATCGATATGGTTGTCGTGAACCTCTATCCGTTCGAAGCCACCGTGGCGCGCGGCGCCGGATTCGAAGAGATCGTCGAAAACATCGACATCGGCGGCCCGAGCATGGTGCGCGCCGCCGCGAAGAATCATCAATATGTCGGGGTGGTGGTCGACCCGGCAGATTATGATTCGATCCTCGCTGAATTAAAAAGTAACAGCGGGGCGCTATCACCCGCCACCCATTTTCGGCTCTTCTGCAAAGCGTTTCAGCACACGGCGCATTACGATGGCGCTATATCAAACTATTTTTCGTCGTTGGACGAAGGCAAGAAACCGCAGCGCTGGGGACAAACGGTAAATATCCAAGTGAGCAAGATCCAAGATATGCGCTATGGCGAGAACCCTCATCAAAGCGCCGCTTTTTATGGCACCCAGGGCGACACCGGACCGTCCATCTCACACGCGAAACAATTTCAGGGCAAGGAGCTTTCGTTCAACAACATTCTCGATGCCGACGCCGCGCTCAACACGGTGCTGGAATTTTCCGACATCGCTACAGTTGCTATCAAACATAACAATCCTTGCGGGGTCGCCTTGTCGAAACATTCGCTCGCCGATTCGTTCCGCAAAGCGAAAGCTTGTGATCCAATTTCGATCTTCGGCGGTGTGATCGCGTTCAACCGACCGGTCGATGAGGAAACCGCCAAAGAACTCAAAGACATTTTTCTCGAAATCGTGATCGCGCCGAGCTTCACGCGGGAAGCAAAGGCGGTGCTTTCCTCGGCCAAGCGTTTGCTCAACATCCGCTTACTGGAACTCGACATGAGCCAGGCGCAAGGCGGCGGTTACGATCTGCGCCGAGTGCGCGGTGGTATGCTGATCCAAGATTGGGACACGGGAACCATCGACGTGCGAGCTTGCAAGGTGGTCACCGAAAGAAAGCCCACGCAAGCGGAATATGATGCCCTCGATTTCGCCTGGCGCGTGTGCCGTCATGTGAAATCGAACACCATCGTTTTCGCGGCGCCGGACCAGGTGCTGGGCGTCGGGGCCGGTCAGATGAGCCGCATCGACTCGACGAAGATTGCCGTTTTGCGTGCCGCAACCCACGGCTTGGATCTCAACGGCTCGGCCGTGGCATCCGACGCCTTCTATCCGTTCCGCGACGGCCTCGACGAAGCGGCCAACGCCGGCGCCAAGTCGATCATCCAACCTGGCGGTTCGATCAAAGACGACGAAGTCATCGCCGCTGCCAACGAACACGGGATTGCGATGATCTTCACCGGCATGAGACACTTCAGACACTGATCAAGTAATACTTAAAAAGTCAAAATGGAAAAATTAGGATTGCGGCTTTTGACCGAACCTTCCTAGGTTTTTAATTTTGCCTTTTGTATCGACCATGAAAATCCTAGTCATCGGCGGCGGCGGGCGGGAACACGCGTTGGCCTGGAAGATCAGCCAGAGCCCGCGCGTGACGAAAATTTACTGCGCACCGGGCAGCGCAGCCATCAGTGAGCTCGCCCAATGTATCGCGATTAATCCAGAAGAGATCGACAAACTCGCCGAGTTTGCCGAAAGAGAAATGATCGACCTCACGGTTGTCGGTCCGGAGTTGCCGCTGACCCTTGGCATCACCGATTTATTTGAATCCCGTCATTTGAGAATTTTCGGACCGAACAAAGCGGCCGCACAGTTGGAAGGCAGCAAAACCTTCGCCAAAGATATTCTTGCCACGAATAGAATTCCGACCGCTGCATTCGGAACTTTCACCGACGCAGGTTCGGCCAATCAATACCTGGCACAGCAAAAGCCGCCTTACGTGATCAAAGCGGACGGACTCGCCGGCGGTAAAGGCGTGCTGATCTGCGCGAGCCGTCAAGAAGCAGAAGCCGCGGTCGACGAGATGCTTGTTCGCAGAGGATTCGGTCAAGCGGGTGATAAAATTGTCATCGAGGAATTTCTCGAAGGTGAAGAAGCATCTTTTATGGTGCTGACCGATGGCGAACATATAACGCCGTTGGCGTCATCACAGGATCATAAACGTGTCTTCGACAACGACCAAGGTCCCAATACCGGAGGCATGGGCGCGTATTCGCCGGCACCCGTTGTAACATCGCAAGTCTACGAGCGCGTCTTGCACGAAATTCTCTATCCCCTTCTGGCCGGGCTGAGAAAACGCCATATCCGTTACCGTGGTGTGATCTACGTTGGCTTGATGATCACCGCCGAAGGTCCCAAAGTTTTGGAATTCAACGCTCGCTTCGGCGACCCGGAATGTCAGCCGATCATGATGCGGCTTAAGAGCGATTTGATTCCGTTGCTCGAAGCGTCGATTGACGGCAACCTCGACCAAGTACAACCGCAGTGGTACGATGAGCCCGCCGTATGTGTCGTCTTGACCGCCAACGGCTATCCGAGTGCCTACGACAAAGGCAAGGAGATCCACGGTCTCGATCAGCTAAAGAATTGGAACAATGGCTTTGTCTTCCACGCCGGCACGTCGAAAGAGAAAGATCGTTGGCTAACCACCGGCGGCCGCGTGCTCGGCGTAACCGCGCGCGGGAAGGATATCGCGCGCGCGGTCGAGAATGTTTACGGCGCTGTCGGCAAAATCTCCTGGGACGGCATGCACTATCGCAAGGACATAGCCAGAAGGGCGTTGAAGAGCGTCTAGCGTCTCGGGGCTAGAGTTTTTCGATAACGCGAATCTAAGAATCTAGACCCTAAACCCTTTTCATCGGAGAAACCAACGATGTCAAACATACAACCCAAAATCGGCATATTAATGGGCAGCGATTCCGATCTCGACGTCATGCGCGAAGCCGAGAAACGGCTCGATTCGTTCGGCATCGCTTACGAAACCCGCATCATGTCAGCGCATCGCACACCCGAAAGAGCAGCGGAGTATGCCGCCACTGCCGAGCAGCGCGGCCTAGAAGCAATAATCTGCGGCGCCGGCGCCGCAGCCCATTTGGCCGGCGCCATCGCGGCAAACACGACTCTGCCAGTAATCGGTATACCGATTGATTCATCCAGTCTGAAAGGCCTCGACGCCTTGCTCGCCACGGTACAGATGCCCGCGGGCATTCCGGTGGCAACCATGGCGATCGGCAAAGCCGGCGCGGCCAATGCCGGTATCTTCGCCGCGCAGATCGTCGGGCGCAAAGATGCCGAAGTTGCCGCAAAGTTGCTTCAGTTCAAAAAAGAAATGGCTGCGGGTGTCGAAGAGCGCGACCGCAAGCTCCAAAGTGAAAGAAATAAAAGCTGAAAATTTACCGCAAGCCGTTGTCGCGCTCCGGCGCGGCGACGTCATCGTCTTCCCCACTGAGACACTCTACGGTTTGGGCGCCGATGCGCTGAGTTCCGCCGCCGTGGAAAAAGTTTTCCAACTCAAAGGCCGTGACGCCGACACTCCCATTCCAGTCCTTGTATCGGATCGCTTGATGTTAAACTCACTGGTCAGTGAAATTCCGCAGCTCGCGGAAAAACTGATCAATCACTTCTGGCCCGGCCCGCTCACACTCGTACTCCCGGCCCGTAATGATATTCCGCGCCAGTTGGTAAACGCCAACGGCGGTATCGGCGTGCGCATCTCCAGCCATCCCATTGCGGCTGAAATCGTTAGATTGTTCGGCCGGCCATTAACCGCGACCAGCGCCAATCCATCGGGTCACCCGGGGGCGCACACCGTCGTTCAAGCGCGGGACTATTTTACTGGCAAGGTAAGCATTTTCGTCGATGGCGGCGCATTGACTTCCAAGACTGGCTCCACTGTCGCCGCGGTCACAGGCAATAAAATCACCATCATCCGCAGCGGCGAGATCGGCAAGAGGGAAATCGAAAAGGCGCTCGGCAAAGGAGTCAACTTCATATGAAGCCACTCGCTGTAGCACTGTTGCTATTGACGGCATGCGGCTGCGATTCCAAGAACGAAACCGTCAGCCAAGGCCGGGAAGCGGTCAAGGAAGTCGTTACTCAGCCTTTCAACACGCTCGACAGCGCCAAGGACTCGCTGCGCCAGAGCGAAGACAAACAGAAAGCCGCCCTTGACGAAGCCGAAAAAGAACTCAAGTAAATCGTGAAT
>Ga0187773_10000573_pt1 | contig 14609 bp, 16 predicted proteins | sample 0216_BV02_MP05_1_FD_133133 | JGI IMG/M metagenome (GOLD analysis project Ga0187773, IMG submission 133133) | Tropical peat soil microbial communities from peatlands in Department of Meta, Colombia - 0216_BV02_MP05_10_MG | ecosystem: Environmental > Terrestrial > Soil > Wetlands > Peat | place...
GGAATCGCGGCGTGCTCGACGCCGCCGCCAAGGCCTCGGGCTGGGGAACGCCCGTGCCGGCGGGCGTGCACCGTGGCATCGCGCTGCAGGACTCTCACGGCAGCTACGCGGCGGCGGTATTCGAGGTCTCGGTGAGCGAGGCGGGCGCGCTCGACATCCGGCGCATCGTCGTGGCGGTGGACCCGGGCTACGTCGTGAATCCCGATTCGGCCGAGGCGCAGGTGCAAAGCTGCGTCGCGTACGGACTCACCTCGGCGCTCTGGGGCGAGATCACGCTGAAGGACGGGCGCGTCGAGCAGTCGAACTTCCATGACTACCGCATCATGCGCATCGCCGAGATGCCCAGGAGGATCGAAGCCGTGCTCGTCCCGAGCGGGGGCTTCTGGGGAGGCCTGGGCGAGACGCCGCTCGCGCCGCTCGCTCCGGCGCTGTGCAATGCAATATTCGCCGCCACGGGAAGACGGATCCGTTCGCTCCCTCTCAAAGACCACGGGCTGCACCTTGCCTGATGCCTGATGGAGTAAACTGCGCCGACCCGCGGGAAGCGTCCACGATAAGACCGCGCCACCGCCTACGCCAAAGGAGATCCAGATGATCGAGTTGACCGTCAACGGAAGGAAGCGCAGCGCCGATGTCGAGCCCGAAATGCCCCTCTTGTGGGTGTTGCGGGACGTGCTCGACGTCAAGGGCCCCAAGTTCGGCTGCGGCATCGCCCAGTGCGGCGCCTGCACTGTGCACTTGAACGGCGAGCCGGTGCGCTCGTGCTCGGTGCCGGTTTCGGCGGCCGCAGGCCAGAAGGTGCTCACGATCGAGGGGCTGGCGCAGCGCGGCCGCCTGCATCCAGTGCAGAAGGCCTGGATTGACCACGAAGTGCCGCAGTGCGGCTACTGCCAGGGTGGGCAGATCATGGCCGCCGTTGCGCTCCTGAAGAAGAATCCCAACCCCAGCGACAAGGATATCGATGCGGCGATGACCAACATCTGCCGCTGCGGAACCTACGCGCGCATCCGCACCGCGATCCACGCTGCGGCGAAGTCGGGCAAGGCGAAGGCATAGGGGGCGGCCATGACGAAGACATTCATCGCATCGCGCAGGAAGTTCCTCAAGCAATCCGCCGCGATCGGCGGAGGACTGACCGTCGGATTCGCCGTCCCGGACGCGCTTGCGCAGAAGGAAGGGGCGGCCGCCGCGGAGATCAACGCCTGGGTCGTGGTCCGGCCGGACGATACCGTGATCATCCGCTACGCCCGAGCGGAAATGGGCCAGGGCAGCATGACCTCCGCTCCGATGCTGGTCGCCGAAGAGCTGGAGTGCGACTGGAAGAAGGTGAAGATCGAGTACGTGTCGGCCAACGCGAACGTCAGGCGCAAGCGCGTCTGGGGCGACATGGCCTCGGTCGGCAGCCGCACCATACGCTTCTCGCAGGAATACCTGCGCAAGGGGGGCGCGACCGCGCGCGAGATGCTGATCGCAGCCGCGGCGCAGCAGTGGGGCGTTCCTGCCTCCGAATGCGCCGCCGCGAACAGCGTCATCACCCACGGGCCGAGCAAGCGCAAGCTGAGCTTCGGCAAGGTAGCGAGCGCCGCCGCGAAGCTCGAGCCCCCGAAGGAAGTGAAGCTCAAGGACCCGAAGGACTGGAAGCTGATCGGCAAGCCGGTGAAGCGCGTCGACATACCCGATACGGTCATGGGCAGGCAGGTCTACGGCATCGACGTGCAGCTTCCCGGAATGGTCTATGCGGCGATCGCCCAATGCCCGGTGTTCGGCGGCACGGTGAAGTCGGTGGATGCGGCCAAGGTGCAGAACCGGCGCGGCATCATCAAGGTGGCGCCGCTCGGAACCTTCGTCGCGGTGATCGCCGACAACTGGTGGCGCGCCAAAGAGGCGCTTCGCGACGTCAACATCGAGTGGGACGTGGGCGCGAACGGCAATGCCACGAGCGCGAGCATCATGGACTTCTACCGCGCCGGGCTCGACGCCCAGACGGACATTTCCGTCGGCCGCAAGGACGGCGATTTCGACCAGGCCTTCGCATCGGCCGCGAAGAAGCTCGAAGCCGAGTACTTCACGCCCTATCTTGCGCACTCGACTATGGAGCCCATGGGCGCGACGGTGCTCATCAAGGACGGCAAGGTGGACGTCTGGACCTCCACCCAGAACGCCGAGGCCTCGCTCGCCGTCGCGGCCGCCTCAGCGGGGGTGCCGCTCGAGAACGTGGAGGTGCACCGCGTGCAGCTGGGCGGCGGCTTCGGCCGGCGCGGCGGTGGCCAGGACTTCGTGCGCCAGGGCGTGGCGATCGCCAAGACGATGGAAGGCACGCCGGTGAAGATGCTCTGGACCCGCGAGGAGGACATGCAGCACGATTTCTACCGGCCGGCGAGCCTGGTCCGGATGAAGGCGGGGCTGGACGCCTCGGGCAACCCGGTCGCCTGGTACTCGCGCGTGGCGTCGACCTCGATCATCTCGACGCTGCTGCACCTGCCGCTCAAGCCGCCGCTCGCGCCGGCCGAGGGCATCGACCCGCAGGCGGTGGCCTCCCTCAACGATCTGCCGCACGCGATCCCCAACGTGAAGGTCGAGTACGCGCAGCGCAATGCCCACGTGCCGGTGGGCTTCTGGCGTACCGTGGGACATTCGCAGAATCCGTTCGTGCGCGAGTCCTTCATGGACGAGCTGGCGAGCGCGGCGGGCAAGGACCCCTTCGAGTACCGCCGGGCGCTGCTCGCGAAATCGCCCAAGGATCTCGGCGTGCTCGAGGCGACCGCAGGAGCGGCCGGCTGGGGCAAGCCGCTTCCGGCGGGCGTGTTCCGGGGCATCGCGCAGACCGAGGCCTACGGAAGCTACACCTGCGCGGTCGCCGAGCTCTCGGTCGACAAGAACGGCGAAGTGGCGATCCGGCGCCTGGTGCTCGGCGTCGATCCCGGATACGTGGTCAACCCGGACAACGTGCTCGCCCAGATGCAGGGGAGCGCGGTGTTCATGCTGACCGCGATGTTCTGGGGCGAGATCACCATCAAGGACGGGCGCGCGGAGCAGTCGAATTTCCACGACTACCGGCTGATGCGCCTGCGCGAGATGCCGAAGATCGAACTTGTGCTTGCGCCCTCCGGCGGCTTCTGGGGCGGCGTCGGCGAGCCGGGCCAGGCGTCGATCGCGCCGGCCGTGTGCAACGCGATCTTTGCCGCGACCGGCAAGCGCATCCGCTCGCTCCCGCTCAAGAACCACGGGTTGACGCTTGCTTGATACGCCGCACCTGTCATTCCGAGCGAAGCCGGGAACCTGCTCTTGAAAAGGTAGCAGCAGGTTCTTCGGGCTTCGCTGCCGGAATGACGGTGGCGGCGCTCGCGCTGGTGCTCGGTCAGTCTCCGGGCCACGCGCAGGAATCCCCGCCGCGCTTTGAGACGGTCGGCGACGCGATTCCCATGCCGCTCACCCGGGAACCGGGTGACACGGCGCGGGGGCGGAGTGTCGCGGTCAACCGCGAGCAAGGAGGATGCACACTCTGTCACGCCGTGCCGGGCGAGGCGCTCTCGGGCAACATCGCCCCGACCCTCGCGGGAGTCGGCGCGCGGCTGAGCCCTGCGCAGCTTCGCCTGCGTGTGGTCGACTCGACCCGCGTGAGCCCGAACACGCCGATGCCCGCCTACTACAGGACCGAGGGACTGACGCAGGTCGCGGCCTCGTATCGCGGCAAGACCGTCCTCTCGGCGCAGCAGGTCGAGGACGTGGTTGCCTATCTCTCCAGCCTGAAGGAGCCGTCCCGGTGAAGCGCCGCGCGTTCCTGTCCGGCCTGGGCGGCGCGATTGCGCTTCCGGTGCTGCCGCGGGCGGCCCGGGCCGCGACGCAGATCGAGCCGCACGTCCGGGCGATCACCGGCGGTGCGCAGGTGCGCAAGGGCAGGGTGAAGCTGGAGCTGCCGCAGCTTGCCGACAACGGTAACTCCGTATCGATGAAGGTGAGCGTGGAGAGCCCGATGACGGCGGCCGATCACGTGAAGAGCATCCATCTTTTTTCCGACCGCAATCCGGTCACGCGGATGGCGAGCTTTCACCTCGGGCCGCGGACGGGCAAGGCCGAGGTCAGCTCGCGGGTGCGGCTCGCGGGGAGCCAGCGCGTGACCGCGGTGGCGCAGCTCTCAGACGGCTCGTTCTGGTCGGATGCGGCGGACGTCGTCGTGACGCTCTCCGCCTGCGTCGACGAGAGCTGAGGCCGGCAACCGACCATGACTGCGCGAATCCAGGTCCCGAGGGAGACGAAGCTCGGCGAGCTCGTCGAGATCCGCATCGTCATCCAGCATCCCATGGAGACCGGGTACCGCCACGACGACGTCGGGCACCCGATCAAGCGCAACGTGATCAACGCGCTTTCCTGCCGCTACAACGGCGAGGAGATATTCCGGGCCGACCTCTCCTCGGGCATCGCCGCCAATCCCTACCTGCAGTTCTACACGGTCGCACGGGAGAGCGGTGAGCTTGAGTTCAGCTGGATCGACGACGAGGGCAAGGAGGGCCTGGAGCGGCAGGCCGTCGTCGTGAAATCATGAGGCGGGGAAGCGCGGCAGCGTGTTTGCTCGCCGCGGCGCTCGCCTGGTCGCCGGCACCGGCGCAGGAGCGCGGGATCGCGCTCGAGAAACTCAGATCGGGCTCGGCGTTTCTCGGCGCGGATCTGCGCGCCCTGCAGGCGGACGACTTCGCCAATCCCGGCATGCTGTGGGTGGAGCGGGGCGAAAAGCTGTGGAGCCAGCCGGCCGGAAAGAATGCACGCTCCTGCGCGAGCTGCCATCAGGACGCCGAGGCAAGCATGCGCGGGGTCGCCGCGCGCTACCCGAAAGTCGATCCGGCGAGCGGGAAGCTTCTCGACCTCGAGGGCCGGATCAATCTGTGCCGCGCCGAGCGCATGGGCGCCGAGGCGCTTCGCCGCGAATCCGAGGAACTGCTCGCGCTCAGCGCCTACCTTGCGCGCCAGTCGCGCGGCGAACCCATCCGGGTCGAAATCGGCGGCGCGGCGCAGTCGCATTTCGAGTCGGGACGCGCCTTCTACTACCGCAGGCACGGGCAGTTGAATCTCTCCTGCGCGCACTGCCACGAGCAGAACTGGGGCAAGCGGCTCTACGCCGAGACCATCACCCAGGGCCACCCCAATGCGTGGCCCGCGTATCGCATGGAGTGGCAGACGCTGGGGTCGCTGGAGCGTCGGCTGCGAGCCTGCCTTTCCGGGATACGCGCGGAAATGCTGCCCTACGGGGCGTCGCAATACCTCGACCTGGAGCTTTTCCTCGCCTGGCGCGCACAGGGGCTGCCGGTGGAGGCACCGGGCGTGCGGCGCTGAGCCGCTGCGGAGTGGGCTAGAATCCCGCGCCTAGGTACCGAGACAGGGGAGGACGCATGTCCGCAGGCCACGGCGCGCATATCGATCCCGCCAACAAGCATGTCGCGCTGACTATCGCGGTCCTCGCGCTGGTGCTCGCGTTTTCCGAAACGCTCGGCAAGGCTTCGCAGACGACCGCTCTCACCCACCACATCGAGGCCTCGAACCTGTGGTCCTTCTTTCAGGCGAAGACTGTCCGCCAGACAACCCTCCGCACCGCCGCGGAGGAATTGGAGGCCCAGCACGGAGCGAAGGCGCCTGAAGCCGTGAAGAAGCAGGTCGAGGCATGGAAGAAGACCGCCGACCGCTACCAGTCTGAGCCCGAGACCGGCGAGGGCCGCAAGGAGCTCATGGCGCGGGCCAAACAAAGCGAGGCGAAGCGCGACCGCGCCATGTCGGCCTACCACCATTACGAGATCGCCTCGGCGGCGGTGCAGATCGCGATCGTGCTCGCTTCGGCCGAAATCATCACGGGCGTGGTGGCGCTCCTCTGGATCGCGTACGGCCTCGGGGCGGTCGGCGTAGCGTTCTGCCTGATCGGCTTTTTCTGGCCGACCGCAGTGCTTCTCTTCTAGCGAAATTTCTCAGGCGAGCGCCTCGGCGACCAGGCGGTACGAGGTGCGCCGGCTCTCGTAGTCGCCGGTGATGGTGAGCACCATGATTTCGTCGGCCGAGAATTCCTCCTTCAGCGCGAGCAGCTTCTCGCGCACTTCGCCCGGATCGCCGTGCACCAGGCGCGCGCGCTGCTGCTCGATGTAGGCGCGCTCCTGCAGCGAGTAGCGGTGGGCCTTCGCCTCGGCTAGCGTCGGAAACGGGGCGTCGATGCCCTTCGCCATGTGCAGGCGGCGCAGATCGACGCTCGCCGCGAGCCGCTCGGCCTCGCTTCGAGTCTTCGCGCAGACGACGAAGGCGCAAACGAGCGACCGGGCTCGAGGCTCGCGCGCCGAGGGCCGGTACTGCTCTCGGAAAGCGCGCGCCACCTCCGGGCCGCCGCGCGCGCTGATGAAATGCGCGAAGGCGAAGCGCAGGCCGAGTCGCGACGCGAGCGCGCCGCTGTAATCGGACGAGCCGAGCAGCCACACCTCGGGCGAGGTGTCCCCAGAGGGCTGCGCCCTGACGCCGGCGAAGGGATGGCCCGCGGGCAAGGTTCCGTCGAGAAACCCGAGCAAGTCCTCGACCTGCTGGGGCATGCGATCGGCGCTGCTGAACTCGCCGTCCTTCATCGCCAGCGCCGTGCGCGGATCTCCACCCGGGGCACGGCCGATGCCCAGATCGACGCGCCCCGGGAAAAGCGCCTCCAGCATGCGGAACACCTCTGCGACCTTCAGTGCGCTGTAGTGGGGCAGCAGCACTCCACCAGTTCCGATGCGAATCCGCGAGGTCGCTCCAGCGACGCTCGAGACGAGGATCTCGGGGCAGGGATCGGCAAGCGCCGCGATCGCGTGGTGCTCGGCGAGCCAGTAACGGTGATAGCCCAGCTCCTCCGCGAGCCGGGCGAGGGAAAGGGTTTCCGCGACGGCCTGCGCGGGACTGTGTCCGCTGATAACCGGGGACTGGTCGAGCACCCCTAGGGGGATCTTGTGCACGTGCGTGTTGTGTCGAGACGGCGCAGCCGGGCGAGCGAGGGAATGCGGAACCGGGAGCGGCGATGCCCGGGCTTCGGGTCACCGGCCGTGGTTTGAGTTATCCCGTGCCTCTCCCAGGTGAATGCTCACGGACTCAGTTCGTTATCCAGATGGCCCCGCCGATGAGGACCGCGAAGAAGATGGTCAGCCACAGGATGCCGACGATGCGCTTCCTGTCGACGGCGGTGAATCCCTCCTTTTTCTTCTTTGCAAACCGGTATTCGACGATCATCAGGAGGATCCCGATGGCGGATACGATCAGCATCCATTTGAGCACGTCGTTCAAGGCCGGACTCCCTGCAAGGCGATGCGCGCAGTTTACCGGAGTTGCGGCGGGTGTCGAAAGCGGGACCCCGTATTGATTCGCGCCAGGGCGAACCGAAGCGGCGCTCTAGCGCACCGAGCGTTGTGCCTGCGACCAGCTGTGCAGGGGCAGCAGCGCAAAGGAGAAAAGGAAGGCGAATCCCCCGAGCGCGTAGAAGGCGGTCTGAATGCCGTACAGATCGGTGAGCCAGCCCATCAGGAGCGGCGTCGAGATGTGCGAGACGCTCCAGCCCAGCCCCGCGAGGGCCATCGCCGAGCCGCGCGTCTCGCTCGAAGAGAAGGTGCTCACCAGGACCTGGAAATAGATGGTCATGACCCCCGAGCCCAGGCCTACGCCGAGCATGACGGGCGCGATGAGCGCCGCATGGGTGAAGAGCGCCACCAGGCCCACCGCCGCGGCGACCACGAGCGCGGAGGCAAGCGGCACCGAGCGATCGTCCGCGCGCTTCACGAAGCGCGCCAGCACGAGGCCGGCCGCGATCGCGCCGAGCGCGCGCATGCCCACGAGCCAGCCCGCCGCTTCGGAGTCGAATCCCCGTTCGACGAAGAGAATCGGGTAGAAGGACACGCTGAGGGAGAAAGGCAGCGCCGACAGGTACGCGCACATGAGTCCGAAGTAGATGGCGCGCCGCCCAAGTAGCATGCGGTAGGTGGCCAGCATCGGGGGCGGTGCGCTGCGCGCCGCGGGCGGTGCAAAACGGAACGCGAGGCCGCAGGCGAATGCGACGAGGCCCATCGCCGCCACAGTGAGGAAACCGGCGCCGAAACCCCAGGCGGCGATGATCATGCCGGCGCCGACCGTCCCGGCGATCTGGCCGAAGCTCGTCAGGGAGTTGAGCCTGCCCATGAGCTTGCCGCGCTCCCCGGGAAGCTGGCTTACGAGAGCCCAGCTCGAGGGCCAGTAGACCGCGCGCGCGACGACCATCGTGATCTGAGCTGCAAAAAGGCCGGCCAGGCTCGACGATGCCGCGAACATCAGTCCCGCTGCGAAGGTGGCCGCGAACGCCCCGAGCGAGATCTTCATGCCGCCGACGCGGTCGGTCCACGCACCGCTGATCAGGTTGAAGAGCACCTGGACGACCACGGGGAGGGCAATCAGGCTCCCGATCGCGACGCCCGAGTAGCCGAGCTCGCGCGCGTAGAGCGGGATCAGGAGCTGCGTCATGCCGAGCGCGAAGTTCCAGACGAGAGCGCTCGAGTAGAACGGGCCGAAGACTCTGTAGACGGCGGGGTTCATCGCGAGGCGATTATGCGGGCCGGCGAGTGGGACGGCAAACGCGCACGCGGCGTGTAAGATTCCCCTTGTAAGGATCGTCGCCGCGGGCGCGACATAGGAGACCATGAAGCTCCACCACTTTGTCGCGGCGAGCGCGCTGGCCCTTTCCGGTCCCGCGCTCGCTGCCGGCCGGTCCTGCTCCGCGGTCAGCGAGGCGCACACGACCGCGCTCGTCGAGCTGTATACGTCGGAAGGCTGCGACAGCTGCCCGCCCGCCGACCGATGGCTTTCCTCGCTCTTCGGCCGGGGATTCCGCCCCGGGCAGCTCGTGCCGCTCGCGCTCCACGTCGACTACTGGGATTACATCGGCTGGAAGGACCCGTTCGCGAAAGGCGAGTTTTCCGCGCGGCAGCGCAGGCTTGCCCTGCTGAAGCGACCGGCGTTCGTCTATACCCCGCAGGTGGTCCTGCAGGGGCAGGACTTCCGCCGCTGGGGCTCGCCCGAATTCGCCGACGCCGTGGCCCGCATCAACGCGAAACCGGCGCGCGCGCGGATCGCGCTGTCGATCGACGCAGTGACCCCGAAGGCCGTTGAGGCGGAGCTCGGCGCGCAGCTCTTGGAGCCGGCGGACGCGAAGAGCGCCGTTGCGTACCTCGCCGCCTACGAGAACAGGCTCGCCAGCAACGTCAGAGCCGGCGAGAACCGCGGGCAGCGCCTCGAGCACGATTTCGTGGCGCGCGAGTGGATCGGGCCGATCGGCTTCGGCAGGGACGCGACGCTCCAGGAAAAGCGCGCGCTGCCGCTTCTGCCCGGCGCAAACCCGAGACACCTGGGCGTGGCCGCTCTCGTGCAGGACCGCTCGACCGGTGAGGTGCTGCAGGCGCTGATGCTCCCGGCCTGCTCGCCCTAGCCGCCTGGCGAAAGAGGCCGCGGCGCAGCCGCGGAGGATCTGCCATCGTCCGCCCGGGAAACGGAGGCCTTTGCGTCTCCGTTGAGGTAGCATAGACGGCAGAACAATGATCGGGTTTCCCGCCGTGGACTTTTCTCTCGCCTGGCTGATCGCGGGCTTCATCCTCGTCATCTCCGAGCTCGTGAGCGGCACGTTCTACCTGCTCGTGCTCGGCATCGCGGCGCTGGTCGCGTCGGGAATCGGTTACGCGGGCGGTGCTTTCGTCTGGCAGGCTCTGGCCGCGGCGATCGTTGCGCTTGCGGGCGTCGTCTGGGTGCATCGCTACAAGCGGAAGATCCTGCCCGGCCGGATGCGGGGTCTGGACGTCGGCCAGCCGGCCACCTTCGACTCCTGGATCGACAAGAGCGCCGGCCACGCGCGCGTGAAATATCGTGACGCGCTGTGGGACGCCCACGTGGCCGGGGAGGTTTCGGGCGAACGCGGCGAAATTCTGCATATCGTCTCCATCGATGGCAACACCCTCAAAGTTTCCAAGACCCGGCCTGCGTAGGCTTTCGCAGGGTCCGAACGAGATTTCAAGCTCCGCAGGAGGCAGCATGATCGCGAAAATCGTCGGCGTCGTCATCGCCACTTTCATCCTTTTCAGCATCGAGATGGTTCGCCCCTTCGCGATTCCCTTCTTCGTCGTCGCGCTGGTGGCGGTGTTCGTCATCGAGGGCGTGCGCGTCGTGCCGCAGCAGAGCGCGTGGGTGGTCGAGCGCCTGGGCAAGTTCAACGAGGTGCTCGAGCCCGGATTGAACATCATCATTCCCTTCATCGACCGCGTCGCCTACCGCCACTCGCTGAAGGAAGTCCCGCTCGACGTCGCCGAGCAGGTGTGCATCACCAAGGACAACACGCAGCTCGCGGTGGACGGCCTCATCTACTTCCAGGTCACCGATCCGCGGCTCGCTTCCTACGGGACATCCGATTACGTCACGGCGATCACGCAGCTCGCGCAGACCACCTTGCGCTCCGAGGTCGGAAAGATGGAGCTCGACCAGTCGTTGCAGTCGCGGGAGGAGATCAACCGCTCGATCGTATCGGTGCTCGACGAGGCAGGGCGCTCCTGGGGAGTGAAGGTGCTGCGCTACGAGGTGAAGAACCTGACCCCGCCAGAGGCCATCCTGCGCGCGATGCAGGCACAGATCACCGCTGAGCGCGAGAAGCGCGCGCTGATCGCCAAGTCCGAAGGCGAGAAGCAGCAGGAGATAAACCTCGCCGAGGGCGAGAAGCAGGCGGCGATCCTCACGTCCGAAGGGCAGAAGCAGTCGGCGATCAACAAGGCGCAAGGCGAGGCGACCGCGCTGCGCGTCGTCGCCGATGCGACGGCCGCCGCGGTGAACGTGGTGGCCGAGGCGATCGGCAAGGAAGGGGGACTGCAGGCCGCCAACCTCAAGGTGGCCGAGCTCTACATCGGCGCGCTCGGCAGCCTCGCCAAGACCAACAACACCATGATCGTCCCGACCAACCTTTCGGATGTGGCGAGCGTGGTCGCCTCGGCGATGACCGTGCTCGACAGAACCCGCGCGGGGTTGGCGAAGCCGGCCTGAGGCCGGGGTCACTCGGGAGTCGGCGGGGATGCTGTGACCGAAGGCGTGGCCGTCCCCGCCTGGCTGCTCGTCCTGATTGCGGCGCTTGCCGCTTGGGCGCTCTACGAGCACGTGCTCGCGCCCGCGCTGCGCTTCCTCGTGACTCATCCGGCGAACCGCGTGATCGACGAGCTCGGCGAGCGCCTGCGCATCGGAATCCGCCCTTTCCAGCGAACCAGGCGGCAGGCGCTCATCCACAGCCTGTTGGCCGACCGCAAGGTCCAGGCAGCCGCCGAGCAATTTGCCCGCGACGAGGGTATCGCTCTGGCGGCGGCGCTGGGCAGGGTCGAGCGTTATGCCCGAGAAATCGTGCCCGCCTTCAACGCCTATCTCTATTTCCGCGTCGGCTATTGGATGGGGCGCGGGATCGCGCGCTCGCTCTACCGCGTGCGGCTCGGCTACGTGGACTCGGACGGCCTGAAGAGCATCGAGGGCAGCGCGACCGTGGTGTTCGTGATGAACCATCGCTCGAACATGGATTACATCCTCGCGGCGTATCTCGCCGCAGACCACGCGGCGCTCTCATACGCGGTCGGGGAGTGGGCGCGCATCTGGCCGCTCTCGGCGCTCGTGCGCGCGATGGGCGCGTATTTCGTGCGCCGCAACTCCAAGGACGAGCTGTACCGGCGGGTGCTCGAGCGCTACATCGCGATGGCGACCGAGGCCGGCGTTCCGCAGGCCGTATTTCCGGAAGGCGGCCTGACACGCGACGGCCGGATGCGCGAGCCCAAACTCGGCGTCATCGACTACATGATGCGCGGCTTCCGGTCCGAGGGGGAGCGTGACCTCGTGTTCGTGCCGCTTGGGATCAACTACGACCGCGTGCTCGAGGACCGGAGCCTGCTGCGCGCGCTCAGTCGCGACGCGCCGGCCACGGGCCGCGCCAGGGCGCTTTGGCACACGCTCGCCTTCGCCGCTCACAACGTGAGGCTCATGCTCGCGAGCGAGTGGCGCCGTTTCGGCTACGCCTGTGTGAACTTCGGCACGCCGGTTTCGATGCGCGCCTACTGCCGCGAGCACGGCGTGGATTTTCAGAGGCTGTCGGGCGAGGAGCGCAGGCGCGAGACGGCGGCGCTCGGCGCACACCTGATGCGCTCGGTTGGCCGTATCGTGCCCGTCGTGCCCGTGCCTCTGATCGCGACCGTATTCGTGAGCCACCCGGAGCGCAGGCTGTCGTCGCTCGAGCTGAAGGCCGAGGTCGAGCGGTTGCTCGAGGAGCTCGAGCGCGCGGGAGCGCGCGTCTACGTGCCGCGGCGCGACTTTGACTATGCGATCAACGTGGGGCTGCGAATGCTGCTCATGCGCCACCTCGTCGACGAAAGCGACGGCGTCTACGCCGCGCGGTCGGAGGAGCTGCCGCTCCTGCGCTACTATGCGAATTCGATCGCGCATCTGCGGGACAAAAGACCGCAATGACGAAATTCCCCATCACGGAATGGGCGCTTGCCGTCAACCTCGTGACGACGGGGCTGTTTCTCGCCTTCGGGGCCGGCTGGCTCGCCGACCTGTCGAACGCGGCCTGGTTCGCCTTCGTCTCACTGTGTCTCCTGGCCGTAATGTTCTTGTCGGCCTTCGCCGTGGTGCGCCACGCCGAGGCGCTCGCGGTGAAGCTCGGCGAACCCTACGGAACCCTCATTCTCACACTCGCGGTCACCGGCATCGAGGTCATGATGATCGCGGCGGTCATGTACACCGGCAAAGGCAGCCCCACGCTCGCGCGCGACGCGATGATGGCGGTGGTGATGATCGCGCTGAACGGCATGGTCGGACTGTCGCTCATCCTCGGCGGGCTACGCCATCACGAGCAGAACTACAACCTGCAGGGCGCGAACTCGTTTCTCGCGGTGATCCTGCCGCTCGCAGTGCTTGGCCTGGTGCAGCCGAATTTCACCGTGACCACGCCGGGGCCGGTCTATTCGCCGGTGCAAGCGGGCTTCCTCATCGTCATGTCGCTGGTGCTCTACGGCGTGTTTCTCGGCATCCAGACCTCGCGCCACCCGGACTACTTCGTCGCGCCCAAGGCGCGCGCAGGGGGAAACACGCCCCTTTCTCCCGGCCACGCAGTTCGGTCGGTCCCTTTCCATTCGGCAATGCTGATCCTCTACATTGTTCCGCTCGTGGTTCTCTCGAAGCAGATCGCGGTGCCGATCAATCACGCGATCCAGGTGCTGCGCGCCCCGCCCGAACTCGCCGGCTTCCTCGTTTCGGTGCTGGTCCTGTCGCCCGAGTCCTTGGGCGCGGCTCGCGCTGCCCTCGCGAACGAATTGCAGCGATCGGTGAACATCCTGCTCGGTTCGGTCCTCGCGAGCATCGGCCTGACGATTCCCGCGGTGCTCGCGATCGGCTTTGTGACCGGCCATGAGATCGTTCTGGGCCTGGGCGCAACCGACAGGACGCTCCTCCTCCTCACGCTCGGGCTGAGCGTGATCACCTTCGGCGCACCGCGGACCAACGTGCTGGCCGGGGCGGTGCACCTGCTGGTGTTCTTCGCCTACCTGCTCTTCATCTTCGAGCGGTGAAGCCCAAGCTCATCGGCATCATCGGCGGCATCGGCCCCGAGTCGACGATCGATTACTATCGCCTGTTCGTGTCGATCTACCGGGAGCACAAACCCGACGGGGGCTATCCCCCGGTCCTCATAAACAGCATCGACTTGGCGAGGGTCCTGAAGCTCGCCGGCTCGGGCGACCTGCAGGGCCTGGCCACGTACCTGCTCGAGGAAATACGGCGCCTCGCGCGGGCCGGCGCGACTCATGGTCTACTCTCCTCCAACACGCCGCATATCGTGTTCGACGAGATCGGGAGCGCCTCGCCCATCCCGCTCATCAGCATCGTAGAGACCGCCTGCCGGGCGGCCGCCGAGCGAAAGCTCGGGCGCGTGGGACTCTTCGGAACGCGTTTCACCATGCAGGGGGGCTTCTACCAGAAGGTCTTCGCTCGCCATGGGATTGAGGTCGTGCTCCCCGCGCCTGGCGACCAGGAGTTCATCCACGAAACCTACCTGAACGAGCTCGTCAACGGAATCATCCGGGCCGAGACGCGCGAGCGCTACGCCGCCATCGCGCGCCGAATGAAGACTGAAGAGCGTATCGAGGCGCTGATCCTTGGCGGCACCGAGCTGCCCCTGCTAATGCGTGACGCGATCGACATCGGCGTGGCCCTGCTCGATACCTCGCGATTGCACGTGGAGCGCGCGGTGAACGAGTACCTGGCGCCGGACTAACGATCCGTTGATATGTTGCCCCCGGACGACTAGGATTACCGGAAATCCCACCTGTACACTCAACGGAGGGCGTCATGGCCGCCGCAAAGAAGAAACCGAAAGCCAAAGTCAAACCCAGGAAAGCTCCGGCGAAGAAGCCGGCGGTCCGCAAGAAGCCGGCGGCGCCGAAAAAGAAGCCTGCGGCGAGAAAGCCGGCGGCACGGGCCGCTGCGCCGAAGCCTGCCGCCCGGCCGGCACCCGCGCCTCGTCCCGCTCCCGCAGCCCCGGCTCCCGTTGCAGTGCCGGCGCGCCCGGCTCCGCTCCCCGGGGAGGA
>Ga0187773_10000574_pt1 | contig 14601 bp, 9 predicted proteins | sample 0216_BV02_MP05_1_FD_133133 | JGI IMG/M metagenome (GOLD analysis project Ga0187773, IMG submission 133133) | Tropical peat soil microbial communities from peatlands in Department of Meta, Colombia - 0216_BV02_MP05_10_MG | ecosystem: Environmental > Terrestrial > Soil > Wetlands > Peat | place...
ATCGGCGCTTGCTTGATGCCGTCAACCACTTTCGGGGCGCGAATGTGGGTTGCTTCCAGGATCGTGGGCACGATGTCGATCACATGATTAAACTGGTTGCGAATGCCGCCCTTGTCCTTGATCACCTTCGGCCAGGAGATCGCCATGCCTTGTTTGATGCCGCCCATGTGCGAGACGATCTGCTTGGTCCATGAGAAAGGCGTGTCGAACGCCCACGCCCACCCGACCGCCATGTGATTGTAGGTCTTGTCCGAGCCCCAGACATCATAAAAGTACTTGAGCTGTTCCTCCACGGTTGGATTGGCGCCGTTGAACATCGCCACTTCATTCGGCGTGCCAATCAGCGTGCCTTCGGCGCTGGTGCCGTTATCGCCCTCGATGTAGATGATCAACGTATTGTCGAGCTTGCCCATGTCCTCGACCGCCTGAATCACGCGGCCGATCTCATGGTCGGTGTACGCGACATAGGCGGCGAACACATCTACCTGGCGGATGAAGAGCTTCTTCTCATCCGGCGTGAGCTGATCCCACTCTTTCAGGAGATCCTTTGGCCAGGGAGTGAGCTTGGCGTTTGCCGGGATCACGCCCAGCTTCTTCTGATTTTCGAAGATGGTCTCGCGCAGCTTGTTCCAGCCCTGGTCGAAAAGATGCATGTCGCTAATCTTTTTAATCCACTCCGGCGTCGGGTGGTGCGGTGCGTGCGTGCCGCCGGGCACGTAGTAGACGAAGAACGGCTGATCCGGCGTCAGCGCGTTCATGCGTTTCATATAGTCGATCGCATCGTCAGCCATCGCCGTCGTGAGGTTCCAGCCGGGCTGGCCCACGAATGGGTAGATCTGCGTCGTGTTGCGAAACAGGTTCGGCTCCCACTGATTGGTGTCGCCGCCGACGAAGCCGTAGAAGTACTCGAAACCCATGCCGATCGGCCACTGGTCGAAGGGGCCCGCCTGGCTTGCCTGAAACTCCGGCGTGTTGTGGTCCTTGCCGAACCACGACGTATGATAGCCGTTGTCCCTCAGGATCGTGCCGATCGTCGCCTTGTCCTTGGTGATGATGCTGTCATAGCCGGGGAAACCGGTGGCCTGCTCGGCGATCACGCCAAAACCGACCGAATGATGGTTGCGGCCGGTGATTATCGCCGCCCGCGTCGGTGAGCAGAGCGCGGTCGAATGAAAGTTAGTGTAGCGCAGGCCGTTGGCAGCAATGCGGTCAAGCGCAGGCGTGGGTATGACGCCGCCGAATGTGCTCGGCACACCATAGCCAGCGTCGTCGGTCATGATTAGCAGGATGTTGGGCGCGCCCTTGGGCGGCACGATGCGCGCCGGCCAGTAGGGCTTCGACTGCGGCGCTGTATCCTTGATGACGCCCCTGAACTTCTGTGGCGGCGCGGGAAGTTGTTCCCCGCTGATCGTGGTCGTGGCGCTGGCGGAACCGGGGACGCCGGTAATCTGCTGAGCCGTTGCTGGAGCCGCTAAGAGCATTACTGCAGCGCTGACAAAAAACGAGTGGACCATAGCATTTCGCTTCATGATTTTTCCTCTCAAGAATAGCGGCGTTTTATTTGTACTAGTTTCAAGGCCAAAAAATGGTTGCACATAAAACCGCGAAAATCAAACGAGCGGATTAAATAAGAATCATTCGCCGCATTTTCGTAACACTAATGTCAAAAATCGTTTCCTTTCTGATGCGACGTCGATTATTTCGCGCCCGCTTTAAGGCAGAAAACATTTTCATCACACGACAGCGACAAGCTAAACGAATGCCATAATCTAAAGTCATTCGCCGCGCAGAGACTTGATTTAGATCAATTGCAATTCGTATCCGCCTGCGCGTGCAACGTTGTCAATCCGCCTAGCCAGTCGCCCATTTTGCGGGGCGACTTCCGTTTATGGTTAGAATTGGGATATCATGCGCGGCTAGGCGCACCGTAAGCAGCAATAACGAAGCCAGCAATTGTAACGGGAGACCGAAGCCCAGATCTGCGCTTCGGTGCAACAACAGTCCACAGCCCCGGCGTATTTTGTTTTTGCACGGGCTATTTTACTTAGATCGGTTTTGTTTCAATCAACCCAAGTCGAATGTCGCTATGCCGACCCGATATTTCGTGAAAAACCGCATTCGTGCATCCCAGCTCTCGATGGCTGCGGTATTCGTCCTGTACTTATTTTCGGCCAGCCGATGGGAGCAAACAGTCACGGGTTCGGTGCTCTTCGTGATTGGAGTGTTTCTGGTGGGAATTGCGACAATCGGCCGCTGCTGGAGCTTACTCTACATCGTTGGCTACAAGAATGACACGCTGATCACTGTCGGCCCGTACTCGATCACGCGAAACCCACTTTACTTCTTCACCTTCATTGGGGCAATCGGGGTCGCGTTTACGACGCGGACTTTCACGTTCGTAGCGCTGGGTGCAGTCTGGTTCTGGTTGTTTTACCCGGGCGTCTTGCGCGGGGAGGAGCAGAGGCTTGCCGCATTACACGGCGCTGCTTTCGAAGAGTACCGGCGACGCGTCCCGCGGTTTTGGCCGCGACTTGGGGCGGAATTCGCTGAACCTGAAGAATACGTGGTAAGTCCCATTCCGTTCCGCAAGCGCATGGTGGATGGTCTGTGGTTTGTTTGGGCGCTCGGCATCGTGGAACTGGTCGAAGCGCTTCATCGCGTGGTTCCCGGGTTGGTGATTCTGCTTTGGTACTAGACGGCGTAACAAGCTTCTCATGACCAACGTCAGTTTGTTTTTTCCAATTCCTTCACCAGACGTTTTATTTCTGCATCGTCCGGCAGAGCCTCGGCGGCTTTCCTCGCATAAATGAGTGCTTCCTTGGAGTTGCCAGCCTCCCGGTTTATGGAAATCAGCGCGCTCAGGACATCGAGATCGTAAGGATGACGTGTGTCTGCGGCTTTTAACACAGTCAGCGCTTCATGACGCTTGCCGGCCGAATTCAGCCCTATCGCATAGACATAGCTGTAACGCGCTGAATCCGGCGCGAGCTTCGCTGCTTCCGCGAGTTCCCTGAGTGCTGCGGTCTTGTCGCCTTTGCGCACCAGCAATAATCCCAGTGAATAGTGCAAATCTGCCGCGCGAGGCATAAGCGACAACCCGCGGCGCAGCGCTTGTTCGCCCGCGTCGTCGCGCTTCTGCTGGCGATAGGCGTCGGCGAGATTGACATAGGCCGCAACCAAATGCGGATCGAGCGAGAGCGCCCGTTCATAAGCTGCAATCGCTTTATCGACATGATCTTGACGCTGATACAGGTTGCCGAGGTTTACATTGCCCACCGGCCAATCGGCATTAAGCTCTAAGGATTCCAAATATTCTTTAGTCACATTTTCGCGTGCGGCGCGCTGATCAGCTGGAAATTGACTGTCGGGTAAATCTGCAAGAACGCGAGCAGCTTCAATTCGCACACCACGGATCGGGTCCGACAGGCTCGCTGCCCCGGTCCGGACGCGAACCGCAGGATCGAACTGCTCAAGCAAACCCAACGCAGCGATTCGCACTTCTGGATTGGAATCCTGCAGCAACCGCTCTGCGTCCGGCAAAAATTCCGCTCGGATTTGCGATTGCGCTAGAGTCGAGGCAGCCGCCCGAACGATCGCGGGGTTCGCAGCGTTGTCCGCGAGCCCGATCAGTGCTGGCAAGGATTTCGCGCCTTGCGTTTCTGCGCTGTTTAGCGTGGTTCCGTATTGCGGGCGATCGCGCCAAGTTGCGGCGTACCACTTGTCCATTGCCGCGGCAGCCCATTCCGGCTTGCGGTCAGTGTGACAGCCCGTGCACGCATTCGGCGTGCCCAGCGTGGGCGACAGATCGGGACGCGGTATGCGGATACTATGATCGCGGCGTGCGTCGATCAACATGTAATTCTTCGCCGGCATATGGCATTCGACACACAGTGCGCCTTTCGTACCGACGCGGTGGAAGTGATGCTTCTCCGAGTCAAAAATCGTTGCGTTGTGGCAGCGCACGCAAAGCGCATTACCTTCAGCGCGAAGCTTTTCCGTGTGAGGATCGTGGCAGTCAATACAGCTGACGCCGTGCTGGAACATTTTGCTCTGGAGGGATGATCCCCAGATGTAATCCTCTTCGCGCTGCTGTCCATCGGGGTAATAGAGCGGGGGAGTGACCATCGCGAGGCGGTGTGTATCCTCCAGCGGCGCTCCTGCTTGCCCACCTTCGGCAATCGTCGATCGGCGCGCATGACAGGCGGCGCAGATATTTATGACCGCGGGATCTGCGGGTTTGTCGCGGCGCGCATATTTCGCATATGCATCAGGAAACTTCCAGGCTTCTTGCCACCGGCTTTGCAAAGACACAGTGAGCCCGTTGCCATACTGCGTCGAAGACGCCGCCTTTCCCGCATTTGCCCATTCGACATGAAGCGAGCCGGGGCCATGGCAGGCTTCGCATGATACATTGATATCGCTGAATGTGGTCTTGTATGTATTCGATGTAGTGTCATACCCCTTGTGCAGATTGGTTGTGTGGCACTCGGCGCATTGCATGTTCCAGTTTTGATAAGGCCCGGTCCAGTGCAGCGGATCCTTGTAGTCGATCTTCTCGTGCGGGTAGAGATGAAACCAGCGCTGGCCACCTTCGCTTTTCGGCCGCGAATCCCAGGCGATGCCGAGCGACTGATAGCGCCCACCGGAAAATGCGATGAGGTACTGCTGCAATGGCCAGACGCCGAAAGTGTAATTCACCTCGTAGTCGGTGAGTTTGCCGTCAGGTCCATCGGTGCGAATCATGAATTTGCCGTCGCGTTTGAAGAAGTTGGATTCGATGCCGTGATACCGGAATTTTGCATTGTTGAAATCACCGAGCACCGTGGATGAGTTTGCTTCCTGCATCGCGAGCTGATGATGAGAACCGCTCCATGCCTTGAATTCGTTTTGGTGGCATTTCGCGCACGTATTCCCGCCAATAAAAGTTGCATGCCCGGTTGCCTGCGGTTTCTCGGACTTGGCACCCGATGGCGCTGACAATGGCGGCTTTGAGTGCGGTGCAAGCACAAAATATGCGATGCCTGCGATCAAAACAGCAGCCAGTCCAACGATCAGGAATGGAACAGTACGCCGGTTTCCGCTAGTTGCCGCGGATGACGAGGTTTGCTGAGGCAAGGACGGCGTTCCCTTGCTGGCGCTCGATTGCTTGGACTTTTTCTTACGGCTCACCTGTTGCCTTATCTATCGCCTCTGGTATTTCGCTGCATCTTATCGACCTCATATCGAAGGGTGGCTTCATGTGCCTAAGATTACAAGACGCCGACAGCTATTATAAATTGCCGGGCGTGAATTTGATTTACAGCGAATGCAAAAATTTATTACTTTAAGTGTGAAATCTCTCTGGCAATTTTGGTTTGGCCGGGTGCGCGCCGGCAAGGAAGCGATTGCCCACCGCCATTATTTCGATGGCGGCAGCCGCGAGATGAGGGCGCAAGCTGTAGAAAGAACGGGCGCCCAATGTTGGGCGCCCGCTCATAATGCCAGCCTCATTTCCCGCTGCTAGTCGCCCGCGTGACTGGTGGTCCGCATCTTCTTCCGCTCGCACATAGGGAAAGCTACGACTTAAGGTCGCGAAGTTGGTATGAGACGGGCCCGGACCTGCGGGCTAAAGTCGAAACCAAGGCATTGTGAAGTAAACGCACGCAACCATTGCGGCCACCTGAACTACGCACAACCACCCCGGCCAGAGCCTTCGCGTCCATCGCTGGGGAAACACTGTGGCAATTAGGGCGAACATGAGCGCTCCGAGCGCGGCCGTCGTGGTCCAGCCATACCAGTATATCGCGGGAACAGCGAACCCGAGAGCAGGATCGGCGACATCTCGCGAATGGTGCGTCCCCAGAAGGACCACGCCGAGCGAGGGATAGACGGTGAACAGCGCGAGATCCAGCTTCAGCGCGACCACATAGAGGACGGCGAACGCTGTAGCGTAAGCAAAAGCAAACCTGCGGGACGCGTGCGAAGACGTCATGAGCCGAAGCCCCTGATGTTGTTCATGACGTGACCGATTAGAAAGCTCCACCAGACGATGAAGGCAAGGATCGAGGTCAGGGCCGCGCGCGTGCGCGCAGGCTCGTCGGCACTCGGCTGCCGCCAGCAAACCCAGTAGGCCGGCAACAGCGCCAACCCGATCGCGGCAAAATGCTCCTTGATGTCGAACAGGCCCAGGGTCTGCCAGTGTCCGGCTTGCTCCAGCGCCGGCCTGACGTCGACGCGGAAGTACAGATACACGACCGCGCCCAGCAGCGTGGAGGCCGCATACAGAACCACGATTGCGTTGGCGTATGAGGCGGACGGCACGGCGCGAAAGCGGCCGAAAAACGAACCGGGCTGCGCACGCGCCGGCGCCAATGTCGACAGTGTTTGGTGGGTGATCGCGCCGAGCAGCGCAACCGCAAGCAAGCCGTGGATGATCAGGAGGACCGTCGCCATGAGCGCCCACCCAATACTGCCATGGGGGCGTTTACTTGAACAGCTCGATGGTTCCGAACGGCTCGGACGACCACGGCCGGAAGCGATTCAGGGTGAATCGGGTCTTCTGGCCCGGTTTGACATCCACCAGCACATAGTTGTACTCCTCCTTCGGCGGCTGTCCCTTCCAGTAGAGGTCCGGCGGATAGTCCGCGGGGAGCTTGATGCTCGTGCGCCCCGGGAGAATCGGATCCTGCTCCGCGCCGCCGCCACCTAGCAGCAGATACTTCACGCCGTCCACCTCGTATAGTTCGGTCGTGTGGACGTGCCCGTTGAACACGACCACCTCCATGTCCTTTGCGTAGGCAGCAATCACCTTGTGCGGATTGTCGGGGCCGGGGATGGGGCCCAAGCCCGACCTGGCGAACACCGGATAGTGAAAGGTGATGAAGGCTTTCTTGATGCCCTTGGCCCTGGCCTCGTCCATCCACTGTTGCAGCTGCTTCATCTGTTGCGCATACTTCGGCCGGTCGGCATCCCATAGCGAGGGTGAGCGGTAGTCGTACTTGCCGCTCCACAGATAGATGAAGCGCACGCCTTTGAAGTCGAATTTGTAGATGAGATTCTCCGGCGTGATGCCGAGCGTCTTCAGATACGGCACGGCGTTCAGCACGCCCTCGATCTTGGGATCGCCCCACACCTCATGATTGCCCACGCTCATGAACCAGCGGCCCTCCAGCCCGGCTGCCCGCATCTCGGAATCCGCTGCCGGCAGTTGCTTCAGCATGGTGTCGTTCACGCGCTTCCAGTACGGGCTGTCGTTAACCGTACGGCCTTGATTCCCCCACCAGACGACGTCTCCGTCGTTGATCACGAATCGGGCACGCCCCGACTGCACGTCCTTCACGATCTCGCGCGCCACCCAGTCGCCGCCGCTCAACCGAAACATCGTGCGTTGCACGCCTGGCAGCAGTTTCACGTCCTCCACCGAGGCCTCGGTGACCCAGCCCTTATCGATCGTCAACGTCATGACCTCGGACCTGCTCTCGAACGGCATGATGACCCGGATGAGCTCCTTGGTGGCCGGATCAAAGATCATCTTTATATCCTTCTTCACCACCTCTTCCGCGATCTTGTCCGGCATGACCAGGCCGAACATCTCGACGAATAGCTTTACAAGGTCCGGACGGCCGTCCTTGACCGGTAGGTACATCATCGGCCGCGAGTCACCGTACACAGCAAACGAAAAAGATTGAGTGTCAACCCGTGCCTTTTGCTGGGCGACGGCTGTCCACGGCCATAGGGTCAAAAGCAGCGCCAAACTCGAGAGCAGCACACTAGGGTTGATCATGTTGGTCCTCCGCGTCAGATGTCGCCCGCAAATTACAGGATATCAAATTGGTCATCAACGCGTACTGCAATTCAATTTTTTTCATGATTTTCTCGGTTAAGGATGGTGTTGCTAGAGAGCTGAAATTTTTTTTACCTGCTTCAACGTTCAAAATACTGCCATAGGGTGCCGGCAAAATCGAAAACGTTATCGTAATGGTTTGTCACGCGGGAATTCGATCTATCATTAGGCGCAAACTTTTTTGCGTGCGCAAGCAAAATAAGTTCGTTCCGAGTTTATCTGCGACGACGAGTTGGAGACGCCGTTGTCAGTATTGGACTTTTGTTAATTGCTTGCGCAAGAAAAAAACGGGCGGCCCTTCCGGACCGCCCGTCACTTTGCCTTTACTACTGCCCTTCGTGCTCTTTCATCATTTCCTGGATTTTCTTTTTCACGGCATCAAGGTTGAAAGTGGCCGGTGCCTGCATCGGTGGATACTCGATTGCCGTCTCCGCCAGCTTTGCAACATATTGCTGCACGAGGACGAAGCGCCAGAACTCGCGTGCAAAGAAGTCATTCGTGTACCCCGCGCCACTGGTGTTGAAAGTCTCGCCGCGGATCGATGGTGTACGCTCGAAGGGATCTTGCCGAATGTTCACCATTGTGGGCATGTCGGTGGTAATCTTTTCCCCCGGCCAGCCGTACGGCTGTTGATAGAACTGGAACTTGAAATCATCCACGCGAAGCGCGCCGAGGTGCGGACCGCCGAAATAGAAAATCTCGTGCCGCTTGGACGGCCCTTTCCCGGTGATGAGGTCCATTTGGTTGTAGCCATCGAGGTGATTTTTGTACTCACGATCGCCAAGCTTTACCCCCTTCAGGAGCTGCTCGGTGATGTTGGGATTGCCGGCCGCAGCCGCAAGGGTAGGAAGCCAGTCGAGGCCGGAGAAGATGCCGTTCTCGACCGTGCCCGGTTTGACTTTGCCCGGCCAGCGGATGATGGCCGGCACGCGGAAACCGCCTTCGAAGACAGTCCCCTTGGTGGCCCTGAACGGCGTCATGCCGCCGTCCGGCCAGGTAAATACTTCCGCCCCGTTGTCGGTCGTGAAGATGACAATGGTGTTGTTGGCCTCCCCGATGTCTTCCAAATGTTTTAAAAGCGCGCCGATGCAATCATCCAACTGCGCCATGCCGGCTTCCTCCAATCCGTAATTGGTATTGCTAGTCTGCATGGACGAGTACTTTTTGGAGAGGAAGGTCCAGACGTGCATGCGCGTCGTATTGTGCCAGATGAAGAACGGCTTGCCCTCTTTCTTGGCCTTATCCATGAATTCGGATGAGGCTTTGACCAACACCTCGTCGAAGGTCGTCATGTTGTACTTTGCCTTCAAGAACGGAAGGTCATGCATGTTGGGCACATTAGACATGTCCGGGAACGGCGGCAGCGGACCTTCGTCCACTATTTTCTGCTTTCCGACCTTGCCCCATCGCGGCATCTCGGTCGTGTCGTCATTGGCCGTCGCCCAGCAATGAACCAGACTGCGAGGGCCGTGCTGGTCGTAGAATGTCTTGTCTACTGGGAATGAGTACCAGTACGGATCCGACAAAGCGTCGAGGTGATACAAGTAGCCGAAGAATTCGTCGAAGCCGTGTAAGCACGGGAGGTATTTATTCAGGTCGCCCAAGTGGTTCTTACCGAACTGCCCCGTTGCATAGCCCAAGGACTTGAGGACCGTGGCGAGAGTCACGGCTTGAGCCGGGATACCGACATCCGCCCCAGCCTGACCGACGGTGGTCAAACCCGTGCGAAGGGGAATTTCGCCGGTGATGAAATTTGCCCGGCCCGCGGTGCAGCTCGCCTCGGCGTAGTAGTCCGTGAATCGCATGCCCTGCGCGGCCAGCTTGTCGAGGTTCGGCGTCTTTCCTGACATGATGCCCTGATGATAGGCACCTATGTTGAACCAGCCTATGTCATCGCCCATGATGACGAGGATATTGGGTTTTTTGTCCGCCGCCTGCACCGGAGCAATCACGCCCGTGAACGCAGCGACGGCAATCAAAAGCGAAAAACCATAGTAAAGGGATTTGTGTTTCATGATTTTTCCTCTCAAGAAGTTTATTACTGTTTCGATGGTATTCGACTTCAAGCGTCAAAAGCCAATTTGAATTGAATTTTCGTTTTGGGCCTCCTATCTTGGGTTTATTGTCCGTTGCCTTGCCCGCCGCAACTGCGCAGATGAGCGCCGCGTCGACTACGGAGACGGATCATTATGAACTTCGTTTCATATAGGTTGAATTCTTTTATCATACCGGCCTCACCGGTTCGAATGTTGCCACAGCACGCTGGCTAGCTCAAATGCTGTATTGCAATATTAGTCATAAATTTGTCACATTGGCGCTTACCCTGATGTGAAGCGCAATCAAATTTTTTACATCCGGAATATTCGTGGCTATCTCGAGATTGGCCGGATGCGCGCCGGGAGCTGGGCAAATGGTCAGCACTATTACCGTGACGGCGCTAGCCGTGCGGTGAGGGGCCAAGCTGCAAAAAAACGGGCGGCCCTTGCGAGCCGCCCGCCGTGAACGTCATTCCGGTTACTGGCTCTGCGTCGCCCGGGCCTTCTCGATCTGCGCTTTGACCGCCTCGAGGTTGAAGCTAGCGCCCGGCTGCATTGGCGGGAACTCGATCGCCGTCTGCGCTATCTTCGCCACTTCCTGCTGCACGAACTGGAAGCGCCAGAACTCGTACACGAACCAATTGTAGAATGCGAGTGACCCGTTGGCGCCGCTCGGCATGCCCGTGCGCTCGTAAGGGTCCGAGCGAAGGTTGGTCAGGATCGGCCAGTCGACCTTGATCGTGCCACCCAGCCAGCCTTGCGGCTGATCGGTGAACCGATACTTGAAGTCGTTGATCCGCACCGCTGAGAGCGTCCCCTCGGTGAAGTAGAAAATCTCATGGCGCGCCGACGGACCCTTGCCGGTGATTAGGTTCATCTGGTTGTAGCCGTCCAGGTGCACCTTGTACGAGCGATCGCCAAGTTGCTTGCCCTTCAGCAGCTCATCGACGATGTTGGGGTTGCCCGCTGCCGCAACGAACGTTGGGAACCAGTCTAAGCCGGACACGATGCTGTTCTCGACCTTGCCTGCCGGCACCATGCCCGGCCAGCGCAAGATCATCGGCACGCGGAAGCCTCCTTCGAGAGCCGTTCCCTTGCCTCCGGCGAACGGCGTCTGGCCGCCGTCGGGCCAGGTGAAGTTCTCGGCGCCGTTGTCGGTGGTGAAGCCGAGGATGGTGTCGCCCTCGATACCGTTGTCCTTGAGATATTGCATCACCGCGCCGACGATATCGTCGATCTGCGCCATGCCGGCTTCCTGGATGGTCCAGTTGTTGTCCGAGTTGCGCATCGCTTCATACTTGGGGGAAAGGTGCGTGACCACGTGCATCCGCGTCGGGTTGAGCCAGAGGAAGAACGGCTTGCCGTCCCTGCGTGCACGGTCGACAAACTTCAGCGCCTTGTCGAGGATCTCGTCGTCCACGGTCTCCATCCGCTTGGGACACAGCTCGCCGGCGTCCTCGATCTTCTGCTTGCCAATCTTGCCCCAGCGCGGTTGCACGGTCGCGTCATCCACGTTCGTCGCCCACGAATGCACCATATTTCGTGGACCCACGGTCGCCTTCAGCTTCTGTGGGTAATTCGGGTGGCAGGGGTCCTCCATGGCGTCGAGGTGATACAGGTAGCCGAAGAATTCATCGAAGCCGTGCACCGTGGGCAGGAACTTGTTCAAGTCGCCCAGGTGATTCTTGCCGAACTGACCGGTGGCGTAACCCATTGCCTTCAGCGCCGTCGCGATCGTCGGCGCTTGCTCCGGCATCCCGATCTGCGACCCGGCTTGTCCCACGGTCGTCAGCCCCGTGCGAAGGGGAATTTCGCCGGTAATGAAATTGGCGCGCCCGGCCGTGCAGCTCGCTTCCGCGTAGTAGTCCGTGAATCGCATGCCCTGCGCGGCCAGCTTGTCCAGGTTCGGCGTCTTGCCTGACATGATGCCCTGGTTGTAGGCGCCGATGTTAGCCCAGCCGATGTCGTCGCCCATGATCATGATGATATTAGGCTTCTTGTCTGCTGCGTGCACCGGAGCAATCGTGCCCATGAGCGCAGCGGCTGCAATCAGCACCGAAAAGCCAGAGTAAAGGGGTTTGTGTTTCATGATTTCTCCTTTCAAGAAGCTTGTTAATGATTCGATCGTATTCAACTTCAAGCGTCAAAAGCCAACTAGCGGTGTATTTTCGTTGTGAGCCTCCTTTGTTGGATTTGCTGTCGCGAGCCAGCTGCTCAGAGACTCATATTAGCGATAAGCTGAGGGAAAACCTACACAGAGCACGGAGAAGACCCTCATTTAATTGTGGGCGTTTTTTTACATGGTTTGAAAGACCCCTGTTTCTTCTTGTTGCTTTGAACGTTGTCGATACTACAACAGGGCTTTGGCACGGTCAAAAGCAAGACGCAGTGACCGTAATAATTCTGTCATCCGGGAATTTGATCATTAAGAAACGCAATCTCTTTTTGCAGGCGAAAGCGAAATGCTTTAGGATTTTACTCGTGCACGACCTGTACGTGACCTATATCCCTTTAATCGTGGAGAGAATAATGAAGAATGAAAAAATGCGCCAATTAATCCTGTCTACATTCGCTGCGTTGTGCTTAGCCTTGCAGGGTTGCGAAACGGCTCCTCTGACACCGCCGGAAAAACTTGCACAGCAAGACGATGTGCGCGATATGGTCAAGAAGACCCTTGAACAGTTCTACGCAGAGAATCCGGACACCCGGGACGCCGTGAGTTCTGCGGCAGGCTACGCGGTATTCAGTGACACCGGTTTTAAGTTCATATTCGGCGGCGGCGTCAGCGGCAAGGGTATCGCTGTAAACAATTCCACGAAACAAGAGACGTTTATGAAAATGATCGAACTCCAACCTGGCTTGGGTTTTGGAGTTTCCAAATTTCGGGTGCTCTTCGTCTTCGAATGGCCGCAAGCGTACAACGACTTTGTGACTTCCGGCTGGGAGTGGGGCGCTAACGCGATGGCAGCAGCCAAGACGGCGCCTAAAAGCGGTGGGGCCTATGCTGGAGCGGTGAACGTATCGCCAGGCGTGTTTATGTACCAGCTCACTGAAAAAGGTCTTATCGTCGGCGTCAGCCTTACCGGAGCAAAGTTTTACAAGGATAGCCAGCTTAATTGATAGCGCGACTTTGCCCGTGGAGCAGGTGATCCTCCACCAGGAATGGTAAACGATCGCCAGCAAGTAAACTAGGAGAGAACCATGAACCAAAACACATGGAGCGTATTAAACATATCGGCGATGTTGTTGCTGTGCTTCGGTTTGCAGTCTTGCAAAACGGAACCTTTGACAATTTCGCAGAAAGACGAAAAGCGGAACGAAGTGCGCAAAATGGCAAACCAAAGCCTTGAACAACTTTATAAAGCGCATCCCCAAGCTAGAAGTGCAGTGGGAAATGCTGCAGGCTATGCCGTATTCAGCGACTTTGGCTTTAAGCTTTTATACGGGGGCGCGGAAAAGGGTAGTGGAGTTGCGGTAAATAACTCTACAAAACACGAGACGTTTATGAAGATGTTTGAACTCCAGCCCGGTTTGGGTTTGGGCGCGTCCAAGTTTAAGCTCATTTTAGTCTTCGATACTGCGGACGAATTCAACAAGTTCGTGACGTCCGGCTGGGAGGCTGGGGCCAATCTACTAGCGGGTGCGAAGACCAAGACCGAGGGCGGAGCGTACGCCGGCGCAGTAACAGTGTCGCCCGGAGTGCATATGTACCAGATGACCGAAGAAGGTCTTATCGTTGGTATCAGCATCACCGGTGGCAAATTCTATCCGGACAAAGAACTTAACTGACGGTCTGTGTTTTAAAAGTTCGGAACAGCAATGAGAACACACGTTCTGGAGACGGGTACCGATAAATGGCGGAGCGCAATCCTGAAGTACTCGACAGTCATTTTAATAACTCTGTTTGTGTTTGGTCTGTCTCTTGCCAGCACGCACTCTCGCGCAGACGATACATCGCCCACCTACTCGGGCGATCTGTTGAACCGCTCAACGCTCACCGGTGATTGGGGCGGCGCTCGCAACGACCTCGCCTCGAAAGGTTTTACTATTGATTTCGGCCTGACTCAGATTGAGCAGGGTGTCGTAGGTGGGGGGAAGGATCGTAATTGGGATTATGGTGGGCGAGGGGATCTCACGGTCAATTTAGACACCCAGAAAGCCGGATGGTGGCCCGGCGGATTTATGGGCCTGGAAGTCGAGAGCAATTTTTCCAAAGCGGTCAATCGGGATACCGGGGCGCTTATGGCGGTGAACAGCAGCCAAACGTATCCGGTAACAAACAATGGTAACAACCTGAACGTGTCTGCTTTAAATTTTGCCCAGTTCCTTTCGCATTATTTTGGTTTGGCTGTAGGCAAATTCGCCACGATTACCCCTACGTCTGGTGATATGAATGAGTTTGCACATGGTAAAGGGGATACCCAGTTCCTAAATATGGCGTTCAATTTCAATCCACTTATAGCTGTGACTGTTCCCTACTCGACGCTGGGCGTGAGCTCTATAGTATTGCCGACTACCGATCCGAAGCAGGCCATCGCAACTTTTTCCGTACTTCAAACCAACGGGAGTGCGGAAACCAGCGGCTTTAATGATTTGGACGCCGACAAATTGACCTTTGCAGGCGAGGGCCGGTTCAGGACCGACTTCTTCGGGCACACCGGACATCAGCTTTTCGGTGCCACGTATTCGAACAAAACTTTCACTTCGATTGATCAGAGTTTCCGCATCTTCATCGAGGGCACC
>Ga0187773_10000575_pt1 | contig 14592 bp, 15 predicted proteins | sample 0216_BV02_MP05_1_FD_133133 | JGI IMG/M metagenome (GOLD analysis project Ga0187773, IMG submission 133133) | Tropical peat soil microbial communities from peatlands in Department of Meta, Colombia - 0216_BV02_MP05_10_MG | ecosystem: Environmental > Terrestrial > Soil > Wetlands > Peat | place...
CAACAAACACCATCGCCTGGTCAAATAACACCTGATGCTTCTTATGAGAGGTCAAGAGATTGAAAAATTCTCCTGTCAAAGCGGCGATATTCAAGCTTCTGAGAGCTGATGCAGCGTTTTTCTTGATAAAGCTCTTCACGTCCTCGTCATTCAGGGCATCCAATACCCTTGGAATGAACGAGCAGGCCTCAACGGTGACCAATTCACTGTTTTTGGGAGTTGCGAGCCAGTGTGCGCTCCTTCCCGCGATATCCAGGGACCGGAGTTTTTCTCTTATCGCCTCAGGGGTGAGAAAGTTCTTCTGGACAAAATTCCCCAGACTTTCGCCGATCCTGTCCTTGTTCGTGGGGATGATGGCGGTATGGGGTAACGGAAGTCCGAAGGGGTGACGGAAAAGAGCCGTAACGGCAAACCAATCAGCAAGGGCACCGACGATCGCGGCTTCTGCAAAGGCCCTGAAAAAGCTCAGCCACGAATAGGTTTGTTCATAGAAGTGTGATCCAAGATAAATAAAACACATGAGGATCACGAGCAGGGTTGCGAACCGTCTTGTTTTTCTTAGTGAAGCCTCTTTAAAAATGTCGTCAGTCATCGCCTTTTTTATTATAGGTAATCGTGCCGGGATTTTGACAGCATGTAACTTTTCTTCACATTTTCTTCACACTCTTTTTTTATAGTTTAAGAACTATCAGAGGGTTTGTTTAAGAAGCAGTAAAATCAGTTTAAACAAATAGGAGTTGAAACAAAGCGATATCTGCGAGGCGATGCTTTATACAGGTGTGAAACGAGGCGTTTTAATGTATAGCGAAATAAGCGATGCCTTTCCCCCCGAAATGTTTCCCTTGGCTGAAATGGAGGATCTCATGAACATGCTGAGCGACATCGGGGTAAAAATTGTGGATTATGAGGACCGGGTAAACTGAAGGATAAAGATTTTATTCGCTGGGAAGACTTTTTTGACCCCTCAGCCGTACGTTTCTGTGCTGTTCTCTGGACAGCGGAACTCCCCTATAAGGTATTATTGAAGTATAGCCCTGGGGTTTCATTAGTTCACATTTTCTTCAAAATGCAGAGCTATCCTGATAATGGATAGAGATAACATGAAGGACTGGCGTCTTTTATGGGAAAAAGGAGAAGGAGGGAAAGAGATGAAGGAAAACGATATTCTTGACGAGATCATCGAGTTAGGCAAGAGGCGGGGGACCCTCACCTATGATGAGATAAATGACGCATTCCCGTCCGAATTCTATTCTCCTGAAGAACTGGAAGAGCGCATAAGCCTTCTCAGGGACATGGGAATAGAGATTGCTGCGAACGAGGAATTTGGTATTTCCGAGGAGGAAAGCCTGGAGGAGGAAGCTGAGGAATACGAAAAGGCCGAAGACCTTGTACAGGCTTATTTCCATTCTATGGGAGATATTACTATCCTCACAAGAGATGAAGAGAAGGAAATTGCAAAGAGACTTGAAGAGGGAAAGAAAATTATCAAGGAAGTAGTCACTACAATGCCTTTATACAGAAGGATAGAGGAGAGTCTCGAGGCCCGGGAAGAAGAGGAGGAGGAAAAGCCTGACGAGGCGCTGATATTGAGCCTGAAGGTCCTTGACGACCTTATGAAGAAGATAGAGGCCGCGGAAAGGAAGATCGGAAGGCATGGATCCCTCAAACATCTGAAAAGAGTGATAGGCGATAAGAAGGGGCAGGGTGTTGATCCTGTAAAGCTTCAGACTCTTGCAAGAGAGGTCCAGAATGCTTACAGACAGGTCGAATCCGAAGTCGGGGTGAAAATCGAAGACCTGAAGGCGAAGTGGGACAGGATAATAAATGCGAGGACGCTTTATTTAGAGGCAAAGAACGAGCTGACAAACCGCAACCTCAGGTTGGTGGTCAATATAGCCAAGAATTATGTAGGAAGGGGTCTATCGCTTCTTGATCTGATACAGGAAGGAAACATCGGTCTCATGAAGGCTGTTGACAAGTTCAAATATGAGAAGGGGTTCAAGTTCAGCACCTATGCGACGTGGTGGATAAGACAGGCGATAACGAGGGCGCTGATAGACCAGACGAAGACGATCAGGGTTCCCGTCCATATGATGGAATTTTACAACAGGGTTACAAAGGCTTCTCGCGAACTCACCCAGGAGCTTGGGAGGGAACCGAGCAACGAAGAGATGGCCAAGAAATTGGTAGTTCCAACGAGGAAGGTCGAGGAGGTATTCAGGGCAATTCAGGACCCTATAGCCCTTCAGACTCCTGTGGGAGACGAGGACTCGAAACTCGAGGATTTTATTTCCGACAAGAACAGTCCTTCACCCTTCTCGGATGCGGAAAAGGACGAAATGTCCAGACAGATGATCATGGTCCTTAAGACACTGACCACCAAAGAGGAGCAGGTGATAAGGATGAGGTTCGGCATAGGGGTTGACAGGGACCACACGCTCGAAGAAGTAGGAAGGCATCTTTCGATCACCCGCGAGAGGGTGAGACAAATAGAGGCCAAGGCCTTAAGGAAACTCAAACACCCCAGCAGAATGAAGGCACTGAAGTTGCTTTCGACCGCCTGATCTGTGAAGGCCATTCACACATTTTTTGTACGTCTGTGCTGGTAGGCACAACATGGTGTCCTTGCTCGTTTTTTTTCGAGATAATGTCGGACTCCGGGGGCCTTTCCTGGAGCGCCTCGGTCTGCCCTGCGTGCTTTTTTTTGCCTTGACGGGTTGCAGGATCTTTACAGAAGCATCAAGGATCTTGGGCGCTACTCTCTTGATAACAAGCCTGATCTGCGCGTGGTAGTCATCTTCGTAGGGGATCTCGCTTACCGCGTGGAGAATGATGATATCGTCCTGCGCCGTAAAATGAAAGCGAGTCAGAAACCTATCAGCCTCTTCAGAGCAATCAGATCCATCCGTGGCAAGTAATATTTTCACACACGCCCACCTTTAAGGCCTCTAACTAAATCTTATCACAGAATGTGAAGAGGAAAGAAGACAAATAAGATCAGCCGCCGGGGTAGTTACGATTCTATCTCTTCCATCAATGCATTGAGCAGCTCTTTCTCTTCGAGCCTTTTAACAACCTTCCCTTTCCTAAAGAGGAGCCCAATCCCTTTCCCACCGGCTATGCCTATGTCTGCCTCTCTTGCCTCGCCCGGGCCGTTAACGATACAGCCCATCACGGCTACGGTTATCGGTTTATCGATATCCTTCAGACGTTTTTCGACCCTTGCTGCGAGCCCGCGGATGTCGATCTGGCATCTGCCGCAGGTGGGGCAGGAGATGATATGAGGTCCCTTTTCTCTGAGACCCAATGACTTGAGGATCTCGTATGCGACCCTGACCTCTTCGATAGGGTCGGCGGTAAGAGAGACCCTCATCGTATCCCCTATTCCTTCGGACAGAATTATGCCGAGTCCTACCGAGCTTTTGATAATGCCAGTAAAAGAAGGGCCTGCCTCCGAGATACCGACATGGAGGGGATAACGGAACCTGCGGGAAAAGAGCCTGTAAGCTTCGACTGTTGTAGGCACGTTTGATGCCTTGAGAGAGACCTTTATGTCCCTGAACTTAAGTCCCTCGAGGATCTCGATATGCTCTGCCGCGCTTTCCACAAGTGCCTCGGGAGAAGGATGGTGGTATTTTTCGAGTATCTTTTTCGAGAGAGACCCCGCGTTCACACCGATCCTTATCGGGATGCTTCTATCCGCTGCGGCTGCGACGACCTCGGCAACCTTCCACCGGGCCCCGATATTGCCGGGATTGATCCTCAGGCCGTCTATGCCCTGGCGGATCGCCTCGAGAGCAAGTCTCCAGTCAAAATGTATGTCGGCGATTATCGGGATGGGAACTGATTTCTTTATCTTTCCGAGGGCACAGGCCGCCTCAATATCAGGGACAGCTACCCTGATGATCTCACACCCGGCTTTTGTGAGGGCATTGATCTGTCTCACCGTGGACCTAATGTTTTTCGTATCGGTCTTTGACATAGACTGTACACTGATAGGGCTGCCGCCTCCGACAGGCACCGTCCCGACAAAGATTTTTCTCGTTTTCCTACGAAGTTCCATGAGTGTTTATCCCTTCTTTTGGACTATCTTTCATCTCCTGTTTTCTCTCCCGGTAAAGCCTCACAGCGGTTATATGCTCTTCAATTGTGGTCGAGAACTGATGCGTCCTGTCGTCCCGGGAAACGAAATACAGGTAAGCCACATCAGCCGGATGCATGGCGGCCCGTATAGACTTCAGTCCCGGTGAGGCTATCGGGCCGGGCGGTAGCCCCTTAATGACATATGTGTTGTACGGTGTCTTGCGCTGCAGGTCGGCCTTTGTTATCGTTTCCTTCGAGCTTTTCATCCCGTATATGCTTGTGGGGTCAGCCTGAAGGGGGATCTTTTTCTTAAGCCTGTTGCGATAAACCGCGGCTATCAGAGATCTTTCAGAATCCACAACAGCCTCTTTTTCAATAATAGAGGCCAGGGTGAGGACTTCGTTTTCGGTCATGCCGGTATCAGCGCTTTTCAGAAGCTCGGAAGAATATTTTTCACGCATCCTGTTAATCATTGTCCCGAGGGCATCTTCTACACGCATACCCTTCGGAATCAGGTAGGTATCAGGAAATATATAACCTTCTATGCTCGGAGACTTTATCCCGTATGCAGAGAGGAGATTTGGGCTATCGGAAAGTTTCATAAAAGCCTCTTTTGTTACGATGCCTGTTTGTGCGAAAGCCTCTGCTATCTCAAAAAGGGAATCTCCTTCAAGGATCTTTATCTCGTATTCGATTATCTGTCCTTTCCGCAGCACTTTGAAAATATCGAGGGGGCTCATCCCTGCCCATATAGAATAATAACCTGCCCGGATCTTCCTGTCTGAGCCCGTCAGCCTGCCCAGGAGGAGGAAGATCTTCTTGTCCCTGATAAGCTTTTCATCCGACAGGATCTCGACGGCCAGCCGATACGTAGCACCTTTGGGGATCTCGATCTCTGTGTTCGTGTTGGCTTTCTGGGCAGGCACGAGCATTTCATAAGCTGAATAAAGGCAGGACATGAGAAGAATACTGGTGAAAATGATAAGAACGTTTTTTCTCATTTCTTTAGAATGACAAAATGGGGTCAAAAAGTAAACCTGTATGGGCTTAAAAAAGAAAGCGGGGCACAGCCCCGCTTTCGAATAATCTATGAGATTCCCTCTCTTAGTACATTCCGCCCATCCCACCGGGAGGCATTGCGGGCGCTTCGGGCTTTTCTTCCGGAAGCTCTGCAATCATCACCGAGGTGGTGAGCATGAGGGCGGCGACAGAGGCAGCGTTCTGAAGAGCATACCGTGTTACCTTAGTCGGGTCGATAATCCCTGCCTTGAGCATGTCGACATATTCTTCTTTGGCCGCGTCGAATCCGTAATTCACTTCTTTTGAGTGTTTGACCTTATCGACGATCACGGAGCCTTCAAGTCCGGTGTTGTTAATAATCTGGCGGATAGGCTCTTCAAGGGCCCTCCTGATGATATCAACACCGACATTCTGGTCGTGGTTTTCGAATTTCATGTCTTTAAGGGCGTTGATACACCTGAGGAGAGCCACTCCTCCGCCCGGGACGACACCTTCTTCCACGGCAGCTCTGGTTGCATGGAGGGCGTCTTCAACCCTCGCCTTCTTCTCCTTCATCTCTGTCTCTGTTGCAGCTCCGACATTGATGACAGCTACGCCTCCGACGATCTTTGCGAGGCGCTCCTGGAGTTTTTCGCGGTCGTAATCGGACGTCGTCTCCTCTATCTGGGCCTTGATCTGTTTTACCCGGCCCTGTATCTTCGCGGCTTCTCCAGCGCCTTCCACGATCGTGGTATTTTCCTTGTCGATTGTTATCTTTTTAGCCCTTCCCAGGTCATTGACCTTGACGGACTCCAGCTTTATGCCGAGGTCTTCAGAGATCACGGTCCCTCCTGTGAGAATAGCAATATCCTCGAGCATCGCTTTGCGCCTGTCCCCGAAGCCAGGGGCCTTTACCGCGCATACCTGAATTGTGCCCCTCAACTTGTTCACGACGAGGGTTGCGAGAGCCTCACCCTCAACCTCTTCTGCTAAGATAAGGAGCGGCCTGCCCATCTTTGCCGTCTGTTCGAGGATAGGAAGGAGATCCTTCATCGATGAGATCTTCTTCTCATGGATAAGGATATAGACATCCTCGAGATTGCATTCCATCCTCTCCGGGTCTGTTACGAAGTAGGGTGACACGTATCCCCTGTCAAACTGCATTCCCTCCACAACATCAAGTGAGGTAGCCATGCTCTTTGCCTCTTCAACGGTGATGACGCCGTCTTTTCCGACCTTATCCATGGCATCAGCAATCAGTTCTCCGATCGTCGGGTCATTATTCGCTGAGATCGTGCCGACTTGGGCGATCTCTTTTTTGTCTTGAACGGGCTTGCTGACCTTTTTGAGTTCCTGCACGATAGCCTCTACGGCTTTTTCTATGCCTCTCTTGATATCCATCGGGTTCGATCCGGCGACGACGTGTTTGATGCCGCCGCTGTAAATCGCGTGGGCGAGAACGGTGGCAGTCGTCGTTCCGTCGCCGGCGACGTCGGATGTTTTGCTCGCAACTTCTCTCACGAGCTGTGCGCCCATGTTCTCATACGCATCTTTCAGCTCGATCTCTTTTGCGACGGTCACACCGTCCTTCGTTATTGTCGGCGCGCCGTACTTCTTGTCGATGATTACATTTTTCCCTTTCGGTCCGAGGGTCGCCTTTACCGCGTCCGTCAGAAGGCTGATACCTTTCAATATTGAGCTTCTTGCTGCTTCGTCAAAAAGAAGCTGTTTTGCCATCTTCTTCTTCCTCCTTTATGAAATTAAAATAGTTCTTATCCCTCTACGATACCGAGGATGTCTTCTTCTTTGATGATCAGATACTCGTTGCTGTCGATGCTCACCTTTGAGCCTGAATATTTGTCGAAGAGGATCGTGTTGCCGACCTTAATCTCCTTCACCTCGGAGCCCACTGCTTCCACGACCCCTTTCTGCGGTTTTTCCTTTGCCGAATCCGGAATATAAATCCCGCCCGGCGTTTTCTCTCCCTCTTCAGAGTACTTTACAAATACTCTGTCCTTAAGTGGTTTGAATTTCATACATGACTCTCCTTTCCTGTGTGATTTTTGGGTTGTTAGCACTCACTGCGAGTGAGTGCTAATATAATAGGAAACGGATGATTAAGGCAAGGTTCTTTTTTGGACAAAAATCGACAATTTCAGCAAATTTGTCAGATTTTCTTGCTCTTTCGCCGATTTCCTGATAAATTAACAGAGCGCTTCTTTTTTTTTGGAGATAAAATTATCTATGGCTTCTCTGTAAAAATCGCTCTGCTTCCTTATCTCGTGCGGTATCCTGCTTTCATAGAGTTTCTGCCCCTCTCTCACCTCTGTCGCGAATACCGAATAGAAATTGTTATTCCTGATAGACTCGTCAACCTTCGCCGAGTTGTAAAGGTAAATGTCGTTTATAATTGTCCGGCCGAGCCTTCTGGCCTTTTCTATTTTTTCGTCGGGAACCCCGTTTCCGACAGGAGGCGCTTCAACTTTTACATCGGGTTCCTTTCCGTATTCGGGCTCCAGGAGTTCTGATTTTTCCGGGGTCGGGCCGGCAGCCTTCTGGGTTTCTTCTTCAGGGAGCCCCTGAAGTCTCTTTATTTTGTCGAGAAGCCCTGCCGGAATATCGTGCTCTTCGACATAGTCATCAGCACCATAAAGAGCAGCAGGCTCGCGTCTGTATTTCGTTTTGTCATAGGCCGAAGCGATCAGGATGAATTTTATTCTCTTTGTTTCCTCTCTCGACTTCAGTCTCTTGCATACCTCAAAACCGTGTATTTTGGGAAGTGCAGCTTCCATCAAAGAAAGGAAGGGATATTCTCTCAGAGTCTTGACCATCGCGTCTATTCCGTCGGATGCGGTTATAACATGATATCCGTTGTCCTTAAGGAGAGATGATGCCTTTGTGAGAATATCAGGGTTGGAATGCGCAACGAGTACCTTGCCGCCGTCGAGGGTCTTTTTCACCAGGGCCGCAGGTTTTTTTATGCTGAGAACGGCAGAGCAGCTTGGGCACCTAAATCTTGAGCCTTCAGGGGAAAGCTTCGTCTTATCCACTTTCAACTTAGTCATACATCTCGGACATACTGCTACCATTTATCAGCCTCCTCTTCAACGTCCTCGCTATTCTTCCTGCCGGGCATCCAGAGTTTTATCGTGATAAGACCTGCGAGAAAGCCCCCTACGTGGGCAAACCAGGCTATTCCTCCCTGACTCGTCCCGTAAGAGGCGAGACCGCTGGCGAGTTGTATGATAGCCCAAAATCCGATAACTATCAAGGCCGGTATCCTGATAACCTGTATAAAGAAGCCGAAAAAGACGAGAGTGTGAACGCTTGCCCTTGGAAAGAGGAGAAGGTATGCACCGAGGACGCCCGAGATCGCGCCGCTTGCACCTATCATCGGGATATTCGAACGGGGGGCGGTCAAAGCATATGAATATACCGACACCACCCCGCAGAAAAGATAGAAGAATATGAATCTCAGGTGACCGAGCCTATCTTCGATATTATTTCCGAAGATCCAGAAATAGAGCATGTTCCCGCCGAGGTGCAGAAGACCGCCGTGCATAAACATAGCTGTGAATATCGTCAGTACCGGAGGAATAGGCTGGCCTGATGTTAGGGTGATAATGTCACGGGGAATCGCCCCGTATGCGTAAACGATCTCCTGGCTGTCCTTTGCCGACATGATCTGGAGAACAAAAACGAATATGTTCACAGCCACTATAACAACCGTGACGAAGGGGAAAGTTCTCGTTGGGTTGTCGTCTTTATACGGGATCAATGACCGGGCCCCCGATTAGATCTTCTTAAAAGGTTTTCTCTATTATAGTATGTTTCTCTCCGGTGCTCGATATCCTTCATTTTCTTATTTCATCCAGGGATTCGCATAAATATTTTTTCAGTGCCGAGAGTACGGATGGTGCATTTATAGGAACCCCATCGAGGTCGGCCTTTATCGAGCGGGTATCAAGGGAGTATGTGTTGCCGTTTCTCTCATGAATGAAGACAAAGTCGATCTCCGGTGTCCCGGCTACGAGCACAAGGATGGTATCAGCAATGCTGCCGAGAGGCTTCATGTCGATATGACTCGGAATGAAATGAGCGGTCACGACCGTTCCTCTGTTTTCTTCAGATTGTAGAAGAAGATCTCCTCCCGTTTCTCTTGCCGACTGTACGAGAAGAGAAAGGCCGAGCCCGATCTTTCTCGTCCGGCGCGTCGTATAGAAAGGGTTGAGGACCTCTTCGATGAGATCTGCGGGAATCCCCCTTCCGTTGTCTTTAATTTCCACGGACAGCAGATCCCTGTTCGTGTCTTCCGTTATCGTGATTTTGATGAGCGTCGCCCCCGCATCGATCGAGTTCTCAGCGATGTCGAGTATGTGTAGTGAGATGTCTTCCATGTTTGTTTAGAGAACTACTTTTCTGTCCTCAACACCGCCTAACGCAAGACGAAGTTCCTCAAAGGTCGAATGGCGCATCAAAAATCCTGTTGTTCTCTTGCCGATATCTTCTATCCTGTGGGCGTCGGACGAAGATATCCACGGTTTCTGCTGGTAATGGGAGAATTTTCTAAACGCCTCCGCAACCGTTGTCCTGCGCGAGATCTCGAGGGCATCGAAATCGATATCAGAAGGAATGAACCCGAGCTGCCCGATAATCCCGAAGCCCTCCCTGTCTATATGACTCGGAATGGCCAGTCCACCGAAATCATGGATGAGTTTCACGATCCGGTTTACGGAAAGGGCTGTAGCTCCCAAAAGGAGTCTCTTGTTGAACGAGAGGACTTCATCCATCTCATTTACGACGACCTGCATACCGAACTTTTCTTCGATATTTTCCCCTGAATGGAGATTCCCGTAAATGATCTCCTGCATATTCAAGGCGCTTGCGATATCTCCGAAGAGACCGAGGATATGGACTTCTTCAGATGAGTTGATTTCGATGCCGGCGATAACACGTATCCCCTTTTTTTTTGCCAGATCTTGTGTGACCGCGACGTTTTCAGCAGAATTGTGGTCGCAGACTGCTATGATGTTTATTCCGAGCGATGCAGCTTTTTCCACGATGCCGCGCGGCGTCATCGAAAGCTCTGCACATGGAGAAAGGCACGTGTGAATGTGAAGATCGGCCCTGAATTCTACAAGCATCTCAGGCCGAGTGTATAGAGCCTGCCCACGAGTTCAAACACAGGGAGAGGACTTGTCAATATAGGGATGTCCTCCGTCGAGGCCTTTCTCAACGTATCCTCATCGGGAGTTCTTCCATTCGCCAGGATTATCCCCGAAAGTCCCTTGAGTGAGGCCACGGCAACGATATTGAGATGAACCTGGATCGTAACCCAGAGAAAACCTTCTCTCGAGTTCCCCATAACATCGGAAAGCAGATCGCTTGCGTAACCGCCCTTTACTTCTCTGTTCAGGTCGGCATCAGGGGTCTTTAATTCGAGAGACAGCCGCTCCACGACTTCCTGCAATCTCATATCCACTCCTTCAGGGGGCCTTATTCAAGTATATTACGAATTCGAGTGTCGTGCCCTCTCCTACGACAGAATTTATCTTTAGCTCATCAGCATTCTTTTTTATATTCGGCAGCCCCATGCCGGAACCGAAACCCATTTCGCGTATATAATCGGGTGCGGTCGAATATCCCTCGGTCATAGCGAGTTCAATATTTTCGATGCCGGGTCCCATGTCACTGACGACCACTTTTATCTTTTCGGGCGTTATCGAATAGTTCATCATGCCCGCAACCGCGTAAATGATTAAATTCATCTCGGCCTCGAAGGCGGCTATAGCCGCTCTCCGCACGATATCCGGCTGAACATGCATGCTTTCGAGAATTCCCTTGAGTTCGCTCGATGCTGTCCCGGCATTCGTAAAATCCCTGCCGGTGAGAAAGAAAGCCCCTTCCTTTGTTGTACTCATCTAAACATTCTCCCCCGATTGGCTCCGAAGCCCTTTTTCATAGAGTCGGCCGCAGGTATCGAACATCGAAAAATCGGTAACGAGCAGAGGTATTTTTTTCCGTTCCGCCAGGGCGATCGTCTCTCCCTCGGGTCTCTTGCTCCTGATGAATATTATCGCTTTTATGTCTGCCACTTCCGCTGTGCGGATCACCTGTGTGTTGGTCAATCCCGTAATCAAGAGGGAACTCGTAACAGAGAACGCCAGCACGTCGCTCATGAGATCTGCGCAGTAGGCCCTCGTGATCTCTGTATCGAGATCGTCATTGCCCGTCAGGACTACCGCACCGAGTATCTTCTTAATGTCGTCCAGCGTCATAGGGATCAGCTTTTTACCGGCTCTATTTTTACTGAGGTAATTGCTGTTCCATTTCCTGGTTGACCGGTGAGCGTATTGACTCTACCGTGGGGAAAATGGAGTGACGTAAAAACCGAGCCGGATGGGACCGCATCCGAAATCTTTGTCTTGAGATAAACAGAACCCTGTCTCGATGTTATCCTGACGTGACTGTTGTCACTCACTCCGAACTTTCGTGCCTCTTCTCCATTTATCTCGAGCAAGGCCTCGGAGGAGACCAGGTTAAGAGCCTCTGACCGAGCAGACATACTGCCGGAGTGATACAGCACGTCCCGTGTAACGAGCGACAGGGGATATTCCTTATCCGGCACCTCGTCTGGTCTATGCGAGACGGGAATAAAGACCTTTTTTTCCGGGGAGCCCTTTTCTTCCCGGACGACATTCCGTATCTCCTCAGAGATATTTTCGATATTCCGGATCCCTATGTCGGCTCCCATCGACAGCGACAGGTTCCTGAGTATCTGCCAGTCGGGCAAGGACTCTCCGACCGGGTCGACTACTCGTTGTATTTTCTGGGTGACACCTTCGGCGTTTGTGAAAGTACCGGTCTTTTCGACCCAGCTTGAGGACGGAAGAACAACATGTGCGATCTTTGCCGTGTCGGTCAGCAACATGTCCTGTACGACCAGGAGGTCCAGCGATTTAAGGTTCTCTATTATCTGAGAACCGTTCGGGAAATTAGATACAGGGTCCTCACCCATAACATAGAGAGCTTTCACAGAGCCTGGAGTATAGAGCATATCGAGGATGTCCTTGCCTTTTTGAGTCCCGGCATCCGGCCTGATCCCGATCTCATGGATCCCGCACGTGTTCGCATATTCAGCAGGAATCTGTAGGGAACCTGTCTCTCCTCCGAGGAGTATGACAAGGTTTGAGGCCGCTAAAACCATGTCCTCGCTTTTTGTATTTTCGGAGGCGCTGACTGTAAACGAAATTATCCTGCTCTTTGCCTTCGCCAGCGCTTCCGCCGTATCAACGACCTCACCCTCAGGGATGGCGGTAATCCGAGAAACCTTCTCGGGTGTATAGTCATCCAGGCTTTTCTCAAAGGCAGAGAACCCGGGTATCTTCGAAACGACCTCCCTGTCGAAAAGTCCCTTGCCTATGATGATCTTCATGAGACCGTTCAGCAAGGCCACAGAGGTCCCCGGTCTCATCTTCAGATGGGTGTTACTGTTCCTCGTGAGTTTTGTATCTCTGAAATCAGCGACGATCAGCATCGAGCCCTCTCTCTTTGCCTGCATAATATTCAGACCGAAAACAGGATGAGTAACGCTGATATCAGATTCGAGGACCAGAATGAGATCCTTGCCCAGCGGCGATTTCATGTCTATCGGATGATTTTTCAGACCAAAGGACTTGTCGAGAGCCTTCTGAACCCTTCCATATCCGAAGGTTGCAGACGAGTCGATATTGTTCGATCCGACAACATTTGACATGAACTTCCTCAGCATATAGTTGTCTTCATTTGTGCACCGGGTGGAGCCGATCGCGCCCACGGCAGAGCCGCCATGAGATTCCATAGTGTATTTCAGACTGCCGCTTATGAACATGAGTGCCTCATCCCATGATGAGGGCGAGAGGACTCCGTCTTTTCTGATAAGAGGCGTTTTCAGACGGTTTTCATGGTATATATAATCGAAGCCGAACCTTCCCCTTCCGCAGAGGTTTCCGCTGCTCTGGCCGTTATCTTCTTTACCCCGGGACCTCAGGATCTTTCCTTCCCTGAGACCGAGAGTGAGCGTGCACCCACAGCCGCAGAAAGAACATATCGTGTCTTTTTCGTCCAGGAACCATGCGCGGGCCTTGAATTTGAAAGGTTTGCTCAGGAGGGCACCGGTTGGGCAGATATCGATGCACTGCCCGCAGTAATCACACTCAAGGATCTCGCCGAAGGCGGCCTGTACAACGGTCGAAAAGCCCCTTCCGATAAGTCCGAGAGCGCCTCGTCCCTGATGCTCCGCACATATGCGTACGCATTTCCCACAGAGGATGCAACGGTTCGCTGTCAGTTCAACAAGAGGACCCCTGACGTCGGGTGGTGCATCCTTCCTGTGTCTTATGAAACGTCCTTCTGGCTTTCCGTATTCGTACGTGATATCCTGGAGGTCGCACTCACCAGCCTTATCGCATATCGGACAGTCGAGAGGATGGTGGATAAGGAGGAGTTCAAGGACCGTCTGACGCGCTTTCCTCAGTTTCGGCGTATCTGTTTTGACAACCATTCCCGGCGCAGCCGGCGTAGAGCACGAAGCAAAAAGTCGCGGCTGACCTTCTATCTCGACAACACAGAGCCTGCAGCCTCCGTAGGGTCTCAGTCTTTTGTCGTAGCACATATTGGGTATGTTGATACCGTTGTTCTGTGCAGCCTTGAGGATCGTCGTGCCTTCCTCGGCAGAGATTTTCTTATCGTTTATCGTCAGTTCGATCATTATGCTTTCCCCCTTTCCTCTTCTGCTGCTACGAGTTCGGATGGGCCTCCTTCATGCCCGGCAGGTAGTATTCTTATAGACTTGAACTTGCAGGCCTCGTAACAGGTTCTGCAGTGCAGACAGACCTCCTGGATTATTCTGTGAGGCTGTTTCTTATCTCCGATTATCGCCTTTGCGGGGCATGCCCTCAGGCATGCGCCGCAGCCCTTACAGAGTTTTTCGTCGATCCAGAACGTGGTAAGGTTTCTGCACACACCCGCCTTGCACCACCTGTCTCTTATATGGGATTCGTATTCATCCCTGAAATATTTAATCGTCGTGAGAATAGGGTTCGGGGCGGTCTGTCCGAGACCGCAGAGAGAGGTCGAGATGATGTCCCTGCCGAGGTCTTCGAGTGTTGCTATGTCGTCTTCTTTGCCTCTTCCTTCGGTGATATCAGTAAGGATATCGAGAAGAATTCTTGTCCCTACCCTGCAGGGCGTGCACTTTCCGCAGGATTCGTCTGCGGTAAAGCCGAGGAAAAATTTTGCAGTCCCGACCATGCAGGTATTGTCGTCCATGACGACCATTCCGCCGGATCCTACGATCGCCCCTGTCGCCACGATATCCTCATATGTGACAGGCGTGTCGAGATGGCTTTCCGGTATGCAGCCTCCCGACGGTCCGCCGAGTTGCACGGCCTTGAATTTTCTGCCCTTTTTCATTCCACCGCCGATATCGTATATGATCCTCCTTAAGGGAATTCCCATCGGAACTTCAAC
>Ga0187773_10000576_pt1 | contig 14557 bp, 15 predicted proteins | sample 0216_BV02_MP05_1_FD_133133 | JGI IMG/M metagenome (GOLD analysis project Ga0187773, IMG submission 133133) | Tropical peat soil microbial communities from peatlands in Department of Meta, Colombia - 0216_BV02_MP05_10_MG | ecosystem: Environmental > Terrestrial > Soil > Wetlands > Peat | place...
AGACCAGCGCACGCTCTCGCAGTGGCAGACCGACCTCCGCTCGAAGGTCGACCTGATGCCGTTCGGGCAACGCGCTGTCTACGTGTTCGCGCCAGAAAATTTCAAAGTGCATGTGCTCGAACTCGTACCGGGAGTAGACGCCGAAGGCGCTGCCGACCAGCTCTGAAGCTGTGGACAAGTTCGACGTCTCCGACGAGAACACGCACGCACAGCCTGTGGACACGTTGTGCATCGCGAACCGAAAACTGAAGCCGAGCACGCAGTTCGCCATCCACAAGCAGCACGCATCGCGCGCACAGATCGAAAGGAAAATTTTTCTCGAAGTTTTTTGTTTGCGCCGTCCATCAGTTGCGAAGAAGTTCCCGAAAGAAGTTGACGACAATGTGGTGACGGCGGTACCACGCAATCTCTTCGACACACTGTTACGCGGTACCTCTGACACCTGCCTTCCACCAGGTGCCAGGAAGAGGAAATAAGATCGTGAACGCCTAAATTCCTCAGCGGGTCTGAGGGACGGGTCCGAGGGCTTCTACCGCCCTAGTACCGACGTTCGCGATCGGTCCTCGGAGTTCCCGGTGGAAGCCCTCAGGCCCGCTGACCTTTTCTCCTACACGCCATAGCCAGCGGGCCGTCACCGATCTTTGGAGGCGACGGCAACATGCAGACGACACGGTCCGAGTTCTTCATCAAGCGCGATTTCGGGTTCTACGACTCTGGGATCCTGGGCTGTCTGCCGAACATCTTGTTCGACACGTATGAGATCCTTCGCCGCTGGGTGTGGCGCTCGTTGGACTCAGGCGATCCTATTTCGCGCCGCCTCTACTCGGACAACAAGCTCGCCACCACGATGGCGCAGAGCGAGATCGCGGACGCGCTCGACCGCGACCGCAAGACCGTCAACGGTCACATCGCGGCGATGAAGGAGCTGGGCTGGCTCAAGGTCATCCCGGACCCCGATAACCAGAAGCCGGCGACCTACGTGCTCGGGGAGCGCGTGAAGGATGCGAACGGCCGGTTCCACGAGGTGTTCTTCGCGGACGCCTGGATGAAGGGTCTGTGGGAGCGGCTCGAACAAGTCGCCCGGCAGGACATGGGCGAGAACGGCCGGGTCACCAAGATGACCTGGGAGCGCCGCCGGATGATCTGCAAGGAGTACATGGCCTCGAACTCCGAGCCCGAAGGCGGCGGTAGCGAGGACGATTCAAAGGGTTCCGAGGACGAGGACCCCGAAGGACCCCCTGGGGAAAAAACGGCACCCCCGTTGTCCCAAAAATCGGACACCCCCTGTCCAGAAAATCGGACATCGGTGGGTGGGGGGTTGTCCCGAAAAGTAGACACAGAAATAGAAGAGAAGTCATCCCTTCGGGATGACAGAGAAAAGAACATGAAGGAAGTGAGAGGGAGCGCCTCAAGAACTTCGGCGCGATCTCACTGGGACAAACCGTCTCCGGCCATGAGGGCTACCCTCCCCGAGCACAAAGAAAGTAAAAAGACCCCGGCGGGGGCACCTTCGGTGGCCGACGCGGGCGAGGAGCCGGTGCCGGTGCACCAGCGGCTGGAGACGCTGCACGGCGTCGCGGCTGGTAAGCCGGCCAAGTACGACCCGCGCGGTGAGGGCCATGCGGACAAGGCTGATCGTGCCCACGTGGCGATCCGTGAACGCGAGGAGCGACGGCGGGTGCGCATGAACTCGAAGGCGGAAGACGAGCAGGCCATCAAGGAAGCCAAGCGCTACCTGCGCCAAGTCTGGGAGCAGGAGACCGAGATCGCGTTCGGCAAGGGCTACCCGTCGTTCGGACCGCCCGAGTACACGCAGCTCGAAACCTTGCTCGCGAGCTACACGCAGGCGCAGCTCACGCTCGCTATCGCGTACACGGTCCAACAGTGGCCGTCGATTCGACAGCGCTTCCTGAAGAGCACCACGGACAAGCTGAGCTTGTCGTTCATCTGGCGCTTCCACGCGGCGATCATCCCGGAGGGTGAGGACTACCAGAAGATCCAAGGCGTGCACCTGGAGTGGCAGGAGTGGTTCAAGAAGAACCCGAGCAAGATGCCTCCGCGCGATCTGTCCGATCGGCATCGTGCTGTCGAACCACAACTGAAGGCTCTCGGCCTCGCCTAACCGATGCGTGTCTCGACTTCAGATCGGCGCAAGCTGGACGCCGAAGACATGCTGCGCATGAACGTGCCGGAGGGTCTCTGGCGCGTACGGATGCAGTGGGTCCCGGACTCTGTCCGTTCCGTGATCCAGAACTACTGCGAGAAGTTCGACACGATGGCCGAGAAGGGCGCGGGCCTCCTGCTTTGGGGCAACGACGGTGTCGGGAAGTCAGGCACGGCTGTGTGCATCGCGAAGGAGGGCCGCGCGCGCGGGTACACGACGCTCTTCACGACGGCCGCAGAGCTGCGCGAAGCGGTGCAGGAGCGCAGGGCATTCGATGACACGCAGTCGATGCTCGCGCGTGCGCAGGAGGTCGATGTGCTCGTACTCGACAACCTGCGAGACGTCGACTTGAAGCAAGCGTTCAACAACCTGACCCGGATCGAGGACTTGATGATCGGTCGCGGCGCGCAACGAAAGATCACCATCGCGACCACACGCATCTCGTTCGCAGAGCTAGCAAGCGACCACGAATCCTTCGTACGCTCGACCTCCGGCTCGGTGGTCCCGCTCGAAGTTACTGGACCAGACCTGAACGAGAAGCGTAGCGAGCTTCTCCATGACCTCGTTGTCGGAAGGAAGTAGGGCGTGGACGATCTAGACAAGACCCTGGTCGCCTCCATCCTGCGCGACGGCAAGCCGGCGCTGAAGAGGGCGCGCGACCGTGGTCTACGTCCCGATCTCCTGAAGGGAGACGGGAAGGGCATCTACGAGTTCCTGGTCGAGTACCACCTGCGATTCGATGCGCTGCCTCCGATCGAAGTCATTCAAGGGAAGACTGGGATCGAGCTGCCCTCGGATCTCCCTCTCAACCTGCACACCGAGTTCTTGGTCGACGAGATCTTCAACCGCAGGACGTACGAGCACGTCTACAAGGGCTACAAGAAGATCGAAGAGCAGCTCGTCGCGACACCCCCGAACGTCAAGACGATGGTCCAGACGCTCGAAGAGGTGTTGTTGGAGTTGCGACGCGAGCAGCTCACGAACTCGAAAGTCGAGTCTCTGTTCTCGCTCGGTCCGATGGTCAAGGAGCACTACGAGAAGATCAAGAACGGCGCTCGTGGCATCCAGACACCGTGGCCTCTGATCAACGAGGCGACCTTCGGTTTCTGGCCGATGGACCTGGTGTTGTTCGTGGCGCGTGTTGGTATCGGCAAGACGTGGTCGGCCGTCATCCTCGCCTTGCACGCGTGGAAGCAAGGCAAGCGCGTTCTATTCGCCTCGACCGAGATCTCGCGGATGCGCATCGGTATGCGCCTCTATTCGCTCATGTGCAAACTGCCCTACCAGGAGTTCACCAAGGGGCAGCTCACTCGCATCAAGCACCCGGACGACCCCACGCTCGACGAGGGCTCCGAGGTCCGGTTCTACAAGGCCGTCGAAGAGTTCCTGGAGAGGGAAGGGCTCTACGTCGTCGGCGGTAACTTCGACTTCCGTGTCGAGTCGCTCTCAGCCGCGATCGACGAAGTGCGGCCGGACTTTGTGATCCTTGATGGTGCGTACCTGCTCCGCACGACCGGCGCGTCACGTACCGAGAAGGCGGCTAACGCGTTCGACGAGCTGAAGCGCCTGGCCATCCGGCACGAGATCGCGATGGCGGTGACCCACCAGTTCAATCGCGAGGTGAAAGCCAACGTCGCGACGTCGGTGCGCACGGAGAGCATCGGTCTTACGGACGTGGCCGGCTGGAACGCGGACCTGATCTTCGGTCTCATCCAGACGGACGATATGAAGCGAGACCGCAAGATGCGGATCAAGCCGCTGAAGGTGCGCGAAGGTTTCGGTGATGAAATCGAACTCCACTGGGACTTCGGCCAGATGATGTTCGACGAGATTGGTCGAGTGTCACCCGGTGGTGCTAAGGGTGGTGGTGGAGACGCAGAGGAATTCGACAACGGCTCAGGGACTACGGACGCAGCGTCGGGACCGGACGAGGTCCCGTTCTAGGACAAGGGTAAGGAGCAACGGACATGGAAGACTTCAGCGGCGGTCCCACGTGGTCCGCACAACAGACGGACATCTTCGACTGGTTCCGTGAAGGTAGCGGCAACCTCGCCGTGCGCGCACGCGCGGGTACGGGGAAGACGACCACGATCGTACAGGCTGTGTTCTACGCGAACGACGGCAAGATCCTTCTGGCTGCGTTCAACAAACGCATCCAAGAGGAACTGAATCGTCGCCTGCGCACGCGCGCGGCCTCAGCCAAGACGCTCCACGCGCTCGGGTTCATGTTTCTCAAGCGCAACTGGCCCGAGGCGGAAGTCGACAACACCGGCTCGCGTGCAGAGGGCCTCGTTCGGCAGTCGATCTACAACCAGTGGGAGCAGTTCTTCCCCAAGGTCCCGCTCACGGTCCCTATCGACGAGGTCGAGTTCAACGAATCTGTGGTCCGCCTCGGCGCGAAGCTGTTGACCACGTCGCGCGACATCGCACCCTTCGCATCGACCGAGGACACCATCGTCGATGTGATGTTCGACCAAGACCTCCTTCCCGAAGCGTACCTGGAGTCGCAGGGGTGGACGCCTCCCGTCTTCGCGCGCATCACGCTGAAGGCGATGGAGCTGGCGCTGGTCCGCTCCTCCCGCATCGACTACGCCGACATGGTGTACCTCCCGCTGCGGCTCGACTGGGCGCGGCCGATGTTCGACCTGGTCTGCATCGACGAGGCGCAGGACATGAACGCCGGCCAGCTCACGCTCGCGACTCGCGTGGTCAAGCCCCGAGGGCGGGTCTGCATCATCGGCGACGACCGCCAGGCGATCTACGGCTTCCGTGGTGCGGACAGCAACGGGTTCGACCGGCTCAAGAACGAGTTGAACGCCAAGGAGCTGGGCCTGACCATCACGTACCGCTGCCCCAAGTCGGTGGTCGAGTACGCCGCGAAGCTCGTCCCGGACATCCAGGCGAGGCCGGACGCGCCGGAGGGTAACATCACGTCGCTTCCTGCGGCCGACCTACACAAGCACGTCAAGCCGGGGGATTTCGTGCTCAGCCGCTCGAACGCGGCGCTCACGAAGGCAGCACTCGCGCTCATCCGTCAGAACGTGCGGGCGAAGATCGTCGGACGAGACATCGGTATGCGTCTGATGAATATCGCCAAGCGCATGAAGGCGTACGACGTCAACACGTTCTACGACAAGCTCGGGCAGTGGGCGCGTCGCGAGATCGATCGTGCGAAGCGTGCGAACAAGAAGGGGCGCATCCAGCTCATCTGCGATCAGGCGGACACGCTGCGCGCGCTTCTGTTCGGCATCACAGACCTGAACGTGCTGTACGGCCGCATCGAGGAACTGTTCGGGGATCCCAATGCTGCGGTGGTCCAGTGCAGCACGGTCCACAAGGCGAAGGGGCTCGAAGCGGACCGCGTCTTCATCCTCCAGGACACGCTCTACCCGGGCAAGTGGGGCAAGGACAAGCAGGAGGAGGCGAACATCGAGTACGTGGCTGTCACGCGCGCGAAGCAGTCGCTGTATTGGGTCAACGGTTTCAATCCTCCCAAGAACTTCCGCTCGTCGGCTCCGCAACCGTGGGAGGACAAGCGTTGGAAGGACGCCCCGTGGGATTCCGAGGAGTGGGAAGACGACCTGGACCGCGAGTCGAAGCGGTAAACTGGAACGATGTCGGCGGACAAGATTCCACATATCGTCAAGCACTGCACGCTGGCGATTTGGCGAGACGGAGGCATCTCGGGCGGCAAGCGCGAGCGCTTCGTCTCGGCGTGGAACATCGCGCGCGCGAGGCTCACGGAGTACGGCTTCCTCGCCCCGGGCTCAGCCGAAGGCCCTGTCGACAACATCAAGCTCACGAGCAAAGGAACAACTCGCGAAGCCTTCCACGCGCGCGAGCCGGGCGGGAAGACCAAGTCGAACCTCTTCGACCAGATGTACAAGTGGATTGACGTCGCGCAAGAAACAGTCGGAGACCAGGAAGAGCCGGAGACCAAGATCAAACCACTCAACGCGACGCAGGCTGACCGAGGAGATCTGGACGCTGAGAAGCACAACGTCGCGCGCGCACGCGCGTTGCTCAACCCAGTACAAGGCAAGAAGCACGGCGCGAAGTACGTACCCAAGGACGAGGTGAAGAAGGGGCACACCGGCCCCTCGAAGCTCGGTGGCGCGTTCAAGCCGTACAACCCGTTCGGGAAGAAGCCGCTCCCTCCGAAGTCATGAAAGACTCCGACCTCCGCGAGCTGCTTCAGGATCGTCTCGGCCTGCGCAAGGCGCGACGAAACTCCAGCGCTTGGTACAACGCGACGTGCCCGTTCGGCTCGCGACATTCGGGTGGGCACGACGAGAACCCGTCGTTCGGCGTGAAGGTCGCCGACGACAGGAGCAGCAACTACAACTGCAAGGGCTGCCACATCCAAGGTGACAACCTGCTCGCGCTCATCTTCGCGCTCGACGCGCACAAGATCCGAACGCCTGTACCTCTCGTGGATACGTTCTGGTGGACGCTGGCGCGCGATAACACGCTCCTTGAGGCCATGAAGCGCGAGGACCGAGAGGACCGGGGCAAACCGAAGCCTTCCCCGGTCTACACCGGCTGGCAGTCGAAACTCGGAGACGCGGCCGAGCCGACGTCGAGCCCGGAGGGGCCGGCGCGTCCGCTCCTGACGCTCGAACCTCCGAAGCCAGACGTGCTCCCTGACAGGGATCTCGAACGCGTTCGGCAGCTCACCCCGGAAGCCGAGGCGTACCTGCTTGGCCACCATCGCCAGCTCACGCGCGAGAGCATCAAGGAGTGGGAGCTGGGCAGCCGTGGCAACCGCGTCGCCATCCCCATCCGCGACTACCAACAGCGGCTCGTGGGCATCTCCGGGCGACTCATCGAAGGCTACGCCGGAGGGCCGAAGTTCCTCCATTCTCTCGGCTTTCGCCGCGATCTCTTCCTCTACGGCGAGTGCAAAGTCGTGAAGGGTCGGCGCGGTATCGTGACCGAGGGTTTCTTCAATGTCATAGGGCTCTGGCAGAGTGGCTACCAGAACGCGGTTGCGATCATGGGTAGCTACCCAAGCAAACATCAGGTGGAGAAGATGGTCATGTTCTTCGACGAGATCCTCATCCTCGGTGACGGGGACAAGGCTGGTCGGGACATGGCCGTCAAGGTTCTCGAAGCAGCGAGACCGTTCCTGCCAGCGAGCATCGTCGACATCCCCGAAGGGAAAGATCCGCAGGATCTGACCGACGAGGAGAAGATCCAGCTCATCGGGCCACCAGATCGTCTGTTTGACAATCGCATCCCTTTCTGATTCGGTTGACATCAGGGTTGTCTGTTTGGTAGCAACAGACGACTACGCCCCGGCATAGCCGGAGAGATCGTGGTCCATCATGACGATCAGAATCACCACGCACCAAGTGTGCGACCGCTGCGGGAAGCCCTACGACGAGAAGCACCTCAAGTACGGCGAGGACGTCCCGAAGTTCGAGCGCAAGGCCCTCAAGCTGACCCACGGAGACCACGTGGTCCTGTCCTTCGAGGATCTCTGCGAGAACTGCGACCCTGTGGTACAGGGTCTGATCAAGAAGCTGAAGCTGGAGTCCGAACCGCGAAAGCCTCGGACTGAAGCGACCGAGACGGCGCCTTCCAAACCGGGGGCAACGTCCGCGTCAGAACCCAAAACGGTCTAGGAAACTCAGGAAGGGATCAAGAAAATGAGCGAGAGCTGGTACACCTCAGGATTCGGCGGCATCAAGACCGAAGAAGACCGCATGGCCCAACAGTACGGGCCTCCGCGCTTCTGGATGAAGGCAGGCACCAACACCCAGATCGTGTTCGTCGACGACGACCCGGTCTGCATTCACGAGCACAGCCCGAAGATCAACGGCTCGTGGAAGAACTGGTTCACGTGCCTCAAGGACTCGAACCCGGACGACGCAGCGTGCTGCGAGATCCTCGGCTTCGACACCCGGCACTACGTCGGGTACTTCACCATCGTCGACATGACGGAGTGGAAGGACCAGAAGAACAACATCCACCAGTTCGAGATCAAGCTGCTCCCTGCGAAGCTGAAGACGCTGAAGCTCCTCCAGTCGAAGAAGGAGGGCCGCGAGAACCGGCTCGCTGGTCGCATCTACAAGGTCGGCCGCACGGACAACAACGCGCCCGGCGTCGGCAACGACTACGAGTACGACCGTGAAGCGGACATGGAGAAGCTCTTCAAGGTCGCCAACTACAAGGGCAAGAAGCTCGGGGAGCTGTTCCGCTCGGAGAAGGAAGACGAGATCACTCGTCTGAAGAAGACCTTCAAGCTCGCGACCGATGGTGGCGCTCTCGTGCACAAGGTCGTGCCGTTCAACTACTTCGAGGTTCTCCGTCCGAAGAGCCCGAAGGATCTCCGCGATGTCCTCAAGGGCGCGAAGATCGAGAAGGACGACGACGGCTTCGGAGGCGGCAACAAGAGCGACGGTGGTAGCGGCGGTGGTGGTCAGAAGGCCGACGACGACATCCCGTTCTGATCGGAGGCTTGGATGGTGAAGCTACTCTTCGCTGTCCTGCACCTCGGCAAGTCCAAGATGGAAGCCACGGTGCAGGACGGCGACGGACACCGACGTCGTATCGAGTTCACGTGGTTCGAGAAGGAGCGGTCGGACGTTGTTCCGTCTCACTGGCCTTCCGCGATCGACGGCGAAGTCGAGTTTCAGCGCGCCGAGGAAACAGCGGAAGCCTCGGGCCGCAAGATGCCGCCTTTCTAAGGATGCTGCGTGAAAGTGGTCATCGATGCGTGGGCATGGCTGCCGAAGTCTGAGCTGACCCTCGTCCAGCTTCAGGCGCTCAAGCACACGCTCACCATCCAACCGAAGAAAGTCGGCGACCACCCCGGAGACGAGAAGGATCCCATCGAGCTGTTCATCGACGACGGTGAGCGCATCGGGATCCCCCGCGAATACTTCCTCGGCAACCGCAAGCTCGGGCACGAACTCGACCTCCGCATGACCGAGGGCGACCGTGAGCGCTGGGCCGGCTCGCTTTCGTTTTCGGGAAGCCTTCGCGACGAGCAGGAGCGGGCGGTGTCGTTCGCCATCGACAAGCTCAAGGGCGGTCGAACGGGCGGCATCATCCGCGCGGTTCCGGGGTGGGGCAAGACCGTCGCCGCGTGCGCGCTCATCGCGCGGCTCGATGTTCCGACGCTCGTCGTCGTCCACAAGGAGTTCCTGGTCAACCAATGGCAGGAGCGCATCGAGCAGTTTCTTCCCGGTGCGAAGGTCGGCCGCGTCCAGCAAGACGAGTGCGACTTCGTCGGCAAGCACATCGCGATCGGCATGGTGCACAGCTTGGGTGCGCGCGAGTACCCGAAGGCGTTCTTCGAGTGGCCCGGCCTGATGGTTGTGGACGAGTGCCATCGCATCGGCGCGGAGACGTGGGCGCCCGTGCCTGCGCGCTTCCGCGCGCGCTACCGTGTGGGCTTCTCTGCAACACCACGGCGCAAGGACGGCGCCGACAACGTGTTCTTCTACCACCTCGGGGAAGTGCTCTACGCGTCCAAGGAGCAGCGGCTCAAGCCGCTCATCCGGCGCGTCTACACGGACTTTCACCTGGTGAAGACGGAGCGGTTCAACCCGAACCTCGCACCGAAGTCGATCAAGCTCAGCTTCCTGTGCGGTAGCGACCCTCGAAACAAGCTGATCCTCGACCGTCTGATCATGGCGCTCGAAGCCGGCCGCAAGGTGCTCGTGCTCAGCGAGCGGCTCAAGCACCTGCGCACGCTGGAATCGGAGCTACGGCGCAACTGGCCGTCCGCAAAGGGTCCTGTGCCCTCTACGGGTTACTACATCGGCGGCCAGAGCGAGGACTACCTCGATCGAGCGTCAGAGGCTCAGTGCATATTCGCCACCGTGCAGTTCGCAGCCGAGGGGCTCGATATCCCCGCCCTGGACACCCTCTTCCTGACGACCCCTCTCGGGGACGTCGAGCAGGCCGTGGGACGCATCCTGCGCCCCTACGAGGGCAAGAAGGACCCCATCGTCGTGGACTTCCGGGACGACCGGGTGACCCAGTTCAAGAAGATGGGGGAATCACGGGACAAGCTGTACGGGAGGATTGCTTGACAATCGCAGGGTCACTTGCTACGCTGTATCCAGAGAACTCGGGTGCTTACGGCCCGAGGTTGGAGCAGCATGAGCAGCGAAGCGAAAGAAGTGACCAAGGGCCGGCCGGCTACCGAGGAGGAGACCTACTTCAAGGACTGGTACGCGGAGAACGGCGAGCAGCTCAACAAGGACCGCAAGCAGAGGTACAAGGACGACCCCGACTACCGCGAGAAGGTCTTGGAGCAGAACCGCGAGGCGCGCAAGCGCAAGCGTCAGGAGCAGCTCGTCGAACGGTCGAAGCAGGATGCTGCTCGGAAGACACGCGTCGAGCGGTCGTGGAAGACACGGCCGATGACCATCACGCTGGAGGACGGCGAGCAGGTCACGGTCAAGGGCTTCACGATCGGTGCGGTCGCGCAGCTCTTGGGCTGCTCGGTGCAAGCCATCCGGCTGTGGGAGAAGAAGGGTGTGCTGCCGGCTACCGACTACCGCTACGCGGGTCGGGACCGACTGTACCCGTCGGATCTCATCGACCTCTACCGCAAGATCCTGGAGGAGCAAGGCCGGCTGAATCCGAACAAGATCCGACCGCGTCCTCTGCGCATGGCGCTGCGTGTGGTGAAGTTCTCGGACGGCAAGGTCCGCGAGACGGAGCTGTACCGCATCGGCGTGCTGGCGAAGGCTGCGCAACGCACGGTCGTGACCTTGGAGCAGTTGGAACAGCGTGGGGTTCTTCCCGAGACGCCGTTCCGTGCGTCGGAGCTGGGCTACCGGCTCTACACCGAGGGCATGATCGAAGCGGTGTCGTCGGCGCTGGAGAAGCGGTTCTGGGAGATTCGTGGCGAGGAGGAGTGGCAGAAGTTCCGCGACGAGGTGGTAGCTGCGTGGAAGGAGGAGGGCGTCATCGGCGCTCGCATCCTGAAGCGCAAGCCGGACGAGCCGGAGAAGAAGCCGGACAAGAAGAAACCCTCCAAGAAGAAGTGAGGGCGTGTCCCGTCCTCACCAAGGAGTGAGGACGATGGACAAGAGCAAACTTCAAGCGGAGCAGGTCAACGTCACGCGGCAGTTCTTGAAGCGTGACCCCAACCGATCGGACAGCAAGATGCTGCCGGTCGGCGACCCCAAGCAGACGGACGAGACGATCGCCGTCCACCGTTTCGTCACCGAACCCGCCCGGGTCTCGGTCGAGATGGGGATGACGGTGAACCTCAGCAACTACGAGTCCGCCCGGATCACGGTGGCGCTCCACGTTCCGTGCTACTTCGAGGAGCACGAGCAGGCGTACGAGTACGCCAAGACGTGGGTGGAGAAGCGCTGTCTTGAAGAGGCGACGGAAGCACGTCGCTTCGCGCAGGGCCGTAGCAACTCGTTCTAAGCAAGGAGCGTCACGTGGCAAAGAGCGACGACAAGAAGACCGACAAGGACAAGCCCGAAGAAGAGAAGAAGGGCAAGGACCGTCTCTCGAACCTACTCGCAAGTGAGCTGTTCGAGAAGATCGCGAAGAAGCACGGAGACGGCATCCTGATGCGGATGTCCGACTTCAAGGTTCAGGAGCGGCCCCGCATCCCGACGGGCATCTTCTCGATGGACTACGCCCTCGGAGGAGGTTTCCCGTCAGGACTCGCGTCCACTTGCTACGGGAACAAGTCGTCGGGCAAGACCACGACGTTCCTCAAAGCGATCAGCAACGCGCAGCGCATGTGCTCCGACTGCCACAAGTTCATGACCGACGAGGCGTGGGGTTGTCGCTGTAAGAAGGCGCGCGAGTTCGTCGTGGCGTACCTCGATGTCGAAGGCACGCTCGATGTCCCGTGGGCGAAGTCGCTCGGGGTGAACACGGAGAAGATGCTCATCTCCATCCCGGAGTACGCCGAGCAGACCCTCGACATCGCGGAAGCGCTCGTGCGCTCGGGCGAGGTCGACATCCTCGTGCTCGACTCCATCGCGTTCCTCACACCTCAGAAGGAGATCGAGGAATCCATCGAGAAGGACATGATGGGCGTACAGGCGCGCATCGTCGGACGCGGCATCCGTAAGTTCATCGCTGCGGTCAATGGCGTCGGCAACGAGACCGGCCGTCGTCCCACCATCTTCTTCACGAATCAGATGCGCATGAAGCTGGGCGTCATGTTCGGGAACCCGGAGACGCAGCCGGGTGGTAACGCCCCTGGCTTCGCGGCGGCCACGGAGACGAAGCTGTGGGCCGGCAAGTACGAGATGGACGACGGCACCAAGAAGCCGCTCAACGTCGAGATCAATTTCCGCGTGGAGAAGAACAAGACGTCCGGCGCGAAGATGGAGGGTACGTTCAAACTCCTCACGTCGGACATGGGCGGGCGCAAGAAGGGCGAAGTCGCCGACGAAGAGCAGCTCATCGATTGGGGCGAGAAGACCGGGATGGTCCAGCGTTCAGGAGGCTACCAATGCAACGGGGAGACGTTCCGAGTGAAAGCGGATCTGGAGAAACGCCTGGCGCTGGACCCGATCTTCAAGATGAAGCTGACGCACTCGGTGATGCCGGTGTTGCTAGCGAGCTAGCGCCGGAATCCGAGAAGTGCCCCGAGTGTCAGGGACGCATGGAGCCTTTGCCGGACCCATCCATGCCGCTCGCCTTCCCGATGCAGTACGTCTGGCACTGCGAGGTCTGCGGTCATGAAGAACGACGAGGAGCCACCGAAGCCACTGGAACGGAAGCGGCTGCGGACGAAGTGGCTGGAACCGAACGCTGACCGCAAGACACGCTCGAACAAGAACGAGCATCGCCTCGCGAAGAAGCTGACGGGCGGTCGACGCGTCAAGCAGTCCGGTGGTGCGCTGTGGTCGCGTCGCGAGAGCGGCTCGGGCACGCGCACGACCGAGGGCGGGGATGTCAAGACCCGGGACTTCCACATGGAGAACAAGCGCTCCGAGAAGAAGTCCATCTCGGTGACGCGCGAGTGGTTGAAGCAGATCACCGAGGCTGCCCGGCGCGTGCAGAAGGACCCGGCTTTGATCCTGACGTTCGAGGACGGGAAGAAGCCGCCGGAGGACTGGGTCGCGGTACCGATCGAAGTGTTCGAGCGTCTGCGCAACAAAGATCGTTAGCGCGCTGCCGCAAGGCGGGTGCGTTTGGCAGTCCGGTTTGATACGCTGCCGAGCGATCGACGGACGCCGGAAAGGACGTAATGGGACTCGGGAACCTAGTAGCTCAGGCGGTTAGCTCGACCAGCCTGAAGAAGATCCTCCAGGACCGTTACCTGACGGTCGAGGAGTATCCGTGGCTGACCTCGGAGAGCCGTGTCCGAGGATCCAAGTTCCCGGAGATCTGTCCTCGCGAAGAGGTGCTCATCGCGAAGGAGAAGCTCGTCCGAAAGCGCGAGATCACGCCTGACTTCTTCCTGGCTCTGGAGGCGGGCAAAGCGCTGCACCACCAGGTGCAGAACTCCATGCTGCCCGGAGCCGGCGTCCTCTTCGGGGAGTGGGAGTGCACGCGTTGCGGCAAGCACGTGGGCGTCAAGAAGAACGGCGTGCCGGCCGACCAGTACGCGGTTAAACGCCCCGAGCGGTGCGACCGTTGCGAGAACGAGTTCTTCCGCTTCCACGAGTATCACTTCACCAACGACGAATACCGCATCGACGGGCACTCCGACGGCATGTTGTCGATCGCCGGGCTCAACGGTCTCGGAATCTTCGAGCTGAAGAGCATCTCAGCCAAGGGCGCGTGGCAGATCCGAAACGTTCCGCAGATGGACCACGTAGTCCAGACGCACATCTACCTTTGGCTCAGCGGTCTCAACTGGGCGAAGATCGTCTACTGGGACAAGGCCACCTTCGGGATGGCCGGCATCATCGAGCACACGGTCGAGCGCGACGAAGAGACGATCGAACGCATCAAGAACACGCTGCGTGCGCTGTGGTCGGGGATCGAGTCAGGCATTCCTCCGCTCACGCGCATCTGCGCCAACGACGAAGCCCCGCGCGCGAAGAACTGCCTGGTCTGCAAGCCCTGTTTCGAGACGCCGGCCGAGGAACCCAAGGATGAGTAACATCACCGCGAAGATCCTGTGCGACTCCATCACCGAGGGCGGCTCGCGCCTGACGACGTGGGAGTTGACCTATCCGCGCTTCATTCACGCGGAGATCATGACCCACCGTGCGTTCAGTCGGAACGCAGCTTCCTCGCGCGCGATCCCAACCGCGAAGCTGCGCCAGCGCGTGACCGAGAACCCTGCGGTTCCGTTGCACTGGGGTGCAAACCAGAAGGGGATGCAGGCGGACATCGAGATCCTGGACCTGCCTGGCGCTCTCGCGTGGTGGTTCCGTGGTCGCGACATGATGCTCAAGCATCACGAGGAAGGCGAACGTCTCGGGCTGCACAAGCAGGTGG
>Ga0187773_10000577_pt1 | contig 14535 bp, 15 predicted proteins | sample 0216_BV02_MP05_1_FD_133133 | JGI IMG/M metagenome (GOLD analysis project Ga0187773, IMG submission 133133) | Tropical peat soil microbial communities from peatlands in Department of Meta, Colombia - 0216_BV02_MP05_10_MG | ecosystem: Environmental > Terrestrial > Soil > Wetlands > Peat | place...
ACGGGCGACGCGATAGGCGCCGGCGAGATATTTCACCGCATAGGTCATGTTTGTATTCGCGTCGAGGAGACCGGCAGCGTTGCCGGTGTATCCCATGCCACGGGCGGTCGCGAGCTTGATCTGCATCAGCCCGTAGTTGCCCGCGCTGACGACACGCGGATTGCCACCGCTCTCGCGCTTGATCACGCGCCGTATCAGCTCCTCGGGTACATTGTTGGCGGCGGCGTGCTGGGCGATGAGAGCGTCGAGATTACCGTTGGCATCGAGACTCGCGAAACGCTGTTTCTGCGCATATGCTGGTGACGCTGCAACGAACGCAACCAGAATCGTTGAGAGGCTGAGGGTGCGAATCATGGCGGCTCCAGTCTGCGGGTTTTCTGGTTGTGAGTGGGAAGCGCGGCTTGTCATGGAAAACTCTGGCAACTTTGTGACCGCAACTCACTTTCCCCCATTTAGTTCCGGCACGGATCATCCTCGCTGGGGGTTCGATACCGCTCAAACGGAGCCACAATTCGCGCTCTCACTAACCAAAGTCGCGATTAACCGCATCTTTTCGTAGAGTTCCCGACGGGAGCCGTAACTGGAGGGATACAATGGCCAAGCCGCACGCAACGCTTGAGGACCGCCTGCGCACCGTCGAGGACACGCTGGCGATTTTTCACCTGATCGCGAGTCATCCGCCCGCCGCCGACACGGCGACTGACAGCTACTATCGCGACGCATTCGCCGACGATGGTGAGATCGATCTTGGCGCTGGCAAAGGCGCGACCGGAAACACAGCGATTGCGGCTATCGTCAAGACGCCTGAACATCAGGCTGCTATTGCCGGCGGCCTTTGCCATTTTGCCGGGCTGCCTCGGGTCGAACTCAACGGCGACACGGCGGTTGCAACGTCGTATCTGCAGATCATCAGCCCCGACCGGCAGGCAGCGCCGCGCGAACTTTCCGGCCACGGCGTATCGACCGGCTTCCGTATCCACCGCGTCGGGGCTAACCGTTGGGAGTTAAAGCGCGGCAAGGATGGCTGGAAGGTGACGCGGCGCACGCTGCGGCCGCTCGACGGTAGCGACGATGCGCGGGCCTTGCTGCGTCAGGCGTTTGCACCCTAAGGTTCAGGCCGAACACAAAACAGGGGAGCAGCATGCCGAAGGCCTATTGGGTGGTGACCTATCGTTCGGTGAAAAATCCGGAGGCTTGGAAGGCCTATGCCAAGATCGCGGTGCCAGCAATCGAAAGTGCCGGCGGGCGATTTCTTATCCGCAGCAACCCGGCAAAGATCTATGAGGCGGGAATGAACGAGCGGGTCGTGCTGGTTGAGTTTGAAAATCTCGACAAAGCTCTCGCCTGCCACGATACACCTTCCTATAAGGAAGCCCTCAAAGCGCTTGGCAACGGCAACGTCGAGCGGGATATGCGCGTTGTCGAGGGCATCTAGCCATTTCACCACTCTGCAAATGGATAACGCTTTTGCGCGGCGGCGGCCTGCCGCTGCGCATCGACGAGCACCTCGAACAACGTTTTCAAAAAGGCCGCAAAGCGTCCGAACCCGGCAATCGGCGGAATGATGCGCGCGTGAGCCTGTAAAGTCGGCATCGGCGTCGTTCTCCCAAAAGCTCTAGAAGCGTGGCGGCGTCGACAGGAAGCGCCGCTCGATTTCGCGTTCGGCTTCGTCGGTGAATTTGCCGTTGTCGAGATAGCGCGCGATCTCGCGCTCGGCGTGCCGCTGACGCGACTGCATCATCGCTTCAGCGAGCCAACGGAAAAATCCGCGGCGTTTGCCGACTGTGTTTTTAGTGATGGAAAAGTCGCGTGTGGCGACAGTGGACGGAACGTAAGCCATGGGTCATCTCCCTTTCGCTGGGCTCGGCGACTCCATAAGCGCTTCCTCGTTCTTGTTGTTGACCGCAACATAAGCGCACTTCACGCACGCCACCACAGGTAACGAAACATACGTTCCATGCGTGTGACTCATGCGATATGTCGCGCGCGTGTCGCAAACGCCTGCATGTGATTCCAAATGCAGCGCATTTTGCTTATTACAGCAGCACTTCGAACATCCGCGCCACATCCCCGCCGCAAAGCTGAAAGGATTCATTAATCTTCGATCTTTGCGGCGCTGCGCGAAGTATCACATTTATTAATCGTTCTCTTCACCGCTGCGACAACTATTCACCCCACCGTATTTTTTGCGTCGTCAGCTTTCGCGCGCGTGGTCAGAGAATCTCCACGCCAATTGCCAGTGGTTCGGGCCGGCGCCCGTAATGCCGTCACCTGACGACGGAACGTGCATGGCCGCTACGAATTACAATGTCGGCATCGGAGACGCAGATGTTGAATGCAATGCGATCATGGAATGCCTGGCTCGGTCTGTCATCGCAAGCCGCCTTGCTCGGCTGGGAAGCGCAGAAGGTCATGGCTCTTCGACTGGTGCGCTTGGCGGCGGGTGGCGCGCTGGCGCAGTCCGAATCTGCACGCATGATTTCGGAAAAAATGCTGGCGCTTGGCGAGGCCCAAGCGGCGGCGGCTTTGGCTGCAATGCAAGGCGGCGACAGCCCCCGCGTCGCCAAAAAAGTGATGGGCGTCTACAAGCGGCGGGTGCGAAGAAACAGGCGGCGGCTCGCCAAGTAGATCATCCCCGGTACCCAAACCCACTATTTGCGGAAGCAAAATTGCAGGTGCGGCAGCCCAAAATCCTAAGGGGAATCGCGAGTTTCTGTGACCCGCGTCACAGTAGCAACATGATCCCTCCCCTATATTGGGGTATAAACTTGGTTGAATGCTCACGAACCAGAGGAACTGCCATGACTGACAAGACCCTTAGAATCGACAACAAGGAAGACCTTCTCGTCTTCGAGATTTCCGATGAAGCGTTGGAGACCGCGGCAGGCGTGCGGAATGAAACGGCTGCGAACTTTACGTTGGGGGCCTGCACCGGCCTGAGCGTTTGCGACGGCTAACCGGTCCCGACTGAAGTTCTTCAGAAATCCATTCCAATCACGTCTGACAAGGTCTCCGGCGCGAATGCCGGAGGCCTCGATTTTTCCGATCGGCGTTTTGCGTGTTGGACAGCGGCGGCGGGTTACGCCACAAAGCCGCGGTTGCCTGTCCAGGAAAGGCCGCCCTCACGGCGGTCTTTCCAATTTTTGGGTACCTCGCGCAATCAGCCGCCGGCACGCGCGCGAGCGGCGTTCTCGATCAGGGTTTTGCCCAGCGACCAGATCGCGCCGGGGACACGATGCGCGTCAGCGATAACCGTCTCGAAAGATTTCTCGATCCAATCGCAATCGGCATCCGTGATGATCAGCGGGGGCAAGAGCTTGATTGTATGATTGCCGTGGCCGGCAACCTGGGTGAGAATCCTGTGATCCTTCAGCAAGGGAATTACGATCAGCTGGCAAAATAGTCCGCTGTTGGCTGTCTCAAGCAAATTCCACGATGCCTTCAGCGTCAACGAACGCGGCGCGCCGAACTCGACGCCGATCATCAGGCCGCGCCCGCGTACGTCCTTCACCAGCTCGTGCCGCCCAAGCATCTTCCCGAATGTGGCAAGCAACCGTCTGCCCAGCCGCTCCGCGTTCTGCATCAACTTTTCGGATTCCATCACCTCGAGCGTGGCAAGTCCGGCCGCCATGGCCAGATCATTCTTTGCGAACGTCGACCCGTGCACGACGGCACGATCCATTCGATCGAAAACCTTGTCGAAAATCCATTTGCGGGTCAGCACCGCGCCGACCGGCACGTGCCCGCCAGACAGCGATTTCGACAACAGGACGATGTCAGGCTCGATACCCCAATGTTCGCACGCAAGGAAACGGCCGGTCCGGCCGATCCCGGTCTGTACTTCGTCGGCAATAAACAAGGTGCCGTGCTTGCGGCAAAGCTCCAGCGCGTTGTGCAGGTAATCATTTTCCGGGACGCTAACGCCCTTTCCCTGGATCGGCTCGACAATGAATGCTGCGATTGTCCTGGAGGCAAGCGCTCGTTCCAAAACAGCAATGTTGTTGAACGGGACCTCGATGCATCCGGGCAACAGCGAACCGAATCCGGCGCGGAAAATGTCGTCGCCAATGATCGACAGCGACCCGTAAGTCAGCCCGTGAAAGGCGTGGCTGCAATAGACGATTCCGTCCCGGCCCGTCGCAGCGCGGGCAAATTTCAGGGAGGTTTCGACTGACTCGGTCCCCGAATTGGCAAAGAACACTTTGTCGAGGTGTGGCACGTAACGCAGCAAGCGCTCCGCCAGAACTCCGGCAAGCGCCGAAACGTCCATCTGCACAAGGTTCGGAAGGTCGCTATCGAGAACCTTCTTCAGTGTATCGCAGACGACCGGGTGATTGCGACCAAGGGCGAACACGCCCCACCCGCTCAGCAGGTCGAGGTACTGCCGCCCCTCACGGTCGTAGAGGTACTGAGCTTTGCCCCGCTGGTACGCGCGGTCAAAGCCGATTGTCTTGAGGACGCGGACCATCTGTTCATTGAGATAGCGCGTGTGCAGCGCGTAGCGATTGGGCGCGGCTTCGGCGAACAGATCCGCAATTTCAAGGCTCATTCCGGATTCTAACCTTCCTAGAACTTAGGTTGGGGCGCGCCGTTTGGTCGCTTCGGTCGTCTTCGCCTATTTGGTCGTCCATGGCGAACGTTCCGTCGCGAAAAACCAATTTTAGCGATGGTAGCTTGGCCACCCTCCGAATGTCATGCCACGGGCGGGCTCTTTTACCTATCGCAGTATCGTTTGATCCTGTGGCATTGCTTGTTTCCGTGGCCCACGGAGCACTGTCCGTAAGGATAATGCAAAAAACCCCCAGTTTCTGTGCCTTCTGCGATGTATTGGCGTTGACACGTAAGGACGCGCTTTGGGATAAATGGTAAATAAAAATGTAAGGAAACGGATGTCGAGTAAAGGGGGCGTCGTCGCCGTTACCTGTCTCGCCCTTGAGGCCCGCATAGCGCAGGGTCCGGGCGTGTCAGTCGTCTGCATGCAAACGCCGGGTCTTCGCAAGGCTTTGCGGGCGGCCATAGCGCAGGGGGCGTCGGGCATCATCAGTTTTGGAATCGCCGGTGGTCTGGCTCCAGATCTTGTTGCCGGCGATTGGGTGGTTGCGACTGGCGTTTGGAGCGGGAAAAAGATCATTGCTACCGACCGTGCGTGGTCGCAGCGGCTGCTCGAAATGCTCCCGCGCGCCGCTCACGCCGAAGTCGCCGGCTGGGACACTTTAGTGCCGGGCATCGAGCAAAAATCCCATCTCTATGACACAACAGGCGCGGTCGCCGTCGATATGGAATCGCATGTCGCGGGGCAGATCGCCGCCGAGCATCACATCCCCTTTGCCGCCTGCCGAGTGATCATCGACGCCGCCAACCGGACGCTCCCGCCTGCCGCAACCCTGGGTCTGCGCCTCGACGGCACACCGGACGTTCCCGCGGTCTTGCGTTCAGTCCGGCGATATCCCGGGCAAATCCCCAGCCTCATTCGCACCGCACTCGACGCGCGCATCGCCGAGAAGGCTTTGCGACGCGGCCGCAGAAAACTGGGCGCCGGACTGGGCTTCCCGTACTACAAGAATCTTTCGGTCGAACTCGGCCTGCCGATCTCCTCGCCAAGTCTGATCGGATAGAACGAAACCGTGATATGCCCGGCGCCGTTGCTTCAGGGCTGCATCAGCTGACCGGCAGCGCCAGCTCGGCGCCACGATCTATCGACACGATCAGGATTGTCTCGCGCAGCGAGATTGCCGGCTCACCCTATTGGCTGAAGGCATTCGCTTGCGAGCGCAAGGACCACCGCTACTACGAGCTACTCGAAGACACGCTGAGGGACGGCTTCAGCTACGGTTATCTCAGCGTCGAGAGCGGCCGCAGCGTCCGTGCGATCCAACCTTATTTCATCCTCGATCAGGATCTTCTGGCCGGCACTCCTGAATTTGTCAGAAAGTTCATCACCGGTATCCGTCGTGTTTGGCCGCGCTTCATGTATGCGCGCACGATGATGATCGGCTGCGCCGCCGGCGAAGGTCACCTCGATGGCGATGAAGCCTCCCATTTCGCAACCGCCGAAGCATTGGCCGACGCGCTGCCCAGAGTGGCAGCCGAACTGAATTGCGCGATGATTGTTCTCAAGGAATTCCCCGCCAAATACCGCGGACTATTGCAGTGCCTGCTCACCGCCGGTTTCGCGCGCGTGCCCAGCATGCCGATGACCACGCTTGGCATCGAGTACAAGAATTTCGAGGATTATCTTTCGAAAAATCTCAGCCCGGGAACACGGGCGAAAACCCGGCGAAAGCTGCGCGCGGCGGAGCGTGCGCAGCCGCCAATCACCCTGAGCATTATCGAAGATGCAACTTCAGTCGTCGACGACATTTATCCGCTCTACGAAAAGGTCTACGAGCGCTCGCCACTTCAGTTTGAAAAACTCACCAAGGAGTTTTTGTGCGAGATCGGGCGGCGCATGCCCGACAAGGTGCGATTTTTCATCTGGCGGCAGGAGACGCGGATTATCGCATTCGGCCTGTGTCTGGTGCAGGACGACAGCATCTGCCACGAATATGTGGGATTTGATTATGCAGTAGCGTTTCAGCTGAACCTTTATTACCGCGTGTTCAACGACATCATCGAATGGGCGATTGCAAACGGTTACAAACGTTTCTACAGCGGCAGCCTCAACTACGATCCGAAGTGGCACCTGCGCCAGTCGCTCTATCCCGTCGATCTCTACGTGCGGCACACGTCGGCTCCGATCAACGCGATCTTAAAGCGCGTTCTTCCGCTGATGGAGCCGACACGGTCGGATCCCATCCTTCCGCACTTTCACAACTATCGGGACCTGTGGGGCTGAACGCTTGCGATGAATGGTCGCCTGGCATCCGAATGCGGACCTGCCGGCTAGCTGGTATGCTTTAATCCGCTCGGGGGGCACATGGAGCGGCGCGCATTCATCAAGGGGATTGGGGCCGCGGCCGCGTGGCCGCTCGCGGCGCGCGCGCAACAGGCCGCAAGTCCAGTCATCGGATATCTCAGCAGCAAGGGACCGGCCGCGGAGGCCGGTATCATCGCGTCAATTCGACAGGGGCTGGCCGAGCGTGGTTTCACCGAAGGTAAGTCCGTTGCTTTCGCTTATCGCTGGGCGGAAGGTGACTATAGACACTTACCCCGGCTGGCCGCCGATCTCGTCAGCCAGAATGTCAACGTGATCGCGGCGTCAGGATTACCCGCTGCGTTGGCAGCAAAAGCGGCAACTCCAACAATTCCGATTGTCTTTAGATTGGCGGTTGATCCGGTTGCCTTTGGCTTGACCCGGAGCCTCGATCACCCGGGAGGCAACATCACCGGCGTTACAATGTTGTTCGATTTGCTGACGGCCAAGAAACTCGAACTGCTGCATCAGATCGTTCCTTCCACAGCGTCGATCGGAATCCTGATCAATCCAAACAATCAAAACGCGGACTCTCACCAAGAGCACGCCGAGCGCGCGGCAGCAACGCTTGGCTTTAAGCTCAGCGTTCTTAAGGCCGGCCATCTGAACGAGCTAGAACCGGCGTTCGCCACTGCCCGGCAAAAAGGCGTCGGCGCTCTCCTCGTTGGCGATGATCCTTTATTCGATGTTCTCAATCAGCAGCTGGTCGATACCGCCGCACGCTATCGAATTCCGACCATGTACTACGTGCGAGACTTTGTCGTCACGGGCGGGCTGATCAGCTACGGCCCGAGCTTTGACGAGATGGCCAAGCAAGTGGGAATTTATCTTGGCCGTATTCTCCAAGGCACACGGCCCGCAGAGCTTCCGGTTCAGCAACCGACCAAATTCGAGCTGGTCATTAATACCAAGACCGCAAAGGCACTCGATCTCGTTCTGCCACCGGCACTGCTCGCACGGGCCGACCAAGTCATCGAGTAGCGGCAACAAGCCTCATGGTGAGGAGCGCCGCGCTAGCGCGCGGCTCCTCAGGATGAGGTAATTCAGTGCGCGCCGGCTTGAGTCGGATCGATCGTCCGGGTCGGCTTCGGCGCCAGATGACGGCTGCCGCAACGACGAACGCGAGCGCGACAAGGAACATCATCTGGTTCGTCGCGATCATGACGCTTTGGCTTTGAACGAGCGTGTCCAGTTGCGCCAGCGCCCCGCCCGGCGCCATGACGCCGGCGGGCGCTCGCGCACTAAAAGGGCGGAACGGCTATTTTCCGATATTGATCAACTGCACACGTCGGTTTTCGGCTGCTTCCGGATTGCGCCGATTGAGCAACTGCTCCTCGCCAAGGCCGACTGCCTCGATGCGTGACGGCGAAATCCCAAACGGATTGATCAGCGCCGCGCGGATGGCGTCAGCACGTTCCTGACTGAGCTTGAGATTGTATTCACGGCTGCCTTTCGCGTCCGTATGTCCGACGATCAGAAACCGATAGCCTTGCAGATACGGATGATACAGCGCGTCGGCCATGAGCCCGACGGCCCTGAACGAGTCCGGACGGATCCGCGCTGAATTGAAATCAAACTGCACCGCTATGGTGATTTGCGCGAGGCTATCGAGCTGTGCGTAAAGCGGCTGGCGGTCCACGCGATTGGTGCGGCTCGGATCGGAAAGGGATTGGTTGACAAGCTGCCGCAGTTGCGACGCACTGATGGTGTTGGCCGCCGCCTCCACGCCTTGCAGGCTGTTGATGAGGTCGCCCGAGTTCAGGTTAATCGAACCGGATCGCGATGATGGGCCGAGCGCGACTTCGTAGCCGGCATCCGCAACCGCCTGCTGGCAAGCCGGGCTTATGTTCTGCTTCGTCTTGTAGAAGCACTCCATGAGATTGCCGTCGCCCGCCTCGACTCCTGAGCAGCGTCTTTTGATGTCCACGTCGCAGACGCGCATAACCGATGCGCGCGCCGCCGCGCGTTTCTCGAGGAGCGCGGAGAGCGCGTTAACTGACCCGATGCACCGCGCGGAAACCTTTCCCTGATTGGCCAGCAGACATTGACGAACGCGGCCGCCACCAAGAGGCTCGTTCTTGCAGTATTTGCCGATATCGGCGCCACAACTCACCGCAAGCTGATCGATTGCATCGGCATACCCGATCGTCTGGGCGACTGCGCTTCCGGCCGTGCCAAAAATGGCAATTACCACAACTCCGAGAACTTTCCTGAACATAGAAATCCCTCCCGCGGTCGAGGGCCTTCTTTCGCGCAAGATGGCCACGCCCGACTTGATCTAGGTCAAAAAGGATCGTGGCCGGGCAAAAGGCGCGAAGCGCCGTCTTACTGCCTGGTGTCCCGGCACCATGGGTAGATTCAAAAAACTCTGACCTCATCCTGAGGAGCCGCGCGTGAGCGCAGCGCCTCGAAGGATGGCCTCATGGTTCGAGACGCGCCGCTACGCGGCGCTCCTCACCATGAGGCTTGCGTTACGACGCCGAAGAGAGACCTGCAGCAGCAATCCTCAGCGGGATCAGCTCCCCATCTCGGCGATGGAGCGCCGCAGAGCGGCAATCAGCTCCTTGCTGTTGGGAAGGTGTGCCTCTTCCCGATCCAGAATCCGCGCAAAGGCGCGCTTCTTGAGTGCCAGCACATCGAAGCCTTCGCGGCGAAGCTCGACCCTGGCCGTATCGCAGACAATGTCCATCAGCCGCTCGAGCGCATGCAGGCGGCCGAGCAGATAATCGTTCTCGCGGTAACCGCGAGAGAAAAAACCGGCAAAATGACCGAAACCGGTGCCCTTCAGACTCTGCGCGCCCTCGAAGCCCTTGAGCGCGCTCACATCTTGCGGGCTGATGCGGTCGACCAGGATTTCATGCAATTCCCCGCTGTCGCGCGCGGTGGTCACGGAAAATGTCAGCACATCCCAGAACGGAAATCCGAGATAGTTGATCACGACCTCGCGGCGCGCCTCCGGATGCCATTCGGCGGGATCGAGCGAAGCCAGCAGTTCGTCGACATCGCGCGTGCTGGCGTTGAGATCGATTTCCTTGTCCAGGGTTTCGATCAGCCGCTCGATGTCCTTGAGATTGTCCTTGAGAAAGATGCGCGCGTAGAAGGCGGGGTCCCTTGCCTCCTCGACTGAAGGCTCCTTCGAGAAAAGTTTTTGCACCAGTGTGTGGACATAGGGGCTGAAGAACGCCGCCTCTTCCCGCTGGCGCAGGACATCGAGCCGCAGATAGAACGCGCGCTTGAGGCGGTCGACCACGGCTGGGTCGAGCCCGGGAAAACGATCTTCATCCAATAGTCGGTACAGCCGGTTCTGACCCTCGATCATGAACTGAAGCCGGCGCTTGCGGTAATCGACGTCGAAGGCGAGGAAGAATTTGACCCACGATGGCAACTGCGGCGACGTCACGGCCTCCCGTTTCAGCGCTTCGCCTTCCGATGCTAGGAAGGCTTTGATCCAGGACAGCAATTGCGGCTCCGTCGCAGCGTCCCGACTCGACGCTTCGCCTTCCGCGCGTTTGTAGATAACACCGCGATGTGTCGCCCAGGCGTTGACGATTTCCTCGATCGAACGCGCGCGCGGCGAGCGCGGCGGCGCATTGGCGATGGTCATGATCAGCCGGGTGACGAAATCGCACACCGAAGTGAGCTTGAGCCGCGCATAGCCCTCGTAGGCGAAACCGGATTCGCGGGCGACGCGTTCGTTGACCGCCTCACGCCATCCGCGGATTTCTTCAGCCGTCATCCGGCGGTCCAGCGGCACATTGATGATGTCGCCGACCAGCGCGCTGACATGCGGCCGCGCGCCATCGATGATCGATTTGGAGCGGCGGACCTGCGTATTGAAATCGATCACCCAGGCGAGTTCGTTGGCAACCGGCTGCGCCGACGGAAGATCGGAAAGCGCGCCCTTGATCGTCGTAAAAAAGCCGGGGACGTCGCGCGGCACGCTGGAGGCCACCGAGGCCGGATTGGCGTCGATATAGATCAGCCGGCGGTCAACATTGCGATAGGCGGAACGGCCGTGGATCGCCGAAATCGCTTCCCGGAACGGGCGGTTGTTGAGCACCGCGCCGTCAATGAAAGGCGCCCTGGCAGGGTCGATGTTGGCCCGCAAGTGACGCTCGAAATTGCGGAGGATGAACTCCCCACGCCGCGGCCAGCGGCCGCCGCGTTTGGCCACCAGATCATCCATCTCAAAGATCTGCGCCGGAGGAAACACGCCGGGAAAAGACGACGTGGCGCGCGCCGCAAAAGCCAGCGCCGGCGCATTGTCGTAATCGAAATCGCTGTCGACCTCGCCGGTGGCGCGCCGGTGATATTTAAAATGCAGCACATGGCGATGTTCGGTTTCATAGATCAGCGGCGGATCATGGATTTGCACGAGCTCGTTGTAGCCGTGGTAGTCGGTCATGGTCACGAACAGGTCGAGATCCTGTCCGGACGGCAGCAGTGACGCGGTGGGCGATTTCGGCCGGCCCATGGCGGCAGTCGCGTCATACATCAGGCCGGCCATGCCAGGGCCGTCGAGCGGCGGCTTGAACCAGCGCGAGCGCACGAAGAGCGACAACTTGTCGAGCACCTCAGGGTCCTTGACCGACTTGAACATGCCAATCTTCGCCGCGGCCCAGATGACCGGCACCAGGAACAACTTACTCCATTTGCCGGCGCGCGCGTCAGGTGCAAGCAGGACAGCCACGTCGGCATTGTCGAGCCAGAGATCGCGTAACGGAAGGTTGGGCAGATCATGACTCAATGCGCGCGCGAGCATGGTGGCATTGATGCCGCCCGCCGAGGCGCCGGCGATGATATCGACAATGACGCGCACCTCGATCTTGCGGCCAATCTCGCGCAGCAGCTCGAAATAATCGGCTTCGGTGTCGTATTCGGGATCGTCTGGATCGATGTCGGCGAAAAACGCCGCCTTGGCGCGTTGCGAACGATCGGTGATGCGGTGCAGGGCGCTCGAGGCGCGCTGGAGCTTCAGGATTTCCTTGCTGACGCCATGCATGTAAATGGCGAGCGAGACGCCGCCGAAACAGACGAGCGCAATGCGAAGTTCTTTCTCGCGCAAGGATGACCTTCGGAGCGTGACCGCGCCGCCCCCGGCGCTTTGGAAATAGTTGATTCGGGCCGAATTTGACTAGATATCGCCTGGCCGCGCAATGCGGGTTCGCCGTTTCTCAGCCTGTCATTCCGGGATGCGAGCATCGGCCAGCAATGATGTCATCACCGGGCTTGTCCCGGTAACCATGGGCAGATCAACAAATTCTGACCTCATCCTGAGGAGCCGCGCGTGAGCGCGGCATCACCGCAAGTCGGCCTTGGCCGACTTGCGCACAAGATGATCCAATCTCGGATAAACCCGAGATTGGTGGATGGCCGCGCGCCTCATGGTTCGAGACGCGCCGCTCCTCATCATGAGTCTCACGCGAGACAAGCCCGGCAATGACATCGTGAATTGCGCCGGATCAGCTAGTATCCCGAGGCGATGAGTGTCTCCGACCACAGCGCCGACTTCTACCAATACCTTCCGGTCTTCCGCGACTTCACGCACATCGCGGACGAAGCCTGCTTCCGGCCTCTGCCCGATGATTGGGTGGTCGGCGTCGCCGACGTGATGGGATCGACCAAGGCGATCCACGATAACCGCTACAAGGCGGTGAACATGGCCGGCGCCGCGGTGATTGCATCGGTCGCCAATGCACTCAAGCAGCGTGACTTTCCCTTCGTGTTCGGCGGTGACGGTTCAAGCTTCGCCGTGCCGCCCGCAGACGCCGCGCTCGCCCGGCAGGCGCTCGCCGAAACCGCCACCTGGGTGAAGGAAGATCTCGATCTCACCCTGCGGATCGGGATGGTGTCGGTCGCCGACATCCGCAAGCGCGGTGCCGATGTGCGCGTCGCCCGTTACGTGCCGTCGACTAACATCAGCATTGCGATGTTCTCCGGCGGCGGTCTTGCCTGGGCGGACGCGGCGATGAAGCGCGGCGAGATCGCCGTGCCGCCTGCCCCGCCCGGATCGCATCCCGATCTCTCGGGGCTCTCCTGCCGCTACGAGCTGATCCCCGCACAGCGCGGGCAAGTGCTATCGCTCGTGGTGGCGCCGGGCGCCAAGGCGAACCCTGACGATTTCCGTGGCGTGGTCGAAGCCGTGACACGCATCGTCGAGAAATCGCCGGATGCCTCGCGTCCGCTGAGTGGTGACAGATTGCGGCTCACCTGGCCGCCGCAGGGCTACGATCTTGAGGCGCGCGCGTCGCGGCGTCCGGGCGAGTCCATTCGCGCACGCAAGGCCAGGGTGCTGGTCTGGACTCTGCTCTACTTCGTCATCATGCGGAGTGGCTTGCCGGTCGGCCGTTTTGTTCCGGCGCAGTACACCCAGCAGGTCGTCGAGAACTCAGATTTTCGCAAGTTCGACGATTCGCTGCGCATGGTGCTCGACTGCACGCCGGAACTGGCCGCCGAGATTGAAAGCTATTTGAAAGAAGCGGCGGCCAAAGGCATCGCCCGTTACGGCACGCACAGCCAGGACGCGGCGATGATGACCTGCTTCACGCCATCGCCGACCAATCCCAACCACGTGCATTTCATCGATGGCGCGAGCGGCGGCTACGCGTTGGCCGCATCGGCCCTGAAAGAAAGCAGCGCGCGCAGTTGATGCGCGCGCTGTGTTCTCGGTTTCAGGTTGGTTCGGCGAACTCGCCGGGCTTGCTCACATTGGGAGCAGCGATTCCAGCTTCATGCAATCCGTCTCTGACATCTCGTCGCCGCAGGTGAGGAGCCCGCGCACGTGCGACCCGGCATTGGGTTGCGGCGCTGTGCCGGTCACCTTGCCATGCGACTGATAGGCCTGTGCGTCGGGCGCCGCCGGCGTGTGCACCGTGCGGGCAACCGCCAGCGTGGTCAGCAGGGCTGCCGCGACAGCTGCCGCGATGATTTTTGTTTTTTGCGCTTTCATTTTGAACCTCACTTCCGAATCGATCGCCACTTGTCGCAGTGGAATTATCAAATTTTTTGCTCTGCACAAGATGCGCCCAGCTCACATTTAATTGTTCCGATGCAGTAATAATTTGTTGGAATATCGCACTGCACTAATTTTGATGGATTTTGCCGCTTTTAAAGGCGCTCCGCCGGCATGGCTGCCATCCCGTTAACCTCATCCTTCAAACGGAGGAGACGGAATTGGCCGGCGCTTAACAGGCATTCACTAGAGTCAAACCTCGATCCCTGAATCGGAGCGGTCCATGACTCTCGTCAAAGCCATCGTCGGCCTGTGCATTGGCCTCGCCCTTTTCTCCGTCTTGCAGACTGTCGGGATCCATGCGCTGCAGGAGTCCATCCGCTCAAATGCCAATGCCGGCTTGCCGATCAGCAACACGCCGGTGGTGACGGGCTTCAATGCCGATGCGTTCAAGAACGGTGTTCTGCCGAAGTACGGTCCGATCGACACCAGCGAGGGGCAACGGTTGGCGATCAAAGGCATAGCGCGGCAGGTCGACATACAAAATCGCAACGCGCTGTCTCACGTCCCGCTGCCGGGACGTTTCGGGCGTTAGGGGTACCCCGGGGCGCAGCGGCGAGATTTTCGCCTGATGGTGAGGAGGCGCGGGGCGCCGTCTCGAAGGACGCTC
>Ga0187773_10000578_pt1 | contig 14527 bp, 15 predicted proteins | sample 0216_BV02_MP05_1_FD_133133 | JGI IMG/M metagenome (GOLD analysis project Ga0187773, IMG submission 133133) | Tropical peat soil microbial communities from peatlands in Department of Meta, Colombia - 0216_BV02_MP05_10_MG | ecosystem: Environmental > Terrestrial > Soil > Wetlands > Peat | place...
CGCGGCGCCGGCGTGCAGGGCGGCAGCACCCTGACGCAGCAGCTGGTGAAGAACTTCTTTCTCACGCCTGAGCGCACGCTGCGGCGCAAGTTCACGGAAGTGATCATGGCCTTGCTGCTGGAGATGCATTACTCCAAGGACGAGATTCTCGAAGCCTACGCCAACGAAATTTATCTGGGTCAGGACGGCAATCGCGCCGTGCATGGATTCGGGTTGGCGAGTCACTTCTATTTCGACAAATCGCTGCCGCAGCTCGATCTGCCGCAGTCGGCGCTGCTCGTCGGACTGGTGAAAGGACCGTCCTATTATGACCCGCGTCACCATCCGGATCGTGCGCTGGCGCGACGCAACCTGGTGCTGCAGGAGATGCTGCAGCAGCGGTTCATTACCCAGGCGCGATACGTTTCCGCCCGAGCCGCGCCGCTCGGCGTCACCGACAAGGCGCCCAAGGGCACTTCGCTCTATCCGGCGTTCGTCGAGCTCGTGCATCGCCAGTTGCGGCGCGATTACCACGAGGACGACTTGCGCTCGGAAGGCCTGCTGATCTTCACCACACTCGATCCGCTGGCGCAACTTTCCGCCGAGCGCGCCCTCACCACCCGCCTGACGCAACTGGAGAAAGCGCGCCGCCTTCCTGCCCGCGCGCTCGAAGGCGCGGTGGTGGTGACCAATACGCAAAACGGCGAGGTGCAGGCGCTGGTTGGCGGGCGCGACACGCGCTACGAGGGATTCAACCGGGCGCTCGACACCGAGCGCCCCATCGGTTCCTTGATCAAACCGGCGATTTACCTCACCGCCTTGGAACACCCGGATTCGTACACGCTGGCCACCCTGCTGGATGACAGTCCGCTGGTCTGGCGCCAGCGTGGTACCGCCGACTGGGAACCCCGCAATTACGACAAGACATTCCATGGCCTGGTGCCGCTGCGCCTCGCGCTGGCAAATTCCTATAATGTGTCGACCGCGCGCCTGGGGCTCGCGCTGGGCGTGCGCAATATCATGGATAACATCCGTCGTTTAGGCGTCGCGCGCGATCTGCCCGATTACGCCTCTAGCCTCCTGGGCGCGGATGGCATGAGCCCGTTGGAGGTGACGCAAATGTATCAGACCTTCGCCAGCGGCGGGTTCCAGATGCCGTTGCGCGCCATTCGTGAAGTGCTGACAGCGGACGGTCAGCCGCTGCAACGCTATCCGCTGTCGGTGGAGCAAGTGGTCGAACCGGCACCGGCTTATCTGGTGACCACCGCGTTGCAGGGCGTGGTGCGCGAAGGTACCGCCGATGACCTCAAAAAATATCTCTCGCCGGATCTGAACATCGCCGGCAAAACCGGCACCACCAATGACTTGCGCGACAGCTGGTTCGCGGGGTACACCGGCGACCGGCTCGGGGTGGTGTGGATCGGCCGCGACGACAACCAGCCGATCAACATGACCGGTGCGGGCGGAGCCATGACCATATGGGGCGAAATGATGGCGCGGCTCGATCCCGATCCGCTGGTCCCGCCGCAACCGGACAACATCGAGCTGGTCGATATCGATTCCGCGACCGGCCTGCGCGCCGACAAAAATTGTCAGGGGACGATAACGCTCCCGTTCATCCGCGGTTCCGCACCGACCGAGACTGCGCCGTGTGCCGCGCGTTCGCAAACGCGTTCCATTAAGAACTGGTTTGAGCGATTATTCGAATGATGAAACGTCTTGCCGCGCTGTCTACGCTGATGCTGCTATCGGGTTGCGCCGGGACGGTCGCGCCGCCGCCGGCCAGGCCGGTTTCGGATAACAGCGCCGTGGTGGCGCTGTCCGAAGCCGCGCGCACTGACGCCGCCGGCGGCAAGTTCGATGCGGCGGTGGCATCGCTGGAGCGGGCGTTACGCATCGAACCGCACAATCCCGCGCTCTGGCAGGATCTGGCCAGGCTGCGGCTGGAGCAAGGACAGTACCAGCAGGCGGAAGGTCTGGCGGCGCGCTCGAACGGCTGGGCCGGCGATGACAAAGCGCTGCGCGCCGAGAACTGGCGCATCATCGGACAGGCGCGCCTGAAGCGTGGCGACTATTCGGGCGCGCAAACGGCGTTCGACAAGGCGGCCGAACTGGCGAAGTAATCCGGGTAATCGTCGTTACGCCGGTTTCAATCGCATGCAGCGTTGTTTTATTTTCGCACGGCGCGCTGCTCGACGATGTAATGACTGACGAGTGGCGGAACGGTGTCCACGTGAAACGCCCGTGCCTGCTCGAGCACATCGCGGTCCGCTACCGTGACGCGTTCGTGCTGACGCAGGTGGTCGAGCCAGGACTCGACCACGAAAATCTCGGTGTAATGCCCGACCTCGGCCACATTCCGCAGCAAACCCCAGTTCATGGCGCCGTCGCGGCGCCGGATGCGCCGCACATGTTGCATGGCGCGCGCGAACTCGTGCCAGGCCGCCGGATCGATGCGGTATTCCACGGTGATCACGACCGGCCCCTGTTCCGGTTCCAGCTCGGGCGTGGCCTGCGGCGCCGGCCAGTGCACGGACGGCGTCAGATCAATCCCCTCTCCACTGTGCAGCCGATAGCGCCGGGTGAAAACCGCCGTGACCATGCCGCCGGCGGCCGCCATCACCAGTGCCGCCTGGAGTCCGAATAACTCGGCGACGTAACCCCATAACACGCTGCCCAGCACCATGCCGCCGAAAAATACCAGGATCGACACGGCCAGCGCACGACCACGGACCCATGCCGGTACCAGCGCCTGGATGCTGGAATTGAAGGTCGAGAGCAAAATCAGCCACGCCGCACCGGCAAGGAACAACAGAATCTCGGCCACGCCGGGACCCTGCGCCCAGGCGAGCAGGAGCATTGAGAAAACAAACAGGGCGACCGCGAGCCTGACGACACGATTGATAGAAAATTTGGCGCGCCACCGCGATAACAGCGCCGCGCCCATGACGGCGCCGATTCCGAAAAACCCGAGCAAGATGCCGTAACCCGCCGGCCCGCGCCCCAGACCGAAGCGCGCCAGGGACGGCAGCAGCGCCCACAGCGCGCTGCCGAACAGCACGAATGTGCCAGATCGGACCAGTACCGCCCGCACCGCGGGCGCGTGCCGCACGTATCGCAAGCCGGCACGGATCGCGCTCCACACCCGCTCCGCCGGCAGGACGCTTTCGCGATGCGGCCGGCGCCAGCGATAGAGCACGAGAATCACGCCGCAGAAGGACACCGCGTTCAACACGAATGTCCAGCCCGTGCCGGCGAGAGCAATCACCAGGCCGCCGATCGCGGGACCGACGGAGCGCGCCAGGTTGATGCTGATGCTGTTGAGCGATACCGCGTTGGCCACCTGTTCGCGCGCCACCAGCTCCGGGATGATCGCCTGCCAAGCCGGCGCATTCAATGACGTTCCCAACCCCAGGAGAAACGTCAAGGTGAGCAGAAGCCATGGCGTCGTCACGCCCGCCAGTGTCAACAGGCCCAGCACCCCGGCCGCCGCCAGCATCCAGGATTGGGTGACGATCAGAAGCACGCGCCGGTCCACGACGTCGGCCAGTGCGCCGGCCGGCAGCGCCAGCAGGAACATGGGAAAGCTCGACGCGGCACGCACCAGCGCGACCATCATCGGCGACGGCGCCAGCGCGGTCATCAGCCAGGCCGCGCCGACGTCCTGCATCCACGTGCCGATGTTGGAGGCCACCGTCGCGATCCACAGCGCACGGTACACGGGTTCGCGCAACGGCGCGAGGGGACCGATAGTGGCTTCAGAATTCGTCTTTATCGTCGTCAGCTCCGCCGCGTCGGTGCGCCGCTCGCGAGACGGCTGGCGAGGACGCAGATCATGGCTCCAAGATATGCGCCCGCCGCCACGTCGCTAACGAAATGATAATTCGTGGCGATGAGGGCAATCGCCAACGCCGTCAAAAATACCAGATAAAGCGGGTGATAGCGCGGATAATGATGCCAGAGCGCTGCCACCAGCGCGGTAAATACCGTCATGTGGCCGGATGGAAAACAACCGTACCCTTGGTCCGCGCGGAACCAATGAAACTGCGGCGCGTGATGATGGACGATCCATAATTCCGGAGTGGAACGCCCGAATAGGTACTGAAAGACCATTTTGGACACAAACGCCAGAGGCGCCACCGTGCCCCACAGTTTCAGGAAACGCGCATGGTTGTCATCGAATCCGTGCCGGACGCGATACCAATAACCTACCCAGCTGCCAGCCGTAACGGCCGCGACGATATAAAAAAGGAGATCGGGGATGTTGGAGACGACCGGCGTGAGCGCGTGCGCCCGGATGAACTCGTCAAAGAATGAAGCGGCGGGGGCGTCGAGAAAACGGTGGCTGGACAGCGTCAGCCCCACGACCACTATAAAACCTAAAAGTGATTTTTTTACGATTCGATCTGTCGCCAGTAATTGCTGCCCCGTGTCGTAAAAGTCTTTCATGTTTAAGTGATGCCTACGCCCTATGCCGGCTTTCACCGGTCGCGACGCCACCGGCAATGAGATGTGCCGTGCGCAACGGCTCGGGAATATGGCTATGGACCGCCAGGCGCTGGATGAGTTCACGCGTTTTGTCGGGCGAAATGCCGGCGCGCTGGACAAACACGCCGGCCACCGATTCCATCGGTCCCGCCCGCTCGATCAGCTTCCATTTGCGCCGGCCGCCAGAAACGCGTGTCCGCAAGGCCTGCTGGATGGCGGCGAAATCCGGTTGCTTGCGGGCGACAACGATGACCGGCAAGTCCAGCACCTGGTGCAGACGCTGCAGGTCGACGACGTTGAATCCGGCGAAGGCGATGCCCTGCAAAAGGATCGCCTGCAGGTGCGCGCGAAACCGGGATTGCGTCAAGAGACGAATGATCGTTTGCGTCGAATTAACGCCGTCGCGCCGAACCTTTCCGCTCAACACGCCCTCCAGGCGCGCGCCGGCATACACCGCACCGACGATCATCACATCGCCGCGGTGCGATCTATCGAATGGCGCGTCATCGAAACCGATCACGTGGGAAAGCTTTCGCGTCATGCGCGTAAATTACCATGTTCGCGACTTTCGGTGTCCGGCCTCGCGGGAATCCGATAAAATCGCGGCATGAATCCCCCGCCCCGTTTTTTTCTACCATTCGTTCTCCGCACCGGGTGCAATGTGCCGAAAGCGCTCAAGTGTCACCCATGATCGACGCGAACCCGTGGCTGCCGGGAGCCGGTCTGATCATCGGCTTGGGATTCGGCGTCATCGTCCAGCGGCAGCGCTTCTGCATGGTGGCGGCGATCGGCAACCTGGTCCTGATCCGGGACTGGCGCCATATTCAAGCGTTTCTCGCGGCGCTTGCCGTCGCCATCGCCGGCACGCAGTGGCTCGAGGCCGGCGCGCTGGTGCCGGTGGCTGAATCGTCCTACCGAACCGGACCATTTGAGTGGCTGGCGGCGACGACGGGCGGATTGGCCTTCGGCTTCGGCGCGGTGTTTGCCGGCGGTTGCGCCGCCCGCACGCTGGTGCGCGCCGCGGAAGGCGGCCTCGGGGCCTGGGTGGCGCTTATCGCTTTCGCCGTCGCGGCGGCCGCCACACAATACGGAATACTGGCGGATATCCGCGTACGCCTGAGCGATTGGTCAGCGGTCTCCTTCAGCGGCGGCGACTCCTCGATCGCCGCTTTATTAAATGTATCGCCATGGTTGGCCGGCGTTACAGCGGCCGTGATCTGTGTCGCCGTTATCGCGATAACCTGGCGCAGCTCGCACGACTTGCGCCTTATCAGCGGTGGCGCGACCATCGGTGGCCTGGTCGTCACTGCTTGGTGGTTGACCGGATATCTGGCTCAAGACGTTTTCGCCCCGACCCAACCTTCCGCGCTCACCATTTCAGGTCCGCTCGCGCGGGTGACCCATTATCTTGTAACCGGTGGCGACCTGGATCTCGGCTTTGGAATTGCATTCGTTGCCGGAACGGCTCTCGGGGCAACGATCAGCGCGCTGGTCTCCGGTACGTTCCGCTGGCAACGACCCCCAACGCGGGTAATCCCGAATTATCTTGCCGGTGGTGTGCTGATGGGGTTCGGCGCCATGGTGGCAGGCGGCTGCAATATCGGCCAGGGTTTAAGCGGCGTTTCCACGCTCGCAGCCGGGTCGTTAGTGGCGGCGGGAGCGATGTTTGCCGGGGCCGTGCTCGCTGTAAGGTGGCTGGAGCAGCGGACCTAGCCGCCGGCTCCCGAGGTGCAGGGCGACTCCCTTCCGAGCCGAAGCTCCTTCGATAGTCGGATGACATGAATCATAGCGGGCGCGTTTCGGCGTTCTCAAGGCATTGAACGTCTATACTTTCGAGAGGAGTCTGCGGACCGTTCATGACTAACCGTCCGTCCGCAATTCTGACCCGTTCATGCCATTGGCCGGTTTCAACCGTTGTCATGCGCAGTCAATTGGTGGAATCTGTAACGGCCAACAGACACAAGGAGATCGTGCATGAGTACAGAAATGATAATCATTGTACTTCTGGCTTGGACCGTGGCGGGCGTACTGGCCGCGATCGTATTCGGCAGGATGATCCAGGATACCGACACCGCGGCGGAAGATGACGACGCCTTACCCACCTCCACCGACACCGTCCGATATTTCCGTCACAACAGACGTAAAACTGATCATGCCGCGCGCGTCCGCAACGGAAACGCGAAACACATGACCGGCTGATTACAAGTCGCGCTTATTCTTTTTCCGCTTCCACCGGCAGCGGTGAACCCGACATCGCGTTTTTATTGATATTCCACGACAGGGTTATCCGCGGCCGCATGCCGTTATAGGGATTGACCGAGTGCACCAACTGGCTGGGAAAGATGATCATGGTGCCGGCTGTCATCTCAGGCACGAGCGGCGTCGTCATGCAGCCTTCCTGATCCTGACAGCAGTTCTGCAACCGCGGGTCGACAAAACAAAAACGCCCGCTTAGCTCATCTTCGGGATCCAGGTCCCCGGTGTCGAGGCAATACACCACGCTCGCGGTCGAACGCACGTGGCTATGTGGCAGGCAATAGTCGCCCGCACGATAGACATTGGCCCAGCTCAATTCCACCACCGCCTCCTCGCATCCCAGCACGTGACGGAAAAGCGTCTTCGCGCGACTGGTGATCAGTTCGGCTTCCGAGCTGATCCACTTTTCGAGGTGGTGAATCTTGGTCCCGCAGGCGCCGCGAAAATAACGCTTGCGCAACCGCTGGTTTTCCTCGAGCTCGAGGATTTTCGCGATCAGCCGCGGGTGGTATTCCTGGGTATCGTTAAACGTGGTGATGCGGATCGTCGGATCCCCGCGGGATTCGACCTTTTGATCCCTGGGCCAAACTTCGATCTGCTTCATCCCGAGTTGGATGATGTTGTTGCCCATGCTCTTGGCTCGTGCGCAACGGTTTTGTCCATTGTGACATGTATCGGCGCACGGGGGAAATCACTCATCCGATGCAGACCGCATCGCGACTGACGACCGGTGCACGTTCCGCGACCTGAGCGGCATGCCGGATTCGTGGGGTACGGCGACGACATCGCCGGCCGGTAGCGTCGGCATTTCGCCCCGGAGCTTTATCCGCAATCATCCGGAAACCTTGGCGTCGATTTAACCACTGTCACGCTCGCGTGGCGGAGGGCAGGTGCCCGGTGCGCCGACGTAACGCGTCACGTGATAACCTCGCGCTTTCAGCGTGACTCGCGGGGTCGCTTCCGGGAGCGGGCCGTTTTTTACGCGTTCCGATGCTCAATTTTCATGGGTGACGACAACGGAGAAATCAGGTCACCTCCAGCGTCACGAATGCCACGGCGTGATCCTGCTCATCGGCGAGACTGATATGGGACACGGTCACACGTTTTTCCTGCAAAAACTGCTGCGCCCGACCGTAAAAGATCAGCTGAGGTTTACCATGAGCGTCGTGTGTCACCTCGATGTCATGCATCAGGATTCCGTTGGTGAATCCCGTGCCCATGGCCTTGACCGCGGCTTCCTTGGCGGCGAAGCGTCGTGCGAGGAAATTCGCCTTGCCGGCGTTGTCACGGAAATCGCGCATTTCGCCCGCAGTGAGAATTCGCTCGGCGAACCGCTCGCCGAAACGCTCCAGGTCGGCTCGTATCCGTTCCACGCGCACGATGTCAGTACCGATGCCGAAGATCATCGTGCCGCCTCCGTGGGACCCAACAAGACTGACACGCCGTAGGGTCGGCGCCCGGCGGCATTCGCGACCCGTCGCATCCCCGCGCTGCGCGCGGGGGCCCTGCTCCTCGGCTCATGCCGCCACCTCTATCATCAGGCGCTTCATTTCGCGCACGGCCTCGCGCATGCCGGTAAACAGCGCATGCGCCACAATGGCATGACCGATATTGAGTTCGGTGATGCCGGGTATCGCGGCGATGGCCTGAACGTTGTGATAGTTGAGCCCATGACCGGCATTGACCTGCAGCCTGAGATCCAAGCCCTGTTGCACCGCCTGTTCGATGCGCACCAGTTCCTGCCGCCCCGTCTCGTCCGATCCGGCATCCGCGTAGCGCCCGGTGTGTATTTCGACTACGGGCGCGCCGGTTTTGGCTGCCGCCTCGATCTGAGCCGGCTCGGCATCCACGAACAACGACACGCGGGCCCCGGCGTCGGCCAGACGCCGGCAGACATCGCTGATTTTTTTGAAGCTGGAAACCACATCCAGACCTCCTTCCGTGGTCAGCTCCTGGCGCCGCTCCGGCACCAGACAGCAGTCATGCGGGCGCATACGGCAGGCGAATGCCACCACGTCGTCGGCCACGGCCATCTCAAGGTTCATGCGCGTCTGGAGCACGCGCCGCAGGATTTCGACGTCCTGGTCCTGGATATGCCGGCGATCCTCGCGCAGATGCAACGTGATCGCGTCAGCCCCCGCCTGCTCGGCCTCCAATGCCGCCTGGACCGGGTCCGGATAGCGCGTACCGCGCGCCTGTCGCAGGGTGGCAATATGATCGATGTTGACGCCCAGCCTAATCATGTGTGGTTTCCCTTTCCGTTTCGGCGACGCGGACCGGCGCCACGCGTCGGAACAGCTTGCGGCTGTGCAACGGTCGGTCCCCCAGATGTTGCGCCAGAATCGCGCGCATGAGCGCCTTGGCATCACGCCGGGTCTCGTGATCGTTCAACTTCTCGTGCGCCAACGCCAACAGACTTGCCCCGTGCACGCGTATCCCTTCGGCCGGGCGATTGAGTTCGGGATGCGCCACACGTACTGGTCCGCGATCGAGGATGTACTCGTATACGGCGCGCGCGTCGATCGGTCGTTTGTCAGCGATGTCGTGATCCAGCACCAGACCGTACCCCAATTCTTTCAACAGATGTTTTTCAAAAATGCGCAAAACGGTTTCATGGGCGCTGTCGGAACGCAGTCGCTGCAGCGTCGCGTGATACACCTCGAACAGCGCTTCGTGCGGATCGTGACGATGCAACAACCGCAAAAGCACTTCGTTCATGTAGAAGGCACAGTAAAGCGCCGGCCCGTCCAGCTCCAGAGCCGGCCCGACCGGTTCCGCCCCGGTCAGGACGGCGAGATCACCTTTGCCGCTCCAGCCGATCAACAGCTGCTGGAACGGTTTCAAAACACCGCGCACGCGGCTGCTCGCACGGCGTGCGCCCTTGGCGATCAGTCCGATACGCCCGTGCCGCGACGTGAACATCTCCAGCAGCAGGCTCGTCTCGCTGTAATCACGGTGATGCAAAACGAAGGCCGGTTCCTGGTCGATGCGCATGCCTCAGATCTCCTCGGTATAACCCAGGCTGCGCAGCGCTCGCTCGCTGTCCGACCAGCCTTCCCGCACCTTCACCCACAGGTCGAGTCGAACCTTGACGCCGAACAGCTTTTGCATCGCCAGGCGCGCCCGGGTTCCGATGGCCTTGAGTCGTTCGCCGTCCTTGCCGATCAGAATCGGCTTCTGCCCCTCCTTCTCGACCCAGATCGTCGCCGCGATATGCAGCGTGACTTTGCTGCGCTTGAATTGTTCGATACTCACCGCCGTCGCATACGGCACTTCCTGTCGCAAACTGCGGAATATTTGTTCGCGTACGAGCTCCGAGGCGAGAAAACGCTCGCTACGGTCAGTCAGCTGTTCTGCCGGATACAGTGGCGGCTGTTCGGGGAGATGCTTGAGAACGGCTTTTTCAAGCTCGTCCACGTTATCTCCCGTGCGTGCCGATATCGGCAGGATGTCGGTAAAACTCATTTTCCGGCTCGATTCCTCGATCAGGGGCAGTAGTCGCTGGCGATCCTTGAGCTGGTCGATCTTGTTGACGGCCAGGATCACCGGGGTACGCTGCTTGGCAACGCTGCTCAACGGGTACTCGTCGGCGTCGGTCCAGCCGCTGGCCGCGATCACCAGCACGATCACATCAACGCCCTGAAGGCTCGAGCTAGCCGTCCGATTGAGGTAGCGGTTCATCATGCCCTTATTATCCGTGTGTAGGCCGGGAGTATCCACATACACGATTTGCGCCTCCGAGAAGGACTTGATCCCGAGCAGGCGGTGACGCGTGGTTTGGGGGCGGGACGAGGTAATGCTGATCTTGTGGCCGATGAGCCGGTTCAGCAGCGTCGATTTTCCGACGTTGGGACGTCCAGCGAGCGCGACCAGGCCGCAACGCATGACCGTCGCGGGCATCAGGACCGGCAAAGCTGTTCCAGCGCCAGCGCCGCCGCCTGTTGCTCAGCGTGACGGCGGCTATGACCTTCGCCGCGGACCGGCGTATCCAGGCCAGCAACCTGGCATTCCACGACGAAAATCTGGTTGTGAGGCTCGCCAGTGACGGCGCGTATGGTATATGTCGGCGTGGGCAGAGAAAGTTGCTGCAAATGTTCCTGCAACTGCGTTTTCGGGTCCTTGGGAATGGCCCGCGGGTCGAGGCTGTTCAAACGGTCTCGATAAAGATGCAGAATGACCCGCACCGTTTCGTCAGCGCCGCTATCCATGCAAATTGCGCCGAATACGGCCTCCAGCGCATCCGCCAGAATGGAATCGCGATCGTAACCGCCGCTTTTCAGTTCGCCTTCGCCCAGCATCAAGTGCTCGCCAAGTCCAACAGCGCGCGCGAGCGCGGCCAGGGTATTTTTTTTGACGAGACTGGCGCGCAGGCGCGTCAGTTCGCCTTCGGAAAGATCGGAATAGCGATTATAGAGCTCGGAAGAAATGGCAAAACCCAGAATACTGTCGCCGAGAAACTCAAGACGTTCGTAATTCGTGGGGCTTTTGCTGCGATGCGTCAATGCCCGCTCGAGCAGCTTGGGCTGACGGAATGTGTACGTCAGCCGGCGACTCAGATCGGCATGCGTTTTACTCTGCGCCACGAACCTCGACACTGTGGTCAAAGTCGAGCAAGACAGAAATATTGGATACCATCGGCACCACCGTTTCGTAGTTGATTCGGATGACTCTCATTTTTCCGCGTGGCTGGATGGTCAATGAATGAGACAGGTCAAAGCTGTCAAAGCTGTCGATCTCGAGACGCTTGCGAATGGCTTCCTGGATTTCGCCAGGTGCCATGGTGCCAGCCTCAGGTTGCTTGCCCAGGCTGTCAAGTGCGCTCTTGATTTTGAAATCATCGAGGTAAGGGGGTATCAACTTGAATAATATGAAAAGGAAAAAGGCGAGCGTTCCGAGCACGAACAACATGCCCCACATGGTCATTCCGGATTGGTGTTTGCGAATCTGCATTCTGATCTCCTTCACGATATCTGTGCGCGCTCCATATCGAATGATCAATGAATTGTGTCGCCCATGCGGCTCCAAACGATGCGCTGCCAGAACCACTTGGCCGGATCGGTCATGTCCCAACTGAACCAGATCAGGAAGGCTTTGCCGACCAGATTTTCATCCGGTACGAAACCCCAATAGCGGCTGTCGTTGCTGTGATCGCGGTTGTCGCCCATCACGAAATATTCGCCCGCGGGCACGACAAATTCCGGCATCGGCATGTCCGGCCTGTCGGTCAGGAGGATGTCGTGTTTCACGCCATCGAGGTTCTCCATCGCGCGCCACGCTTCCCCCGGTGGATCGCCGTTCTGCAGCGAGTAGTAAGGCCGGCTATTCGACTGCTCCATCGGGGTTCCGTTGATATAGAGCTTCTTCTCTTTATATAGAATATGGTCGCCGGGAACGCCAATGACACGTTTGATGAAGTTGATCGAAGGATTACCGGGGAAACGAAATACCACCACTTCCCCCCGGTGGGGGTGGCCGGAGTCCAGAATCTTGCTGTTAATGATCGGCAGCCGTACTCCATAGGAATACTTGTTTACTAGGATAAAATCGCCGATGTGCAGGCTCGGTAGCATCGAACCGGAAGGAATACGAAACGGTTCGACCAGGAACGAGCGAATGAAAAAAACGATCAGGATGACGGGGAAGAACGCGCGCGCATATTCGACATAAGCCGGCTCGCGGCGCGCCCGCGCCGCTTCCTCAGCCTTGCCCGCCCGCGCGAACTCGCCGGCGCGGCGCTCACGGGCTTCCGCCAGCATCAACCGGTCCAGCGCCCATATGACGCCGGTGGCGACGAGGATCAACAGCATGATCAACGCGAAGTCCATGCTTATTTCTCGTCCACGCGCAGCACGGCGAGAAAAGCTTCCTGCGGGATTTCCACGGTGCCCAGTTGTTTCATACGCTTCTTGCCCTCTTTCTGTTTTTCCAGCAGCTTGCGCTTGCGCGTGGCGTCGCCGCCGTAACACTTGGCCGTGACGTTCTTGCGCAGCGCCTTGACCGTTTCGCGCGCGATGATCTTGGAGCCGATCGCCGCCTGGATGGCGACGTCGAACATCTGTCGCGGGATCAGCTCGCGCAGTTTTTTGACGAGCTCGCGTCCCCGATATTGACTTTGTTCGTGGTGCACGATTACGGAAAGCGCGTCCACTTTATCGCCATTGATCAGGACGTCAAGTTTGACCAGGTTGGAGACGCGGAATTCAAGAAAATCGTAATCCAGCGAGGCGTATCCGCGACTGACGGACTTGAGCCGGTCGAAGAAATCGAGCACCACTTCGTTCAAGGGCAGCTCGTAGGTGAGCATGGCCTGGCGACCGTGATAGGTCATGTCCTTCTGTATGCCACGCTTCTCGACGCACAGCCCGATGACATTGCCGACGTATTCCTGCGGAACCAGGATGGTGGCGCGGATAATGGGCTCGCGGATATCGACGATGCGAGAGGGATCCGGCATCTTCGCCGGATTTTCCACCAGCAGCACTTCGCTCGAAGTCATTACTTCGTACACCACCGTCGGGGCGGTGGTGATGAGATTCAGCGCGTACTCGCGCTCGAGCCGTTCCTGGATGATTTCCATGTGCAGCATGCCGAGAAAGCCGCAGCGAAATCCGAACCCGAGCGCCTGGGATGTTTCCGGTTCGTAATGCAACGAGGCGTCGTTGAGTTGCAGCTTGGCCAGGGCATCACGGAAGGATTCGTAATCGGCGGAATCCACCGGGTAAAGTCCGGCGAACACCCGCGGCTTTATCTCCTTGAAACCGGGCAGCGGCTTGTCGGCCGGTCGATCGACGTGCGTGATCGTGTCGCCGACGCGTGCGCCGCGCACGTCCTTGATGTTGGCGATGACGTAGCCCACTTCACCCGGACCGAGTTCGCCGACCGGCTTGCGCTTCGGCGTGAAGATCCCTATCTGGTCCACCAGATAGTCGCGTTCCATCGCCATGAGGCGTATTTTCTCCTTCGGCTTGAGGCGGCCGTCCATGACACGCACGAGCGAGACTGTGCCGAGGTAGTTATCGAACCAGGAATCGATGATGAGCGCCTTGAGCGGTGCATCGGCGTTCCCTTTTGGAATGGGGATGCGTCGGACGATGGCTTCCAGGATATCCGTCACGCCCTCGCCGGTCTTGGCGCTGGCGCGGATGGCATCCTGGGCATCGATGCCGATGATGTCTTCGATTTCCGCGATGGCCCGTTCAGGATCCGCCGAAGGCAAGTCGATCTTGTTCAGCACCGGCAGGATCTCGAGATTGAGCTCGGAGGCGGTATAACAATTGGCCACCGTCTGTGCCTGCACGCCCTGCGAGGCGTCGACCACAAGCAAGGCGCCCTCGCAGGCGGTCAGCGAGCGTGACACCTCGTAGGAAAAATCCACGTGTCCCGGGGTATCGATCATGTTGAGGCGATAGGTCTGCCCATCGCGCGCGAGGTAATCAAGCGCCACGCTCTGCGCCTTGATCGTGATTCCGCGCTCGCGCTCGAGATCCATGGAATCCAGCACCTGCTCCTGCATCTCACGTGCCTCGAGAGCGCCGCAGGTCTGAATGAATCGATCCGCCAACGTCGATTTGCCGTGATCGATGTGTGCAATGATAGAAAAATTCCGGATGCGTTCCTGGTTCCAGCCGTTCATGAATGCCGCGATTCGCTTGCCACTCCGCCGCCAGCCGCGGACGGGCGGGGTATGAAAAAGGCGCCCGAGGCGCCCGATAAGGTAATCGTATTCAATGGATTTCAGGGTTTTTTCATGTCTCCCTGCCATGCGTAGCTTACCCTATTTCACGCATCGCATAAACATTGAACC
>Ga0187773_10000579_pt1 | contig 14478 bp, 10 predicted proteins | sample 0216_BV02_MP05_1_FD_133133 | JGI IMG/M metagenome (GOLD analysis project Ga0187773, IMG submission 133133) | Tropical peat soil microbial communities from peatlands in Department of Meta, Colombia - 0216_BV02_MP05_10_MG | ecosystem: Environmental > Terrestrial > Soil > Wetlands > Peat | place...
GAATCGTCTCTATTGGACCAGAAGCTCGATCAATCCCTCCCGGGCCTTCTGCAGTGCGACCTGCTCCAGCCTGCGCAATTCGGGGGACTGTTTGATGAAATTATAACCGTCGAGAACGATGAACATAAGTACAGTGCCTAAAGTGCCTAGAGTTCGAAGTACCTAAAGTTAAAGGGAAAGACAAAAGGGGTCTTAAGTGTCCTTAAATTTGCTTAAGTGCCTCAAGTTTGATGCTTTCGAAAAAAGTCGAATTTCCATAGAAGCCATCATTGCGGGGGAGGCTGGAATCCAGTTATTTCAAAAAGTTCCGGAGCCCGGCGCCTGCCCCGGGCCCGATCCAAGGTTCGCCGGTGCGACGATTCAAGAGATTTTTTACAGGATCATCAAGGTTGAAATGGCCATTCTTCCGAATGTGCACTTGAGTCCCCTGGATTAAAAGTTATCGGAGGAATGGGGGGATTGTCAAGAAAGAACAAGAAACGAAAATAATTGTCTCTTGCAGAGGCCGCAGAGAGAGCGGAGTGGAGGAACAGCAGGCGCCGCTTTCCGCATTCAAAATAGGCGATTGTGAAGACGGGGAGCATTTGATATACTTTTGCATCATTTATCCCGGCCCGAAAGTGAAAAATCCCGGGATAAATCATGCCTAAAATCTCAATTCATGGAGAAGACCCAATGAGCCCAAAGAAAGGTGCGGGGGCCCCCCCCTCCCCCCTGCGCGGCGCCATGGGAGGAGTGCTTTTTATCGCCGTGGTCATGATTCTCATGCTCTTATGGCGCGGCGTCGAGTTGATTGCCGATTGGTTTTGGTTCCAGGAGGTCGGGCGGGAAGTGATTTTCTCCGTGACCTTCCTGAGCCAGATGAAAGTCGTCGCTCTTTTAGGGGCCGCCTTTTTCGTGATCTTTTACCTGAATCTGTTCTTGGCCTCCCGCCTCTCCTCCCGCGGCTACTGGGTGGACCGGGACAACCTGATCCAAATCCCCCCCTGGGAAGCGGGACTCCAGCCATTCGGCGCTCTAATCCTTTTAGGTTCGGTCATCTTCGCCCTCTTTGCCGCCTTGCGCGGGTCCGCTCAGTGGGAGACCTTTCTCCGGTATCTGAATAGCACTCCTTTCGGCATCCAGGACCCGCTCTTCAACCGGGATATCGGTTTTTACGTCTTCCAGCTCCCCTTACTGGAATACCTCTACTCCTGGCTCATGACCGTTTTGGTCCTGACGACTGTGGCCACGGGCCTCGTTTACTTCATGCGCCGGTCCTTCCAGTTTATTCCGCCCCAAACCGTCCGAGTGTCTCCTGCTGCCCGGAAACACCTGACCGTTCTGGTCGCGATCCTCTTCTTTCTGGGAACCGTGGGCGCGTGGATTGCTCTGAATGAAATCCTTTACTCGAAGCGGGGGGTCGTCTTCGGGCCCGGGTACACGGATGTCAACATCCAGGTCGGAATGTTAAAGCTCCTGATGGGAGCCACCGTGTTCTGCGGAATTACCATCCTCGCCTTTGCCTTCCGGCGCGACTGGAGGATCCCGGCCGCCGGGCTGGCGGTGTTCTTTGCCGTTCTGGTCGTGGGAACCGGGGTCTACCCCTCGCTGGTTCAAAAACTCAAGGTGACCCCCAACGAGATCGCCCTGGAGAAACCCTACCTGGAAAAGAACATCCAGTACACCAACCTGGCCTATGGGCTGGATAACATAAAATATCAGGAATTTCCAGCTGAAGAAAGGCTGACCCGGGAGGATTTAAAGCGCAATGAGCTGACCATCAAGAATATTCGCCTGTGGGATCATGCCCCTCTTCTTTCCACCTACAGTCAGCTGCAGGAAATCCGGACCTACTACAAGTTCATCGATGTGGACAACGACCGCTATTACGTCAACGGAGAATACCGTCAGGTCATGCTTTCCCCCCGGGAGCTCTCCTACCGGGCCCTGCCCTCCCGCACCTGGGTCAACGAGCACATCATCTACACCCACGGGTACGGGGTCGTCCTGGGACCGGTGAACCGGATCTCCCCCGAGGGGCTTCCGGAGTTTTTCATCAAAGACATTCCTCCCGTATCTTCCGCCGACATCAAGATCACCCGCCCGGAAATTTACTACGGGGAAACCTCCAACGAATACGTCTTCGTCCGAACGAAGCGGGAAGAATTCGACTACCCCGTGGGAGAAAAGAACGTTTACACCCAGTACCAGGGAAAAGGGGGAGTCCCCCTGTCCTTCTGGAAGAAGGTCATCTTCGCCATCCGTTTTGGGTCTATTGACATCCTTCTCTCCAACGACGTGACCGGGGAGAGCCGGATCATGTATTACCGGAAAATCCATGACCGGGTCTCCCGCGTGGCTCCTTTTGTCCGCCTCGACCCCGATTCCTACCTGGTGATCTCCAAGGAAGGCCGCCTGCTCTGGGTCCTCGATGGCTACACGGTAACCGATCGTTTCCCTTACTCCGAGCCGGTCCCCAACCTGGGGAATTACATCCGCAACTCGGTCAAGGCGGTGGTCGATGCTTATGACGGGACGGTCAGCATCTACACCAGCGATCCTAAAGACCCCATCATCCAGACCTATGCCAAGATATTCCCCGGAGTCTTCCAGCCACTGGAGCAGATGCCTGACGACCTGCGCGGCCATATCCGCTATCCCCAGGCCCTGCTATCCATCCAGGCCCGCATGTACGGCACCTATCACATGCAGGACCCCCAGGTCTTCTACAACAAGGAGGACCTCTGGACCATCCCGCGGAAAGCCGGGGCGGGGCAGGGATCGGAAAAGGAGTACCAGCCTTATTACACCATCATGAAACTCCCCGAGGGGAAGAAAGAGGAGTTCGTGGTCCTCCTCCCCTTCACTCCCAGCAAGAAAGACAACATGTCGGCCTGGATGGCCGGTCGCTGCGACGCCCCTCATTACGGCGAGGTGGTGGTTTACGTCTTTCCCAAGCAGAAGCTGGTCTATGGGCCGAGACAAATCGAGGCTCGGATCGATCAGGAAGCGGAAATCTCCAAGCAACTCTCGCTCTGGGGCCAGCGCGGGTCCCAGGTCATCCGGGGAGACCTCCTGGCTATTCCCATCGAGAAATCGATCCTCTACGTGGAGCCTCTCTACCTGGCCGCGGAAAAGAGTCAGCTTCCGGAGTTGAAGCGGGTCATCGTGGCCTTCGGCAATTCCCTGGCCATGGAAGAGAACCTGGAGCTCACCCTGCAGAAGGTCTTCGGCGGGGAAGTGATGCGCGAGAAACCGGCGCCCAAAGCAGCCCTTGCCTCGGCCGCGTCCCCCGAAAAGACGCGGACCGATCCGGAGATCGCCGCAGAGGCCCTGGCCCATTACCGCAAGGCCCAGGAATTTTTACGCCAGGGCAACTGGGCCGGGTACGGGGAAGAGCTGCGGAAGGTGGAGGAAGGCCTGAAGGAGCTGGAAAGAAGGAAATAATGCTGGAGGATCGGGAGCTACGCTCCCTTGAGGAACGTCACGCCTGCGGCGTGACTCGAGGATCGCTTCGCTTGAGGCTCCAAAGCAGAAAAAAATAACTGCAGAGAATAAGAAGGAAAGGAATGATGGAATAGTGGAACAATGGAATCATGGATGGAAACCAAAATGGCCAAACCCAACATTCCATCATTCCAATATTCCAGCCTTTTTCTCTGTGTTCTCTGTGTCTCTGTGGTGAAAGGCTTTTCATGAAACGGGTGGTGCTGGGGACGGCGGGACACATCGATCATGGAAAGACCACGCTGATCAAGGCGCTGACCGGGGTGGACTGCGACCGGCTCAAGGAGGAGAAAGAACGGGGGATCACCATCGAGCTGGGATTCACCTCCATGGCCCTGCCCAGCGGCCTCAAGATCAGCATCGTCGATGTCCCGGGCCACGAAAAGTTCGTCCGCCACATGGTGGCCGGGGCGACCGGAATCGACCTGGTCGTCCTCATCATCGCCGCCGACGAAGGGATCATGCCCCAGACCCGGGAGCACCTGGACATCTGCAAACTGCTCCGGGTGAAGAAGGGGCTCATCGCCCTGACCAAAACTGACCTGGTGGAGAAGGATTGGCTCGACCTGGTGCAGGAGGAAATCGGGGAGTTCGTAAAGGGAACCTTCCTGGAAGGAGCGCCCATCGTTCCCGTCTCTTCCACCACGGGAGAAGGGATCCCGAGTCTGGTGGCGGAGATCGACCGGCTGGCGCAGGCCGTGGAAGAGCGGTCTTCCGAGGGCCTTTTCCGCCTGCCCGTCGACCGGGTCTTCACCATGAAGGGGTTCGGGACGGTGATCACCGGCACGATCGTCGCCGGGAAAATCTCCGTCGGGGATTCGGTGGAGGTCATCCCCAAAGGCCTGGAGGCCAAGGTGCGCGGCATCCAGGCACACGGCGAGCCCGTGGAGTCAGCCACCGCCGGCCTCCGCGTGGGCGTCAATCTCCAAGGTCTGGAAAAGGCGGTCATTGACCGGGGCAACGTGGTCGTTCTGGCTCAGACTCTGAAGCCTACTTCGTTGCTGGACGTAATCTTCAATCTCCTCCCAGGTACGGCCAAGCCTTTCAAGAACCGAACCCGGGTCCGCGTTCATGTGGGCACGGTGGAAGTCCTAGGCCGGGCCATCCTCCTGAATCAGGAGGAGATTAAACCCGGCGAAGAAGCCTATCTGCAGCTGCGGCTGGAGGAACCCGTGACCGCTCTTCCCGGGGACCGGTTCGTGATCCGGAGTTATTCGCCCGTTTTCACCATCGGGGGGGGAGAGATTTTGGACGCCTTTCCCGCCCGGCACAAGCGTCTTTCCCCGCAGGTCAAGGAGGAGATGGCCGTCCTGGAAAAGGGCTCGGAGGAGGAGAAGATCAAGCTCCGCCTGCTCAAGGCGGGGGCGGGCGGGCTGTCCTGGGCCGATCTGGTCATGCGCTCCAATCAGTTGCCCTCCAAGCTGAAGTCGCTGGTGGACGGTCTGGTCTCCAAGGGTGGGCTCCTCCGTTTCAACGGAGACCGCCTGCGCTATCTCCATCCCCGGGTCATGGCCGATCTGAAGCAGTTCTCCCTGGACTACCTGAAGGAATTCCATCAGAAGAACCCCCTCCAGATGGGGGCCGTGAAAGAAGAGCTGAAATCCAAGCTCCCGTCCCAGGTGGACGCCCGGCTCTTCAATCATCTTCTATCCATTCTGACCGGGGAAAAAAGGATCGCCCTGGACAAGGAGACCGTCCGCCTCTCCTCCCACGCGATCTCTTTGAAAGAGGAAGAAAAGGACCTGCGCAAGAAGATCGTGGTCCTCTTCTCCCGGACCAAGCTCCAGCCCCCCACGGTAAAAGAAACTCTGGTCGAGCTCGGGGTCTCGGAAAGTGAACTCAAGCCGGTCCTCCAGCTTCTTACCAAAGAAAACGTGCTGGTGAAGGTGAAAGAAGACCTCTACTTCCATCGCCAGGCCCTGGAGGACCTGGAGGGGAAATTGGTCCAGTTCTTACAGCAGAATAAGGAGATGACCCCTCCCCAGTTCAAGGACATCTCCCAGGTGTCGCGTAAGTTCGCCATCCCCCTCCTGGAGCATTTTGACGGCAAGAAGCTGACCATGCGGATCGGGGACAAGAGGGTGTTGAGGAAATAACCCGATTGCGGAATGCGGATTGCGGATTGGAAAGCCCCCGGACATTCCGAATGCTCAATTCAAAATCGACAAAAAAATAAGAAGAAGGAAGAAGCTTGGAGAGGAAAATAAGGATCCTGGTGGCTGAAGCAGACCTATCCTTCGCCAAGATGATCGCCGATTCGATGAAGGAATCGGGCGGCGGCTATGAATTGGAGGCTGTGTCCTCCGGCCGGGATTGCCTAGAGAAACTTCGACAGCAAAAATTCGACATTCTCCTCCTTGACCATGACCTCCCCGATGGAAGAGGCCTGGACTGGCTCCGGCGTTTCAATGAACTGGGCGTCGGGATCCCTACCATCTTCATCACCACCCAGGGAGATTCCCGCCTGGCCATTGAAGCCATGAAAGAAGGAGTTTTCGACTACATCAACCGGTCCGCGGAGTGTGCCAAGGCTTTTCCTTTCGTCGTTCACCGGGCCGTCGAGGGATACCATTTGATGGTCGAAAAAGTCCGGCTGCAGAAGGAGTTGATTGAAACCAAGAACTTCCTCGAGTCGGTGATCGATAAGGCCGGCGATGCCATCTCGGTGATCGACCTGGAAGGGAAAATCCTCCACTGGAATGAAGGGGCCGAACGGATCTACGGCTCCCCCAGGGAAGAGGCCCTGGGGAAAACCTTATCCCATTGCCTCTACGCCGGGGATAAAAAAGGCCTCCAGGAAGAAGAGAAAACTCTTCGCGAGCTCCTTGCAAGGGTGAGGAAGGGGGAAGTGATCCCCCCGATGGAAAGAAAGAGGCGGCTCCGGGACGGAAGGGAGATCATCGCCCAAATGACCCTCTCCCCCCTGAAGGACGCCGATGGGAGAATCATCGGAGCCACCCGCATCTGCCGGGATATTACTCATTTGAAAAGGGCCGAAGAGCGGTTGGTGCTGGCGGAAAGATTATCTTCCCTGGGCGAACTCACCGCCGGGGTGGCCCATGAGCTGCGAAATCCCCTCGCCGGGATCAAGATCAACACCCAGGTCCTCGCCCGGAAGAAAGACCTCTCGGAAACCGACCGGCGGGTTCTGGAGAGTACCCAGGAAGGGATTGAAAAGATCCAGAAAATCGTCGATGATATGCTCCATTTCGCCCGCCCGAAGGCTGCTCACTTTCAGGAAGAAGACATCTACGAGGTGATCGACAAGAGCCTGTCCGTGCTCCAGGCCAAACTCCGGAGAGCAAACATTTCCCTGGTTTTCAACCGGGACGAAAAAGTTCCCCGGGTCTGGATCGACCTTCACCAGGTCCAGCAGGTCCTGATCAACCTCATGCTCAATGCCATCCAGGCCATGGAGAAGGGCGGGACCCTGACCCTCCGCGCCTTCCGGGAAAGCGAGGGCGGTGTGGGAGTAGAAATCCGCGATACGGGAGTTGGGATTCCCGCGGCCAATCTGAAGAAGATTTTCGATCCCTTTTTTACCACCAAGTCCGAAGGAACGGGCCTGGGTCTTTCCATCAGCATGAAAATCCTGGATAACCACCGCGCTTCTCTGGATGTGGAAAGCGAAGTGGGAAAGGGATCGGTCTTCACTCTTCATTTCCCCGGGGAGTCGGCCCGTGGGATTTAGGGTCCTGATCATCGATGACGAGCCCACCCTCCGGGAGTCCCTCCAGATCGCCCTAACCGCTTCGGGGTATGAAGTTCGAACCGCCCGGACAGGGGAGGAAGGGCTTACCCTCTTCACCCAGGAGAACCCGGACCTCATTCTTTTGGACCACTGGCTTCCCGGGATCAACGGAGATCAGGTCCTCCAGAGGATCAAGGAAGCCGAACCGGAGATTCCGGTCATCATCATGACCGCCCAGGGCTCGGTGGACCTTGCGGTCCAGTCCATGAAGATGGGGGCCTTCGACTTCCTGGTGAAGCCCTTCGAGTTGGATCAGATCGAGGCCCTGGTCCAGAAAGGCCTGGAACGAACCCGCCTGAAAAAGGAACTGGAATGGCTCCGGGCCCAGTACCGGGAAAAGTTCCGCTCCGGGGGGATCGTCGGGGCCAGCCCCAAAATGAGGGAAGTGGTTCAACTGGCGGAAAGGCTCGCCCCCGGTTCCGAAACCACGGTGCTCATCGAGGGGGAAACGGGAACGGGCAAGGAGCTTTTGGCTGAGTATATTCACTCTTTGAGCCCCCGCTCTTCCTTCCCCTTCGTCCCCATTAATTGCGGGGCCTTCCCCCAGGAGCTTCTGGAGAGCGAGCTATTCGGTTACGAAAAAGGCGCCTTCACCGGAGCCTCGGAAAAGGGGAAGATGGGGAAGATCGAATCCGCAGAAAAGGGCACGCTTTTCCTAGACGAGGTCGGGGAGCTTCCCCCGCCGGCCCAAGTGAAGGTCCTAAGGGTCCTGGAGGAGAAGGAGTATTTCAAGCTGGGGAGCGTAGAGAAGAAGAAGGCCGATGTCCGCTTTGTGGCCGCCACGAACAAGGACATCGAACAAGAAGTGAGGAAGGGAAAATTCCGGGATGACCTATTCTTCCGCCTCAATGTGGTGCGAATCCGGATTCCCCCCTTGCGGGAGAGAAAAGAGGATGTCCTGGCTCTCTTTCGATTTTTCATGGCCCGGTTCAACGAACAGTTCCAGAAGGGATTCCTTCGCATCTCCCCTGAGGCGGAAGGGCGCATCCTGGCCTATCCCTGGCCGGGAAATGTGCGGGAGCTGCGCAACACGGTGGAGAGGATCGTCCTCCTGGAAAGGGGGGACACGATCTTGGAGAAACACCTCGTTTTTCTGGGCGGCAAAGACCAAGAGCGGCTTAAACCCTCTCTCCGGCCGGCCATCCCCCCGCAGGGGATTGTCCTGGACGAGGTGATGAAAGAGTATATCCTCGAAGCCTTGAGGATGAAGAAGGGAAATAAAATTCAGGCTGCCAAGCTGCTCGGCATTTCCCGCTCAGCCCTTCTCTACCGGATGGATAAATTCGGGATCAAAAACGGTTCGAAGTAATGGGATTCGGAGTTTTGAGTTCGGAGTTCGGAGTAAAGACAGGATTAGTAAATTTTTCCCACCTCTACTTTTCGCCAAGTAGGCGTGAAGTTAGACTGAATCTTGGGCATTGCCCGGCCCGGAAGCAAGGGCGTTGCGCGCAAAAACCATGAGGCACCCTTTATTTCTTGGTCAGGTCGGGCAAGCTTGTCTTTCCCCCACGAACCAGGTGATTCCGATGTGGGACCACCGGCGGCGCGCCCGATGCGCCCGCCGCATTCTGCGGAAACACGCGTGACCCTTCGAGTGGCTTTCTTTTCCCGCCGATGCTTTTTGCGCGCAACGCCCTTGCTTCCGGGCCACAAGCTTGCTTTTTAGAAGAAAATGCGATCGCAATCGTGAAGGTGGACAAAAGAAAATTTCTTCCAGAGAAAATTTTTTTCTTGACAAGGAATCATTCCTGTGTTTGAATGATTAAAATTCCAAGAAAGAAAACTCGATGGACAGACCCTTGATCACGAAGAATTTTGGCTGGTGGTTTTATTATTATTTCGGAGGGGTCTGCCCATCGGCCAAGATGACCTAGACCAAAGGTCCTAATCAAAAAAACAAGCCATGGGTAGATGAAAAGACGCTATCCATGGCTTTTTTATTTTCTTCTTTCTCGAAAAGGCCATGGTGGCAAAAACCCCGTGGCCTTTTTCGTTGGAGGGAGAAAGCCATGATCATCGTCATGAAAAACAACGCCGCCGAAGAACAGATTCGTAAGGTAGTCGAGTGGATCGAATCCATCGGCTATAAGGCTCATCTTTCCCAGGGGGTGGAAAGGACCCTCATCGGGGCCATCGGGGACGGCCGGGGGAAAGAGCAGCTGAATGCCATCGTCTCCCTGCCGGGGGTGGAAAAGGTGGTCCCCATCCTGAAGCCCTATAAGCTGGCCAGCCGGGAATTCAAGGCATCGAACACGGTGGTCCGGGTGGGGAACTTGGAGATCGGCGGACCCCGATTCATCATCATGGCCGGACCCTGCACCGTGGAAAGCGAAGAACAGCTCATGGAAAGCGCCTACGTGGTGAAGAAGGGCGGCGCCCATATCCTGAGGGGCGGCGCCTTCAAGCCGCGGACCTCCCCCTACAGCTTTCAGGGGATGGAAGAAGAGGGCCTACGGCTCTTGAAGAAAGCCGGGGAGAAGACCGGGATGCCGGTGGTGACCGAGGTCATGAATACGACCGAGGTGGAGCTGGTGGAAGAATACTCCGACATCCTCCAAATCGGGGCCCGCAATGTCCAGAATTTCGCCCTTCTCAAGAAGGTCGGCCAGGCCCGGAAACCCGTTCTTTTAAAGCGGGGGATGATGACCACCCTCGAAGAGCTTCTCATGTCAGCGGAATACATTTTGTCAGCGGGCAACCACCAGGTCATCCTCTGCGAAAGGGGAATCCGCACCTTTGAAACCGCCACCCGCAACACCCTCGACCTGAGCGCCGTAGTCGTTCTCAAGGAGTGTTCTCACCTGCCGGTGATCGTCGACCCCAGCCATGCCACGGGGCATTGGAAGTTTGTCACCCCTCTGGCCAGGGCCGCCGTGGCCGTGGGAGCCGACGGGATTCTCATCGAGGTCCATCCCGAACCCGAGAAAGCAGTCTGTGACGGCCTCCAGTCGTTAAAGCCGGAAAAGTTCTACCAGCTCATGGAAGAGGTGTCCCTTCTTGAGCAGATCCTGAGAAAGGAGGTTCGAACGCACCTATGAATCGCATCCAGGTAAACTTGGACAGAGGTTCCTCTGCTTCTTACGAGGTCCACATCGGTTACCAGATCATGGACCGCATGGCTCTTCTCCTTTCTCGCCATGGCTGGCCGCGGCGGTATTTTGCGGTCATGGATTCCAATGTATCCGCCCTTCACGGGGAAAAGGTCTTGTCCATCCTCCGGAGCCTGGGGCTCCAGGTGGAAAAGCTGGAGTTCCCGGGAGGGGAGGCCCGTAAGAGCATTCACACCTGCGCCGAATTGGCGGAACGATTGATGGAGCGGGGGGCCGATCGAACCTCGGCCCTCATCGCTCTGGGCGGCGGCGTGGTAGGCGACCTGACCGCATTCCTCGCCTCCATTTACATGAGGGGAATCCCCCACGTGCAGGTGCCCACCACCATTCTCGCCCAGGTGGACAGCAGCATCGGCGGCAAAACCGGCGTCGATCTTCCCACGGCCAAGAACCTCCTGGGGACTTTCACCCAGCCCAAGGCGGTTTTTATCGACCTGGCCTTTCTGGAAACTCTCCCCCCCCGAGAGTTCACCAACGGGCTGGCGGAAATCGCCAAGTACGGGATCATCGACGATCCGGAGCTCCTGGACGAGCTGGACGCAGGCGCCGACACCCTGCGACGGCGGGACCCAGCTTTTCTGGAGGGAATCATCTCCAAATCTTGCCGGATCAAAAAGGAGTTCGTGGAGAGCGACGAAACGGACCGGGGGCTGCGCCGTATCCTCAACTTCGGGCACACTGTGGGACATGCCATCGAGGCCGAGTCCGGGTTCGCCGTATCCCACGGGGAAGCCGTATCCATGGGAATGTGCACCGCCGTCCTTCTCTCCGAGCGGCTGAGATACCTCTCCTCGGGGGACCGGGAGAGAATTCTTTCGGTCTTACAGGGCCTGGGCCTTCCGGTCCGCATCCCCGCCTCCCTGGACACTGAGGGCCTCCTGCAAGGGCTGAAGAAGGACAAGAAGAAAGAAGGCGCCAAGATTCATTTTATTCTGCTGAAGAAGCCGGGGCAGCCTTTTGTGAACGGAGGAGTCCCTCTGCCCTTGGTTCAGGAAACCATCGAGGCCCTGAAGGCATGAAAAGAAAAACGGTGGAAAAAATCCGGGAGGAAATCGAAAAAAAGGACCGCGAGCTCCTCCGGCTCCTCAACCAGCGAAGCTCCCTGGCGGAGGGGATGGGCCGGGTAAAGAGGCAATTGGGCAGGGAGGTTTATGATCCCTCCCGGGAGGCCCGGATTCTCGCCTCCCTGCTCGGGGCCAACGAGGGGCCCCTGCCGGATGAGGCCCTGAGCAACATCTACCGGGAGATTTTCTCTTCTTCCAGACAGCTGCAGTCGCCCCTTACCGTGGCCTGCCTCGGGCCGGAGGCGTCTTTTTCCCATCTGGCCGCCCTGGCCCAGTTCGGAAAGAGTCCCCAAATCGTGCTGGAGAAAACTATCGGGCAGGTCTTTGACCGACTGGAAAAGGGAAACGCCTCCTTTGGTGTCGTTCCCTTCGAAAATTCAATCGAGGGATCGGTCAAGATGACCCTCGACCGGATGATCTCCACTTCCTTGAAGGTCCGGGCCGAAGTCTTCCTAAGGGTCTCCCACTGCTTGATGTCCTGCGGAAAAGAAAGAGAAATCAAGAAGGTCTATTCCCACCCCCAAGCCCTGGCCCAATGCCGGGAGTGGCTGGCGCGGAATCTTCCCCAAGCTGAGCCGGTGGCCACGGACAGCACAGCCACAGCCGCGATGCGGGTCCGGGAGGATAAAAGGGGGGCTGCCATCGCCAGCTCTCTGGCCTCCAAGGTCTATGGGCTTCCGATCCTGGCCGAAGGTATTGAGGACCATCCCATCAATATCACCCGTTTCCTAGTCCTGGGAAACGGGGAAAGCAGCCCCACGGGCAGGGACAAGACTTCGATTCTATTCGGCACCCCTCATGTCCCGGGAGCCCTTCACGGGACCCTGGGCCCCTTCGCCAGAGCAGAGATAAACCTCCTTAGGATCGAATCCTACCCCATCCGGGATCGGGTGTGGGAGTACCTCTTCTTCGCCGATTTCGGCGGCCATCTCCACGAGAGAAAAGTTCGCGAATGCCTCCGCAAGGTGGAAGGGAAAACGGTCTTTCTCAAAGTTCTGGGGTCCTATCCAAGGGGGGATGACAGCCGATGATCTGTGTCCCAGTCATGGCCGAAAGCAACCGTGAAGCGGTACGAATGATGAAGCGCGGATTCGCGTCGGCGGATATGGTCGAGCTCCGCTTAGACCGGATTTCCCGGCCCGCTCTTCCCGCCCTGATGAAGGCGCGGGAAGGGAGTCTCCTGGTCACCAACCGGCGCAAGGAGGAAGGGGGCTTCTTCAAGGATTCCGAGAGGGATCGAGTGAATTTGCTGGCCGAGGCGGTGAACCTGGGGGCGGATTACGTTGACGTGGAAGCGAGCACGGGGAAACGCTGGATCAGCCGGCTGAAAGCCCAAATCGAGGGTAAGGGATCAGCTACCCGGATGATCATCTCGCATCATAATTTTCAGAGAACCCCCTCCTGGGACGGCCTGGTGAGAATGCTCGACGCCTGTCGGGCTTATGGGGCCCACGCGGTAAAGATCGTCACCTTTGCCAACTCGGCCGAGGACAATCTTCGGGTTCTCCAGCTCATCCCCCGGTCGCGGGCCGAAGGGCAGCCGATCATCGCCTTTTGCATGGGCCCTCAGGGACGGATCAGCCGGCTCCTGGCCCCGGCTCTGGGCTCTTTTATAACTTACGCCTCCCTGCGAAGAGAGGCCGAATCGGCACCCGGCCAATTCACCGTGGCCGAAATGCGCAAGATGTGGCGGCTGCTCGGCTGCGAGGGCTCGCCCCTTTTGCATTCCGGGGAGGCCGATATGGTCTTCGCTCAAGGGACGCAAGACCGTGGCCGGAGAGGACGGATTTGCTCAAGTCGAGGGGAGGCCCCAGAGAAGGCATGAGGACCGACAAAGAACAACTCTTCTGCCTTTTCGGCAATCCCGTGGGGCACAGCCTCTCGCCGCTGATGCACAATGCGGCCTACCGGGCGATGAATCTTGCCGCTCGTTACCAGGCCTTTCTTGTGCCGGACCCGGAAACGGCGGTGCGCCTGTTTCGGGAAATGGGGATGGACGGGGCCAGCGTAACTCTTCCCTTTAAAACGTCGATCATGGATCATCTGGATGATTTGGATGAGGATTGCCGGGCCATCGGGGCGGTCAACACGGTTTGGGTTCGCGACGGAAAGCTTTTAGGGTCAAACACCGACTGGATCGGGGTGGCCCGGAGTCTCAAGAGCCATTTGGACATCCGGGGTAAAACCCTCGCCATCCTGGGTTCCGGCGGCGCCGCCCGGGGGGCGGTCTTCGCCGTACGGAAAGAGGGGGGAAACCCTGTGTTGGTATGCCGCAACCCGTTAAAAGGAAAAGAGCTGGCGCGGGACTTCGATTGCCCTCTCCACCCCTTATCCGATCTGGGGAGCATCAAGGCCCATGTCTTGATCAACACCACTCCGGTGGGCATGGGATCGGATGCGGAAAGCACCCCTGCCCGGAGGAAAGACCTGGTCAATTTCCAGTGGGTGATGGACATGGTTTACAATCCTCTGCGGACAGCGCTCCTGAGGGAAGCGGAGGCAGCGGGGAGCGGGGTGATCAGCGGCCTCTCCATGTTCGTTCACCAGGGAGCGGAGCAGGTCCGCATCTGGACCGGGATGGAGCCGCCCCTGGAGCTGATGACCCGCATCGTCAAGGAAGAGCTTCTCCGCCGGTCCGCAGGTAGGGGCGATTCTCGTAGAGTCGAGTCTCCGACATGAATCGCCCTTACAAATTATTTATCAAGAAGAACGGAGGCCCTTAATGTGCGACCCGATTGAGGTCCAACCCATTTCCGGGGTCAATGCCGCGGTGCACGTTCCGGGTTCCAAGAGCTATACCCAGAGGGTCCTGGTCATAGCCTCCCTGGCCGAAGGACAGTCTTTCCTCCAAGGCCCCCTGGTTTCTGAAGACACGGATTACTTGATCGAGGCCCTGCAGGTCCTCGGCGCGCAGGTACTTCCTTCAGGCAAGAACCTTGCCATAACCGGAACAGGGGGGAGTATTGCCCCCCCGAGGAGACCGATCTTTTTGGGGAACAACGGAACCGGAGCCCGATTCCTCCTCAGCATGGCTTCTTTGGGGAACGGAGACTATCATCTTACC
>Ga0187773_10000580_pt1 | contig 14461 bp, 9 predicted proteins | sample 0216_BV02_MP05_1_FD_133133 | JGI IMG/M metagenome (GOLD analysis project Ga0187773, IMG submission 133133) | Tropical peat soil microbial communities from peatlands in Department of Meta, Colombia - 0216_BV02_MP05_10_MG | ecosystem: Environmental > Terrestrial > Soil > Wetlands > Peat | place...
ACTTCACCATGCTGACCCTTGCCTTCGCGCAGATGCTGTGGGCGGTGGCGCACAAGTGGTACGGCTTCACGGGCGGCGATAACGGCATCACCGGGCTGCTGCCGCCAGGGTTGTTGGGAAATCCCAAAGGTCTCTACTATGCGAGCCTACTGGCGCTGGCTGTGGTTTCAGGGGTCATACACGTGGTCCGCCGCTCCCCCGCCGGATTCACGCTGCGCGCAGTGCGCGACAACCCAGCGCGCGCCGAGGCCATCGGCATCAGCGCCTTCGAATACATGGTGGCCGCGTTCGTGCTCTCTGGCACGCTCTCCGGCTTGGCGGGATTTCTGCAGGTGGCATGGCAGCACTCGGCTTTTCCCGACCTGTTCTACTGGACCACCTCGGCCGAGGTGATCATCGCCGTGATTCTGGGCGGCAGCGCAGAGTTCTTTGGCCCGGTCGTCGGCGCGGTGGTGCTGGTGGTGCTGGAGGCGGTGGTGCGGTCGCACACCCAGTACTGGCCGCTGGCTCTGGGTATCGTACTGCTGGCCATGGTGCTGTTCTTTCCCAGCGGCGTCGTCAGCCTCTTCCAACGCCGGCAACGCCGGGAGGCCCCCCGTGCCGCTGCTTGAAGTCCACAAGGTGTCGAAATCCTTTGAGGGCTTCCAGGCGCTCAACAACGTCAGCCTGGCGGTGGAAGAAGGCTCGCTGTATGCACTGATGGGTCCGAACGGCGCGGGCAAGACCACACTGTTCAACGTCATCACCGGCCGCTACGCGCTGGATGCCGGGCGCGTGCTGTTCGCCGGGGAGGATATCTCGCGCACGCCCACGCATCGCATCATCCACTGCGGGATCGGTGTCTCCTTCCAGCGCGCCATTCCCTTCCCCAGCATGACGGTGCTGGAAAACGTCACCCTCGCCGTGCTGGCGCTCAATCGCAAGACCCGCGACTTCGCCCGCCCGCTGCCTTCCTACAGCGATGCCGCCAGGCGCGCGGAAGAGATCATCTCCTGGGTTGGTCTCGGCGATCTGAAGCGGCAAGTCACCGCGGCCCTGCCACAGGGCAACCTGAAGCGCGTGGACATTGCTCTCGCCCTGGCCAGCAAGCCGCGCCTGCTTCTGCTCGACGAGCCGCTAGCAGGACTGTCGCGCACAGAACGGGCGCAGATGGTGGGCTTTATCCGCGATCTGCTGCGGTCGCTCGGCACCACGCTGCTGTTTACCGAGCATGACACCCAAGCCGTCCTACAACTGGCGGAGCGCATCATGGTGCTGCACCGCGGATCGGTGCTGGCCGAGGGCACGCCGGACGAGATTCGCAATCATCCACAGGTGCAGGAAGCGTTCCTGGGACGTGAAGCATGAGCGTGCTGGCGCTGGAGCAACTGGTCGCGGGCTACGGACTGATCCGCGTGGTGCACGGTCTGGGCCTCACCGTAGGCGAAGGCGAAGTGGTGGCGCTCCTGGGACGCAATGGCGCCGGCAAAACCACCACGCTCAAGGCCGCGTTGGGGATGGTGCGTGTGTTTTCCGGGCGCGTGCTTTACCGTGGCCGCGAGGTTACGCGGCTGGCCACACATCGGCGAGCCATGCTCGGCATGGGCTACGTCCCCGACGACCGGCGCATCTTCCCCGAACTCACCGTCCGCGAAAACCTGGAGGTCGCGATCAAGCCTGGCCCCGGGAATGCTCGGGGCTGGGCCATCGAACGCATCTACCAGCTCATGCCCTGGTTGAAAGAAATCCAGCGCCGACGCGGCGGATTCCTCTCCGGCGGCGAACAACAGATGCTCACTATTGCCCGCACCATGATGGGCAATCCCGAGGTACTGCTGCTGGACGAACCCACCGAAGGCCTGGCCCCGCATTTCGTCCGCCTGATTAGCGATCTGGTGAAGGAGTTGAAGGCGAGCGGAACCGCGGTGCTCTTGGCGGATCAGAACCTGCGCTTCATCATGCCGCTGGCTGACCGCGTCTATGTGTTGGAGAGCGGCGAGCTGCGCCTGGAGGGCACCATGGCGGCAATGGCCGAGAAGCAGGAAGTGCGGGCGTTGCTGGCACTCTGAGGTGGTGAGAACGGCCACCTCAGACGCTTGGCAAGCCTGTACTCGTCTTGGTTCTACGCCAGTCCTTTCCCTTGAGGCAAGAGAGAAACGGCGTGGCCGTGTTCCTCGGGTGGACGCCGGCCGTCATTGGGGCCTGGCGAGAACCGCGGGGCAGGATTGAGTGCCGCCGGTGTGCAGGAATTTACTGCTGCTTCTTACCGAACACCTCTCTTAGTAGTGTGGTCGCTTGGGCGGCCGGGTTCTTGCGGATCTTTTTCTCCTCCTCGCCCACCATGTAGAACAGGCCGTCCAGAGTCTTGCCCACCACGTATTGATCAAGGTCGAAACTCTTACTATCGATGAGCGAAGCGGCCATGGAATTCTTGATCAGCTCGTTGTACTGCTTCACCACTCCCACGTTCTCCATTGACTTGTGAACAATGGGCGCGAACGCCGTCGTCAGCTGGTCCGTACTCTCTTTTTTGAAGTACTCCGTCGCGGCGGTGTCGCTGCCGAACAGGATCTTGCGCGCATCCGCAAAGCTCATCTTCTTGACCGCATTGATGAAGATCTGCTTCGCCCGAGGGGTCGCCTGCTCCGCAGCTCGGTTCATCCCCACCTCAAGTTCATCAAGCTGCGCACCCATGCCTATCAACCGCAAGCCTTTGCCGGCAGTGCGCAATTTGTCGGGTAGCAGGATCTTGATGGCCTCGTTTTTCAGAAAGCCATCCTTGCGACCGGTTGCGGCTACCGCGTTCCCAGTGCCGACCGTCAGGGCTTCCTTGAGGCCAGCGGAAATCTTATTCGTGCTCAGGCCGCTATCAGCGGTGCTTGCAGGCTGTGCGCCTGCCGGCGGGCCCCCCGCTGGAACGATCTTGATGTTCACATGGAGGCTGCCGCTGCTTTGTTCGCCGGTAGCCTGGTTGATGCCGAGGAACAGGTGCCCCGGACTATCCACCGTCAGTTGCTTGCTGGCGCCCACCAGGAAGGGCACCGCCGCAGCGGAATCGCCAATGCGCCCGATCAGCGCGCCACCGCCGGCGCTATTGACCGGCAAGGTCCGCAACAGGTCACGCCAGCCGCGAGCCAATCCCTCGGGCCCCGACGACTGCCCTCCCGAAGTCTGAATGCTCCCAGCGGCGGTGATCATCACTTGGTCGCCAGCGACGAGCTCGATCCCAGTGTCCGTCAACTGGCTGGCGCCGGCGACATCGAGTTCATGGGCCAGCTTCCGCGTCTTCACAGATGCAGCCGACAAAGAGGACGGAGCTGCTGGAGACCCTGCCAGTGCGGCGGTCGTCTGCGAAGGATGCAGGCTTCGCAGCATATTTTCGTAGGTAGGCCGCAGCGCGATAAAGTCGCGTTCCGGGGCAATAAAGACGGTATAGAGCAACTTGCCGTCTGGCCGTGGAAATGCCACCAGCCAGTCGTGTTCAGGGACGGGCTTTCCGTCCTGAATGATCGGCGACTCTCCCGTCAGATCGACGGACCGACCTTCGACGGCATTCACGCGCACCGGTTGCGGGCTGCCCCTGGCGCGCAGGCCGGGATTCGATTGCTCCAGGGCGTTGATGAGAGCCTGAGTCTCCTGATCAAGGGACGCAGCCTTGGGATCGGCTACGTTGACCACCACGCCGTAGGCGACCGCGCCTTGCGAAACCCCTGCCGGCGGAGCGATGGTCATGCCGCTGCCGCTCTGGTCCTGGAAGACCCGCCAGTTGTCGGGATAGGACATGGTCAACCAGTCACTCTGGACCGGGATGAGGTTGCCGCTGGGCGTGATATCGCCGTACGACACGCTGGAGATGCTCCCGCCGGTGGCAGTCTTGGAGCTGGCAACTGAAGCCACGGCCACACTGGCGGGGATTGAGCCGCCTTCGAGGTTCTGCCGCGCCCACAGGCCGGATTTCGCGCCATCCGCAATCTCTTGTGCGCTGTAGGCTCGTACACCTCCGGCGTCTTTCTTCACCGGCGCGAAGGTTGGACTGTCGCTCACGAAACTCTTCGGCGGCCAGTTCTTAACTTCCTCCTCGATCGCATGTTCACGATTGCCCGGGTTGGGGTGATCGCTCAGGAACTGCGGACCGCTGCCTCCCATGCTGGCGAGCTTCTGAAAGAACTGGGCCATGTAGCGGGGATCGTATCCGGCCTTGTACATGATGATGGCGCCCACGGCGTCAGCCTGGGCTTCGTCGTCGCGTGAGTACTTCATGGTCAGCGCGCCGCCGGCGATGTTGGCGCCTAACTGGCCAAGTGTCCCGACTGCTCCCCCCACACCGCCCAGCACACTACCCAGCACGCCGGCAATGCCCTGCGTCCACTGGGCCTTCTTCATCTGCTTGATGGAGTGCTGCATGTAGACGTGAGACATCTCGTGCGCGAGCACGCCCGCCAGTTCGGCTTCATTGTCGGCCGCAGCCATCGTCCCGATGTTCACGAAGATCGGTCCGCCCGGCAAAGCGAAGGCATTGATCTCTTTCTGCGGGATAACGTGAAACTCGTAGGGCCAGGAATACTGCTCCGGAAGGACGGCGACCAGCTTCTGCCCGAGTTGCCGGACGTACTGCGTCTCCGGGCTGGAGTCGGGCAGGACAGGCATCTGCTTGTAGACTTCACCTGCTGCTTGACTGCCGATCTGCTGTTGCTGCTGTTTGCTGACGCCTGTGTCCCCGGGGTTGGGCAACTGCGGGGTGGAGACGGCTCCTGCCATCTCCGCCGCGCTGAACGCCACAGCCGCCAACAGCGCCAGGATTACGAAGTTGGGCGAATGCCTTTTCATGTTTTATCTCCTGCGTGTACACGGTGCATACGAAAGCCCAACGCATTCACCGCCGTGGCTGATCCTGCTGTTGCTGCTGTTGTTGTTGTTGTTGTTGCTGCTGCTGCTGCTTGCCGAACACCTGGTTCAGGATGTCCTGCACGGCGTTGGCCGGCTTGCGTGGCTGCTGCTGCTGCTGCCCGGCTTGCTGTTGTTGTTGTTGTTGCTCCTGCTTCTGTTGCCCACCCAGCGCACCCAGAACCCCGCCCAACACGCCGCCCTGCTGTCCTTGTTGTCCCTGGCCTTTGTTGCCTAGAACCGCGCCCAGAATGCCGCTGGTCAGAGCCCCCGGGTTGCTGCTGGTGGGCAGCATGTTCTGTAGCTTCATCTGGCCGATCTTGTTCAGATCGGGCGCGAATGAGGGATGCTGAAACGTGCCACTGATCAGGATCGGCATCACCAGCTCGCCGCGGTTGTTGGCCAGCGCCGTTTGCATCAGCCCGCCGATCCCGGTGCCGCCAACGGTCTGGCTCATGGCTTTTGAGAGCACTGCAGTCACGTGCATGTTCAGCGTCTGCTCGGCGAGGTTGACGGTGCCTTCACCGGCCATGGTGCCGCCGTCGATCACCGCCTTCAGGTCGTTGGTCTGCGCCAGTCCGTTGGTCACGTTGAAGTTGCCGGTCAACTGCGCCAGATTGGTGAACTGCTGCTGCGCTTGCGAATAGCCGACGAATTTCCCGATGGACGCCAGCTGGTTCAGCAGGTCCATGCCCACGATGCGCCCGTCACGCAGGTCGAGCGAGAAGCTCCCGTTGAGCGTTCGCGCCATCTGGTCGGCGGGCGCCGAGCGGAACGTGGTGTTGGCATTGGCGGCCAGCAGCCCATAGAGCGTCTGCTTGATCGAGGAGACGGAAGAAACCAGCTTGTTGGCGTCCACGCGCGTGAGCTTGGTGTTGACCGCGTACGTCATGGGCGTCGGCCGGGTGTCGATGGTGATGCTGCCGGTCTCCTGCCCGCCACACATATCGGCAGTGAGTGGCGACAGCCGCACCACGCCGTGATCGAGCGCGACGTTCGAGCGCAGGTTGGTCATCAGCAGTTGGTCATAGATGACCGTCCCGATCGTCAGCGTGCCGGTGCCGGTAACTTTCGTGAGCAGGCTGTCGCTGGCCGCGGCGGCGAAAGCCGATGGGACAAGGCTGACGCCCGCACGCTTTTGCGCCTGTGGTGGTCCGCTGGAGAACATCTGCTCCATCTCAGTGACATTTATCTTGTCCGCAGCCAGCGTGAACTGCACCTGTGGCGCGTTGAAGTCGCGGAGGGTCATGCTCCCCGTCGCGTGGGTCTCGCCCAGCGAAGCCGCGAGGTTCTGCAGCACGACCGAATTGCGCGTGAACCCGATATTAGCGTTCGCTATCCCCAGCGGCTTCGTGAGCTGCGGCGTTTGCAAGGACGCGTTCTGCACTTGGCCGCTGCCTGAAAAGTTCATCGCCGCCGAGTTTTTCACCGGACCGGTCGCGTGCAGGTCGAGAGTCAGTGTGCCGCTGCCGCTCGTGCCGCTCAGCGCCGATAGGCCGTAGGCCTCCGCAATCTTCAACAGCTCGCCGAGATTGGCGCGGTCCGTGCGCAACGATAGATCGACGTTCGGCTTGGGGGTGGTGTAGTCCGTCAGCGTGAATTGCGTATCCACGCGCGTGCCGCCGGCGGCTGCCGAAAAGTTGTTGGAGCGGACCGACTGCGGCGAGAGCGCCAGTTCGATGGCATCCACCTTCACCGGCTGCGGCAGCTCCTTGCCGCTGATATCCAGGTTCTGCGCCGAAAGCGTGCCGTTCATCGCCGGCCGGTCGGCGGCGCCTTGAGCGCGCAGGTCGGCGTTGAGCCGGCCCTTGATGGTCATGCCCGGGCTGAAGGCGACTCCCGCCGCTGCGGCCAGCCGCGCTGCTTCTTCGATGGAAACGTTCGACGCGTTTACCCTAAGGTCGATCTCTGAAGGCGTCGGCCGCATGTTCACACTGCCGGTCACGGAAAGCGGCGTCGAGCCCAGCTTCAACGTGCCCTTGCTGATCTCGAGCAGGTCGTTCGTCAGATCGTCTGTGATGTTGAACTGCGCCGTGATCGGATACCCGACCTCAACGCCGCGAAGGCGCGGGTTGTCGAGCGTCAGGCTGCCATCGGACTCGAGCCTGCCCTGCTGGCTGCGGATGTGAGTTTCGCCCGAGGCGGTCGCATCCGTGCCGGCCAGCGCCGGGCTGTTGAGGAACTTCTGCGCCGAGAAGATCGACACCTGGTCCAGCTTCAGCGTGCCGTCGAATGGCGTGTTAATGGGTTCGGCCTGGTTAAGCGGTCCCATCTTCCCGCCGACGCTAATCCTCTGCGCGCCGCTTCCCGGGAGGTGTGCGGCGGCGGAAAAATCAAACGCCTTTCCCGGCGCATAGCCGCTCACGGCCAGGTCAATGTGGTCGTAAACCGCCCGCGGCTGATGTTTCTGGAGATCGGTGACCGCGATCTGGCCGTCTTCGATCTTCAGATCTGCGATTGAAACCCCGCTCGGCCTGGAAGGCGAGGGCTGTGACGGCGCAGGCGTTGCCGGTGGTGCGGGCTGCTGTGGCACAACCTGTGGCTGCGCTGCAGCCAACGCCGGCTGGCCCAGGCTGGCGAAATTCCACACGCCCTGCTGGTTGCGTACGAGTTCGATCTGCGGCTTGTGCAGATTGAGGGACTGCACCTCGACGTCGCCGTGCAGCAGCGGCCAGAGCCTGGCGCGGACGTCCAGTTCCTGTACCCCCGCGAACGGCCGGCCGGTGTGGAACGCAGGGTCCTCGCCGATGACGGCGTTGTCCACGCGGATCGCCAGCGGCAGCACGCTGAGCCGCATCTGCCCCAACGACACTGGGCGTCCGAGCCGCTTCTGCAACTGGGCTTGCACACGGTCGTGGTACCGGTTGATGTTAACCAGCGGCGGGACCACCAAGGCGGCGATGACGACCACCGCAGCGATGATCAGAATTACGATTCCTAGTTTGCGCATAAGTGCCTTCCCGCGCCTTGCAAGGCGCTCACCCTGGATCTCAACAAGCCGACGCGGCAGAAGCTATCGCGCCTTTCTTGGCCGCTATCAGAGATCGACGGCCAGCGTCGTCAAACGTGCCGTGCTCAGCGGCCATGCGTTCCATGTCGACCCAGATTGCCGGCCTGCGAGCTGGGAGTAGTGCCAGCGCTGAGATCCTTTATACCGCCTTTAAGCTGCTCTTTCGTGCGCAGCGAAGCTCGCGGCCGCCTCCACGGCAGTCTCGAAGGTGCTGAAGAGCGACATCAACTTGGTGATCGTGAACGCGTCCTGCACGCGACGACTCAGGGCGGCTAGCTTGAGGTCGCCGCCAGAGTTGCGAGCTGAGGACCACAAATCCACCATGGTCCCTATGCCGTGGCTGTCGATCCGGGTCACCCCGGACAGGTCCAGCACGATTTGGTGATGCTGGTTCAGGAGACCCTTGACGTAGCTCTGCAGAAACGCCGCCTCCTCGCTATAAACAATCTTGCCAGTGCAGTCCACGATCACCGCATCGCCGGATGTGCGCGTGTTGAGATGGAGCATCATCGCCGGTCCTCCCATCGAGAGCGGTAATCTGCAAAGCTATCTTCTCACTCCCCGATCCCTTTTTCTGTGCTCCAGGTCACGGGAGGTGCGTGCATCGAACAAAGATCGTGGAGACCGCCAGCCCCCACTAGAAAAAAGAGTGAGCATGCTGACATGCCCACTCCTAACAGTGCCTCGCTGATCTATCGGTCCAACCCTAATCGGCGCCGCCGGCACCGGCTGGCCGTTGCGCCGTTTGTTTGCGTTGCGGTCGCTCTCGCGCGAGAACGCTCAAGCAGTTCCCTGCGATTCGAACACAGGTCGAGCCCCGCTGGGAACGGACGGATAGGGCTTCGACCCCATCAAGCCCTCCCAGAGAATGTGGCCCGGCCCCGCCAAGTCGGCAACGGGCACGGGGCGTTCGCTCCGAGGATGGTGACGCTCAGCGAGATTCGGGCGGACGACTCGGCGTTGAGGTTGCGTGCTCAGCGGTCGCACGTGGGACGAGCTGGACGTCGATCCGGAAACGATCGATGCGGATGTAAGCCGAGTTGTCGGTGCGGCCCAGCTGGGCCATCACTTGACCCAAGTATGGCGGCTGATGCGCGGCACTTGCTCTGGCAGAGAGCCTGGGAACACTCCAAACGGCTCCCGCTAGGGCCGCCAGCCACAGCAGCACCGCCGCGGCTTTGATCCCGGCATGAAGGTCTTCTGTCACCACGATGGTGTCGGCGCAGATGTCGCCGACGCGCTGGCGAAGCCTGGAACAACTCGCGACCATTGTGCCAACAAGGTAGAAGGCAAGACCGTCCACCACTCGCAGCGCGTTGCGGATCGCTGAGGCAACCAGCCGGTTCCGTTCATCATCGTGAAGGACTCGTATGCCGATGATCGCCTTGCCCAAAGTTGCGCCAAGCATGGCTTCCAGCAGCCAAGCGTAGGCAAAGAAAATGAGAGCATCCAATAGGACGGAGACCGCAAGCGAAGCGGCCGTTAGGTTCAGTTCGACTCCTGCGACGTCGCTCCAGCGCAGGAATGCCCAGGTGTCCACAATCGCGAAAGTAGCCAGGAGAACGATGCTATCCAACGCGACGGCGAGGAAACGGTCGCCGAACGTAGCAAGTTTGAATGAAGCGGTATCGGAGGGGTAATGCAGTTCGACAGGCACACTCGCAGCCGCAGGGAGCACCCCTGATTGTTCAAGCAGAAACTGCCCTGGAGGGATCTCCGCTCCACAGGACCTGCAGCGTCGCGAAGATGAGCCAATCTGGCGATGGCAGTGCGGACATTCCATAGCTTTAGGCTACTCGCGATGCTGTTCAGGATAGGATATTGCTGCCTGGGGTGATTGGTAGCGTAACGAAAGGACAAGTCGGAAAATTGATTAGTTCAGAGCCACACAGGTACGAAGGCCCAAGCCGCGAATCTCGCAAGGGATCATCATTATCGTCGCTGGAGCCTGGTTCGGCGGGTAACTGTCCAAGGTTCTAGTTGCTGAGAATCTCCGCCGCTGAGGTGTCGCATCCCGCACGAGGCTGCGGGAGAAGGTGGGTGTATCGCTGAGCTGCTCATAGCCCTTGTCGTGATGCTTGTAATGTTTTTCTTGGCTTCTGTCGCCTGTGGACGCGAGCTGCTGCATAACGAAAGAGACAAAGGCCACATCACAAGATAAGGAGTTTGATCGATTTTGACCGTCTCGTTGATATGTCACAGGGTCGGGAGACATGTTCAGACGAGGCAACAGCTATGCCATATCCCCACCCGGCGTGACCTTTTGTAACGTCCAGATTCGCGAAAGACCGCGTTACCATCCGCGGTGGCAACACTCTCCAGGTGTAGTAAGGCGGCACCAAATGCAACAACGGCTCTGGACGGCAACATATGGGCTATTCTTTCTCCTGCTGATCGTGGGGGCCGCGCTCCGCTCCGCGTGGCGGCAATCGAAGCGCGTCGGCCCTGCGGCCAAGGTTATTCTGTCTCTAGTTGTCCTGATTTCTCTGGCAGTGGCGCAACAGAACGCCGGTGACGCCACCAAAGTGCCCCCTAAGCCCCGGCGCATTTTCACCAATGAGGATCTGAACGAAGGGGCTTCAGACGACGGGCTGCCATCTATCCCCGGTTTGATCAAATGCGGCCAAAACCTCAAGTGTTTTCTGCAGGCTCTCGATAAGGCCATACCCGCGGCCCTGGCCCGAACCGAAATCGCAAGAGAGGGGGCTGCGGTGGTGAATTCAAGTTCTACCTGGTGGACCACGCAATTCGCTGCCGATCGGTGCACTGTGTCGTTTCGCGTGGACGCCATTGACGCCAAGGTGAACGAGGAGGTTGTCCCGAGAACGGACTACCATGCAGTCGAAGATAGGCTTGCGGAAATGAAGCGGGATTTTGAAAGCGTGCGCGGCAAGACGGGGACCTGTTCCCTAGCCATCAAGGACCTCAGGGCCTTGATGACGTCATCTTCTTGGAGCCTGATGAGTCTCGGTCCGGCGAGCAACCTCGGCAAGAGCTGCTCAGGCCCCGCGTTTGGCACTTCCCGTGTCCCGCTGGAGAACGACAAGAAATGAGAGAAGCCTCTGGGAGGAAACCGATGACCACCCCGCCGGACGTGTTGTCCACTATCACATTGGCAGCTCAGCAGCCAGGCATGCGGCCTCGCAACGATCTTAGCGAGCCCGGTTGGATGTTCTGGGAGTTGCGCACGCTCAACACGCACCGTGTGGTCGGGCTAGCTGGCGAGTACCGGCAATTTACTGACGCTCGCGATCTCGAAACCGAGATCCGCGGAGTCCTCAGACGCAACTTCAAGCGCGCATGGTGGCGCGGGATCGCCTACGGAGTCGTGGTGGAAGTGTCGGCTATCTCCCTGCGTAGCGCCGACCTGAAGTTGTTGATCGATATTCGCGAGAACGAAAAGGGTACCCTGCAGTGGGTCATCCTGGTGGCCAATCATGCCCGTGTCGCTCTCGGCGTGCACACTTGGATCGAAGGCTACCTCAGTCCCGTGTACCGCGACATACTTCAGGCACTGGTGGCGAAAGCTTACAAGGTTGCAAGCGTCAAGAGGAAAAAAGACGGCCTGATGAAGTTCCTCACCACGGCTGCTGACGTGGACCTAGCCATCCAGAGTCTAGGTACCAGGAGGACTTTGTTCCCCGAGTTCCGCGAAATTGCTACTCCCACAAAACTCCCCAGCAGCCAGGACGACCCGTCCCCGACAGGCCAAAAACATTCGTGATGAGCCGCAGACCCTCCCTCTTGCTTAAGGCTGGGCGCCCTCGAATCGTAACTGTTGTAAGTAGGGCATATCACTTCTTAGTCCCGAGATGGGAGGGAGCCGGGCCGGGCTGCCTCGTGCGTCGTTGTTTTTCGCCGCCATGAACTCAGAGGGCCCTCTCCTGTACACCTCAACATCCAAGAATTCCGCATCGCCCCTAGCAGGAACGTCCGTTAGCCGAGAATTCTCCGACTTGCGCTAGAATACCGTCCTATTCTTGGCTTTGTCGGCGGTCTGTTCATAGCATGAAGAGGACGCTCTCGGTCGCGCCGATCCTGTCTCTGAACTGAACGTTGAAGCGTGACTGTGGAGCTCATATCCTCAAATGTTCCCGGGGGCTTCATGAGCAAGATCAACCTGACCGTCAACGGTCATGCGCACACTGTTGACGTCGATCCGGCGACGCCGCTGCTGTACGTCCTAAGTGACGATCTCCAGCTTCGCGGACCGAAGTTCGGCTGCGGTCTCGGCCAGTGCGGCACGTGCACCGTACTCGTGCAGGGACGTGCCGTCCGGTCCTGCGTCACCCAGGTCGGCATGGTGAAAGGCGCCGACATCACGACGCTCGAAGGACTCGGGTCCATCGACAAGCCGCACCCGCTCCAGCAGGCGTTCATCGACGAGCAGGCTGCGCAGTGCGGCTTCTGCCTGAGCGGCGTCATCCTGGAGGCCAAGGCGCTCGTCGACGCGAATCCGCACCCATCCGACAGCGATATTCAGCAGGCGCTTTCGGGCATTCTCTGCCGTTGCTTCGTACACACTCGGATATTGCGCGCCATCAAACGCTACGCACGGGAGAAGAAAGCATGACCGCCTTCTCGCGGCGGGAATTCCTGCAGGCCGCTGGCGTCCTCATTGTCAGCTACAGTAGCGCGTTCATTCTCGAGCCGCTCGCTTTCGGTCAAGGGCCGTTTGACACGCACGCGTCGCACGTCGATCCGCATGAGCTTGATTCGTGGATCGCGATTGCCGCCGACGGTACCGTCACCGCATACACTGGCAAGTGCGAGCTCGGGCAGGGAATACTGACCGCGCAGTCGCAGCTCGTGGCCGAGGAGCTGTCGGTGCCGCTCGCGCGCGTGCGCCTCATCCAGTGCGACACGGATCTCTGTCCCGACCAGGGAACGACATCGGGCAGCCAGTCGTCGCCGGTCAACTTCAACGATCGCAATCTCGCGCAGGCGGCAGCGACAGCGCGCGAGGCCCTGCTTGTGCTTGCGGCGACGAAGCTGGGCGTTACCGCGGCCGATCTCATAATCACCGACGGCACCGTCACGGCAAAATCCGACAAGACCAAACGCGTCACCTACGGCGAAATCGTTGCCGGCCGCAAGTTCAACCTGCCGCTCAGCACTACGGCAAAACGCAAGACTGCGGGCGAGTGGAAAGTGCTGGGAACGCCGGCGAAGCGTCTCGACATGGCGGCGATGGCCACGGGGCAGCTCGAATACGTTCATAACGTGCATGTTCCCGGGATGCTCCATGGCCGCGTGGTGCGGCCACCGCGGCTGGGCGCGACGCTTGTTAATGTCGACGAGACTTCGGTCAGCCCCATCCCCGGCGTGGTGAAGGTCGTCGTCCGCAAGAATTTCGTCGGCGTGGTCGCCGAACGGCAGTGGCAGGCGGCGCAGGCCGCGCAACAGTTGAAGGCGCAGTGGAGCGACGGCGGAAATCTTCCCGTGCAGGGCGAATTATACGATCGGCTGCGAACCATGAAGCCATCGCGTGACGTCTTTGTCGTTAATTCGAAGGATGTGGACGAGAAGCTCGCGCAAGCGGCGTCGGTGATCAAGGCGACGTACCTGCATCCCTACCAGGCGCACGCGTCAATGGGCTCGTCGTGCGCCGTCGCCGACGTGCACGATGGGAAGGCGACAATATGGTCGCCCACGCAATCGGTGTATCCGACCCGAAACGGCGTTGCCATGCTGCTCGGGCTGCCGCCGGAGAGCGTGCGCGTCATCTACACGCGTGGATCCGGGTGCTATGGCCTGAATGCCGCCGACACCGTATCGTACGACGCGGCACTCCTTTCGCACGCGGTCGGCCGGCCGGTTCGCGTGCAGCTCACGCGGGAGGACGAATTCCGCTCGGAGAATTACGGCTACGCGTACGTGATCGATCAACGGGTCGGCGTCGATCACGAGGGGACGATCGTCGCATGGGATTACGAAGCGTGGTGGCCGTCTCTGGGTTTTCGCCCTGGGTACGACAAGCCGGGGAACATCATCACTGGTTTCCTGGCCGGCTTTGAGCCCGCGCGCGTAACGGCGCAAGCAGCCGGCGACGTCACGGCGTTTCATAACCGCACCAACCCAGCCCCCTCGTACGTGGCCGGCTGCGTCGGCGGCAAGTGTGGCGGTGACGGGAGGGTTCGAAGCGAGCGGGTGCTCGAACACAACGTTCCCTCGCCATTTTTCACCGGCCCGCTGCGGGCGCCAAACCGCGTGCAGAACACATTCGCGCACGAATCGTTCATGGACGAAGCGGCTGCGCATGTGAAGGCGGATCCGGTGGCCTATCGGCTTCGCCATCTCACGGACGAGCGGCTTGTCGAGGTTGTGAAACAGGCGGCGAAAGCGGCAGGCTGGGACGCGCGGCCGTCACCGAAGCGGATTACACCCGGCGGCAGCATCGCGAGCGGCCGAGGGATTGCGTGCGTCGCCTATAGCGGCGATAACGGCTACGTGGCGACGGTGGCCGACGTAGAGGTCGATCGCGCCAGTGGCAAGGTGCGCGTGAAGCGGTTCGTGGTCGCGCACGACTGCGGGCCGATCTCCAACCCGGACGGCCTCAAGAACCAGATCGAGGGCGGCACGCTGCAG
>Ga0187773_10000581_pt1 | contig 14448 bp, 12 predicted proteins | sample 0216_BV02_MP05_1_FD_133133 | JGI IMG/M metagenome (GOLD analysis project Ga0187773, IMG submission 133133) | Tropical peat soil microbial communities from peatlands in Department of Meta, Colombia - 0216_BV02_MP05_10_MG | ecosystem: Environmental > Terrestrial > Soil > Wetlands > Peat | place...
ACCGGCGCCGGCGAGTACGCGCCCATGCCGCCGGTGTTGGGCCCGCGGTCGCCGTCGAAGATGCGCTTGTGGTCCTGGCTCGAGGCGAGCGGCAGCACGTTCTTCCCGTCCGCCATCACGATGAAGCTCGCCTCCTCGCCCTCGAGGAACTCCTCGATCACCACGCGGTGGCCCGCCTCGCCGAGCTTGCCGCCGGCGAGCATCGCGTCGATGGCGTCGTGCGCCTCGGCCGGCGTAGCGGCGACCACCACGCCCTTGCCCGCGGCGAGCCCGTCGGCCTTGACGACGATCGGCACCGGGTGCGCGTCGACGTGGTCGTGGGCGGGCTGCGCGTCGGTGAAGGTGGCGTGGCCCGCGGTCGGGATCCCGTGACGCGCCATGAAGCGCTTGGCGAAATCCTTGGAGGCCTCGAGCTGCGCGGCCGCCTTCGTGGGGCCGAAGATGCGCAGGCCCGCGTCGAGGAACTCGTCCACGATCCCCGCGGCGAGCGGCCCCTCGGGGCCCACGACGGTCGCGTGGATCCCCTCGTCCTTCGCGAAGCGCACGAGCTCGGGAATCGCCGTGATCGGCGCGTTGAAGACGCCGTCCTCGCGCGCGGTGCCGGCGTTGCCCGGCGCCACGTACACCCGCGAGACGCGGCGCGACTGCGCGAGGCGCCACGCGATGGCGTGCTCCCGGCCCCCCGAGCCGATGACGAGGAGCTTCAATGCCGGAAGTGGCGCATCCCGGTGAACACCATCGCGATGCCGTGCTCGTCGGCCGCGGCGATCACCTCGGAATCGCGGACGCTGCCCCCCGGCTGGATCACGGCCTTCGCGCCGGCCTTCGCCACGACGTCCAGGCCGTCGCGGAACGGGAAGAAGGCGTCGGAGGCGGCCACCGAGCCGCGCAACGTGAGCCCGGCGTTGCGCGCCTTGATCGCGGCGATGCGCGTCGAGTCCACGCGGCTCATCTGGCCCGCGCCCACGCCGAGCGTCATGCCCGAGCGGCAGAAGACGATCGCGTTGGACTTCACGAAGCGCGCGACCCGGAAGGCGAACACGAGGTCGTTCATCTGCTCCGCCGTCGGGGAGCGGCGCGTGACCACCCGCAGCTCCGCGACGTCGTAGTCGTCCACCGTCTGCACGAGCAGCCCCCCGCCCACGCGCTTCAGGTCGAAACGGTTGGCCCCGCCCTCGAGGGCGATCTCGAGCACGCGCACGTTCTGCTTGGCCGCCAGCACCTTGCGCGCGCCCTCGTCGTATCCCGGGGCGATCAGCACCTCGACGAACTGCTTCGAGACGGCTTCGGCCGCGGCCGCGTCCACCGGCCGGTTGAACGCGATGATGCCGCCGAAGGCGGAGGTGGGATCGGTGAGGAAGGCGTTGCGGTAGGCCTCGAGCGGCGTCTGCGCCACCGCGACCCCGCAGGGGTTCGCGTGCTTCACGATGACGCACGCGGTCACGTCGAAGGAGCGGCAGCACTCCCACGCGGCGTCGGCGTCCGCGATGTTGTTGTAGCTGAGCTCCTTGCCCTGGAGCTGGCGGAAGCGGGCGAGCGTGCCCGCGGGGGGCTCCCGCTCGGCGTAGAACGCGGCCGACTGGTGCGGGTTCTCGCCGTAGCGCAGCGCCTGGGCGAGGCGAAACTGCAGGTTCAGCCGGTCGGGGAACTCGCGCGCCGTGCCCGCCGCGTCGCGGCTCGTGAGCCAGCTCGAGATCGTGCCGTCGTACTCGGCGGTGTGGCTGAAGGCCTTGGCGGCGAGCGCGTAGCGGTCCTCGTCGCCGAGGGCGCCGCCCGAGGCCTTCATCTTCCTCGCGAGCGCGGCGTAGTCCGCGGGATCCGTCACCACGGCGACGAACGCGTGGTTCTTGGCGGCCGCCCGCACCATCGCCGGGCCCCCGATGTCGACGTTCTCGATCGCCTCTTCCATCGTGCAGCCGGGCTTCGCCACGGTGCGCTCGAAGGGATAGAGGTTCACGACCACCATGTCGATCGGCGGGATGCCGTGGTCCTGCATCGCGCGCACGTGGTCGGGGCGGTCGCGGCGCGCGAGGATGCCGCCGTGCACCTTCGGGTGGAGCGTCTTCACCCGGCCGTCCATCATCTCGGGGAAGTGCGTGTAGTCGGCGACCTCGGTCGCCACGACGCCGTTCACCTTCAGCAGCTGCGCCGTGCCGCCCGTGGAGACGATCTCCACGCCGTGCACGAGCAGCGCCTTCGCGAAATCGACGATCCCCGTCTTGTCGGAGACGCTGAGCAGCGCGCGGCGGATTCTGATCGCGGGCATCTCGCCGTCCGCTTCAGTCCAGTCCGTGCTGGTGCAGCTTCTTCCTCAGCGTGTTGCGGTTGAGCCCGAGGAGCTGGGCCGCGCGCGTCTGGTTGCCCTGCGCCTGGAACATCACGACCTCCAGCATCGGCCGCTCGACCGCGCACACCACCATCTCGTAGATGTTGGTGCACTTCTCCCCGTCGAGGTCCTTGAAGTACTGCCTCATCACCTTGCGGACGGTGGAAGCCAGCTCGTTCTCGCGCCCGCCCCCTTCGGCCTTCGCGGTGTACCGGTGTTTACGCTGCAAGGGCGACCTCTTCGTCGTATTCGAGGCTCGCCGAGCGCGCGAGCAGCTCGCCGAAGAACCGCTCCACGGCGTCGAGCTGCATCCCGGTGGTCTCGAGGGTGTTCATGCGGGCGCGGAACACGGCGGAGTTCTTGAGTCCTTTCGTGTACCAGCCGATGTGCTTGCGCGCCACCCGCACGCCCCGCTCCTCGCCGTAGAAGGCGTAGAGCTCGTGCAGGTGGGCCACCAGCACCTCGCGGATCTCCGCCACGCCGGGTGGAGCCAGCTCGGTGCCGGTCCTCAGGAAATGGTCGATCTCGCGGAAGATCCAGGGCCGGCCCTGGGCGGCGCGGCCGATCATGACCGCGTCGGCGCCCGTGTACTCGAGCACCTCCTTCGCCTTGCGCGGCGTGGCGATGTCGCCGTTGGCGATCACCGGGATGCCGACCGACTGCTTCACCGCGCGGATCGTGTCGTACTCCGCTTCGCCCGTGTACATGCAGGCGCGCGTGCGGCCGTGGATGGCGAGCGAGCGGATGCCGTGGTCCTCGGCGATCCTCGCGATGCGCAGGGCGTTGCGGTTGTCCCGGTTCCAGCCGGTGCGGATCTTGAGCGTGACCGGGACCTGCACCGCCTTCACGACCGCGTCCACGATCCTCGCGACGAGCGGCTCGTCCTGCAGAAGCGCGCTCCCGGCATAGACGTTGCAGATCTTCTTGGCCGGGCAGCCCATGTTGATGTCGACGATGTCGGCGCCCTTGTCCACGTTGTATTTCGCGGCCTCGGCCATCATGGCGGGGTCCGCCCCCGCGATCTGGATCACCCTGGGCTCCACCTCGCCCTCGTGGTTGCCGCGGCGGATCGTCTTCTCGGAGCCCCAGAGGAGGGAATTCGACGCCACCATCTCGGACACCGCCATGCCCGCGCCCATGCGCTTGCACAGGCTCCGGAAGGGGCGATCGGTCACGCCCGCCATGGGCGCGACGACGAGGTTGTTCTTCAGGTGGATGGAGCCGATCTTCAAGGCCGGATTTTCCCGTTTCCCGCGCTGCGCTCCCACGCGCACGGGAAGGGCAACTATTTTATACGCGACGCGACGCGAGGGGTAAGTTAATTTTCGCACACGCCCGCGAGCCCCGCGCTCCTTCCGCGAAAATGTCAAGAGTCAAGCGGGCCGACTCACGTCCCGTAGCCGCCGCCCCCCGGCGTCTCGATCACGAACACGTCGCCTTCGCTCATCACGGTCTCGTCGGCGAAGGAAAGCTCGGTGCGCGACCCGTCGGCGCGCTCGACCCAGTTGCGCCCGAGCTCGCCCGGCGCGCCTCCCGCCATCCCGTAGGGTGGAACGCGGCGGTGGCCCGAGAGGATCGCGGCCGTCATGGGCTCGAGGAAGCGCACGCGGCGCGTCGCGCCGTCGCCGCCGCGCCATTTCCCGCGCCCGCCGCTGCCGCGCCGGATCGCGTGGCCCTCGATGCGCACGGGGAAGCGCCATTCGAGCACCTCGGGGTCGGTGAGGCGCGAGTTGGTCATGTGCGCCTGCACCGCGTCGGTGCCGTCGAAGCCGGGGCCCGCGCCCGTGCCGCCCGAGATCGTCTCGTAGTACTGGTAGCGGTCGTTGCCGAAGGTGAAGTTGTTCATCGTGCCGTAGGAGGCGGCCATCACGCCGAGCGCCCCGTAGAGCGCGTCCGTGAGGCACTGCGAGGTCTCGACGTTGCCCGCCACCGTGGCCGCCGGCGGGCGCGGGTTGAGCATCGAGCCCTCGGGCACGATCACCCGCAGGGGCTTCAGGCACCCGGCGTTGAGCGGGATGTCGTCGTCGACGAGCGTGCGGAAGACGTAGAGCACGGCCGCGTAGACCACGGCGGCGGGCGCGTTGAAGTTGCTCTCGAGCTGGCCGCTCGTGCCCGTGAAGTCCACGGTCGCGCTGCGCCGGTCGGCGCCGATCGAGACGGCGACCCGGATCACGGCGCCGTTGTCCATCTCGTAGGAGAACTCGCCGTCCTTCAGCACCCCGATCACCCGCCGCACGCACTCCTCGGCGTTGTCCTGGACGTGGCGCATGTAGGCCTGCACGACGTCGAGGCCGAAGTGGGCGACCATGCGCCTCACCTCCTGCACGCCCTTCTCGTTGGCCGCGATCTGCGCGCGCAGGTCGGCGAGGTTCTGGTCGGGATTGCGCGCGGGGTAGCGCGCCTCGGCGAGCAGCCGCCGCATCTCCTCCTCGCGCAGGCGCCCGCCCTCGACCAGCTTCACGTTGTCGATGAGCACGCCCTCCTCCTCGACCGTCCTCGAGAAGGGCGGCATCGAGCCCGGGGTGATGCCGCCGATGTCGGCGTGGTGCCCGCGGCTGCCGACGTAGAAGACGGGCCGGTCCGATGGGAGGGTGCGGTAGGAACCGGTGCGCTCGGCCTCGCGCTCCTCGAGGTACACGGGCGTGATCACGGTCACGTCGGGCAGGTGGGTTCCGCCGTTGTACGGGTCGTTCAGCGCGTACACGTCGCCGGGCCGCATGGTCTCGCGGTTCCTCGCGATCACCGTCCGGATGCTCTCGCCCATGGAGCCGAGGTGCACCGGCATGTGGGGGGCGTTCGCGATGAGGTTCCCCTCGGCGTCGAAGAGGGCGCAGGAGAAGTCGAGGCGCTCCTTGATGTTCACCGAGTACGCGGTCTGGGCGAGCCGCACCCCCATCTGCTCGGCGATGGACATGAAGAGGTTGTTGAACACCTCGAGCATCACCGGGTCGGCGCCGGTGCCCACGGCGTAGCGCGCCTCGCGGGGAGCGACGCGCTCGAGCACCAGGTGCCCGCGGCCGAGGACGCGCGCCTCCCACCCCGGCTCGACCACGGTGGTGCCGTTGGGCTCGGCGATGATGGCCGGCCCCGCGACGCGCGCCCCGGCGCTCAGCTCCTCGCGCACGTAGACCGAGGTCGCGCGCCGCATGCCCCCGCTCGTCATCTCCACGCGGTCGACGGGGTGCGGGGTCCAGGCCCCGGGCGTGTCCGCCTCCACCGCCGCCGGCGCCGCGTTCTCCGAGGCGCCGCCGCCCACCGCCTCCACGGACACCGCCTCGGCGACGAGCGAGCGCCCCGGCATGAGGAAGCTGAAGCGCTGCGCGTAGAGGCGCTCGAACTCGGCGCGCATCGCCTCGACCGGCGCGAGCGCCACCACGAGCGACGTGTCGGTCCCCTCGTACTTCACGTGCACGCGCTTCTCGAGGCGGGCGAGCGTCACCCCCTGCCACTTGAGCTCGTCCACGGCCTGCTCGCCCAGGCGCACCGACTTCTCGACCACGTCGTCGAAGGCCTCGTCCAGCCGGCGCTCCACCGCCTCGTCGCGCAGCGCCCGCACCTCGGCGAGCCCCATGCCGTAGGCGGAGAGCACGCCCGCGAAGGGGTGGATGTACACGCGCTTCATGCCCAGCTCGTCGGCCACGAGGCACGCGTGCTGCCCGCCCGCGCCCCCGAAGCAGGCGAGCGTGTATTCGGTCACGTCGTGGCCGCGCTGCACCGAGATCGCCTTGATGGCGTTCGCCATGTTCGCCACCGCGATGCGCAGGAACCCTTCGGCGACGCCGTCCGGACTCCGGGGCTGGCCGGTCGCCCGCCCGATCTCGGCGGCGAGCTCGGCGAAGCGCCGCTTCACGAGCTCGGCGTCGATGGGCTCGTCGCCGCGCGGGCCGAAGACGCGCGGGAAGAAGCCCGACTGGATCTTGCCCAGCATCACGTTGCAGTCGGTCACGGTGAGCGGGCCGCCGCGCCGGTAGCACGCGGGCCCCGGGTTGGCGCCGGCCGAGTCGGGCCCCACCCGCTGGCGCTGGCCGTCGAAGCGCAGGATGGAGCCCCCGCCCGCGGCGATGGTGTGGATCGACATCATCGGCGCCCGCATGCGCACGCCCGCCACGAGCGTCTCGAACTCCCGCTCGAGGCTTCCCGCGTAGTGCGACACGTCGGTCGAGGTGCCGCCCATGTCGAAGCCGATCACCTTGTCGAAGCCCGCCGCCGCCGAGGTCGCGACCATCCCCACGATGCCGCCCGCGGGCCCCGAGAGGATGGAGTCCTTGCCCTGGAAGCGCAGCGCGTCCGTGAGCCCTCCGTTCGACTGCATGAACATGAGGCGCGCGCCGGGCAGCTCCGCGGCCACGTGGTTCACGTACCGGCGCAGGATCGGCGAGAGGTACGCGTCCACCACCGTCGTGTCGCCGCGCGAGACGACCTTCATGAGCGGGCTCACGACGTGGGAAACGGAGATCTGCTCGAACTCCGCCTCCCGCGCGAGCTCGGCCACGCGCGCCTCGTGGGCCGGATAGCGGTAGCCGTGCAGGAAGACGATGGCGATCGAGGCGTAGCCCGCGGCCCGCGCCCCGGCGAGCTGCTCCCAGACCGCGCCCTCGTCGAGCGCGCGCACCACCTCGCCGTGCGCGCCCATGCGCTCGTCGACCTCGACGACGTCGCCGTAGAGCATCTCGGGGAGCCGGATGTGGCGGTCGAAGATGCGCGGGCGGTTCTGGTAGGCGATGCGCAGCTGGTCGCCGAAGCCCTTCGTGATGAAGAGCACCGTGCGCTCGCCCTTGCGCTCGAGCAGAGCGTTGGTGGCGACCGTCGTGCCCATCTTCACCGCGGCGATCCGGTCGACGGGGATCGGCGCCTCCTTCGCCACGCCGAGCAGGTGGCGGATGGCGGCGATCGCCGCGTCGCGGTACTGCTCCGGGTTCTCCGAGAGGAGCTTGTGCGCGACGAGCGCGCCGTCGGGCTGGCGCCCGACCACGTCGGTGAACGTGCCGCCCCGGTCTATCCAGAACTCCCAGCCGCCTCGGGTCTCGCCCATGCCCGCGATTTTGACACGCGCACCCCCCTTTGCTAGCGTCGGCCCACCATCCCCCGCAGGAGATCCCCATGAAGATCGCGCACGCCCTCGCCGCCGCCTGCTTCGGCGCCTTCGCCGCCTCCGCCGCGGCGCAGGTGAGGTGGGACATGCCCACGCCCTACCCCGCGGGCAACTTCCACACCGAGAACATCGCGCAGTTCGTGGCCGACATCAAGAAGGCCACCGGCGGCAAGCTCGACATCACCGTGCACCCCAACGGCTCGCTCTTCAAGGCGAACGAGATCAAGCGGGCGGTGCAGGGGGGCGACGCCCAGATCGGCGAGATCCTCATCTCGGGCTACTCGAACGAGGACCCGCTCTTCGGCGTCGACTCGGTGCCGTTCCTCGCCACGAGCTACGCGGACGCGCGCCGCCTGTGGAACGCCTCGCGCAAGCCGATCGAGGCGCGCTTCGAGAAGCAGGGGCTGCGCATCCTCTACTCCGTGCCGTGGCCGCCGCAGGGCATCTATTCCACGAAGCCCATCGAGTCCATGGCCGACATGAAGGGCCTCAAGATGCGCGCCTACAACCCGTACACCTCGCGCATCGCGGAGCTGGCGGGCGCGCAGCCCGTCACCGTCCAGGCCGCCGAGCTCGCCCAGGCCATGGCCACCGGCGCGGTGAACGCGAACATCACCTCGGGGGCCACCGGCTACGACAGCAAGGCGTGGGAGGTGGTGAAGTACTTCTACGACACGCAGGCGTGGATCCCCAAGAACGTGGTCTTCGTGAACGTGAAGGCCTTCGACGCCCTCGACGCGGCGAGCCGCAAGGCCGTGCTCCACGCGGCCCGGGCGGCCGAGGTGCGCGGCTGGAAGATCTCGGAGGAGAAGAACAAGTGGTACCTCGGCGAGCTCGCGAAGAACGGGATGCACGTCGCGCCGCCCTCCGCGAAGCTCAAGGCCGACTTCCACAACATCGGAGAGACGATGACCGCCGAGTGGCTCAAGACCGCGGGCCCCGACGGCCAGGCGATCCTCGACGCCTACCACCGCGGGAAGTGACGGTGGCGGGCGCGCTCGCCCCCGGGTCCTCGCCTCCGGGAAGCGGATGAGCCTGCGCCGGCTTCTCGACCGGCTGTACGAGGGCGCAGGCCTGCTCGCGGCCCTCTTCATGGTCGGCGTGCTCGCGATGGTGCTCGCGAGCGTGGTCGGGCGCCTCGCCGGGTTCAACCTGCCCGGCTCCGACGCCTACGCGGGCTACTGCATGGCCGCGGCGAGCTTCCTCGCCCTCGCCCACACCCTCAAGCGGGGCGAGCACATCCGCGTGAGCCTGCTCCTCGAGCGATTCGGGGGGCGCCTGCGCCGGCCCCTCGACCTCTGGAGCCACGCCGCGGGCACGTCCCTGTGCGCCGTGCTCGCCTTCTACAGCGTGCGGCTCGCCTGGCAGTCGCACGCCTTCCACGACGTCTCCCAGGGCAGCGACGCCACGCCCCTGTGGATCCCGCAGCTCGGGATGGCGGCCGGCGCCGTCGTGCTGCTGGTGGCCATGGCCGACGACCTGGTGCGGCTCCTGACGGGAAGCGCGCCCGCCGCCGCCACGGACGAGCTCAAGCGGATCGAGTAGCCGTGGACGTGCTCGTCACGCTGCTCCTCGTCGCGCTGCTCTTCGCGCTGCTCGCGAGCGGGCTGTGGATCGGGCTCGCGCTCATGGGGGTCGCCTGGGTCGGGATGGAGCTCCTCACCCAGCGCCCGGTGGGCGACGCCATGGCGGTGACGATCTGGGGGACGCTGTCGTCGTGGACGCTCACGGCGCTCCCGCTCTTCGTCTGGATGGGCGAGATCCTCTTCCGCACGCGCCTCTCGCAGGACATGTTCGAGGGGCTGGCGCCGTGGCTCTCGCGGCTGCCCGGGCGGCTGCTCCACACGAACATCATCGGCTGCACGATCTTCGCCGCCGTGTCGGGCTCGAGCGCGGCCACCTGCGCCACGATCGGGAAGATGACGCTCCCCGAGCTCACGAAGCGCGGCTACCCGGAAGACATGACCGTCGGCACGCTCGCCGGGGCGGGCACGCTGGGGCTGCTCATCCCGCCCTCGATCATCATGATCGTCTACGGGGTCACGGCGGACGTGTCGATCACGCGCCTGTTCATCGCGGGCGTCGTCCCGGGGCTCGTGCTGGCCGGCCTCTTCATGGGCTACACGATCGCCTGGTCGCTCGTCCACCCGGAGCGCATCCCGCCCCCGGACCGCGAGATGTCGCTCGCCGAGAAGGCGCGCGCCTCCCGCCACCTCGTCCCGGCGGTAGCGCTCATCGCGCTCGTGCTCGGCTCCATCTACCTGGGGATCGCCACGGCGACCGAGGCCGCGGCCCTCGGGGTGGTGGGCGCGCTCGCCCTGTCCTGGGTCCAGGGCTCCCTGGGCGCGAAGGTCTTCCTGGAGAGCCTGCTCGGCGCGACCCGCCTGTACTGCATGATCGCCCTCATCCTCGCGGGCGCGGCGTTCCTCACGCTCGCCATGGGCTACATCGGGCTTCCCCGCGAGCTCGCCGAGTACATCTCGGGGCTCGGGCTCTCGCGCTTCGGGCTGCTCTTCTGGCTCATGGTCTTCTACATCGTGCTGGGCTGCTTCCTCGACGGCATCTCGATGGTGGTGCTCACGATGGGCGTGATCCTGCCCACGATCCAGAAGGCCGGCATCGACCTCGTCTGGTTCGGGATCTTCCTCGTCCTCGTGGTGGAGATGGCGCAGATCACGCCGCCCGTGGGCTTCAACCTCTTCGTGCTGCAGGGGATGACCCGGCGCGAGATCACCTGGATCGCGCGCGTGTCGTTCCCGCTCTTCCTGCTCATGGTGGCAGCGGTGGGCCTCATCTTCTTCTTCCCCGGGTTCGTCACCTGGCTTCCGGGGCGCATGCGCTAGCCCCGTGTCACAATGGGCTTCCCTGCCCGCCCCGGAGGCCCCATGGACAGCGACAAGACCGTCAGGAACGCCTTCCTCGACACCGTCGTGCGCCAGATCGAGTCGGGGGAGCCGCCCGTGGCCAAGGCCACCTACCAGCGCCTCATCGCGGCGGGGCAATCGCACACGCAGGCCCTGCACCTCATCGCCGCCGCCCTGCGCAGCGAGATGGACCGGATGCTCGCCGACGCCAAGCCCTTCGACAACCAGCGCTACGCGGAGCTGCTCGCGAAGATCGCCCCCGAGGGCTGAGCCCTTGTGCCTCATCGTGGTCGCGTGGCGCGCCCGCGCCGACCTTCCCCTCGTCGTCGCCGCCAACCGCGACGAGTGGCGCGACCGCCCCGCCGAGCCCGCGCGCTGGTGGCCCGGTGAGCCCGAGCTCCTCGCCGGCCGCGACCTGAAGGCCGGCGGCACGTGGATGGGCGTCACGCGCGGCGGGCGCTTCGCGGCGGTGACCAACTTCCGCGACCCCTCGGACCGCCGCTCCACCGCCCGCTCGCGCGGCGAGCTGGTCACGGGCTTCCTCGCCGGCGCCGATTCGCCCCCGGCCTTCCTCGCGGCCCTCGCCACCCGCGCGGGCGAGTACAACGGCTTCAACCTCATCGTGGGCGACGGGACGAGCCTGTGGTACTTCGGCAGCCGCGAGGGCGGCGCGCGTGCCATCGAGCCGGGGGTGCACGGCCTGTCCAACCACCTCCTCGACGAGCCCTGGCCCAAGGTGACCCGGGGGCGGCGGGCGATGGAGCGGGCGCTCGCGGACGCCGACCCCGCCCCCGCGCTCTTCGCGCTGCTCGCCGACCGGCAGGGGGTGCCGGACGCGGAGCTTCCCGACACCGGGGTGGGCCTCGAGTGGGAGCGGCGCCTCGCCTCCCCGCTCATCACCGGGGCCGACTACGGGACGCGCGCCTCGACGGTGGTCGCGTTCTCCGCCGCCGGGGAGGTCGCCTTCGAGGAGCGCGCGCTGGACGCCGACGGCCGGGTGGTTTCCCGCACGAACCATGCGTTTCGTCAAGTTGACGGGGGAGCCGGCGTGGATAGAATCGCGCGTCCCCCCACCCCCAGGAGCAAGCCATGATCCGCCGCATCGCCGCCGCCCTCCTGCTCGCCGCGCTCCCGGTCGCCGGGGCGCTCGCGCAGGCGCCCATCGTCATCAAGTTCAGCCACGTCGTCGCCCCCAACACGCCGAAGGGCAAGGGCGCCGAGTACTTCAAGAAGCTCGCCGAGGAGCGCACCCACGGCCGCGTGAAGGTCGAGGTGTACCCCAACAGCACGCTCTACAAGGACGCCGAGGAAGTCGACGCGCTGCAGTTGGGCGCGGTGCAGATGCTCGCCCCGTCGCTCGCGAAATTCGGCCCCCTGGGCGTGCGCGACTTCGAGGTGTTCGACCTGCCCTACCTCTTCGACAACTACGACGAGCTGCACAAGGTCACCTACGGCAAGATCGGCCAGGACCTCTTCAAGAAGCTCGAGCCCAAGGGCATCATCGGCCTCGCGTACTGGGACAACGGCTTCATGGACATGAGCGCCAACAAGCCCCTGCGGACCCCGGCCGACTTCCGCGGCCTCAAGATGCGCATCCAGTCCTCGAAGGTGATCGACAGCCAGATGCGCGCCCTGGGCGCGATCCCGCAGGTGATGGCCTTCTCCGAGGTGTACCAGGCGCTGCAGACGGGCGTCGTGGACGGCACCGAGAACCCGCCCTCCAACCTCTACACGCAGAAGATGCACGAGGTGCAGAAGTACCTCACGCTCTCCGACCACCACTACCTCGGCTACGCGGTGATCGTGAACAGGAAGTTCTGGGACGGGCTGCCGCCCGACATCCGCCAGACGCTGGACCAGGCGATGGTCGACACGACCAAGTACGTGAACCAGATCGCCCAGAAGGAGAACGACGACGCGCTCGAGGCGGTCCGCAAGAGCGGCAAGACCGAGATCATCACGCTCACCCCCGAGCAGAAGCGCGAATGGATGAAGGCCCTCGTCAAGGTCCACAAGGAGAACGAGTCGCGCATCGGCAAGGACCTGATCGAGTCGATCTACAAGGAAACGGGGTTCGACCCCGGCAAGCTGTAAGTCGCAAGGCTCGCGGGCCGGGGGTTCCCCCGGCCCGTTTCGCTTCGGGGGAGGCGGCGTGCGAGTGTTGCTGAAGGTGCTCGACCGGCTGGAGGAGTGGCTGATCGCCTCGCTCATCGCGGGCGCGACGCTCCTCATCTTCGTCGCCGTCGCCCACCGCTACGCGCTCGACCTGAGCGCCAAGTACCACTTCGACCGGGTGTACGACACGCTCTTCCAGGTGAACCTCGCCTGGGCGCAGGAGCTGTGCATCTACATGTTCGTGTGGATGGCGAAGTTCGGCGCGGCCTACGGCGTGCGCACCGGCATCCACGTGGGCGTCGACGTGCTGGTGAACAAGCTCCCGCCGAAGGGACGCTCCGCGTCGATCCTCTTCGGCCTCCTCGCCGGCGCTTTCTTCACCGGCATCGTCGCGTACTTCGGCGCCTCGTTCGTGTGGAACCTCGCGCACACCGACCAGACCTCGCCCGACATGGAGGTCCCGATGTGGATCGTCTACCTCGCGATCCCGCTGGGCTCCGGCCTCATGTGCTTCCGCTTCCTGCAGGTCGCCTGGCGCTTCTGGCGGAGCGGCGAGCTGCCGCACCACGACGCGGCGCACGTCGAGGGCGTCGATCCCGCCGCCTCCCCCGCCCTCGCCCCGCAGCCCCAGGGAGCGGCGCGATGAGCGCGGTGATGCGGCCCGCGGTCATGACGCCGCGCGCGGCGACCGCGACCGTCGCGGTGATCCTCGCGCTCCTCCTCGCGATCGCCTTCACGAGCAACGCCGGCATCATCTTCGCGCTCCTCGTGGCGCTGATGCTCACGGGCATGCCGATCTCGATCGCGCTCGGGCTCACGGTCCTCGTGTTCCTCTTCACGATGACCGACGTCTCGATCCAGTCGGTGGGCCTCAAGCTCTTCACCGGCATCGAGAAGTTCGAGATCATGGCGGTGCCGTTCTTCATCCTCGCGGGCACCTTCCTCACGCACGGCGGGGTGGCGCGCCGCATGATCGACTTCGCCACCTCGCTCGTCGGGCACCTCTCGGGCGGGCTCGCGCTCGCGGGCATCGTCGCCTGCGCCATGTTCGCGCTCGTCTGCGGGTCGAGCGTCGCGACCGTCGTCGCGATCGGCTCGATCGTGCTCCCCGAGATGGTGCGCAAGGGCTACCCGATGCGCTTCGGCGCCGGGGTGATCACCGTCGCGGGATCGCTCGGGATCCTCATGCTCCCGTCGATCCCGAAGGTCATCTACGCGGTGGCGACCAACACCTCCATCGGCGCGCTCTTCGTGGCCGGGCTGCTGCCCGGGATCCTCCTCACGCTGATGCTGTGCACCGTCACGTGGTGGATCGCGAAGAAGAACGACTACGCTCGCATGGAGCGCCAGACCTGGGCACAGCGCTGGATCGCGTTCCGGCGCAGCGTCTGGGGCCTGATGCTCGTCGTGATCATCATCGGCGGCATCTACTCCGGCATCTTCACCGCGACGGAAGCGGCGGCGATGGCGGCGGTGTACTCGTTCTTCGTCTCCGTCTTCGTGTACAAGGACCTGAAGATGCGCGACGTGCCGAAGGTGCTGCTCAATTCGGCGAACACGTCCGCGATGCTGCTCTACATCATCACGAACGCGGTGCTCTTCTCGTTCATCCTCACCAACGAGAACATCCCGAACGCGCTCGCGCAGTGGTTCCTCGCGAAGAACCTCAACTGGGTCGAGTTCCTGCTGATCGCGAACCTGATGCTGCTCATCGCCGGCAACTTCATGGAGCCGTCGTCGTGCATCCTCATCATGGCGCCGATCCTCTACCCGACGGCGACGAGCCTCGGGATCAACCCGGTGCACCTGGGGATCCTCATCGACGTGAACATGGAGGTGGGCCTGTGCCACCCGCCGGTGGGCCTCAACCTCTACGTCGCCTCCGGCATCTCGCGGCTGGGCATCACGGAGCTCACCAAGGCGGTCCTGCCGTGGCTCGTGACGATGCTCGTCTTCCTCGTGATCGTCACATACTGGCCGGAGCTCTCGCTTTTCCTGCCGCGTGCGATGAAGATGATGTAGCGCGGATCTCCGGCTCGTCGCGGTGCTTC
>Ga0187773_10000584_pt1 | contig 14429 bp, 11 predicted proteins | sample 0216_BV02_MP05_1_FD_133133 | JGI IMG/M metagenome (GOLD analysis project Ga0187773, IMG submission 133133) | Tropical peat soil microbial communities from peatlands in Department of Meta, Colombia - 0216_BV02_MP05_10_MG | ecosystem: Environmental > Terrestrial > Soil > Wetlands > Peat | place...
GCAGGATCGCCGTGGGGAACCGCCGCCTGGCGGAAAAGATGGAGGAAATCTCGCGGATCGCCTGGCAGGATCCACTCACCAGGCTTCCGAACCGATTGTATTTCCGCGAGCGCCTGTCGCAGACGCTCGCTTCCGCGGCGAGGAGCGGGCGCCAGGTCGCGCTGCTGCTTTTCGACATCGATGGATTCAAGCAGGTGAACGATACGCTGGGCCATGAGGCGGGCGACCGGCTGCTGCAGGAGATCGGCCATCGCGTGGGCGGCCGCATCCGGGAGGCGGACACATTTGCACGACTGGGTGGCGACGAGTTCGTCGTGATCATGGACACGATGCGAGACCGATCCGACGCCGTAGTCGTAGCGGACACGATCATGAAGGCCGTCGACGACATCGACATCTTTGGCCGGGAAGAGCTGCGCGTCGGGGCGAGCGTTGGCATCGCGTGCGGCGATGCCGATGCGGCGCAGAGCGCGGACGAGCTGCTCAACAAGGCCGATCGGGCGATGTACGAGGCGAAGCGCGCAGGCAAGGGCTGCTACCGATTCGCCGACGAAGTCGACGCGGCGGGTCGATGACGTTCCCGACACTAGCGACAGATGCTGTCTCTCGAGACGAGACGTCCGCGTATTGACTGGAAGGGCGCCCGGAGTACAGTGTCCGCTCGTTTGCCTGCTGCGGAATCGATCAAGGAGCGACCATGGCGTCTGCCACCAAAGCGGTTGTAAAAATTGCTCCCAACAACCCCGTATTCGACCTGCCGGTGATCGTCGGGATCGAGGAAGGTTTGTTCGCGAAGGCCGGGCTCGACGTGAGCTTTTCTGCGACCTACGCCGACCGGGAGAAGGACAGCGCCGAGAAACCCATCCTCTCGCGCCTCAAGGAGCAGCTGTTCGAGTGCGGCTCGGCCGACAGCTACAACGTGTGCGAATGGGCGAGCATCGACCGTCTCGAGCGCGGAAAGCGCGGGGGCAACATCGCGGCCTTGCGTGCTGCGGTGGCGGCGCAGGCGATTCTGACCTTCGATGACAAGCTGCAGACGCCCCGCGACATGGCCGACGTCCCGGTGGTGGTGCAGGAGCTCACCGGCTCGCACTACACGACGATCCAGATGCTGGAGAGCGCGGTGGGGCGCGAACACGTCAAGATTCAGAACGGGGGGCTTCCGCAAAAGCGCTGGGAAGGCCTCGAGAAAGGCAATTACCGCGCGATCGCGGTGATGGAGCCGTTCATCAGCCTCGGCCTCAAGCGCGGCGCGCACATCATTGCCGCGTCGTTCTACCGCGGCGGCGAGGTGGTGGCGGCCGATCTGACACCCGAGCAGCGCAAAGCCTACTACGACGCGGAGAACCAAGCCGTCGATCTGATCAACGCCGATTTCTACAAGTACGCGCACCACGTGGCCGCTCACGCAAAAGGCGCGCTCGAGCCGCGCGAGCTGCTGCGGGCATTCGTGCACTACAAGCACGTCGACTACTACGATCCGGCAACGTTCAACCGCGCCTACGACTGGATGAAGGCGCGGGGAATGACCGAGGGCCAGAGCCAGCACGCGGCGCTGGTCGTCGGCTGACCGCCGGCGTCCTGAACGGAGGCCATCCGACCGCGCGGCGCGGCAGGAACCGACTGCCGCTCCGAGCGGAGCTACTTCACGAGCCCCGAAGCCTTCGCGATATTCTCGACGCGGCGGTGTTCGTCGCCGATCTCGGCGCGGAGCGCGTCCGGCGGCGAGTAGTCGGTGAGGATCCCGAGCGGCTTCAGCTTCGCGGCGATCTCGGGCGACCTGATGGCGTGCTCGAGCGCCGGCACCAGCCTGCTCGTGACGTCGGGCGGAAGGTCTGCAGGACCGAAGAATCCCACCCAGATGCCGAACAGCGGCTCCGAGTAGCCGAGTTCGGCCATCGTCGGAATATCCGGGAAATCGGGATATTTGCTGGAGAGCACGATGCCGCGCAGCGCGCCGCTTCGCAGATGGGCCGTCATGGTGCCGAGCGCAAGGACGACGCCCTCGATGTGTCCGCCGAGAAGCGCGGTGACTGCGGGCGATGCCCCGGTGAAGGGGATCGGAACGAGACCCGCGCCGGTGACCGAGTTGATGGTGCGCACGCAGAACTCGCCGACCGATCCCACGCCGGCGGTGCCGATGCGGATCTTTCCGGCGTTCTTCTTCCCGTACTCGACCAGCTCCTTGAAATTCCTGTAGGGCGCATCGCCGCGCACCGCGAGAATGCTCGGCGAGCGCATCGCAAGGCCGAGCGGGGTGAGATCGGTGAGGGGGTTATAGCTCGCGGATTTCGGGTCGAGGATCGAGCGGAACACGAGCGCCGCGTTGTTGGCGAGGACGATCGTGTAGCCGTCGGGTTTCGCCTTGATGAGGACCTCGACCCCGAGCGAGCCGCCCGCGCCCGGCCGGTTGACCGGCACAATGGGGACCTTCAGCTCACGCGAGACATCCTCGGCCATCGCGCGCGCGGACGTATCGGTGGCGTCACCGGGCGCGAGCGGGATGATCAGGCTGATTGCTCCTTTGGGATAATCCTCGGCGTGCAGCAGCGGCGCCGCGGCGATGAGTAACGCTCCGGCGAGCGCGCCGGCGTGGTTCTTCATGGTTCCCTCCTCCTCTGGCAAAGAGCCCGGCCGCGATGGACGACGCGTGACCGGCAGGCCGCTAGCCTAATGCATTTTCCGTTGTCGTTGGAAACGCGGCTCGCCGGTATCGTGTATTTCCTGACCGGCGCAGGTCAGGTCCGCTAGCAAATCAGTCAACGCTGTCAGCGCCTTGAATCACCCGATAATGCTTCGCTAGCTTCCCGATCCGCCAAATCGTTTGTGTAATCCACGCCCCGTGGGCGCCTCGGCCCTGCTCGATCGCTTTCCTTTGATCTGGCTCAAAGCGCGCGCCCGGCGATCTGCGATGCTTGGGTCGCGGTGCAATCGGGTGAACAAAGCGATCAAGCTGGGAAATACCTGATCTCTCTCTTGCGTGCCATGACCATCGACTTTCACCTCCTCTACGCGGCCGTCATCGTCTGCCTGATGATGAGACACGCCGCGCAGCTACGGGGCTGGACGGGCTTATCTCGAAACCCTCCTTCATCGAGCGTAGCGCCCGTCCGGCTCTGCCGATGAGCTGACCGGTTCATCGGCGTTTTCGCCGTCGCGGCCCGCGAGGTCGCGGCGGCGTTCTTTTTTCCGGCGCGAGACGGCGCTACACGAGCCAGGACAAGATCGCCGGCAGAAGGTCCTTCGCCCACGCCATGTCCGTCGAGCCGACCCCCCCGGTTGCCGCCGTGAGCGCCGACGCGTTGGAAACCGCGACGATGATCTCGCGAAGGATTCTGGCGCGTTCGGCGGGAGAGCACTCCAGGAAACGCCTGCGCCAGCGCGAAGAGGTGGTCACGCTGATGCCGCACGCGGCCGCGCTCTTGCGGACGCTCTTCTTCTCGACCATCGTTCCGACGAAGGTCAGCCAGCGCTGCCTGTTGCGCAATCGTGCGAGCGGCGTGTTGGTGAGGATGTTGAACGTGCGCTTGCAGGAGCTGCACCGATAACGCGGGATTCCGTGCGCCGCGCCCCAGCGGGAGATGCGCTCCGACTGGCAGTGCGGGCAGTCGGGTTGTCGTGCTCCCCGCGTCGGTCCCGCAGTTCGGATCAATGCTTCTTCGAGAGCACGCGTCGGCGATTCGCCCCTCGCGGCTCTGGAAGTTCTCGTGCGCGCGCGGACCGGGACGCGAAGAAAATCCTTCGAACCCATTTGTGGCGATGGCTCCGAAAGAGGCGGATCGGAAAAGCGGGGTGGGTGGGTTCCGGATCTTTGTTTTCGGCCCGTGCCTCTGCAGGCCGCCACACCGGTAGTCTCTCCTTGCGACCCGTACATCATCACGCCGCTCCCACCGCGTTTGGGTTGACGAAGGTCAAGATTTTTGCTGACAGAATGTCAGGATTCTCCGGCATCGCAAAACCAAGGAAAATATTTTCGTAAGCGTTAAGTGTTGCTCTCTCTGGAGCGCTGCGGCGCTGAGCCAGAGCGTACGCCAACACATACTAGGCACGTTCGGCACGTTGCCCATCGCTTTGTCGCGTCAATATAATTTTTTCTGAAGCTCGCATCCCGGGTTTCGATCAAAGAAGGACGGATATTTCGTCCGTTCATCACTTCAGGAGGAGCAATATGGAGAAGAGGAAAGCATTCGCGCTCAAGTCGAGCGCGCTCGGCGTCGCCGCGGCGTTCTGCTTGGTGCCGCACGCGCATGCCGCACAGCCGGTAGAAGCAGAAACCGCGATACAGCTATACGGGCACTTGGATCTTTCCATCGATAGCGCGACGAAGGGCATCAGCAACTCGCGGGTGGCAGGAGACGGGACGCCGGCGACGGGCAGGCTAGGCTGGCAACCCGATATATCGAGCAATCTTTCATACTTCGGCGTGCGCGGAGGAGGAGGTCTCGGTCAGGGCAGTCTGAAGGCGGTGTTCCAGATGGAAGTGCAAGTCGACGTTGCTGCAACGCCCGGACCGCAGCCGAATAACAATTCCGCCACGGACAGCAAAATCCCCGGCGCGTGGGCATCACGCAACAGCTTCCTTGGTCTTGCGGGTGACTTTGGTGCGTTCAAGGTCGGTAAGACCGACGCGCCGTACAAGTTGTCGACTGCGCGCATGGATCCGTTTTCGGCGACGGTCGGCGACTACAACAGCATCATGGGCAATACCGGGGGCGACAACCGCGCAGAGTTCGATACCCGTATGTCCCACGCGGCTTGGTACGAGTCGCCGAAGATGGGCGCCTTCTCGTTCAGCGCGTTGTACGCCCCGGGACAGAACCGGGCTAGCGACAACAGCATCGCAGCAAGTGGCGAGCCTGATTGCACGGGCGGAAATCTTCCACCCTGCAACGACGGCTCGTTCGACAACGCCTTCAGCATCGCCGCGGCAGTCGAAACGGGGGGCCTATACGGTATCGCTGCCTACGAGGAACACGGTAACGTGAACCGGACGACCGACGAAATCGCCAACGGCGGCGCCTCTCCCGATGGCTCAATCGGTATCGCCAAGGAGCAGGCGTATAAGATCGGCGTGCAGTACAAGTTTCCTACCAATACGACGTTGAATGCGATCGGGGAGAGGATGACCCGCAATGCACCCGATCCCAATTTCAACGAACGCCAGCGCAGTGGATGGTGGCTAGCATTGACTCAAAAGATTGCAGCGCAGGACGAGGTCAACCTCGGTTGGGCGCACGCCGGCAAGACACCCGGCGACGTCGGTACGAATCGAGCTGATTTGAATGGGGTGTTGCAGACTGGTCCTGGCGACAACGAAGCCAACATGTATGCCGTCGGCTACAAGCATACATGGACTAAGCAGGCAACCTGGTACGCCGTATACGCGCGGCAAATGAATCACGACGCCGCGCACTACGACCTTGGGGCGAGCGGCCACGGCATCACGACCGACTGCCATGATGGCGGCCAATCGGCACACTGCTTTGCGGGCACTACTCTCCAAGCCGTATCCGTGGGCATGACCTACAACTTTTGATCGCAAGGCACCGTTCGCGGCATTCTGGTAACTTAGGCGGACATCGAAAGGTGTCCGCCTTTTTATTTCTGAAGTCGTTTGATGCATGAAGCGTTTTCTCGCAACTCTGATTCTCTTCGCTGGAACGGCAATGTTTGCCATCCCGGCTTTCGCGACGTTCGTATTCCGGGTGGGGAACACGGTCTACGTGGACGGCAAGAAATACGACTGGGAGGAGTGGAAGAAGATCCGCGACGATCCCGAGCTGCGGAAGCAGGCGGAATCGTCCGCCGCGGCACAACCGGCGCCGACGCAGCAAGCCGCGCCAGCGGCGCCGGCCGGCACGGCGCGCGCCGCGGCGTGCACGACCGCCATCTACTACGACGAGTTTCCGAGCGAAGACGAACGCTTCGAGTGCACGCAGGGGCTCGGAAGCCTCACGCGCGAGCAGATCCTGGAGAAGGGATGGAAGGTGGATTTCGTGGAGGAGATTCCGCCGCCGCCGGGAAGGCCTGCGCAGTCGCCGCGCGGGCTGCCGCTTCATCAGTACAAACTGGTCATTTCGCGTTAGAACTGCTTGACGGCCGGCTGCCTTGAGATTCAACCGCATCCTCGTTGCCCCACTCGCCGTCGCCGCCGCGCTTTTGGGGTGCGTTTCCTACGGGGGCTTCGTCCCGGGCGTCTCGACGATGGCGGACGTGCGCGCGAAGTCGGGCAGACCGACCGACGTGAGATTCGCGCCGAACGGCGAAGAAATCTGGGAGTACGCCACCGGTCCGCAGGGTTACGAGACGCACGTCGTGACGTTCGATGCCAACGGTGTCGTGCGTTCCGACGCGCAGGTCCTTACCGAGGACAACATCAAGCGCCTCGTGCCGGGGAAAACGACTCGGGCGGAGGTACGCGATCTCTTCGGGCGACCGGGCGACGTCTACGTATTCGGCGGAAGCGAAACCTGGGAGTGGCGGTTCAAGCCGGTGGGGTTCGCGCCGGAGATGCTCGTGGTGTTTTTCGGGAAAGACGGCGTCGTGAGCAAGTACACCCGGGTGATGGAAGTCGTCGGCGGCAGGAATGAGGCCGGCAAACATTGAATGAGGATTACCTCGTGCGCATCGCTATCCTGCTCATCGCTTTGACTGCGGCCGGCTGCACCTCCGCTCCACAGCAGGCGGAGCCTTCGCCGCAGCAGAGCGCCGTGCCCGCTCGCCATCGCCTGCTCGATCGGGGGTGCTTCGACGACTGCATGGGTACGAACGCCGGGAAGGAATTCTGCGAGGATCGCTGCACTTATTGAGCGACTCCGCAGTCCGCCGCGAGGCGGAACGGGATTCGAAAAGAAGAAGGGCCGACGGTTTCCGCCGGCCCTTTGATTTTGGATCGGCGAAACCTTAGTGCTGGTCGCCGTGATCGTCGTCGTCGTGGTGATCTCTGTCGCGATCCACGCGGTGGATGTAAACGCCGACGCAGCCGTTGGTGCCGCCGCAGATCCCGGCACCGACGGTTGTCGTATCACCGCCTGATCCGACTACGGCTACCGGCGCCACTTGTGGAACGAAGATCAGGTTACGCTTGGAATCCGCTGCCACCGAGTGCGAGTTAGAGGATTGCGGGATGGTCTCGATCAGGGAATTGGATTCCGCGCCGATCACGCCGAGCACTGCGCCGCCGGGCCGCCGGTTGGACCCCGTGTAGTAGCGGCCATCGCCCTTGTTGAACCACACCTCGTCAGATCCGACGATGTTGGCAACGTTAATGGAATTTCCCGTGATCATCGCGTTAATGACCAATGTACTCGTGTCACTCGGGTTATTGGCCGAAGTGCAACCCAGTAGCAGATTGTCATGTGGCCCCACTGTGGCGCCATTCGGCCCGCACGCGTCGAGCTTGACGACTCCCGCGTGCGTGGTTGGATCGAACGCGCCCACCGGCCCGCTGGGCGGATTGGCCGGATCGATCACGAGCAGACCGCCATGGCAGCTAATGGGGCCCGACGCCTGCCCATAATTACAGCCCGGAGGATTGTTAGCGATGATCGGCACCGACACGTAGAAGCGCTTCGTTTTGGGATCCCAAGCCGGCTGCTCCATCGACAGGCCGAAGTCCTTCGGAACGATCGTCTGATCGATGCTGATCTTCTCGATAATCGCGACTGAACTGAAGTTCTGATCGCCGTTTGCCGTGAGCAGGGTACTGAACGGGGGGTCCTCGGCGTTGTTCGCCACGAGCAGCATCTCGCCGTCCGTCGTGAGCGCCATCTCGTCGACCCTCGTGCTACCACCGGTCGAGATGGTCTGCTTGATCGGGTTGCTCGACGCGTCGAGATCAATTACCTTGAGCGTACTGTCGCCATCGCCGGCATAGAGCCACCTGCCGTGAGACGTGACGCCGTCGGGACCCGAGTGGTTGTTATCCACCGCGCCGGAGCCGCCGAGCACAATGCCGACAAAACCGTCGATAGTCCGCTTGAACGTCAGCGTACGCGTGTCGATCACGTCGACGCCCTTGTTCGAGCGGTCGCCCAGGTAGTACTCGGCTCGATCAGGATTGACCCAGCTGATATCAAACGAACGGATCGCGTTGCCGGGGATCTGCACTGCGGTCAAGCAACGTGTCTGAGTCGTCGTCGGCGCGCCGGGGCCCGTGCACGGCCCGGCGAGCGCCAGGCCTGATGCGGCAAGCGACGCGACAACTGCCGCGAGCGTCGCCGCGCGCCGGGCGCTTCGTGGATTTCGTAAGCAGTGGGGGGAAAGTGCTGCAAACATTTTGCTGCCTCCTTTGTTGGTTGACGTCGAGCTGTGTACGGGACCAGACGCGGCGGATCATTCGCTGGACTGCCGACGCATCGGTCTGCCGCGAGGAGGAACGCCTGACCGTCCCCGCGTGCGGTGGCGCGCGAAAAAGTCGCTGGCGCCGAAGGGAAGCCCATTCCTTGATCTCGGAGCGAGCTTCGATGCATTCGTGCGCCCGGTCGGTTTCGGCGCACTTTGGAGACTTCTGACTTTCCTCCTCGACCGCGCTGCTTTTTCTTGGATGAGGCAAGGAGTGCGCCCACATGCTAGCAGCAAAGTTTGCGCGTTTGAATTCGAATTTGCGCCTGTCGGAAACAACAGGTGGGGCTCAATGCCGGATTCTTCGAGTCCGAAAATCGGCGGAACAATGAGTTGAGGCAATATCTTCAAGCGCGTTGGAAGCTGCCGCAAGCTTCCCCACTTTTTTCGTTGACCGTGGGCATCGGCCCACCTATGCTCCCGTCATAGCGCGACCGCGCTCTTCGCAAGGAGACTCTATCGAAATCTATGCACCGCACCGCCGTGGCGCTCGACGCAGCGAGGCCCCGACGGCACAACACCAGAGCAAGAAATTCAGATCAACGAGATCGTCTTGCCGAAAAAGAGGGAGGGAAGTCGACGTTCAACGGTTAGAGGAGACTCTCATGAGCAAGAAAGACTTCAACGGCAATCGCAGCATCGACGCCAAACGGCGCCGCCTTCTGAAGATCGGCGGCGCGATGGGCGTCAGCGGCGCCGTCGGCGGCACCGCGGTGTTGACGGCGCTGTTTCCGCACGAAGGCCACGCGGAGGCGCATCGCCATCGTACGCAGCCGCCGCAGTACAACACCGCGGCGGGATGGCTTACCAAATTCGTAGATCCGCTGCCCATACCGGCAACGATTTCCCCGAGCGGAACGCTGAACGGCGTGCCGTTTTACGACGTCCGCATGAAACCGCTCCAGAAGAAATTGCATCGCGACCTGCCGCCCACGTACCTGTGGGGGTTCAACGGGATGTTCCCGGCGCAGAAGTTCGAAGTGCGCCGCGGCAAGCCCGTCGCGGTGAAATGGGAAAACAATCTCCCCAGCACTCACTTCCTGCCGATCGACCCGACGATCCACGGAGCGGAGCCGCCAGTGCCGCAGGTACGTACCGTGGTGCACCTGCACGGTTCGAAGACGCTCCCGCCCAGCGACGGCTACCCGGAAGCGTGGTTCACGAATGGATTCAAGCAGACCGGCCCGTTCTTCGAGACCCAGGTCTACAACTATCCGAACGACCAGCAGGCGACCACGCTCTGGTATCACGACCACGCGCTCGGCATCACTCGGCTGAACAACTACGCGGGGCTCGGCGGCGGGCTCTACATTGTCCGCGACGACCACGAGGACTCGCTCGGACTGCCGAGCGGCCGTTACGAAATTCCACTGGCCATTCAGGATCGCTATTTCAACAGCGACGGGTCGCTGCTCTATCCGGTGGAAGACAACGGAGGAGACCCCGATACGCGGGTCCCGCCCATCTGGATTCCCGAATTCTTCGGTGACACGGTTCTGGTCAACGGCAAGGTCTGGCCTTACCTGGAAGTCGAACCGCGCAAGTACCGTTTCCGTATCCTGAATGGCTCGAACTCGAGGTTCTATCACATGACCCTGCAGGAGAGCACGGTCACGGGCCAGCAGCTGGGGCGTCCCGGCCCGGTGTTCTACCAGATCGGCAGCGACGGCGGCTTGCTGCCCGCGCCGGTTGCGCGCACGGACTTGCTCATGGCGCCGGCGGAGCGGATCGACGTCGTCATCGATTTCTCGCGTTTCGCAGGCAAGAACTTCGTCCTCACCAACGACGGTCCGGCGCCGTATCCGGGCGGCGGCGAGGTCGTTCCGCCAGACGTCATGGTCTTCAGAGTAAACCAGCCGCTACAGTCGCCCGACCGGAGCCGCCTGCCGTCAACGCTCAACACGATCCCGCTGTACAGCCCCGCCTCGGCAGTGAAAACGCGCGACATCGTGCTGAGTGAGCTGGATTCCGCGGACCCATACGCCAATCCGATCATGGGAATGATCAACAATGTGCACTGGGACGATCCTGTGACGGAGACCCCTAAGGCGGGGTCGACCGAGATCTGGCGCCTCATCAACACGACAGGGGACGGCCATCCGATCCACGTTCACCTGGTGCAGTTCCAGGTCCTGGACGAGCAGCCGTTCGACACGAACCAATATCCCGATAATCTCGTGTTCACGGGACCTGCCGCGCCGCCGCCCGCCTACGAGAGGCCGGCGTGGAAGGACACAATGATCAGTCTGCCGGGAGTAGTGACGCGGATCATCGCGAAGTTCGACCTGCCGACCGGGACGCCGGTGCATCGGGGCGACAAGTTCCGCTACGTCTATCACTGCCATATCCTCGAGCACGAGGAGAACGAGATGATGCGGCCGTACGACGTAGTCGGCTGAGTTTCAGCGTCAACGTCGCAGACCAGCGCGCCCCGGAAGGGGCGCGCTGCCTTTCAGGCGCGAGGCGCGGTCCGCTACCGCACGGTGAAGCCGAGCTTTTCGCAGTCCGTGCGCGCGAAGCGCCAGCCGACGAGGTTGTCCTCGTTGCCGCCGTTCACGGCGACGACCTTTCCGTCGCGGATAAAGAACACCATGGGATAGGCGTCCTCGAAGCCGCCGCTCTTCTTCTTCTCGTTGACCAGCACGCACACGCCCCAGCCGTACGCCAGAGGGCGAAGCTGGGTGGCCTGCTGGAAGAGCAGGTTCGGGCCGGCCCGAAACTCGAGCACCGCGCCCGCCGCGTCGGAGAGCCGCGTCTTGAGGTAGTCGCGCACGATCTGCTCGTAGTTGTCCGGCTTCGGTCCGTAGTTGAAGCCGGCCATTTCCTCCTTGGTCGGCGGAGGAATCGTGCATCCGCCGGTCAACGCGGCCGTCGTCCCGATACCGAGCATGGCGAGAAAGAGGAACACTTGGCGTGGCATGGATTTCTCCTGTTCTCAAGTGAGTTCGGTGAGATTTTCCCTGGAAAGTTTCAGCGCCGCTGCGGCCGCATTCTCTTCGAGGTGCGTGATCGAGCTCGTGCCCGGTATCGGCAGCATCGCCGCAGAATGCGAGAGCAGCCACGCGAGCGCCACCTGCGCCGGCGTCGCGCCCAGCTTCGCTGCGGCGCGTTTTACCTTGCGGGACTTGAGCGCCGCACCGTCGCCGAGCGGATACCACGGGATGAAGGCGATGCCGAGGCGCTCGCAGGCTTTGAGCACGTCCTCGGACTCCCGCAGGTCGATGTTGTATTCGTTCTGGACCGACACGATGAGTGCGATCTTTCGCGCGGCCTCGAGCTCCTTCACGCTGACATTCGAAAGCCCCAGATGCCGGATCTTGCCGGCGCGCTGGGCGTCCGCGAGCGCGCCCACCGACTCGGCGAGCGGCACCTTGGGGTCGGGCGCGTGCAGCTGATACAGATCGATGCATTCGAGCTTGAGACGCTTGAGGCTCCCGTCGATCGCGCGGCGTAAATGCTCGGGCCGTCCGTCGGGGTCCCAACGGGGGGCACTCGGGCGCACGAGGCCGCCCTTTGTGCCGATCACCAGGTCTCCCGGATAGGGATGCAGCGCCTCGGCGATGCAGGTCTCCGAAGTGTGCGGCCCATAGCTGTCCGCCGTGTCGATAAAGTTGACTCCGAGATCGAGGGCGCGGCGCAGAAACTTCCTCGCGCCCGCCCGGTCGCGCGGCGGACCCCAAATGTCCCGTCCGTCCGTCGTCGCGCGCATGGCGCCGAGCCCAAGCCGGTTGACACGGAGGTCACCGAGTTGCACCGTGCCGGCGGTTGCGGCGGGTTTGGGGTTGGCGTTCATCGTAGAAGAAACGCGCGGCTTCGATTTCGCCGTCGCTCGCGGCACGGGGAGCGCATTTCGCATCCTCCGACCACGCGGCCGAAGCGGCATGTCCGGCGTCCGAAATTATAGACCTGGCGGTCGTCTCGAACTCATGATTTCAGGGATGCGGCCCGCAGCACGGAGACCCGGTCGTCGCTGACGCTGCCCGCGCTGCGCGCCGAGCCTGTGTAAAATCCGTCCGTTACGCGGCGGAAGGGAGCCGCTCCGCACGCGGGCGCCGAGAAAATGGAGGGCGGAACTTGGCTACGAGAAGATCCGAAGCGGAAAAACCCGAGCGCTCGCCGACGGTCATCCTCTTCGCCGAGACGCGCGGGTTCACGGGGATGTCGGACATGCTCGATCCGGCGGTGGTGCTCGCGCGCGTCTCCGAGTTCGTCGCGCTCGTCGAGAAGGCCGTCGAGGAGCAGGAGGGCGCGATCGTGAACGTGCTGAGCGACACGGTCATGGCGACGTTCACCGGGGCCGACGACGCACAGCACGCGGTGGAGGCGGCGAAGAAGATCCAGGCGAGCTTCGCGGATCTTGCCGCCGCCTGGGAGCGCGACTTCGGTGTCCGTGCGGCCGTATCCATGGGTTTGCATTGCGGTGACGCCGTGGTCGGGTTCGCGGAGGGCAGCCCCACGCCCGACATGCTGTTCGTGTTCGGCGACTGCGTGAGCATCGCCAACCGCCTGCTGCACCGCGCGCGCGCGGGCGAGTTCGTGATGTCGGAAACGCTGGTCGATCTGGCCCGAGAGATGGGCGTCGCCATCGAGGAGGCGGAAGAACTGCCGCCGTTGGAGATTCCGCGCCGCAAGCCGATCAGGCTCTTCGGGGTGCTGCTCGACACGCGGCTCGATTTCACCTAGGGGTCTTCGCCGTTCGGGCTGCCCGAAGCGCGGTCGGCCTTCCCGCTCTCGGCCTGGCCCTGATAGACGCTTACCTGGTTGCGGCCGGCTCTCTTCGCGTCGTACAGCGCCCGGTCGGCGGCGCGCAGAAGCGCGCCGGCTTCCGTAGCGTGGAGCGGAAACAGCGCCACGCCGAACGACGCCGTGACGCCCAGCAGCCTCTCCCGGTCCTCCTGTATGGCGGATCGGATCGCCTCGCATCGGCGATAGGCGCTGTCGAGCGTTGCCCTCGGAAGCACCAGCGTGAATTCCTCGCCTCCGTACCGGCAGGCGACGTCGCTTCCGCGAATGTGGCTCCGGAGCAGCGCCGCGACATCCACGAGCAGCTTGTCGCCGACGGCGTGGCCTGCACCGTCGTTGACTCGCTTGAAGCGGTCGAGGTCGATCATGATCACCGCCAGGGACGCTCCTTCGCGTTCCGCGCGGACAAGTTCCCGGGACAGATAGTCGCGCAGGAACCGCCGGTTGTAGAGCGACGTCAGCGGATCCCGAAGCGCCTGCTCCCGCAGATCGCGCAGCGCGCTCCTGAGCGCTTCGATCTTGCGCCTGCGCTCGCGCAGCGCCGCGTCGAGCGCGAGGCCCGTCGCGACGACCGTACTCATGAACGCCATCAACAGCAGGAGCGAAACGTTCTGCGATTTCTGTGCGAAGGGGCCGTGGCCCTGGAACGTGAACCAGAGCGCCACCACGCAGAACGCCGCGTTCAGCGTCGCGACTTCGCGTTGCCGAAAGCGCACCGCGGCCCAGATCACGAACGGCAGGATCGCGAACGTCAGCGGCACCGAAGGAACGAACGCGGAGACACGGTCGCTGAACACCAGATACGCGGTCGCGAGCGATGACGTCGCGAGCGCCGTCCCTTCGGCGATCCTCCGGCGCGACCAGGCCGATCCGTCCGGCACGGCCCAGCTGAGGACGAGCGGCGCGACGACGACGATTCCCACGGTGTCGCCCTGCCACCACGTCCACCAGTTCCATTGCAGCTCACGCAGAGGCAATGCATGGATAAACGCAAGTGGGATCGCGGCGACCGAGGCGGCCACGGCAGCGCTGAGCGCCGCGATGGCGATGAATTCGACGACGTCCTCGGCGCGGTCGAACGACGCAGCCTGCAGTCCGTATCTGCGGATGAGCGCGGCCGCCGCGAGCGCCTCGAGCGTGTTTCCGGTGGCGATCAGCGTTGCGGCGGTCAGAGACGACTGGATCACAACGTTGACCAGGCCGGCGCCGAGCCAGATCCCGGGCCAGACACGGCCGCCGAATAGGAGCACCGCGGCAACCGCGATCCCCGAAGACGGCCAGACCGGCGTCGCATAGCCCGGCGGAATCGCCGCCAACAGGGCGAGCTTGGCCGCGCCGAAATA
>Ga0187773_10000587_pt1 | contig 14414 bp, 10 predicted proteins | sample 0216_BV02_MP05_1_FD_133133 | JGI IMG/M metagenome (GOLD analysis project Ga0187773, IMG submission 133133) | Tropical peat soil microbial communities from peatlands in Department of Meta, Colombia - 0216_BV02_MP05_10_MG | ecosystem: Environmental > Terrestrial > Soil > Wetlands > Peat | place...
GCGCGGGCGCAGTAATCGAGAATCTTGGCCGCGTTGCCGGCCAGATCACCCACGATGCAATTGATCTGGGCGATCGCGATCTTGACCGGTTTCACCATGAATCGAGTTTACCATCTGCGTAATTGCGGACGCGCCGACGCTTTCCGCGGCCTATAATCGTCCACGCGGAGTTCCTTCGCCCGAATGCGGCGTTGCGGACCCAGAACGGAAGTCTGACAATTGCCCGAGGACACCCCCGAAACAAGAGTGGTCGACACGCTCCGAGACATCGAGCCGGATGCGTGGAACGCCTTGGCCGGCGAGCACCCATTCCTGCGATTCGAGTTCCTTCACGCCCTTCACGAGAGCGGCTGCGCCTGCGAACGAACCGGCTGGAGTCCGCGCTACCTGACCCTGTGGAAAGGAGCGGCGCTGGTCGGCGGCATGCCCTTGTACGCGAAGTCGCATTCCTACGGCGAATATGTGTTCGATTGGGCTTGGGCTGAGGCGTACCATCGTCTGGAACTGCCTTATTACCCGAAACTGCTCGGCGCGATACCTTTTTCCCCCGTCACTGGGCCGCGCATACTTGTCAGGGACCGCCGTGACGCGTCCCTTCTCGTGCGGGCGGCGCTGGACCTCGCGCGGGAGACTTCCTCGTTGCACGTGCTCTTCCCGACTGAAGCCGAGGCGCTCGCGATGCAGGCTGCGGGACTGATGCTGCGACGGGGCGTTCAGTTTCACTGGGTCAACCGGGGCTACGCGAGCTTCGAGGAATTCCTTTCGGAGCTATCTTCCGCCAAGCGCAAGAAGATCCGCCAGGAGCGGCGCCGGGTGCTCGATGCCGGAGTCCGGTTCCGAAGACTCACGGGCAAGGAAATCCGCGACGAGCACTGGAGCTTCTTCACTCGCTGCTACAACGAGACTTATCGCGCGCACGGGTCCACGCCCTATCTGAATCTCGGATTTTTCCGGCGCATCGGGGAAGGGCTGCCCGAGAACGTGCTCCTCGTGCTTGCCGAGCTCGATGGCAAGGCGATCGCTGCGGCACTGGATATTTTTTCGCGGGAGACGCTGTATGGCCGCTACTGGGGCGCCGTCGGTCACCTGCCCATGCTGCACTTCGAGACCTGCTATTACCAGGCGCTCGAGTTCTGCATCGAGCGCGGAATTCGAACGTTTGAGGGAGGCGCTCAGGGCGAGCATAAGCTCGCGCGCGGCTTCATGCCGGTGCAAACCTGGTCGGCGCATTGGCTCAAGCATCCCGAGTTCGCCGACGCCGTGGACAAGTTTCTCGCTCGCGAAAGCACCGGCGTCGAGGGCTACATCGACGAGCTGCGCGACCGTGCGCCGTTTCGACAGCCGCCGGCGAGCGACCACCGTTAGGGACTCAGAGAGCGGGAATCACCTGGCCTTCGGAAGACTGCCGAGCAGCGCGGCGACCTGTCGCACTCGTCGCGGAGAGCTTGCGGGGGACTGCTGCGGCGGCTTTGCGGGAGCAGTCTGGGCCTGCTCGTACGGTGCGTTGAAGATAGGGTCCGTCGCTTGCGCCTTTTCCTGGGCGCGCGTCGCGGTCAACCGGTCACTTTCCCCAGCAGTGCCGCGGTGACGGCGTGGACGCCCTCCGGCCTCGCGCCGGCCGGCGCCAGCCCCGATGATCGAAGGAACGGTGCTCAGTTCGGGCTCGAAACCCGGAATGATCTTGCGCGGAATGTTGAGCTTGATCATCTTCTCGATCGCTTCGAGACGCTCATGCTCCTCGGCGCAGACCAGCGAGATCGCCTCGCCGCTCGCTCCTGCGCGGCCGGTGCGGCCGATGCGGTGAACGTAGTCTTCGGGCGCTCCGGGCAGCTCGAAATTGACGACGTGCGGCAAATCCTCGATGTCGAGTCCGCGCGCGGCGACGTCGGTCGCAACGAGCACCTGCACTTTCCCCGACTTGAAATCGTCGAGCGCCTGCAGCCGCTCCTGCTGGGTCTTGTCTCCGTGAATGGCCGCGGCGTGGATCCCGTCGCGGTTGAGCTGATAGGTCAGGCGATTCGCGCCGATTCGGGTGGACGTGAACACAAGCACCTGGCGTAGATCGCGCGACTGGATGAGGTACGCGAGCAACTCCCGCTTGTGCTCCCTCCTGACCGGGTATACCAGGTGGGCGACCGATTCGGCCGCCGCGTTGCGCCTGGCCACCTGTACCAGCACCGGATCGCGCAGAAACGATTGTGCGAGCGTCCGAATTTCCTCGGGCAGCGTCGCCGAGAAGAGCAGGTTCTGCCGCCGCTTCGGGAGCAACGCAATGATGCGACGAACATCGGGAATGAATCCCATATCGAGCATACGGTCCGCCTCGTCGAGCACGAAGGCTTCGACCTGCTGGAGGTTGACCGTCTTTTGCTGGACGTGATCAAGCAAGCGGCCGGGAGTCGCAACGAGGAACTCCACGCCGTTGCGCAGGGCCGTGATCTGCGGCTTGATGTCAACGCCGCCGAAGACCACGGTGCTTCGCAACCCGATGTACTTGCCGTAGGTGCGCACACTCTGCTCCACCTGCGCTGCGAGTTCCCGAGTCGGGGTCAGGATCAATGCGCGCACGGGGTGACGGGCCGGCGAAGTGCTTGTGCTCGTGTGCCGCGCGAGTCGCTGAAGGAGCGGCAGTGTGAAACCTGCGGTCTTACCGGTACCGGTCTGGGCGCCCCCCATTACGTCGCGTCCCTGAAGAATCAGGGGGATCGCCTGCGCCTGTATCGGCGTAGGCTCAGTGTAGCCCTCTTCGGCGACCGCCTTGAGCAGCTCGGGTAGCAGACCTAGTTCAGCGAAGGTCGGCAAACAGTAACTCTCCTTCCGTCCCTGACGGGGGCCGGGGAAGCAGAATCATTTGCAGGAAATTTGCGGACGAACGTGACAATCGATCAAATTATAGCAGAGAGCCTCGATCCAGATTCGCGCCGCGCTTTAGCTCCCCGTGGAGACCTCGGTCAATTCAAGGTCCGGACGGTTCCCGCGGCCTCCGCCGGAACGGGAACCTGCGGCAGCGTGAGCGTGATATCCCACTCCGCCTTGGCCACCGAGCTCTGCAGAAGGCGGAAAAAGGAGTGCAACACGGCGTCGTCCAGCGTCAGATGGACGCCTTGCCCAGTGCGCGGAAGAAACGAAACGACGCTTCCACCACGCTCGTTCCGACGCGCCTGAACACGCGCAACCAGGATCGGATCCGCGCCTAGCGGTCGCTCCCGGGCGATTTCCCTGTAAGGCGTGCTGAAGTCCGCCTGCCGGACCGCCTTTTCGTGATGGAAGCCGAGCAGCGCTTTCTTCACTTCAGGGTCCGCCTGCGAGGCGATCTCGGGAGTGCTCTGCGCCACCTTGAGCAACGCCGGCCAAAGCAGCTTGATGCAGCGCCGCGTCAGCCACAGCAATATCTCCTTGCTGTCGTCGGAGGAAACGCGCACCAGCAAGCGGTCCTGTTCCGGATTGAACTCGACTTTCAGCTGCTGAAGTTTCATCGAGCGCGGTGTTCCCTGAATCGAAGAATTGTACAGCGAAACCCGGTGCACTCGGCAAAGCGCGCGCCAACAGATATCTGGGGCGACCTAGGCCGCCTGGTGCTGCTCCAGTGCCCACCTCACATGCTCCCGCACGAGTGGGGACGCATCTCGCGCGCGCGAGCGCAGCGCCGCGACCACCGGCGCGCTGGTCGCGGCGTTGCCCAAGCCCACCGCGAGATTGCGCAGCCAGCGCTCATGCCCGATTCTCAGGATGGCGCTGCCCGCCATCCGATCGCGAAACTGGCTCTCGGTCCACGTGAAGAGCTCCAGCAGATCGGCGCGATCCAGGCCGTTGCGCACTCGGAAGTCGGCTTCCGGCGTAAGACGCGAATACCGGTTCCAGGGACACGCGATCTGACAATCGTCACAACCGTAGACGCGGTTGCCGATCAGCGGCCGAAACTCGATCGGAATGCTGCCCTTCAGCTCGATGGTCAGATACGAGATGCATCGGCGGGCGTCGACGACGTACGGCGCGACGATGGCGCGCGTCGGACAGACGTCGATGCATTTCGTGCAGCTTCCGCAGTGGTCTGTTGCCGGTTGGTCGACCGGCAACGGCAGGTCGGTGAAGATCTCTCCGAGAAAAAAATACGATCCCGCGTCGCGCGTCAGGAGCAGCGTATGCTTCCCTCGCCAGCCGATGCCCGCCTTGCGCGCGAGCTCCACCTCCATCACCGGCGCGGAATCGGTGAACACGCGATAGCCGAATGCCCCGACTTCGTTTTCGATTCTGTCGGCGAGCCGCTGCAAGCGCGCCCGCAGGACCTTGTGATAATCGCGCCCAAGCGCATAACGGGCCACGAATGCCTTGCCGGTGTCCTTGAGGATCTCCGTGTCGTCGGTGGCGCCGCAACGATAATCGATGCGCGCCGAGATGACGCGGCGCGTTCCAGGAACGAGTACGGCCGGCCGCGTCCTCTTGGCACCATGCCTTCGCATATAATGCATCTCGCCGTCGAAGTTCCGAGCCAGCCATTCGGCGAATCGCGGCTCTGCCGCCGTGAGGTCCGTGTCCGCGATCCCGACGGCCTGGAAACCGAGTTCGCGTCCCCATGCCTTGATGGTCGCGGCGAGAATCCCGAGATCGGTATCAGACATTCGCCGCGCTTCCTTGAATGCCTCCGAATGAGCCATCCTGCAAATCATAGCGAGCCGGTCAAAGAGACGCACTGGAGCGCGCACCTGGCCGACGAAGCGGCGACTGCAGGCGTAGGTGCGGCACTCGCCCGATGTCTCGCGCCCGGAATGCGGATCTACTTGCATGGCGAGCTTGGCGCCGGAAAAACTACGTTGATTCGAGGTCTACTGGGCCGTGCGGGAGTGCAAACCGGGATCAAGAGCCCCAGTTACGCACTGGTTGAAGTTTATGTCGTTTCTAGATTACACTTTTACCACTTTGATTTCTATAGATTCCTAAGTTCAGATGAATTTGGGGCTGCTGGCTTCTCGGAATACTTCCACGGCGATGGAGTCTGCTTGGTCGAATGGCCCGAGAACGCAGCCGATGTCCTTCCGCCGCCCGATCTTGATCTGTGGCTTAGTTACGAGGGAGGCGGGCGCGGTATCGCAATCGACGCCATCACGGAAGCGGGGAAACGGTGTCTAGCCGAATTGCGAAAGGCCTGATCGCCGGCGCGCAACAGCTGCTGCACCTGGCTCTGGTCGCGCTCGCGCTCCTCTTCGTCTTTCAGCTGGTGGTCGGCTCGGCGCGAGCCGCGGAGGCTGTCCGCGCCGTGCGCGTCTGGCCGGCGCAGGACTATACGCGAGTCACCTTTGAGAGCGCAGCTCCGCTGCGGCACAACCTGCTTCTCATCGGCAATCCCCAGCGCCTCGTAGTCGATCTGGAAGATGTTGACATGGCGAGCGTGCAGCAGAATCTCGCGGGCAAGATCCTTCCGAACGACCCTTACATCGCAAATGTCCGAGTAGGACAGTTCAGACCGGGCGTCGTGCGCGTGGTGCTCGATCTGAAGGCCCAGGTCAAGCCGCAGATGTTCGCGCTGGCGCCGATCGGCAACTATGGCAACCGTTTGGTGCTCGACATCTATCCGGCCGAGCCCATCGACCCCCTCATGGCACTTCTGCAGAAGAACGAGTCGGCGCAGGAAGGGTCTCTCGACGAACTGATCAACCGGCTGCCGCAGCCCGAAAAAGGAACCGGCAGCGGGAAGGAGCGTCCCGGCACGGAAATCAAGCGTCTAGTCACCGTCGCGATCGACGCAGGACACGGCGGCGAGGATCCGGGCGCGAGGGGACGCCGTGGCACCTACGAAAAGAACGTCACCCTGACGATAGCACGCAGGCTGAAGTCGCTGGTCGATGCCGAGCCCAACATGCGTGGGTTCCTCACTCGGGACGGCGACTATTACCTGCCCCTCGCGACTCGCGTCGACAAGGCGACTCGCGTCAGAGCCGATATCTTCGTTTCAGTCCACGCCGACGCATTCAACAAGTCGCATGTGCGTGGATCGTCCGTATTCGCCCTCTCGGAACGCGGCGCCACGAGCGCCATGGCCAAAATGGTGGCGCAGAGCGAAAACTACGCGGACCGCATTGGAGGCGTAAACTTCGTGGCCCTCAAGGACCCGTACCTGAAGATGACCGTCGCCGACCTGAACCTCACGGCGCAGATCAACGACAGCCTGAAACTCGGACGTGCGGTCCTGGGAGAGCTAGGCAGCGTCAACACCCTGCACAAGGACGTCGTGGAGCAGGCCGGCTTCGCAGTCCTCAAGGCACCTGAGATCCCGTCGATTCTCGTGGAAACCGCGTTCATCAGCAATCCCGAAGAGGAACGGCGCCTGACAAGCGAGCCTTATCAGGAGAAGATCGCACGTGCGATCCTGCGCGGCGTCGAGCGCTACATCGCAAATAATCCGCCGCTCTCCCGCCCGACTCTCGCGGCGAATTCTCTGAATTGATCCTTCCGTCGGTGCCCGGGCAGCCGACCGCGCGTCAGCGCCCGCTCAGCCGGTGACGAAGAAATTCGAACGCGAGCGGCGCGAAGGACACCACGATAATGCCGAGGATCACCCAGGACAGATTCTGCCTGACGAACGGGACGTTGCCGAACCAATACCCGGAATAGAGCAGAGACAGGACCCACGCGAGCGCGCCGGCGACATTGAACGCGGTAAAGCGCGCGTACGTCATGCCGGCGATGCCGGCGACGAACGGCGCGAACGTTCTCAGGAGCGGCATGAACCTCGTGATCACGATGGTCTTGCCGCCGTGCCTCTCGTAGAAAGCGTGGGTAAGGTCCAACGCCCTCCGGTTGAACAGCCGCGATTGCTCCCAGCGGAAGACCTTCGGCCCGAGAAAGCGCCCGATCGAGTAATTGACGGTGTTTCCGGAGACTGCCGCCGCGATCAGCACCACCGCCAGCAGATGTACGTTGAAGCTCCCCGTGGCGCCGAGGGCCCCCGAGACGAACAGGAGCGAGTCGCCGGGAAGAAACGGCGTTACTACCAGCCCCGTTTCGCAAAAGATGATGACGAAAAGCAAGAGATAGACGCCGATTCCGTACTCTCGAATCAGATCGGCGAGGTGGCGGTCGAGATGGACGACCAGATCCCAACCCGATAGCAGAATTTCCACCGCCGCATTCTACCGCGTCGCCTATAATTCACGTTGCGCAAGGCCGAGCGGCGCCAGCGGTTCGGCTCTCGCCATAGAGAACGCTCCTATTCATGCCCACCATTCGCCCGCTGCCCGAGACGCTAATCAGCCAGATTGCCGCGGGCGAAGTGGTCGAGCGTCCCGCGTCCGTGCTGAAGGAGTTGCTCGAGAACAGTCTCGACGCCGGGGCGACCGACGTGAGCGTCGCGCTCGCCGAAGGCGGCATCAAGCAGGTTCGCGTCGTCGACAACGGCGCGGGCATCGAGAAAGACGATCTTCCGTTCGCTTTTGCGCGCCACGCGACGAGCAAAATCTTCTCGCTCGAGGACCTCGAACAGGTTCGCTCGCTCGGTTTCCGCGGAGAAGCACTCGCGAGTATCGCGTCGGTTGCCCGCGTCTCGCTCGTCAGCCGGTCGGCGACTGCAATGCGCGCTTTCGCGGTTGCCGCCGAGGACGGAAGGATGGGGCCGGTGGAGCCGGCGGCGCACCCGGTCGGAACCACCGTCGAGGTGAACGAGCTCTACTGCAACACGCCGGCGCGCCGCAAGTTCCTGAAGAGCGAATCCACCGAGCTCGCGCACTGTGAGAGCGTCCTCACGCGAATGATGCTGTCGCGACCCGACGTTGGTTTTGGCTTGAGGCACAACGGCCGCGTGACCGCCCGGTTTGCTCCATCCGACTGCGCCCGGCGGGTCGAAGCAGCCTTGGGCGCCGATTTCGCGCGATCGATGCGCGCCGTCGATGCGGGCAGCGGCGCGCTCAGGCTCTCCGGATTCGCCGGCTCCCCGTCCTACACGCGCGCCTCGCGCGACGCCCAGTTCACATTCGTGAATGGGCGCTTCGTGCGCGACAAGCTCCTCGCGCATGCCTTGCGCGAGGCTTACCGCGACGTCCTGCACGGAGATCGCCATCCGGCGTACGTGCTGTTCCTTGAGATCGATCCGTATGGGGTCGACGTCAACGTCCATCCCGCGAAGGTCGAGGTCCGCTTTCGCGATGCACGTGCCGTCCATCAGTTCGTATTTCACGCCGTCGTCAAAGCGCTTTCCGGTACGGCGGCGCAGGTAAGTCCGGCGGTCGCCGAACCCGTGTCCGTCGCTAGCCACTCTGCGCAGCCGCGCCCGGTCCAATCGCCTCTGGGTTTGGCGCAACCGGTCGCGCACTATGGCGCAATGTTCGCGGCGGCTCGGCCGACGGACGTCGCGCGTTCTCCGGCCCCGGAGGAAATTCCCCCGCTCGGCTACGCTCTCGCGCAACTCCACGGAATTTACATACTCGCGCAGAACCGGGACGGGCTCGTGCTGGTCGATATGCATGCCGCGCACGAGCGGATTCTCTATGAGAAGATCAGGACCGCGCTCGACGCGCGGACAATGAACACGCAGAAGCTGCTGGTCCCGGTGACGTTTCACGCCGATCGCCTCGACGTTGCCACGGCGGAAGAGCACGGCTCGACCCTCAATATGCTCGGCTTCGACGTGACACCGATCTCTCCCTTCGCGCTGGCCGTGCGGGCGGTGCCCGCGCTGCTTGCCGACGCGGAACCGGCCGATCTCGCGCGCGCCATCCTCAAGGACATTCGCGAGTTCGGCGCGAGCCGCGTGCTGACCGAGCGCCGCGACGAGCTTCTCGGCGCAATGGCCTGCCGCGGCGCCGTGCGCGCCCATCGAAGTCTCACGATCGAGGAAATGAACGCGCTGCTTCGCGAAATGGAACGGACCGAGCGGGCCGGTCAATGCAATCACGGCCGGCCGACGTGGTACCAGATGAGCCTCGAGGACCTCGACAAGCTGTTCCTGCGTGGCCGCTGACCCCCCGGCAATCCTTCTGATGGGTCCGACAGCAAGCGGCAAGAGCGCGCTGGCAGCGAAGCTGGCGGAGCATTTTCCGCTCGAGATCGTCAGCGTCGATTCGGCGCAGATCTACCGTGGCATGGACATCGGCACGGCGAAACCGTCGTTCGAGGAACGCCGCGGGGTGCCGTACCACCTCATCGACATCCTCGATCCGACCGAGAGCTATTCCGCCGCGCAGTTCCGCGGCGACGCCATGCGACTGATCCGCGAGATCTCTGCGCGCGGCCGCACGCCGCTTCTCGTCGGCGGCACCATGCTTTACTTCAAGGCGCTGCGCGAAGGGCTTTCAGAACTCCCCGAATCGGACGGGGCAGTACGCGCGCAGATCGACATCGAAGCCGCAAAGCGCGGCTGGCCAGCATTGCACGCGGAACTCGCGAAGGTCGATGCGCCCACCGCGGCGAGGCTCAAGCCGACCGACGCCCAGCGCATCCAGCGGGCTCTTGAAGTCTATCGGGTGAGCGGCGTGCCGATGTCGCAACTGCTCGGACAAAAGAAGAGCGCCCTTCCTTTCTGTCTCGTCGAACTGGCGCTCGTTCCTTCGGAACGCAGCGAGCTGCATCGACGCATCGAAGCGCGCTTCGAAGCGATGCTTCGGCGGGGGCTGGTGGATGAGTTGCGGGCGCTACGGCAGCGTTACGCACTACGGCCCACTTTGCCCTCGATGCGCTGCGTCGGCTACCGCCAGGCGTGGCAGTTTCTCGAGGGCGAAATCGACCGCGACGAACTCCGGGATCGCGGGATCTTTGCGACGCGCCAGCTCGCCAAGCGCCAGCTTACGTGGCTGAGGGCAACGCCCGGCGTCGCGAGCTTCGACTGCCTGGACGCCGCGGTCGCCGCCAGAACGATTGAGTTCGTGCGCCGTGAAATCGGGGCCTAGAGCGGGCGGCCGACCGGTCGTCGCAGGCAGCCACGCCGGTCCCCCGACGTCCAGCCTGCTCAGCTCCCCCAGGGACGAATGGCTTCCTTGAGTTTCCGGTATCCGTCGAGGTACCGCGGACGCTTTCCGCCGTAGACCCTGTCGAACGCCGCGAGCTGCGCGTCGAGCCAGTCGGCGAGCTTCTTGTTGCCGGGATTGGCGGCCTTGTAGGCTTCGTTGATCAGCACAAAGTGGATGCGCGGGTCGTAGGGTTGCTTCATGCCACCCTCGGTCTCATCGCCCTTCAAGAGGCGCAGGAGCATGGCGTCGGCCGAGCCCAAGGTCTGCTCGTAGATCGGCGCGCCGTGGATGCGGTACATGACGCTCGTCATATCCTTGCCGTTGGTCATGGTGAAACCCATCTCGGTCCAGAGCTTCTTCATGTCCACCCTGGAGCCGGCCTTGTCGAGCACGATCTGGCCCCAGTCGCGCAGCACGTCGGGTGCGTCGGCCATCAGGTCGGTGAGCCGGTCGCCGTCGAGGTCGGTCGCGTACACGATGCAGGGACGCTGGCGGATCATGTCGTGCAGCAGCAGTCCGAAGTTGGTGTCGGAGATGTGCTCGTAGATGTCCCCGCCCCAGTTCTCCATGCCCGCCTTGAAGTCCTTCGGCAGCAGCGCGACGATCGCATCGACGTTGGCGCGGTGCTCCTCGTAGGCGTCCACGGTGTACTGGCGCTTGAGCTTGAACTTCGTCCCCTGCAGCAGCCAGCGGAAGATGCCCGCGTTGACGGCGTCTTCCTGCGCTTGCGTGGGCTTGGTGGCGACGCGGCCGATCTGGCCCGTCTCGTGCACCATCTGCAGGAACAGGCGCGCCGCATACGCCATGCGCACGCCGGGCGTGTTCATCTCCGAGTGGATGATGCCGGTTTTCGGATCGACGTTGAACTTCTTCTTGTCCTGCGAGTACGGCAGGCCAGGCATGAAGCGGATGCTGGTGATGCCGCCGTAGGGGCGCACGTTGCAGTAGACGCCGGCGGCCGTGCGCAGCGGCGCATTGGCCGATTTGCCGTTCACGACGACTTTCCTGCCGCCCTCGTTCACCATGAAGTCGCCCGCGGTGGACCACTTGAGCGCGGTGTAGTCGAGCTTGCCGAACCATTCGAGCGAGACGAGCTTCGTGTCGTGGCGGAACTGGGCCATCATCGGCACGCCGAGGAACGGCAGGCCGAGCACGTCGAGCGCCATCAGCGTGCCGTTGAGCGCGAACATGTCGGTGAAGGCATGCGCGACCGGCTTCACGCCGCCGGCGGGATTGCCGCCTTCCCAGATGATGGCATCGGGATAGCCGGTCGGTTTGATCGCAGAACGCTTGTAGATGCTGTCGAGGAGCTTGAAGAGATCGCCTTTCTGCTCTTCCTGAGCGATTTTCAGCAAGTCGAGTTGTGTCATGAACGTAGTACCTCGGTGGGAAATCTTGCCCTCGCGAAATACGCAATCATCGCGGCGCATTCGCTCGGCGGAGGACGCATCCGACTCAGACCATGAGCGGCACGATCAGAAGCGCGACGATGTTGATGATCTTGATGAGCGGATTCACCGCGGGCCCGGCGGTATCCTTGTAGGGATCGCCGACGGTGTCGCCGGTCACCGCCGCCTTGTGCGCGTCGGAGCCTTTCCCGCCATGGTGGCCGTCCTCGATGTATTTTTTTGCGTTGTCCCATGCGCCGCCGCCCGTGGTCATCGAGATGGCGACGAAAAGCCCGGTGACGATGGATCCCATCAGCACGCCGCCCAGCGCCTGCGGCCCAAGAGCCATGCCGACGACAATGGGCACGAGAACGGGCAGCAGCGACGGCACGATCATCTCCTTGATCGCCGCACGCGTGAGCATGTCGACGGCGCGACCGTACTCGGGCTTCGCCTTGCCTTCCATGATGCCGGCGATTTCCTTGAACTGGCGCCGCACCTCGACCACGACCGCGCCCGCGGCACGCCCAACCGCCTCCATCGCCATGGAGCCGAACAGATACGGCACGAGCCCCCCGATGAAGAGGCCGATGATGACCATGTGATTCGAGAGATCGAACGAGAAGCTCTTGCCGGCGTGCTCGAGCGCGTGCGTGTAGTCGGAGAAGAGCACGAGCGCCGCGAGCCCGGCGGAGCCGATGGCGTAGCCCTTGGTGACCGCCTTGGTGGTGTTGCCCACCGCGTCCAGCGGATCGGTGATCGCGCGCACCGACTCGGGCAGCTTCGCCATCTCGGCGATCCCGCCGGCGTTGTCGGTGATCGGCCCGTAGGCGTCGAGCGCGACGATGATCCCCGTCATGGACAGCATCGCAGTCGCTGCGACGGCGATTCCGTAGAGGCCCGCGAGCTTGTACGCGACGAGGATCGCCGCGCAAACGGCGATGACGGGAAGGCTCGTCGCCTTCATCGACACGCCCAGCCCCGCGATGATGTTGGTCGCGTGCCCCGTCGTGGAAGCCTGTGCGATATGGCGCACCGGCGAATATTCGGTCGCCGTGTAGTACTCGGTGATGATGACCATCAGCGCGGTCAGCACCAGCCCGGTCAGCGCGGCGCCCCACAGGTGCCAGACCGTGATCATCTGCTCGCGGCCCAGGATCTCGAGGGGAACGTTCTTCAACACGTCGCCCATGATCCAGTAGGTCACCGGGATGAAAGCGATCGCAGCGAGCACGCCGGCGACGAGCACGCCGCGGTAGAGCGCGCTCATGATCTTCTGGCCGGGCTGCGCCTTCACGAACATGCAGCCGACGATCGAGGCGACGATCGACACGCCGCCGATGACGAGCGGATAGATCACCGCGGCGTTCGAGGTGGTCTTGACCGTCAGCGCCCCGAGGAGCATCGTCGCGATCAGCGTCACCGCGAAAGTCTCGAACAGGTCCGCCGCCATGCCGGCGCAGTCGCCGACGTTGTCGCCCACGTTGTCGGCGATCACCGCGGGGTTGCGCGGATCGTCCTCGGGAATTCCCGCCTCGACCTTGCCGACGAGATCGGCGCCGACGTCGGCGCCCTTGGTGAAGATGCCCCCGCCCAGCCGCGCGAAGATGGAGATGAGCGAGCCGCCGAAGCCAAGACCGACGAGCGGCTTGATGACGTCGCTGAGAGCCGCGCCGGGTGCAGCGGAGCTCGCCATCACTGCGTAGTAACCGGCAACGCCGAGCAGGCCGAGGCCGACGACCAGAAGCCCCGTAATCGCGCCGCCGCGGAAAGCGAGCGTCAGAGCTTCGTTCAGGCCCGTTCGCGCGGCTTCGGCCGTGCGCACGTTGGACCGCACCGAGATGTTCATTCCGATGTAACCGGTTGCGCCCGAGAGGATCGCCCCGATCGCGAATCCCCACGCCGTCGCCCAGCCGAGGCCGGGCACAAAGCCGATCACGAGGAACAGGATTACGCCGACGATGCCGATCGTGGTGTACTGGCGATTGAGGTACGCCATCGCGCCGGTCTGCACCGCGCTTGCGATCTCGCGCATGCGCTCGTTGCCGGCCGGCTGGCGCAGAATCCAGGATATTTGCCATCCGCCGTACGCGAGCGCCGCCGCGCCGCAAAGAATGGCAAGCCAGAGACCTCCGCTCATATACTTCTCCTCTTATGATCGCCCTTGTCCCGGGCGCGGGTGATGGGCGCGAAATTATAGCAGCAGGAGGCGCGAAGCTAAATCTTGAACGCCGGCAGTTTCTTGGACACCGGCACGTTCTTGAGCTTCACGTAGTCGGGCAGGCCGTTTCTGTAGGGAGGCGGCGCCTCGCCCTGGATGAGCGGCGCGAGATACGCGCGGCATTTCGGCGTGATGTGGAAGCCATCCGCGGTGATGAAATCGCGCGGCATCATCTTTTCCTTGTTGGCGATGTCGGCGAGATTCGCGACGCCGATCTTCCAGCGATAAGGCTTGTTCGAGACGCGCTCGATGACCGGCATCACCGCGTTTCTTCCTTCGATCGCAAGCTTCACTGCAGCAGCCCCGAGTTTGTAGGACTGCTCCACGTCCACTTTCGAGGCGATGTGCCGCGCGGCGCGCTGCAGATAGTCGGCGAGCGCCCAATGGTACTTGAGCCCGAGCCTGTCCTTCACGAGCTTCGCGATGATCTCGCCCGCCCCTCCGAGCTGCGAATGACCGAAAGCATCCTTCAATCCTGTTTCCGACAGGAACTTTCCTTCCTTGTTGCGCAGGCCTTCGGACACGGCGATCGCGCACCAGCCGTTGCGCTCGACGACCTGCCTGACGCGCGCGAGGAACCTCTCCTCGTCGAACTCGATTTCGGGGAAGAGCAGAATCTGCGGAGCGTCGCTCTCGGTCTCGGCCGCGAGGCCCGCGGCGGCGGTGATCCAGCCGGCGTGCCGTCCCATCACCTCCATGACGAAGATGCGCGTCGAAGTCTTCGCCATCGAGGCGACATCGAAGCCCGCCTCGCGGATCGAGGTCGCGACGTATTTCGCGACCGATCCGAAGCCGGGGCAGTTGTCGGTGATCGCGAGATCGTTGTCGACGGTCTTCGGAATACCCACGCAGACGAGCGGATACCCGAGC
>Ga0187773_10000588_pt1 | contig 14407 bp, 16 predicted proteins | sample 0216_BV02_MP05_1_FD_133133 | JGI IMG/M metagenome (GOLD analysis project Ga0187773, IMG submission 133133) | Tropical peat soil microbial communities from peatlands in Department of Meta, Colombia - 0216_BV02_MP05_10_MG | ecosystem: Environmental > Terrestrial > Soil > Wetlands > Peat | place...
GACTGCGCCATGCCGATGCCGCGCTTGACCGGGCCTCGATCGGCGCCTGGCGCGCGGCGCCGGCTCCAGCCGAAGCGCGCGGCGCCCGCGCGCCGCTCCGCGCGGCGCACGGCGCTCGGGTCGATTCTGTCGCGTAGCGCGAGCGGATCGAGCCCGAGTTTCTCGGCGAGCCCGTCGATCGCCTGCTCGAGCGCGAACGCGCCGGGAACGTTGCCCGGCGCGCGCATCGCGCATCCGGGGCCGGCATTGATGAAGACGTCGGACTGCTCGATCGAGAAGTTCTCGCACGAGTACAAACCCTGCCCGAAGAAGCCGACGCCCGCGCCCAGGCCTACGCCGGCCGTGCCGTAGGTGTCGATCGAGATCGCCGTGAGCGCGCCGTCCTTCTTCGCGCCGACGCGCAGCTTCTGCACAGTCGCGGGACGGTTGCCGCTGTCCAGGTGCTCTTCCCTGCGGTCGAGAACGATCCGCACCGGCGCGCCTGCCTGCCGCGACAGCTTCACCGCGGCGCGCACGTAGTTGCCGGCGCTCGACTTCGAGCCGAAGCCGCCGCCCATCGCGTCGACCACGACACGCACGCGGCTCAAGGGGATCCCGAAGATCTGCGCGAGCTCGGCGCGCACGCCGGCCGTGTATTGCGTCGACATGTACACGGTAAGGCCGTCGGCGCGCCAGTCGGCCACGACCGCGTGCGTCTCCATGCAGCAGTGCGTCTGGACCTGCGTCCGATATTCGCCCTCGACGATCACGTCGGCCTGCGCGAGCCCCACATTTGCGTCGCCGCGCGAGCCGGCCGTGTTGGGGCCGCGCACGTTGCCGCGCTGGGCGGGCGGCTCTCCGCCCGCGATCGCGCCCGCGTAGCCTTCGCCGTGCACGGGGCGCTCGAACACGATCGGGGCGTCGCTTCCGCGCGCGCTCTCGATATCGACGACGAACGGCAGCGGCTGGTAGTCCGTCTTGATCAGACGCAGCGCGGCTTCGGCGGCGGCGGGCGTGTCCGCAGCGACGCCGGCGACGATGTCTCCCACGTAGAGCACGCGCCGTGCGCGGGATTCCGCGGAGGATCTTTCGTCCACTGCTTCGACCGCTCGGCCCGCGGTTTCATTCAGAGGAAGCGCGGCGCGCACGCCTGGGTGCCGTCCAGCGACGCTCAGGTCGAGCGAGAGCAACCGCGCGTGCGGATGCGGCGAGCGCAGCAAGCGTCCGTACAGCATTCCCGGGAGCTTCACATCGACGGTGAAGCGCGCAGCGCCCGTCACCTTCGCGCGACCGTTGATGCGCAGGACGGACTTTCCGATCCACGTAAGCTCGGCGTTCCGCGCGAGCGGAGGTGCCTCGTCCGCACCCACCTGACGTTCGACTTCGCCGAGCGCGCCCGGAACGATGCCGACCGGATACTTTTGCGTGCGCTCGTCGGACGCCATGTTCAACCCTTCTTCACCTTCGCCGCGTCGAGCACCGCGTCGAGCACGTGCGGAACCGTGCCGCAGCGGCAAAGGTGTCCGGCGATCGCCGCCTTGACCTCTTCGCGGCTGGGATCGGGATTCTTCTCGAGAAGCGCCGCGCAGCTCATCACCAGGCCCGGCGTGCAGAAGCCGCACTGGATCGCATCGTGCGCGATGAACGCCGACTGCACCGGGTGCAGCGCCTCGCCGCGGGCGAGTCCCTCGATCGTGACGACCTTGCGCTCGCCGACGTCGACGGCGAGCGTCATGCAGGAGAGCACCGGCGCGCCGTCGAGCCAGACGGTGCACGCGGAGCATGCGCCCCGGTCGCAGCCGATCTTCGTTCCGGCCAGATCGAGCAGCCCGCGCAGGACTTCGGCGAGCGTCGCATTGGGCTCGATGGTTACCGCGCGCCGCACTCCATTCACGTCGAACGCGATTTCACGCGGCGCAGCGTCAGTGCCTTGCTCGCTTTCGATTGCCGCGGATCCGCTCTCGGCGGCCGATAGCTTCGTCTCGAGCACCGCGACGCCGGTGATGACCGCGCCCGTGCCCTTCAGGAATTCCCGGCGAGTGATGCCGTCCGCCATGGCGACCTTCGTGAAATGCGGCTACTGCGACATTCGCTGAACAATATGCCCCTTGCTGAGGCGCGACTTGACTTGGATCAACCGCCGATTTCGGACCCCAACGGGGCTCGGGACGAGCCGCGGGCAAGCGGTACGGCGCGGTGGAGTCTCCTTGACGCAAGTCAAGATGCCGCCGGGGCGGAAGTCCAGAGTGAGCGTGAGGGAGTCAACGGAAAGCGGCCATGAATCTATCGAGCCCAGGTGCGCATTTCCGCGGACGACAACAAATTGGAAGGGGAGCTAGCCGTCCCCGCGGCCAGCTCAGGGTTCTCGTATTGCTGACGGCGCTGGCGACGAACCGCTATCCGACCATCGCGCAGTGAGCGGCTCGTGAATTCGGGAGGATAAAGCGATGCGCGCGGGCGAGGGTGATCCCGCCGAAATCGAACAGGCGATCGCGCGCGTCCTCCGGGCCGAGCGCGAGGCCGCGGCGGCGGTGGCACGCTGCGAAGCCGAGGCCGCGACGCACATCGCGGCGGCACGCGAACAGGCCGCGGCGATCGCAGCGCGGGCCGAGCGGCGAATCGCGGCCTTGCGCGCGAAAATCGACGCGGGCGTCGACCGGTGCGTCGCCGAGCTGGACCGCTCGGACCCGCCGAGCTCGGCGGAACGCAGGGAGGACGCGGAGGAAGAGGCGTTCCGGCGCGCCGCGGGCGCCGTGCTTCGCGAGCTCACCGGAGCCGGGCAATGAGCTCGCTCGAATACGCGCAAGCGCGTATGCAGGGACGCCTCGGCGCGCGTCCCGACGCCGCGTCGTGGCGCGAGCTCGACGCGATCGACAATCTCGGAGCATACCTCGACGCGCTGCAACGCACGCCTTTGCGTTCCTGGGTCGCCGGACTTGACGCGCGCGCCGACCTGCACGAAATCGATCTCCGGCTGCGCGAGCGCTTCCGCGCCCATGTTGGCGAAGTCGCGCGGTGGTCTCCTCCGCAATGGCGGCCCGCGGTGTTGTGGCTCTCGCGGCTGCTCGACCTGCCGGCGATGGTGCACCTGGTCTCGGGCGGCGCCGCGCTCCCGTGGATGGCGCGCGAGCCGGAGCTGCGGCGATTGGCCGAGCGCAGCGGCAGTGGAAGAGCGGCGGCGATCCCGGACTTCCTGCGGCCCGACCCGAGGCGCGCGGGCACCCGCGCGGCCGCACCGGATCCGGGCGGCGCGCGCGCGGCGTGGCTTGCCGGATGGCAACGGCGCTGGCCTGCGACCGACGCCGAGACGTCGCAGGGCCTGCTCGCGATCGCCGCGAAGGTCCTGCGTCATCTGCAGCAGTTTCGCAGGGCGACCCCGCGCGAGGCGTGGCACGTGCGCGCCGGCCTCGAGCGCGAGCTGCGCGCGGTGTTCCGCCGCTCCGCGTTGAGGCCCGAAGCGGCGTTTGCCTATCTGGGGCTGGCCGCGCTCGGGCTGGAGCGCTTGCGCGCCCAGCTCGTGCGGCGGGCGCTGCTGCGGCGGGAGCCGACGCTCGCATGATTCGTCCCCATCCCGCGGAATGGTTCGAGATCGTCGTCGCCAGGGACGACACGGTCATGCTGCTCGATGCGCTGGCGCGCGACCGCTGCGTCGAGCTCGAAGCGGAGAGCGGCGAGAGGCAAGACGCGTCGGCGGAGCTGCAGCGCCTGCTGCGGCGTTTCGACGAACTGGCCGAACGGTTCGCCGCGTACTGGCCGCCGCCCGAGACGCTCGCGCGGCCGCTGGAGCTCCGGCACATGGCGCAAGAGGCTCTGTCCGCGCTCGAAGCCTGGGCGGCCGTCGCGGCGCCCTCGATCGAGACGCTGCGTTCGCTCGAAGCCGAACGCGCGCAACTCGCGCTGTGGCGGCAGGTGCTTGCGCAGATCGGGAACGGCGCGCTCGATCTCGCGGCGATCGCCGCTCCCCGCGACGGCCTGCAGGCCGCGCTGTTTGTCTTCGCGCCGGAATTCACCGCGGCGCTGCCTACCGCGGTGCTCGTGCTGCCCGTCAAGCTGGGCGGCGAGTCCGGAGTGCTCGCGCTCGGGCCGCGCGAGGCGCTCGCCGCGCTCGCCCAGCAGGTCACGGGCGCGCAGGGCAGGAAGCACAAGCCGCCGACGTGGCTGCGCAGCGACGCGCGCGAGAGCGTCGCGTTCGCGACCCGGCGCCTGGAAACGGTCGAGGAGTCGCTCGCGGACGCCCGCGCGCGGCTGGGCGAGCTCTCGGCGGCGCACCGCCTGGGGGAAATGCTCGGCCGCCTGCGCCACGCGCAGTGGATGCTGCGCTCGATCGGCATCATTGCGTGCGGCGAGAATTTCTGCCGCGTCACCGGCTGGACCGACGATCCGGCTCGGCTGAACGCGGCGCTTGCCGCGTCCGGCGCGCGCGCTCTCGCGCATTTTCCAAGCCCGCCCGCCGGAATCCACGCGCCGCTGCTGCTCCAAAACCCGTGGTGGGCGCGGCCTTTCGAGGTCTTCGCCCGGGCGTTCGGCATGCCGGCGCCCTATGCGGCGGATCCGAGCGCGGTGCTCGCGTTCGTGGCGCCGCTCCTGTTCGGCTACATGTTCGGCGACATCGGTCAGGGCGCGGTGCTCGTCGCGGCGGGGCTCGCCATGCGCAAGCGCGCCCCGATTCTGCGACTGCTGGTCGGAGGCGGGATCTCCGCGATGCTGTTCGGCTGGCTGTTCGGCAGCGTCTTCGGCGCGCACGGCGTGGTGCCCGCGCTGTGGCTCTCGCCGCTCGAAGAGCCGCTGCCGGTGCTGGTCGTGCCGCTCTTCGGCGGCGCGCTGCTGCTGCTCGCGGGCCTCGCGATAAACGCGCTCGAGTCCTACTGGCGAGGCAAGCTGCGGCATTGGCTGGCGGGCGACGCGGGGCTGATCGCGGTCTACGCCGGAATCCTGCTCGGGCTTTTCGATCGGACGGGCTATGTCGTCGCCGCGCTCGGCGCCATCGCGAACGTCGTCGGCCACCTCGTCGTTACCCGGCGGTGGCGTTCCGTCCTCGGCGCTCTCGGCGCGCTCGTCGAACGCACGCTGCAGCTGCTGATCAACACGCTGTCGTTCGTGCGGGTCGGCGCCTTCGCGCTCGCGCACGCGGGGCTGTCGGCGGCGATCTTCGCCCTGGCCGACGCGGCGAGCGGTGCGCTCGGGTACGGCGCCATCGTCGCCGCCGGCAACGTCGTCGTGATCGTCGTCGAAGCCACCGTCGTGTCGGTGCAGACGACGCGGCTCGTCCTGTTCGAGTTCTTCACCCGCTTTTTCGTCAGCAAGGGACGGGAGTTCCGCCCTTTGCCTCCGCCTGCCATCGTTCGAGGAGAACTGCGTGAAGCCACACACTAGGTTCGCTTTTCTGTCCACCCTGGTCGTCGCGGCGCTCGCCGTGGCCGGGACGTTCATGCTCGCGGGGCCCCTCGCTGCGCAGCCTGCGGCGGGCGCATCGCTCACGGGCGACGCGACCGGCTGGGGCCTGCTGAGCGCGGCGCTCGCCACAGCGGCGTCGTCGGTCGGCGCGGGCATCGCGGTCGGCAGGCTCGGCGCCGCGGCGATCGGAGCGCTCGCCGAGAAGCCGGAACTGTTCGGCCGCCTGCTGATCTTCGTCGGCCTGGCCGAAGGCATTGCGATCTACGGCCTCATCGTCTCGATCCTGATCCTGGAACGTCTGGGGTGAGCGCGATGACGGCGCGCGTCGTATTCGTCGGCGACGAGGTCGCTGCAGCCGGGTTCCGGCTCGCTGGCATCCGCACGCGCACGCCCGCCGCGGGCGAAGAGGCCGCGGCGCTGCGCGAGGAAAGCGCGCATGCGGCACTGATCCTCATTGCGCAGCGCACCGCCGCACGCGTGGCGGCGGCGGAGTTGCGTCGCGCGCTCGCGTCGGTGAGCCCGCTCGTGCTCGTCGTTCCCGATGCCGCGGAGAAGGAAGACTCGATGGATATCTCGGCGCAGGTTCGGCTGCAGCTCGGGGTGGGCGAATCATGAACTCGGGCCAAGCCGCGGCGGCCCTGCTGCAGCTCGTCGCCGACAATCGGGAGGCGAAATGCCGCGCGCTCTCGCAGCGCGCGGCGGCCGAGGCGCGCGCCATCGTCCAGCCGGCGCACGCGCAGGCGCGAGTTCGCGTGCGCGCCGCGCTCGAAGAGGCGCGCCGCAGCGCCGGCGAGCGGCTCGCTCGGGGGCAAGCGCGACGTCGCGGGCAGCAGAGGATCGCGGAGCAGAAGCGTCTCAAGGCGAGACTCGAGCTCGCCTGGCGCGAGCTGAACGAATTGCTCGCGCGCTCGTGGCAGGATCCCGGGGAGCGGCGGCGCTGGGTCGAGGCGTACGCGCAGCGCGCCGCCTCGGTGCTTCCCCGCGACGCCTGGGAGATCGCGCATCCTGCCGCCTGGCCGGAAGCCGAGCGCGCGCAACTGCGGCAATTTCTCCTCGCTCGCGGTGTCTCGCGCATCGATTTCGCGCCCGACCGCGGGCTTTCGGCGGGAGTGAAGTTTCGAGCCGGGAGCAGCACACTCGACGCAACTTCGGCGGGCCTGCTCGCCGATCGAGCCGGCGTGGAGGCACGCCTGTTGTTCTATGCGCAGGGAGGCGCCCGATGAGCGTCGCGACAGTGCGGTGGGCGAGCGGGCCGGTGCTGCGCGCGCGCGCGAGCGGCGCATTCCGGATGCGCGAAGCCGTGTACGTCGGCCCGCGCTCGCTGCTCGGCGAGGTGGTCGCGGTCCACGGCGACGAGATCGTGGCGCAGGTCTACGAGGATCCGACCGGCCTGCGGCCGGGCGAAGAAGTGCGCGGCAGCGGCTCGCCGCTCGGCATCCGCCTGGGGCCGGGCCTGCTCGGGAACATTTTCGACGGCCTGCTTCGGCCGCTCTCCGGCGGCCGTTCCGAAGGGCGCGAGACCCGCGCCGCGCGCGCGCCGGCACCGCGCTTCGATTTCGCGCCGGTCGTGAAGCGCGGCGAGACCCTGGGCGGCGGCGCGGTCCTCGGCCGCGTCACGTCCGCCGAAGGCCGCGCGCAGGACTGCCTCGTGCCGCCGCACATCGCCGGTGAAGTGACCGAGATCGTCGCGGCAGGCAGCTACGACGAGCGGCAGACGCTGTGCCGCGTGCGCTCCGCGGACGGCGCCGTGCACGAGATCGCGATGTCGCATTTCTGGCCGGTGCGAGTGCCCCGGCCGGTCGGCGAGCGGCTGCCGAGCGAGGAGCCTCTCGTCACCGGCCAGCGCATCATCGACGGCTTGTTTCCCGTGCCGCTCGGCGGCAAGGCGGCGATCCCCGGCGGCTTCGGCACCGGCAAGACGGTGCTGCTCGAGTTGCTCGCCAAGTCCTGCAACGCTGACGTGATCGTGTATCTGGGATGCGGCGAGCGCGGCAACGAATTGGCCGGCGTGCTCTCCGAATTTCCCGAGCTGAAAGACCCGCGCGCCGGACGGCCGCTGATGGAGCGCACGGTGATCATCGCCAACACCTCGAACATGCCGGTCGCCGCGCGGGAAGCGAGCATCTACAGCGCCGCGACCGTCGCCGAATACTTCCGCGACCAGGGCCTGCACGTCGCGCTCATGGCCGATTCGACCAGCCGCTGGGCCGAGGCGCTGCGCGAGGTGTCCGGGCGTCTGGGAGAGCTGCCCGGCGAAGGCGGCTATCCCGCGTATCTCAGCAGCCGCCTCGCGGACTTCTACGAGCGCGCCGCGAGGGTGCGCACCGTGAACGGCCGGATCGGCTCGGTGACGCTGTTGTCCTCGATCAGTCCGCCTTCGGGCGATTTCTCCGAACCGGTGACGAGCCACTCGAAGCGCTACGTCCGCTCGTTCTGGGCGCTCGACCTGAAGCGCGCGCAGGCGCGCTTCTATCCCGCGATCCATCCGCTGCAATCCTATTCCGAGGACGCTCCGGAGCTCGCCGGCTGGTGGGACAAGGCCTTCGCGGCGCTCCCTACGGGCGCGGCCGACGTGCGCGCCGCGAACGAGTGGATCGAGCTGCGCCGGCGTTTTCTCACGCTGCTCGACGAGCAGGTGCGCCTGGAGCGGATGGCGCGCATCGTCGGCAAGGATGCGCTGCCGCCGCGCCAGCAGCTCGCGCTCTTCTGCGCCGAGATCGTGAACGAGGGCTTCCTCCGCCAGTCGGCGTTCTCGGAGATCGACTGGTACGCCGGGCCGCAGCGCCAGGCCGCGATGATGCGGCAGATCGGCCGGTTCATCGCGCTCGCCGAGCGCGTGCTCGCTCAAGGCGTGCCGCTCGCGCGCATCGCCGCGCTCGGCGTGCTGCGTCCCCTGCAGCGCATGGGCGAGGAGATCGGCGAAGGCGACGCGGTCCGATTCGGGACGCTGGCGCGACGCGTCGAGGAGGAATTCCAGGCGCTCGCCGAGCAGGCCGGCGCCCGCGCGGGGGAAGCCGCCGATGTACGCTAGCGTCAGCCTGCAAGGCGCGGCCGCGCGCATCGAGGGGCCGCTGCTCTTCCTGCGGCGGACGCTCGAGGTGGGCTTGAACGACGCGGTCGAAGTGCGCGGCGCAGACGGCCGCGCGCGGCTCGGACGCATCGCCGCGTTCGACGAGGAGCTGCTTACGGTGGAGGTGCTCGAGTCCACGAGCGGCCTCGCGCTGCCCGAGGTCACCGCGCGCTTCTTCGGCGAGCCGCTGCAGTTCGCGCTCGGCCCGGGCGTGCTCGGGCGCATCTACAACGGCATCGGACAGGTGATCGACGGCGGCCCGCCGCTGCCCGCGTATCGGAGCCTGCGGATCGAAGGCGCGCCGGCGAACCCCGTCGCGCGCAAGGTTCCGCGCGATTTCATCGAGACCGGCGTCACCGCGATCGATCTCATGAACAGCCTGGTGCGCGGGCAGAAGCTGCCGCTCTTCTCCGGCGCCGGGCTGCCGCACGACCGCATGGCGGTAGAGATCGCGCGCCACGCGCGGCTGCGCGGAGCGCAGCAGGAGGATTTCGCGATCGTCTTCGCCGGCATCGGCCTGCCCTACGAGCGCGCCGAATATTTCCGCAGGAGCCTGGAGACGAGCGGCGCGCTCGAGCGCGCGGCGCTGTTCCTCAATCTCGCGAGCGATTCCAGCAGCCAGCGCCTGCTCACGCCGCGCTTCGCGCTCACCGCCGCCGAGTATCTCGCCTTCGTCGAGGGCAAGCACGTGCTCGTGATCCTCACGGACATGACCAACTACTGCGAGGCGCTGCGCGAGGTCGCAGGCGCGAAAGGCGAGATCCCCGGGCGGAAAGGCTACCCCGGATATCTCTATTCGGACCTCGCCACGATCTACGAGCGCGCCGGCTGCATGCACGGGGCGCGCGGAACGCTCACGCAGCTGCCGATCCTCACCATGCCGTCCGACGACATCGGCCATCCCATCCCCGATCTTTCGGGATACATCACCGAGGGGCAGATCGTGCTTTCGCGCGAGCTTGAGCGAACGGGCGTCCATCCGCCGGTGAACGTGCTCGCGAGCCTCTCGCGGCTCGCAAAAGACGGCACCGGCAAGGGCTATACGCACGCGGATCACCCCGCGCTCGCGAGCCAGCTGTTCGCCTCCTACGCGCGCGCGGTGCAGACGCGGCTGCTGGCAAGCGTCGTCGGCGAGGAAGGTCTTTCGGAGGCGGACCGCTCCTATCTCGGCTTCGGGGCCGCGTTCGAGCAGGAGGTGCTGAGGCAGGAGCGCGCCCGCAGCCTGGAGGAGAGCATGCAGGCCGGGTGGAGCGTCCTGCGGAGCCTGCCGCGAGCCGAGCTGACGCGCCTTTCCGACGCGCAGATCGAAGAGCACATCGGCCGCGCCCCGTGAGCGACGTCACACCCACTCGCAGCGCCGCGATCGCGCTCGCCGAAGAGCGCAGGGCGATGCACGACAGCTACGTGTTTCTCGACGAGAAGTGCCTGCTGCTCGCGCAGGCCATGATGAAGGAGCTGCGCGAGCGCGACCGCCTCGCTTCGGAGTGGCGCACGGCGCTCGCTGAAGCCACCGCCGCCCTGCACGGTGCGCTCGCGCGCCACGGCCTGGGGGGCCTGCAGTGCTATCCCGCCGCGGATCTCGCCGATGCCGAGCCCGCCCTCCGGCGTTGGCAACTCATGGGCGTGCCGCTCCAGGATGCGCGGTTCGAAACGCCCGCGGCGCCGGGCGCCGAGCCGGTCAACCCGTCGCCCGAAGCGGAGAGCTGCCGCGAGCGCCACGTGCGCCTGCTCGGGATCGCAGCGCGGCTCGCCGCCTCGAGCGGCAATCTCGAGCGGCTGCACGCCGAGTACCGGCGCTCCGTGCGCAGAGTGCGCGCGCTGCAGGACGTGCTGCTGCCCGAGGTCGACCGGACGATCTACGAGATCGAGGCGCGCCTCGAGGAGCTCGACCAGGACGAAGCCGTCTGGCTGCGGCATCGCCGCGGCGGCTAGGCCGGAGGACGCGCGGCGGACGGCGCTCGCGAGGCCTTAGGAGGCGACCCGGATCAATGGCCCGCCTCGCGCGACCGCGCGGGAGACATGGCTCCGAGAGGCGACGCGACCTTCTTTGACACAAGTCAAGACGATCGAGCTGCGGGAGTTCAAACTAAAAACAAGCAATCACAAAGACGCAATCATGAATCCGTCCAGCCAGTCGGTGAGCATTCCCGCAGACGGCCGGAAGCTCGAAGGCGAGCTGATCGTCCCCGCGGCCGCGGCCGGCGTCGTCGCGTTTGCCCACGGCAGCGGCAGCAGCCGCCGCAGCCCGCGCAACCGCTACGTCGCAGGAGAGCTCCAGAAATCGCGGCTCGCGACGTTGCTCCTCGATCTTCTCACCGAGGAGGAAGCCGAGGACCGCGACAACGTCTTCGATATCGAGCTGCTCGCAGAGCGGCTGCTGTGCGCGGCGCGCTGGCTGGCCGACAACCCGGAGACGCGGTCGCTGGGGCTCGGTTATTTCGGCGCGAGCACCGGAGCGGCTGCCGCGCTGCTCGCGGCGGCGCAGGAGCCCGAGCGTGTCTCGGCGGTAGTCTCGAGAGGCGGCCGGCCCGATATCGTGATGGCTTCGCTGCCCAAAGTGAAGGCGCCGACACTCCTGATCGTCGGAGAGGATGACCAGCCCGTGCTCGACTGGAACCGGAGCGCTTACCGCCAGCTGCAGGCCGAGAAAAAACTCGTGGTCGTGCCGGGCGCAACGCATCTGTTCGAAGAACCGGGAACGCTCGAAATGGTGGCGCAGCACGCCGCCGGATGGTTCTCGCGCTATCTCGCAGCTTCGTCCGCGCGCCCGGCAGCGACGGGCGTGCGGATATGAAGGGAATCGCCATCGTCGCCGGCGACGCGCATCCGGAGCTCGCGCGCGAAATCGCCGCGCTCGCAGGCGCGGAGCTGATCCCCGCCGGAGTGTCGGCGTTCGCCGACGGCGAGACGCGCGTGCGCATCGACGCGGACCTCCACGGTCGTGACGTCTACATCGTGCAGCCGACCTCGACGCCCGTCAGCGAGCGCCTGGTGACGCTCGCTCTCATCGCCGACGCGGCGCGCGGCGCGCAAGCGGCGCGCGTTTCCGCCGTGATTCCCTATTTCGGCTACGCCCGCCAGGACGTGCGCTATGGCCCCGGAGAGCCGCGCTCGGCGCACATCGCGGCGCGCATCCTCGACGGGGCGGGGATCGAGCGCCTGATCGCGCTCGAGCTGCATTCCCCGGCGCTGGAGAGCGCGTTCGAGATGCCGGTCGTTCATCTGCGCGCGGACGAGCCGGTGCTCGCGGGGATCCGCGGCTGGGGGATGCGCGATCTTGCGATCGTGTCTCCGGACGCGGGCGGGCTGAAACGCGCGCAGCGCTACGCTCAAGCGCTCTCAGCGCCGCTCGCGGCCATCGTAAAGACGCGCCCGAGCGACGACGTCGCCGTCGCGCTCCGCGTTCTGGGAGAAGTCCGCAACCGCTCCTGCCTCGTCGTCGACGACATGGCGAGCACCGGCCGCACCATCGAAGGCGCGGCGCGGGCGCTGCGCGACGCCGGCGCGCGCGAGGTGCACGCGCTCTTCATCCACGCGGTCACCGCTCCGGGCGCGCTCGAGCGGATCCGCGGCGCCGGAGTGGGCAGGATCGCCGCCACCGACAGCGTGGGTGCGGCGCGCGATCCGCGCGTGGAAGTCATCCCGGTGGCGGGTCTGTTCGCCGGCGCGGTTGCGGCGTTCTCCCGAGCGCCGGTTTCATGAGAGAGGTGGATCATGTTCAAGGACCGTGAAGACGCCGCGCTGCAGCTCGCCGCGCGGCTCAAATCGCGCAAGCTCGTCGATCCGCTCGTGCTCGCGATCCCCCGCGGCGGGGTCGTCACCGGCGCGGTGCTCGCGCGCGAGCTGGGCGCGGAGCTCGACGTGGTGCTCTCGCGGAAACTGCGCGCGCCGTACCAGCCGGAACTCGCGATCGGAGCCATCGGCGAGGACGGCGAGGTGTACCTGAACGACTTCGCGAGAGAAGTGCCCGGGGTGAGCGACGACTACATCCGCCGCGAGCGCGAGCACCAGGTCGCCGAGATCAAGCGTCGGCGCGAGCTCTTCCGCAAGGCGAAGCCGGCCGCCGAAGTGGACGGGCGCTCGGTGATCGTCACCGACGACGGCATCGCGACCGGGTCGACCATGATCGCGGCGCTGCACGTGCTCAAGGCGAAGAAGCCGCGGGAGGTCATCGTCGCCGTCCCGGTCGCGCCACCCGACACGCTCGATCGGTTCCGCCGCGAGGGCAGCAATGTCGAGTGCCTGTTCGCGCCCGAGTATTTCGGCGCGATCGGAAATTTCTACCAGAATTTCGACCAGGTCGAGGACAACGAGGCGCTCCGGCTGCTGCGCGAGTCGCGGGGCGCGAAACAAACTACCTGAAACGGAGAACAACGATGAAGGTCGGGGAACTGTGCAATCGGGTCGTGGTATTCGCGTATCGCGACATGCCGCTCGCGGAAGCCGCCAGGCTCATGCGCGAGCACCACGTCGGAAGCCTCATCGTCGTGAAGGAAGACAACGGAAAGCGCACGCCGCTCGGCATCCTCACCGACCGCGACATCGTGGTCGAGGTGCTGGCGGCGGGCCTGGACTTCCGGACGCTGATCGTGGGCGAAGTGATGAGCGACGACCTGATCACCGCTCGGGAAGAGGACGACATGCTCGATGTCCTCGGCGTCATGCGCAGACGCGGGATCCGCAGGATCCCGGTCGTAACGCCCGCCGGAACGCTCGCCGGCATCGTCACGATCGACGATCTGCTCGGCGTTCTTTCGGAGGAACTCGACGGAATCGTCCGTGCGATCGACGGCGAGCAGGCGAAAGAGGTAGCGAGGCGGCGATAAGCCGCCACTAGGGAGCGCGCGGGCTCAGGCGGCGTGCCGGCGACGCCGCCTGCGCTCGAGTCGCTGCGCGGTCGCGAGGGCGAGATTGCGGATGCCGATCGCGTAAGCACCGTCCGACATCGCCTGCTCGAAGCTCACGCGGTGCGAAAGCTCGGTGCGCCGGTACGCCGCGCGCAGCGCGGCCTCGCTCGAGGGGTTGGAATTGGGCTCGAAGCCCAGCGGGATCTGCTTCAGGCGCTCGGCGTGCAGGCGCGTCATGGCAGTGCGCCTCGCCGCGGCCTCAGTATTCCTCGACGTGAAGGATGGCGGCTTCGGGAGGCCGGCCCGTTTCGGGGTCCATCCATACGGTGATGCCGATGTCGGTGTCGTCGAACTCCGAACTGTAGTCCGGATCGGCGTGCGCCTCCATGTCGGTGATCGCATCGAGAAGCGTCGCGAAGGGGCCGAATTCGCTGCGGGCGCCCTTGATCTTCCAGTAGAAGCCGCCCGGCCGTTCCATGACTTTCGTCACGCCGTGGCTCATGTGAAGCTCGGTAGCCGTCTTCCTCATGATCTTCATCTCCTGCCCCGTCGACCAAGCGAGTTCCGTGCCATTGGGCGGCGCATCATTCGGACTTCTGGCCCATGCAACGTTTGAGGCCGACGACGTCGAGAATCTGAACATGTTTCTGTTGCACGTTGATGAATCCTTCTTCCTGGAACTTCGAGAACGCCCGGCTGACGGTCTCGAGCTTCAGGCCAAGATAGCTGCCGATCTCCTCGCGGGTCATGCGAAGGTTGAACTCGGAGGGCGAGTAACCGCGTGCCATGAAGCGCTGCGAGAGATTGAGCAGAAACGTCGCGAGGCGTTCCTCGGCGCGCATCGTGCCGAGCAGGAGCATCACGCCGTGCTCGCGGACGATCTCGCTGCTCAATACCTTGTAGAACTGGTGCCGCAGCGCGTGCACCTCGCGGCCTAGAGTTTCCAGACGTGAATACGGGATCACGCACACTTCGCTGTCCTCGAGCGCGATCGCGTTGCAGATGTGCGCGTCGGGTCCGATGCCGTCCATCCCCATGATCTCGCCGGACATGTGAAAGCCGGTGACCTGGTCGCGCCCGTCCTCGAGCGTTTGCACCGTCTTGAAGAAGCCGCTGC
>Ga0187773_10000590_pt1 | contig 14384 bp, 10 predicted proteins | sample 0216_BV02_MP05_1_FD_133133 | JGI IMG/M metagenome (GOLD analysis project Ga0187773, IMG submission 133133) | Tropical peat soil microbial communities from peatlands in Department of Meta, Colombia - 0216_BV02_MP05_10_MG | ecosystem: Environmental > Terrestrial > Soil > Wetlands > Peat | place...
AGCGCCCACTGGACGCTGATCAGGGCGATCACCATAAAACTCTGCATGATCGTTCCAAGGACATTTTTGGTCCGAACCATCCCGCCGTAAAAGAGGGCCAGTCCGGGCGTCATCAGCATCACCAAGGCCGCTGAAATGAGGATCCAAGCCGTATCCCCGGGGTTGATTTTCCCCTCGGGCGAAACTGTCGAAGCGGGTTGAATCGCTGCGGGTGTCCCCACTGTCACCGGGACCAAAGTTTTGAGGGCCGGGGGGTCATCCGCCATTCCGATGCCGGGCCCTAGCCATAGGAGAATTCCCAGGACCAAGACGCCTTTTTTCATAAACACCTCCCCAAGGTTGGTGGATTCTCACCTGCATCCTGGTCAGGGGTTAATCAACCGGCGTGCCAACTTTTCAAGGAGCCAGCAGATTCATCAAGATGAATAAATTCGGAAAGTTAATTTTTCAAGGAGAGATATGTCTATGGGTCCCCCTGCTGATTTTTAAACTCGGTGTGCAAAGACTGGGCAGAATGGCGCCCTTTTCCATTGCGAATTTTGCATTGGCCATTGCGCATTCGGCATTGCGAATGGCGCTTTCTTCCCTTCCCTTCAATATGCAATTTACAATGCGCAATCAGTATTTCACAAGGCTCCCTCGCCCCTCTCCCCGGTCCGGATTCTTACCGCCTCTTCCACGGGCAGGACGAAGATCTTGCCGTCCCCGATCTTTCCGGTCTTGGCAGCTTTGGTGATCGTCTCCACCACCCGGGTCACGGCCCCGTCGGGAACGATGACTTCTATTTTGATCTTGGGAACGAGCTCCACGACATATTCCGCCCCCCGGTACACTTCCTTATGCCCTTTCTGCCGGCCAAATCCTTGGACCTCCGTGACCGTCATCCCCTGCACGGCAACCGAACTCAGGGCGGCTTTCACTTCATCCAATTTAAACGGCTTGACGATCGCTTCGACTTTTTTCATGTCAACCCCCCCCTCGGAATTGCGGATTTTCGATTGAGGATTGCGGATTAAAAAAGAAAACCAAAAAAATCCCCAATCCGAAATCCGCAATCCAAAATTTAAAAATTGTACCCCGTCTCACTATGCTGGCTCAAGTCCAGCCCCATCTCTTCTTCTTCCTCGCTGACTCTCAGCCCCAGGGTCCAGTCCAGGACCTTCAGGAGGACTAGGGTCACGACAAAGGCATACACCCAGGTCACCAGCACTGCCACCGCCTGCACCCCGAATAAGGCCGGGTTTCCGAAGAAGAGGCCATTGTCTCCCGCGTCATTGATGGCTTTGGTGGCAAAGAGCCCGGTGGCCAGGGCGCCCCAGGTGCCCCCCACACCGTGTACTCCCACCACATCCAGGCTGTCGTCATATCCAAAGCGATTTTTTCCCATCACTCCAGCGTAGCAGAGAATTCCGGCAGCCAGCCCGATGATCAAGGCGGAGATCGGCCCGACGAACCCGGAAGCCGGGGTAATGGCTACCAGTCCTGCCACCGCACCGCTCGCCGCCCCCAGGGTGGTGGGCTTCCCCCGGTAGATCCATTCGGCTGCTGGCCAGGAAAGCGCCGCCGCCGCAGTGGCGATGTGGGTGACCACGAAGGCACTGGTGCTCAGCTTTCCAGCGGCGATCGCGCTTCCAGCGTTAAAACCAAACCATCCAAACCAGAGAATGGCGGCTCCCATGATGGTCATGGGAAGGTTATGGGGTCCCATAGGGTCCCGGCCGAATCCCTTTCTCTTTCCCACCAGAATCGCCGCGGCCAGGGCCGATATGCCCGAGCTGATGTGGACGACGGTCCCCCCGGCAAAATCCAGCGCTCCCATCGACCGAATCCACCCTCCCACCCCCCAGACCCAGTGGGCAATGGGGTCATAAACCAGAGTCGCCCAGAGAAGGGTAAAGACGATGAAGGTTTTAAACTTCATCCTTTCGGCAATCGCTCCGGTAATCAAAGCCGGAGTGATGATGGCAAACATGGCCTGATAGATCATGAAAGCCTGATGGGGAATGGTAGCCGCGTAGTCCGGGTACGGGTCCAGGCCCACCCCCCGCAGCCCGAACCAGGAAAGGCTTCCGATGATGCCCCCTACATCGGGGCCAAAAGCCAGACTGTACCCCCAAAGGATCCACTGAATTGTAATGAGAGCGATGATAATGAAGCTGTGCATGATCGTCCCCAGCACGTTCTTCGTCCGCACCATTCCGCCATAAAAAAGCCCGAGCCCCGGGGTCATGAGCAGAACAAGGGCTGCGGAGGCAAGCATCCAGGCTGTATCTCCGGTATCAATCTTCGGGGGCGCGGGTGCTGTCGGTGCAGACGCTGCTGGCTTTGCCGTTTCTGCTGCTCCGGGAGCCGGTCCCTCCGCTTTGGGTTTTTCCTCGGCGAAAGTCAGGCCCGCAGATACAACCAAAGCCATCATCAGGATTATGGCCATGAACGATTTCTTCATGATTCTCTCCTCCCATTTTCCATGTTTTTAAATCCCTTTACCAGGTATACATCATCCCGAAGGCAATGGTATCCTGGCTTTTCTTGTCAAACGCATTTTTGTGCGAATCAAAGCCTTTCTGGTCCGACCAGTCGTGCCGGTACTCCGGCCTTACCAGGAGATTCTTGGCGATCTTGAATTCGGGAGATAGGGTGATCTCCTTCAGCTTCTGCGCGATTCCCGTCCGCACGCCGTTCTGGTCATCGAAGTACTCCGCCCGGATCGAAGCGCTAAAGAAGTCGGCAAACTCGTATTTGGCATACACGGCAGCGCCATACCATTCTGAATTATTGCCGCCGTTGTTCGGGTCGCTGTCCTCGCGGGCATAATCGATGTTGGCCATGAACGTCAGTTCCTTGCTGGGCTTAATGGCTCCGACCCAGTCGAAAAGAAACCGGTTGTGGGAACTGTTGTTCGCCTGCTCGGGTCCGTACATGAAATTGAAGGTAAACGAGAGGATTTCCGCGGGCGTAAAGCCAAAACTGGCTCCCACGGACTTTCCATTATTATTGTCGGTCGTCACATCCCAGCCGTTGACTAGGTAGAGGCTGGCACTGAATTCCTTAGAAAGGGCATACTGAGCCATGAACCCCGTGTGGGTAAAAGGCACCGCGTAATTGAAAAGGAAGGAGCGGGAGTAGTTAAAATTGTCCCTGGCTTCGATCACCTCGGCGCTGTGGTAGGTGGCGAATTTCCCGAACCGGAGCTTCAGGCCGCTTCCCAGAGGGGCCACATAATCGACATAGGCCTCCGTGAGGTCAAACTCATCATTGGGGTTTCCCAGGCCCGCCGAGTGTATGTATTTGGCTGTCTCCCCGGCCGAAACTTTCAGCTTGAACCCCAGGCCGCCCTCCGGTGCATCCTTGGCAAACTGGACCTGGGCCATGTCGATGAGGAAGGTGTTGGCCTTCTGGTCGAAGATCCTCTGCCGGTTGATCCCCGAGTCGGGCTTTTCGAAATTGTACGTGTATCCCCCCTGGAAATAGAGGCTCATGCCCAAAAGATTCTTAATATCATCCAAACTTGTGACCGGCTTGGCCTCCGGTTTTCCCTCCGCTTTGGCCGCTGGCGCAGCCTCAGGCTTCGCCTCTTGGCCGCCCGCGCTCATGGCCGATATAATCACTAGAAAAACTCCAAGACATGTATTCGCCAATTTATTTTTCATTTTCATTCACCCCAAAGACATGCCCTTTCTGTCTTTCCTTTGGCATGCCAATTTTCAATTGGAATCGGCCGTGGGCGTTTGCCGATCCGCGAATCCATCTGCTTGACTCTTTGAGTCTGCCATTCAAGTCCTGTGCCGCAAGTTCATTTTTTTCCTTCTTCCGTGGAATTCTTGAAAATTCATCGGCTTAGGGAAACCGGCAGCTAAAGAAAGAGGCGGCAGGGATGCTGAATTTTCATCCGCGGCAGGCGACCGAAATCGTTCGCCAGGCCTGATAAATCAGCAAAAATCAAGGCTTGGATGATGCTGCTGACTCTTAAACAGCTTGGGCAAAATTAGGGCAGGAAGGCCGAGAAGGAGGAATTTATCATTGACGAAATTTCCAAAAATTAGTAGGTTTAGGACTCGTGAAGATACTCTTGCCTTCCTTATCTTTTGGAGAGGGCGGGAGGAAGGAATCTGACAGCAGGAGAGATTAGAATGATGGATTCAACGCCCTATCAGGAGTTCTCCAAGATGTTGGGAGCTCCTAATTCCAAGGTCCTTCCTAGGATCCTAGAAAAAATCGCTGACGAAAAAGAGTTGAAGGTCCTTATGGTTGCCTTCCCCCCGGCGACGGTTTCAGAGTTCTCGGAGAAAACCGGCATCCCCCGGGAAGAGGTGCAGGCCATGGTGCGAACGCTCTTCCAGAAGGGACTTCTTTTTTCCTCCAAAAAAGAGGGGGAACCCCGCTACTACCGGGTCAAAACGGTCCCCCAGTTTCACGACAGTTCCATCCTCTGGAAGGAGGCGACAAAAGAATTCCACGCTCTCTGGAAGGAGTACACGGACAAGGAATGGGCCGACTTCGGAAAGGTGATCGATGCCTTTCTCCAGAAGCCGGCGGTGCGGATCATCCCCGTGGGAGCGACGATCGAATCGAAAGCCAAAGTTCTGGCTTTGGAGGATGTGCGGGAAATCGTGAAACAGGCCAGGATTTTGGCGGTGACCCCCTGCACCTGCCGGGTGGTGGACGGAAAATGCGGCAAACCCGTGGAGGTCTGTATCCAGGTCAACCGGGCGGCGGATTATGCCGTGGAAAGGGGAACCGGGCGGGTCATCACCCGGGAGGAAGCCCTTCATATCCTCCACCAAGCGGAGAAGGAGGGGCTCATTCATGTCGTCGACAACCGGCAGAAGGTGGATCATATCATCTGCAACTGCTGCCGGGACTGCTGCATCCTGCAGCGCCTTCCCAACCCCCATAAATTCCTCGACCCCAGCCGCTTTCAGGCCATGGTCAACGCGGAAGAGTGCATCGGCTGCCAGGCTTGCCTGGAGCGGTGCATGTTCGGCGCCATTCGGATGGAAGGGGACGAGCCCAAAGCCCGGGTCTTCGCTGAAAGGTGCGTGGGGTGCGGGGTGTGCACGATTGGCTGCCCCACGGAAGCCATCTCCATGAAGGAGGTCCGGCCTCCCGATGTTATCCCGGTTTGACCTTGGAGTCCGTGGCGGGGAAAATTTTGTTGAGTTCAGGAATCAAGAACCTACTCTATTCCCGGGTTCTTCCCTTTTTCCTGATCATCTTCTTGAACGACGGGTAAGTTCACGGTTACCTTCGTCCCTCCGCAATCGCCGCAGTCAACGTTGATTTCCCCGTGATGATCGCGAATCAAGGATTTGCATAAGAATAGGCCCAACCCCACTCCGCCCTTTCGGGTCGAAAAAAAAGGTTCAAATATCCGATTTCGCTCGGAACTGGGAATTCCCGGACCATCATCGATCACTTCAATCTGGGCCCGATTATCCGAAGGCAGGAACCGGGATTGGAGGGTTATTTTTCCCCCAGAGGCAACCGCCCCCAGGGCGTTCAAAAACAGGTTGATAAAAACTCGCTCCAATTTTTCGGGGTCTGCATCGATTAACGGAAGGTCGGGGGCGAGTCGGGATTCCAGGACCACCCGCGCGCATTTCCTATCCAAGCGGGCGGCGTCCCACGCCCGAAAGAGGAGTTCATGGATATCCACCGGTTGCCGGTTCAAACCGGACTTGATGAAATCCAAAAATTGCCTCAGGAGGGAATTTGCCCTTTGACTGCTCTCTTGGATCATCTTCAAGCTTTTCTTGAGCGATTGGGATAGTTTCTCCTTGGCCAGACAAGATTGAGAACAGGATTGGATTACGGCCAGGGGATTCCTAAGGTCATGGGCTAGGCCGGCGACCATGGCTTTGCCCATCATTTCGATGCGGGGAGTCCTTTCCACCTGATTCCCCAACTTCTGAATCGCCCCGATCGCCTCGTTTAGATATTGCAGTAGAAGATCGCACTTCTTCTTGTAATCCTGGAGTTCCCCCTCAAGCTGCCGCCGTCGAAGGATTTCCTCCTCCAAGGAGTATTTTTCCTCTGAAGAGAGAGCCTGGTTTGACCGCTTTGGTCTTGCTAGCCTACCCACCGTGTTCAAGGAATGATTTCTCCCTTGTCAGCCGACAAGAAAACCCCCCGCTCGCACCCTGCTTGGATCATGGGGACGCGTGTCCTTTGGACCGCCCACAATTCGTTGAACTTTGCATACAGGCCCGGGGGATTCTTCTTTCAAGCCAGGTTGGATGCGGAAAAGAGGGAAAAACTTCATCCTTTTTGGATCTTGGTTTCCACCCCGTTCAAAGCTGATAGATATTTATCCATGGCATTTACTAAGGCTCGGAACGGCTCGAGGGATGTCCGTAATTCTTCCTTGGCTTGCATTCGATCCGTGATATCGGTCAAGGAATATAATGCTGCTGGTTTTTTCCCCCACTGAATCAGGGCTCCTCGACCTTCCAACCAACGAGTTCGCCCGTCTTTATGAATCACCCGGAAGGGTTTGGGCTGAGCGGGCTCTCCGGTCTTGAGGGTTTGGGGGAGTATTTCTATCCTCTCCCGATCCTCCGGGAGAATCAGATCGGAAAAGGTCATGGAGGCCAGCTCATCTTTGGCATAGCCCAAGACCTCCAACCCCTTGGGATTGACAAATCGAATGATCCCTTCTTGGACGACCGCAAGGGCTTCACGGGTGTTATCCATCAGGGAATTATATTTTTCTTCCAGGCTCCCAATCCATTCTTCAGTCCTTTTTTGATGGGTAATATCAAATATCGAAACGATGATCCTCTTGGTTTCCGGGATCTTGCCGAACTTGCAGGAGACCTCTCGAAGGTTCCCTGCTTTGTCCCGGAACCGGTACTCCCCGTCCGGGGGAACCTCTTCCAGATTCTCATCCAGGCTTCCCGGACACCTTTCTTTCCCTTCTACATGACTCGGGGCAGAGAATTCAGGCCATTTTTTCTTGCCTTCCACTTCCTCTTTGGAATAACCCGAGAATTTCTCAAATTCCTTGTTGGCCAAGGAGATGATCTTGTTTCCTTCCAGGAGGACAACGGGCGTCGCCACATTTTCAAAGACCCTCCGGAACTCTTCTGCCCCCTGTAGCTCCTCCTCCGTTCGCCGTCGTTCGATCATTTCCTTTTGCAGTTTTTCATTCAATTTCTGAAGCTCGGGCTTGAGATGGTCCACCATTTCCTCTGAATGGGTGAATTTTAGCTTTAACTCTTCATCCTTCCGCCTCTGTTCAGAGATATCCCAAGAGACCCCAATGATGCCCAGAATATTTCCATTTTCGTTCTTGAACGGAATTTTAATCGTTTTCCAAACGAAGGAATGTCCTTCGCGAACCAAAACTTCTTCGATGCTTTCTGAGCATCCCGTAGCCATAATTCTTTGGTCACTGGTTCGGTATTTTTCGGCCAATTCCTTCGGGTAAAAATCGTCATCAGTCTTTCCCGCTATTTCCTCCGGTTTTTTCTGCAGGTTTGCAGCAAAGGCCCGGTTACAGAGCAGGTAAACCGAATTTTTATCCTTCATGAATATTCTTTGGGGGAGGTTCTCCAAGAGGATTCGGTAATGGCTCCCCACCTCCTGGAGTTCTTCCAGGGCCTTTTGTCGCTGGGCCTCGGATTCTTTCAATTCGAGGATCCCCTGGCGTAGGGTGACCATTTCATTTACCGCTTTTTCAATGGTTAAGAGCTTTTCCAAAGTCTCGTCCGTTTTTGCCATCGCCCTCATACTCCTTTCAATCTTTTGAGTGGGAGAACCTCGGACCCACAATCCCTGTCATTCAGTTTCCTGCAGCAAGAACTTTAGCCTTAAAGGCTCTGATGAATTCTTCAATCCGAATCCGGTTTTCTTCCTGGAGCTTCAGGAATTTGATTCCCATCCCCCGTCGTAAATTGTTGGACTCCTTGCCATATTTATTCGTCCAGACCACTTTGCACTCCCCTTCGGCGGGCTCCCGGCCATCGGGTATGTGGATTCTCAGAAGAAATTCATCTCCCAAATCCATCGGATTGGGGGTCAGGACAAAAGCTCCCCCCAGGGTCAAGTTGTCGGTTACACCCCAATGCTCTTCATCAAACTCCACACGGACTTTTGCTTCCACTCTCTCGTCCTTCCGGCGTTCATCTTTTAAGATGATCGCCCCCTGGGCCCACGGGACTTTGCCGTTGGTTTTGTTTTCAAGGAATTCATTGTCGTCCAATTCTTGTTCCGCTTTAATCATGATAATATGCGTATCGATGCGTTGCTGCTCCTTTTGGGAAAGGCTTTGCAACTGATTTAGGATATTGTCTAGGTGTCCCTCATAGGCGGTGCGAACCGAACTCCCCTTTTGAACTTCCTCGAGCAAATCAGCGATTTCTATGGCGTGGGAGGCAAAATTGGCCAAGCTGGAGATGCATCGCAGACTCTTCTCATCGAAGCTGTAACTTCCGTTGATCAGGGCCACGCTGATGACTCCCATGGGTTTCCCCTTAGCCAAAAGAGGAATGCTCAGGAGGGAGGTGATTTTATTGTCTCGTTCCTCGTATTTGAAGAATCGGGAAAAACTCTCCGGGCCGCTCAGCAATAAAGGGCTCCCTTGTCGAAGGGTTCTCTTGGCGATTTCCTTCTCCTCCACCAATCCCACTTGCTGATACCGGGGATCAAGAGCATGGGTGAATTTTATTTTCAGAGCTTCGCCCTTCGCCTCCAGGAGAAAAATGGTCGAGCGGTGTGCCCTCAGGCAATTAATGGACTCCTGGGAAATGACTTCCAATATTTTGTTTGGGTCTTTATAGCTCTTCAAGGCCGAACTGACCTGAAAAATGGCCGTTTCCAAGCTGTCAATGTACTCTAGAGCCTCCGTAGCATCAAGACCTTTGAGAGGGCCCCCTGTTTTATTCTGTTTTCCGAGGAGTTTTCCGAAAACCATTTTATGAATCGCCCCTGTGCCTAAGAATGGGTTGCATCAGCTCAATTCTTTTTTTCCCGATCGCTCGGGAACGAACCTCTTCAGCCACAGGCTTAGAATGGAATTGCCGGGTTTCCCCCCAGGCTGGTTTTTCAAGGAACCCGCAAATTTGGGGGAAAAATATTTCTCCCTGTGGATAAGAGCTCCAAAGAGGGGAAGATGGATTTCCCTTTCCTTCCCGATCAAGGCCGTACCTTTCTTGAAAATATCACTACCCGCTGGCGGGTAATGGATGGATCATTCCTTAGACTTACAGGTTAATTTCTGATGGCCAAAGCAGTTTATGTCTTCCTCAATCATTGCCCACGATACTTATCGTCTCACTTCCGGTCATACTTAAACCGATCTTTGTTTTTTTTCAGCTTTAGCCCGGTTTTCCCTTTTAGGCCTAAACTCCTCCATCCCGGTTATCCCCCCTCCAAGGCCTTTTCTGGGCTTCTTGGGAGTCTTGTTCTTTGTCCAAGAAGAAGCCTGCATTTACACCAAATTCATAAATTAAATTGATAAGTTATTTTGATTTACCAGATTGATTGATTGCCCTCAAAATTTCAGTGGAATCTCTCGCCCCGTGGTTAAAAAAGGTCAATGGAAGGAAAGATTCCCAAGTGGCAGATTTGCTGGTTCTTGCTTCTATGCAACACTTACTTCCCCATATTCTCAGGTCCCCACAGCGAACCAGTGCAGTTCTGGAAGGTGACGAACGAGAAGATTTCCACCTATTTCGAACCCTAGGGTCCCCAAATTGGAAGGACGAAAGGGCTCCTTTTTTGAACCCTTCTTCCGCATCGATACTAAAGTTGGGTAGATCGAAATCCCCTCCCATATTGGAGGGACCCGCTGAATGGTCGGAATACATAAGAATCGCCGGAAGAAATATTCAGACGGCGGGAAAGGACCTTCTTTGGCCTTCAAGATAGGGCCAGGTCAGGTCTTATCCGAACTTCGATTCTCATAGGGCGACTAGCCGGTCGCCCCTGCTTTGAAGGGTCCTACTTTGCTTCGATCACTCCATTGCGGATGACGGCATCCCCCTTAGCATTGAAGACTTCTAACAGGTAGAGGTTGGGGGTTGTCTTCCAGACTTTGACCTGTAGCGTTTCTCCGGGAATAACCGGGCTGCTGAATCGGGCCGAGTAGGACTTCAATTTTCCTGGGTCCCCCTCGAAAACATCCTGGACGAAGCGGCGACAGGCTACCCCGTAGGTGCAGAGGCCATGGAGAATGGGTTCCTGAAAGCCCACCATCTTGGCTATGGCCGGGTCGATGTGTAAAGGATTGCGGTCTCCGGACATCCGGTACAGTGCGGCCTGGTTCATGTCCGTCTGGGCCTCGAAGACAAAATCCGGGTTCTTTTGGGGGATCGGGGGGACATTTTTTTTCGGCTGGGCCTGGCCCCCGAACCCGCCGGACCCGCGGACAAAGGCACTTACCCAGTTCGTACAGACGGGAGTTCCTCCTTTTTCCTTGGTATCGAAGCGCATGACGATCAACGCTCCTGAGCCCTTGTCGTAGACCCCTTCCAGGGTTGCAGTCGTTTGCACAGTGCCCCCTTTGGGCAGGGGGCTGTGAATTTGCAGGGCCTGTTCCCCGTGGACCACCATGGCAAAATTGGCCTTGGTGGACAAAAACGCCTCGGCCCCGGCATTCGAGGGAAGGATTACTCCATAAGTAGGAAAGGGCCTGAAATCTTTCGACCCCTCATAGACATATTCCAGGTTGTCTTTCTTAAACCCGATACCCAGGGCGTAGATGATCAGGTCCCGCTCGTTGTAAGAAAACTCATAAGGCCCCCAGGTTTTGCCGACGGATTCAAGACTCAGCGCCATGTTCTTCTCCTTTCGCAAGAGGAATGGAATATCGTTGCGGGTTGCTCCCTACCGGTCTTTCCTTTCTTTCTACAAGCAGCCTGAAACCAGCAACCAGTAACTTTCTTAGTTCTTCGCCTTCATCCGATACCGGTTGGTGATCGGTAGCCTTCGGTCCCTCCCGAAAGCCCGGGGAGTTATCTTTATGCCCGGTGAAGCCTGTCGCCTTTTGTATTCGTTGAGGTCCACCTTTCGGACGACCTCAGCAACCATTTGGCGATCAAATCCCCGGGAGACAATCGTCTCCAAGCTTTGGTCCTCTTCTACATATGCCTGGAGAACGGGGTCCAAAATATTGTAAGGCGGAAGGGAATCCGTATCTTTCTGGTTGGGGCGGAGCTCGGCCGAGGGAGGTTTCTCCATAACCCGGCAGGGGATGACCGGCCTGGGTCCCAATAAATTTCGGTAAGCGGCCAGTTCGTAGACCAAGGTTTTGGGAACGTCTTTGATCACCCCAAAACCCCCAGCCATGTCTCCATAGAGGGTGCAGTATCCAACCCCCACTTCACTCTTGTTTCCGGTGGTCAGAACCAGCCACCCAAATTTGTTGGAGAGGCCCATTAAAAGATTCCCGCGGATCCGGGCCTGGAGATTCTCTTCGGTCACATCCGGCTTCTTTCCTGTGAAGGAAGGCTCAAAGGTTTTCAGATAAGCGGCAAATACTTCGTCAATGGGCAAGACCTGAAATTCGATTCCCAGGTTTTCGGCCAGAGATTGGGCATCCTCTAAACTCTCCCGGGAGGAATACCTGGAAGGCATGGCCACTCCCACCACGGATTTTTCTCCCAGAGCATCGACCGCGATCGCGGCCGTAAGCGAAGAATCAATGCCCCCGCTGAGACCCAAAACGACTTTTTGGAATCCGTTCTTGCGTACATAATCCCCCGTGCCCAGAACCAAAGCACGGTAAATTTCCTCTTGCCGTCCCAGGGTTGCAGGCGTTATAGGGGGAAGAGGATTTTTCGGTTTCTCCGATTTCGGCGCCCGCAGGCGGACCCACCGCAGTTTTCTTTCCGACGGAAAAACAAGTTTTTCTTTCCTCCGCCGCGGGTCATGGAGGCGGTGGAGCAAGACCTCATCTACCGGCAAGTCGACGACCAGGAGTTCTTCTTCAAAAGCTTTGGCTTCAGCAACCAGCTCTCCGCGCTGATCGAAGACCATGGACCCCCCGTCAAAGACCAACTCATCCTGCCCTCCTACCAGATTGACATAGGCCACGAAGGTCGAATAGTCCCAGGCCCGGGTGGAAAGCATCTTCTGGCGAGAGTTTCTTTTCCCCGCATGGTACGGAGAAGAAGAGATATTCACAATGAGGGTCGCTCCACCCTGGAGGCATTGGCTCCGGGTGGGGTCCCCGGGATACCAGATATCTTCACAGATGTTGACTCCAATCGCCCTTCTCTTCAGCTCAAAAACCAGGAATTCCTCTCCGCTTTGAAAATACCGGTTTTCATCGAAGACTCCGTAGTTGGGGAGATAGATCTTATGGTACACGGCGACCATTTTCCCCCCATGAAGAATGGCCGCGGCATTATAAATGTCATCTTTCATATCGGCAAAACCGACGATGGCGGTAATCCCCCGTGTGGCCCGGGTCACTTTCTTCAAGGCCTCCAGATTATCCCGGACAAAGGCTGGATTCAAAAGGAGGTCTTCGGGGGGATAACCGGGGAGGGCCAACTCCGGAAAGGCCACCAGGTCGGACCCCATTTCCCGGGCCTGGCCCATGAATTCGATGATTTTCCGGGCGTTTCCCGGCAGGTCTCCCACCGTGACATTGATCTGACCCAAGGCCAGACGTAAATTGGTTTTCATTCGTGCAATCCCTTGTTGAATTTTGGCCTGAAAGCCCCAAGGACCGCATCGCCCCAGGCGGGGGGCTCCTATTATTCCTCTTCCACAATGGCCACGTCTTTCCTGATCCTATATCTTTCAATCTTGGAGCGCAAGGTGTTCCGGCTGATCCCCAAAAGGATTGCGGCCTGGACCTGATTCCCCTTGGTTTCCTGCAAGGCCCTCTTGATCAGGATCTTCTCCAGCTCCGACATGAGGTCTGCCCCTGGGTTTCTGCGGGACACCTCCAGCAGTTCTTTGAAGACCGGTTCCATCAGTTTCTGGAGTCGTTCTTCCAAATCCAGATGCTCGGCCGGCCCCATCCCCGCATCCACCCCTTCCAAGAGAAAATCCTCTGCCAGCAGGGTATGGCCTTTGGCCATGACCAGGGCCCGCTTGACGGTGTTCTCCAGCTCCCTCACGTTCCCCGGCCAATGGTAACGCATCAGCCTTTCCAGAGCTCGGGGAGAAATGTCTCCCACTTCCCGGTTGATATCGGCGCGGAAGCGCTGCAGAAAGTAGCGCACCAACTCGGGAATGTCCTCTTTGCGATCCCGCAGGGGGGGCAGGTGGAGAGTCACTACTTTAAGACGATAGTAAAGGTCCTGCCGGAAGGACCCTTCCCGGATGGCCTTTTCCAGGTCCTTGTTGGTGGCGACGATTACCCGGACATCCACGGTGATTCGTTCTGATCCGCTTAGGCGTTCGAACTGTCGGTCCTGCAGTACCCGAAGGATTTTGGCCTGGGTGGCCGGGGTCATGTCTCCAATCTCATCCAGAAAGAGGGTTCCCCCATGGCATTGCTCGAATTTCCCGATACGCCGTGTCAAAGCCCCAGTAAAGGACCCTTTTTCGTGGCCGAAAAGCTCGCTCTCCAGAAGGGTTTCGGGGATGGCTGCACAATTCACTGGGAGGAAGGTCCTGTCCCCGCGCCGACTGTGGTGATAGATGGCCCGGGCCACCATCTCCTTTCCGGTGCCGCTCTCCCCCCGCAGGAGGACGGTGACTTCCGTGGGGGCCACCTGGCCGATCATCTTGTAGGTCTGCTGCATGGCCGAAGAGGACCCCACCAGGGTTTCCTCTGCGGCCTCGTCCTTCTCCCGGTCGGGCAGAGAGACAATCTTCTTCATCATCCGGGAGACTTCCAGAGCCCGTTCCACCAGCCCTCTCATCTGCGGAATATCAAATGGCTTGAGGATATAATCGAAGGCCCCATACTTCATCGCTTCGATGGCCGTTTCCGTTGTCCCATAGGCGGTCATCAGGATCACCAGGGCCTTGGGGTCTTTTTCCTTGATCTCTCTCAAGACCTCCAGCCCGCTTCTCCCGGGCATCTTGATATCCATGACCACCAGGTCTGGCCGGTCCAGTTCAAACCGCTCCAAAGCCTCGGGGCCGTTCTTGGCCAGGGAGAGCTGTAAGCCCTGCCCTTCCAGCATGCGATTCAGCGAGTAGCGCATGCTCTGGTCATCATCGACGATCAGGATACGTTCCATGGTTCCTCGTTACTGGTTACTCGTTGCTTGGTTGCTCGTCAAGAGGAACACATTGTTGCTTGTTTCTGGTTGCCCTTTGAAAAAAAATACCAGAAACCAGCACCCAGTAATCGTTTTCCCCCTTCAATTGAACGGAAGGCTTATGGTAAAGGTGGTCCCCTCCCCCGCCCGGCTCTCCACCTGGATCTGCCCCCCGTGCTCCTCCACAATTCGTCGGGCTATGGGCAGGCCCAGGCC